>RCMY010001491.1_pt1 | contig 22282 bp, 19 predicted proteins | sample 2041341 | NCBI WGS metagenome assembly RCMY01 (sample SAMN09708234, study PRJNA481090) | Marine sediment metagenome, whole genome shotgun sequencing project.
ACATCGCCGGGATTGGTCGTTGCCAGCATGATCCGGTAAAGCAAAGCTTCGGGTTTCTGGGTCGGGTGTGCCTTGGTACCATTGCGTTTCAGCCGTTCCTGTCCACCGCAAATCGGCATCACCCAGTCGCTGCGCATCTGCAATTCATCGTTGAGATTCTTCATCGCGCGATAGTTGAATGTATATTTCGATTTTTCCGATTTCGAGGCCCAGATCAGCGTTTCATGCGCATTGGTGAAGCGGGTTCCCTTGAAATTGGGCATCGGATTGGCTTTGCGCCAGATGATGTCGTTGAGGATCCAGTAGCCCAGATCCTGCAGCGAAGCGCCGACCCGGAAAATATTATGATAGCTGCCAATGACCCACAACGATCCATCGGGCTTGAGAATACGGCGCGCTTCGGCAAGCCAAGCCTTGGTGAACGCATCATAGGCAGCAAAGCTGTCAAAATGATCCCAGGCATCATCGACGGCGTCCACCTGCCCGCCTTCGGGACGGTAAAGATCACCACCAAGCTGGAGATTATACGGCGGATCGGCGAAAACCATATCGACCGACGCATCCGGCAGCGACGCCATTGCTGCGACACAATCCATCTTCAATATTTGCCCCAATGGCAACACATCAGCCTTTACTACAGACTTTTTCGCGGTGCGTGTTTTGGGTGCGTGAATACGCTCGATAATCCCCATGTAACTCAATTCCTTTTTCCAACGGGGTTAACGGTGAGTCCGAAACGGCCGGCGGTCAAGGCCGTTAACATAGGTTAAAGGCGTATCTTAATGGTTAACGGAAATCTCGACGGGAGAACGAAACGAGTCCGTAACCAGATATGGAGTCAGGGCCGCAACGCCAGACTCAATCCCTAGTGGTGTGGCGGAAAAGACTCGCTGACGAATATTTATTTTGATCTGGCGGGTTAAATCGTCCAATTTCAAATCTGGTTCACAATAACTGGCGTTCAAGCTATATGTTTGATCAACAGATATGCTCCAAAACGCATATGTCCGAGGGGTCAGGAAACAGATGACGCGCAATTTCCGTGATGAATATCAGCATGAATATGGCATCGCCCAACAGAGCGATGAACCCCGCCCCCATCCTGGCGTGATTGTCGGCGGCGAAGCTGCGCGCGAAAAACGATGGGAATATGCGATTGTTTTCGGATCAAAGATTTTCGGATCGATCGCCGCAGTCTGGTGGATGCTGACCTATGATACCGGCTGGGTCGAATGGTCGGCTTTCATCGCCGGTTATATCATATTGATGCTCGGAATCGTGCTCGGCTTCCACCGCTATTATTCGCACAAGGCGTTCGATACCTCGGTACCGATGCAATATATACTGGGCGGGATGGCGCAAATGTCGATCCAGTCCTCGGTGCTCCGCTGGGCCGCCGATCACCGGCGCCATCATGCGCATAGCGACGAAGTGGGCGACGTCCATAGTCCGTGGCTTGATGGCCGGGGCCGCAAGACCAGCAAGCTTAAAGGCATGTTCCATTCGCATTTCGGCTGGTTCATGGACGATTGCGTCACCGACATGAGCATCTATGGCAAAGGCCTTGCCGACAACCCTGTCGTGCTCTGGTTGCACAAGACCCGCTGGTACTGGCTGATCTTCTCGCTGATCATCTTTCCCGGCATCTGGGGCCTCGCCTTTGGCGGCTGGGATCATGTCATCAGCACGATCTTGATCGGCGGCTATTTCCGGACATTCGTCGTCTTGCAGATCACCCTCGGGATTTCCAGCTACGCCCATGTGGTCGGGTCACAGCGCCACACCAAGGGCGTCGGCACCGCCAAGAACAGCTTTCTTTTCTCGTTGCTGACCTTCGGCGAAGGCTGGCACAACAATCACCACAAGCACCCGCGCGCGAGCTTTCAGGGCATGGCATGGTGGGAAATCGACATCGCAGGCTATGTCTTGCTGCTCTTGGAGAAAATGGGCATTGTCTGGAATGTCACCCGTCAGCCGAAATATATCAAAAGCGACAGCGGTGAATGGGTCTTGGCAAACCGCAAGATTGCAACGAAACCGGCAGAAGCGGAAGCCTAAAGCAATATCATCTGGGACACTGGTGCGAAGCTCCTGCGGTGGAGGGGCGTCGGTCCATATTGCCTGAGCGCTTCCAGATGTTCGGCCGTGCCATAGCCCTTATTCCGTTCCCAGCCATATTGAGGATATTGCTCGGCGGCGGTAATCATCAACCGGTCACGAAACTCTTTCGCCAGGATCGAGGCCGCGGAAATACAGGGATGGATCGCGTCCCCGCCGATTACCGCTTCGGCTGAATAGCTCCAATTGGGCAAACGGTTGCCATCGACCAGCACATGGTCCGGGACGATGTCGAGGCCTTCCACCGCCCGCGTCATGGCCAGCAGTGTCGCCTGTAATATGTTGATTTCGTCTATTTCAATCTCGGAGCATTGGGCTACCGAAAAACGGGCACAATCGAAGATTTCCTGTTCAAGCTGCGCACGTTTTTTGGCGGTCAGTTTCTTGCTGTCATCCAGTCCGATGATAGTGTGATCAACCGGCAGGATCACCGCTGCTGCCACAACAGGGCCAGCGAGTGGGCCCCTGCCCGCTTCATCGACGCCAGCGATCATCGATCCTCGTCCTGAAAGTCGGTGACAAATTGATGCCCAAGTGGACCGCTGCCCTCACCGATCCCGGGCGCTTCGATAATTGCGATGCGGGTGAACGAGATGGCCTGTTCGAAGGCTGCGGTCAAATCCATCCCGCGACCCAGTCCGCATGCGAGCGCGCTGGCGAAAGTGCAGCCGGTGCCGTGGGTTTCGCTGGTGTCCAGCCTCTTGCCCTCGATCCTTCTGACCAACCCGCTAGGCGAATATAATTCGTCGACAACAACGGCCCCATCACCATGTCCTCCCTTGATGACAAGATGACAACCATGGGCCAGAATTTCATCCTTGCCACCCAGCACCGCCAGCTCCGGTAGATTGGGAGTAACAATTGATGCCACGTCCATCAGTTCGCCAAAGGCCGCGATCGTCCCGGCATTGGCCAGTTCGCTGCCGCTGGTCGCGACCATCACCGGGTCAAAAACAACCGCGATACTGAGCTTTGCAAGATATTCCGCTACCGCCCGTGCCGCATCAGCGCTTCCGATCATGCCTATCTTGACCGCATCAACGCCGATGTCGCTGACCACGGACTCGATCTGATCCAATATCATCCCGGTGGGTATTTGATGAACCGATTGGACGCCCAGGGTATTTTGCGCGGTGATCGCAGTGACCGCGGTCATCGCGTGGCCACCCATCATGGTAATCGTCTTGATGTCCGCCTGAATGCCCGCACCGCCCCCGCTGTCGGAACCTGCGATGGACAATATCCGCGGACAGTTCACGGTCACAAGAACAGCGGTCCGACCTGCACGATCAGGAACCATTCAAAGGCCCCGGCGATCAAAAGGATCAGAATCCAGAACCGGCGAAAAAATCCCCGCGCGAAGAAAAATAGCAGCAGCGTCGCGAGAACCGGCAGGATCAGACCGATGACCACAATGGTTCTGGCGTCCATCGCATCGAGAAAACTCAGCACTTATACTTCCGCAGTGTAGAAGCGGGAAATTTTGCCAGAAGTTCCATCGAACGGGTTGGCCTGGATTCCAATATTCCACCGCAATTGGGGCATATTCCTTTATGCTTTTCGTTATTGCAGTCGTCACAAAATGTGCATTCAAAACTGCAGATCAGCGCGACAGCCTGCTCGGCGGAAAGATCTTTACCGCAGCTTTCACAATCGGGACGCATTTCCAACATCAGCTAGCTACCTCCTCTACCACCGCACAGATCCGGTCGACCACAGCATGGACCTGCGCTTCGTCGTCACCCTCTGCCATCACCCTGATCAGTGGCTCGGTGCCCGACTTACGGATCAGCAATCTGCCGCTGCCATCCAGTTCCTTCTCGGCCTCGGCGATCACTGCCTGGACCTTCTCGTTCTCGAGCGGCTGACCGTCGCTATAGCGCACATTTTTAAGCAATTGCGGCACCGGATCAAACAGGTGCAATAATTCACTGGCCGGCTTACCGCTCTCGACCAGTTCGCCGAGCACCTGCAAGGCAGCAACGGTGCCGTCCCCGGTTGTGCCATGGTCAAGCAGGATCATGTGACCGGACTGCTCTCCGCCAACATTATAGCCGCCCTTTTTCATCTCTTCGAGAACATAGCGATCACCGACATTCGCCCGGATCAAATCCAGATGCTGGGTCCTCAGAAACCGTTCCAGGCCAAGGTTGGACATCACCGTGGCGACGATGCCGTCACCACGCAGCAAGCCATTGCGGCTCCAGCTCGACCCGATCAATGCCATCAACTGATCGCCGTCAACCACCTGCCCTTTTTCGTCGACCACGATCAGACGATCGGCATCTCCGTCCAGCGCGATGCCGATATGGGCACCGGATGCGACCACCGTTTCCTGCAGGATAGCAACGTCGGTTGAACCGCATTTATCATTGATATTCAATCCATTGGGGGTAATTCCTAACGCGACAACCTCGGCGCCTAATTCCCAGAATGCTGAGGGGGCCACCTGATAGGCAGCGCCATTGGCGCAATCGCAGACGATCTTCAGGCCATCGAGCCTTATATGGTCTGGCAGTGACATTTTGACCGCATGAATATAGCGACCGCGAGCATCCTCGAACCGTTTGGCCCGGCCAATGTCGGCGGCGGGTGCCAATAGCGTCTCTTCTTCCAAATAACGTTCAATCTTGAGCTCGTCCTCATCGGAAAGCTTGAACCCGTCGGGTCCGAACAATTTTATACCATTGTCATAATAAGGATTGTGACTGGCAGAGATCATGACGCCGAGATCTGCGCGCATCGATCTTGTAAGCAAGGCCACTGCGGGTGTCGGCATCGGACCGACCTGCACGACGTCCATTCCGACGCTGGTGAAACCGGCGACCAGCGCGTTTTCCATCATATAGCCCGACAGTCTTGTATCCTTGCCGATCACGACGCGATGTTTGTGATCTCCCCGCAAGAAATGTCGCCCGGCGGCCTGTCCGACTTTCATCGCGATCTCGGCGGTCATCGGGTGTTTGTTGGTCAGGCCGCGAATACCGTCGGTACCAAAAAATTTCTTTGTCATATCAACTTACATCCCAAAATCGACGCGCCCCGCTGCGAATGTCTCTAGCCGATGGACCCTCGCGAGACCAAGAAGGAATGACGCCAAAGCTAAATTTTACACATAATCAACTCTTGCCAGAAGCTGGTCGCCATGGTTGATAAACCCTCGGTAGACGGCAAGGGACAGAATATTGAAAAAAGCGCTAATCATACTCCTTGCTCTGGTTCTTGGTATATTGATCGGACTGTTTTTCGGTCCCCGGAGCGAGTTGCTCGTCGAAGCCGCCGATGTTGTCGGTAATATGTGGCTCAATGCCTTGCGGATGACGGTCATCCCGCTGGTATTCACGCTCTTGATCGTCGGCATCGGCAAGGCGGCTTCCATGGCCCGCGCCGGACGGATGACCGCGCGCGCGATATTTTTCATGATATTCATTCTCTGGTGCTCTTCGGCCATGGCCGCCCTGGTAACACCCGCACTGCTCGAACTTTTCCCGCTCAATATTGACGCGGCAGCGGCTCTGCGGTCGGCACTGGGCAATGCGGCACCGCCAGGCGATGTACCGCCGTTCAGCGAATTCCTCCGCGCACTCATCCCTACAAACGCCATTGCGGCTGCTGCAGAAGACGCAGTGTTGCCATTGATGATTTTTGCGCTGGCATTCGCTTTTGCGATCACCCGCCTGCCCGATGCCCAACGCGTGATGTTGGACCAGTTTTTCAATTCGATTGCCAACGCGTTACTGATCCTTATCCAATGGGTATTGGCGCTCGCACCGCTCGGTGTTTTTGCTCTGGCTCTCGGCGTCGGCGCGACCGCTGGACTGGCTGCATTCGGGGCATTGCTCCATTATGTCCTGATCGTCAGCAGCGTCGGCGCGGTTGTCTGGATCTTCAGCTATATCCTCACCTTCGTCGGTGGAAAACGCAGCCCGATTGCCTTTTTCAGAGCATCCGCCCCAGCCCAGGCAGTGGCCATTTCCACACAAAGCTCGCTCGCTTCGCTGCCGGCTATGGTCAGCGGCGTCAAGGCAATGGGCGTAGGTGATCGGTCAGCCGATGTCGTCCTACCGATCGCGGTCGCGCTGTTTCGCGCAACCGGCCCTTGCATGAATCTTGCTGTCGCCATTTACGTCGCCCATCTGATGGGCATCGAATTGTCTATTGGCATGCTGGCGATTGGCGTGGTGGTCGCGGCAATCACCACCATGGGAGCAGTCAGTCTGCCCGGTTCGATCAGCTTCATCACCTCGATAGCGCCAATTTGCATTGCCATGGGCGTCCCGATCGAACCGCTGGTTCTACTTTTGGCGATCGAGACATTTCCTGATATCATGCGGACTGTGGCCAATGTTAGCACGAACATGAGCGTGACCGCGACGCTCGCCCGCAGCGAGGGAGATATGACATGAAATATCGTAAATTGGGCAGCGAGCTGGAGGTTTCCGCGCTTGGCCTAGGCTGCATGCCAATGGCAGGCATTGGCAAAGGCATGTATGGCATGGCAAACCGGGCCGAAAGTCTCGCGACCATAGACCGGGCGATCGAACTGGGCGTAACCTTTTTCGACACCGCCGAAGTCTATGGCCCGTTGATAAACGAAGAATTGCTCGGGCAAGCGATCCGCGGTCGCCGTGACCGGTTGGTGATCGCGACCAAATTCGGCTTCGCCTTCAACGACGGGCAAGTGACCGGCGTGGATTCCAGTCCGGCCAATGTCCGACGTGCCTGCGAAGGATCCTTGCGCCGGCTGGGAATCGATACGATTGACTTATTCTATCAGCACCGCGTCGATCCCAATGTCCCGATCGAGGAAACGGTTGGCGCGATGGCCGAACTCGTAACCGAGGGCAAGGTCCGCTATCTCGGCCTATCGGAATCCGGAGCCGACACGCTGAAGAAAGCGCACGCGACTCATCCGATTGCAGCCTTACAGTCCGAATATTCTCTTTGGGAACGCAGCATCGAGGAAGAAATCCTCCCGATCTGTCAAGACCTCGGCATCGGTTTTGTCCCGTACAGCCCGCTCGGTCGCGGCTTTTTGACCGGCCAGATCAGCAGCCGGGATGATTTGCCCGAGGATGATTATCGCCGCAACGATCCACGCTATTCGGAAGAGAATTTCGATCAGAATATGAAACTGGTAGATGTGGTCAAAGAAGTCGCCCACCGCCATCACGGCTCACCCGCACAAATTGCTCTGGCCTGGTTGTTGGCGCAGGGTGATTTCATCGTGCCGATCCCCGGTTCGAAAAGACGCGCGACGCTGGAAGACAGTATGGTCGCGGTCGACGTCGAGCTGACCGAAGCCGACCTCGACGAACTGGAAGCCGCTGCGCCCGTTGGAGGCACCGCAGGTCTTCGCTATGGCGATAGAATGATGTCGATGGTGCGCCTCTAGGGACTAGTGGTCATAAGCTTTTGGCAAAGCGCCCGGGGTCGGGTTGCTATAGCGGTCCCGAAGCCGGATTTGCCGGTTGGTCAGCGACTGTTCGACGCCGTCGATTAGCACTTTTTCAACTTGGGTTGAAAGCTCCAGCGGATCACCGGTCCAGATCACCACGTCCGCCTGACGGCCGGCTTTGAGCGAACCCAGTTGCCCGTCCATGCTCATGATTTCCGCCGGCACAGAACTGATCGCGGCAAAGGCCTCGTTCCAGCTCAGACCGGTAGCTCGGGGCACCTTATTGAGCGCGACCAGATTGCCGGCATATTGAACCGAATAGCGCAGCTGATGGGCGTCATTGTCGTTGATCATGCCGATCGCAACTTTGACGCCAGCGGCTTTCATGCGGCCAATATTCGATTGGGTCGCGGACAGGTCTTCAAAGCCATAAGGCAAGTCGCTCAGCGCAGAGGCCAGCACAGGCACGCCTGCTTCCGCAATATGGCCCGCGACACGCCAACCTTCATTGGCTCCGACCAACACCAGTTTCAGCGCCGGAAAATCCTTGCGCAGGTCGAGAACCTTGAGGATATCATTGGCGCTTTCTACATGGACGAGCAGTTTCGTGCCGCCGTTGATGACCGGCAAAAGCGCCTTTGCATCGGATGCCTTGAGAAGATCACTGTCAAATTCCACCGGGTTACGCGCATAGGTGCGCGCCTCGTTCAACAACGCCCGGAAATGGATATGAGAGGCTGAGCGGCTGCCCCCTGCCCGACTGTGGCCGGTTTCGCCCAGTTCGACGAACTGGAAAGCGCGTGCCTTTGTGATCGGATTTTCGTCCTGCCCTAGATCGACGACCGCACCATATCCGGCAAAGATGGAACCGGCAGTGCTCGGAGAAACGACCGCGCGGGTAACACCGGCTGCACGGTTCACCGCGACCGCCGAGGCAAAGGGATTGATCGCATATTGAACATCGAGCGCCGCCGAGAAAGGTGAGCCGCTGGCGTTCATGTCGTTGGTCTGAGTGACCGCACCGACCTCGACGAGGCCTATCCGGCTGAAACCTGCGAAAATGCCGGGCGTGACCCATTTGCCTGTCGCGTCAATCCGGCGCGCGTCGGCGGGAATGGTAACATTGGCACCGGCAGCGACAACGCGGTCGTTGCGGATCAGCACCGTGCCGCCTTCAATCGGCGCACTACCGTCGCCAATCACGACCTTGCCGCCGATAATGGCCGTGGTTTGCGCGGCAAGAGGAGCAGCGACCAGAGCTGCTGCGGAGGCGAGAAAAATGACAAAACGCTTCATTTCACATCTCCTTCACCGGGCTGGCCGAGTTCGAAATCACTGACCGGACGACGTTTCGCATCACCGCTATCGAACAACATCGCACCATCGATCCAGACCTTCTCGGGCCGCGAGTAAACGCTCAGCGGGTTACCGTTCCAGAGAACCAGATCGGCCATCTTGCCGGGTTTCAGGCTACCGGTCATTTTATCAATGCCCATTGCCTTCGCAGGATTGAGAGTAATCCACTGTATTGCTTGCGCATCGCTGATTTCAATCCCCATCGCCCGACCATCCGCAAGCGCCTTGGCCGCTTCCTGATTGAGCCGCTGGATCTGGTTTTCGTCATCGCTGTGGATGATCACACAGGCCCCGGCATTTTGCAGCAGCGCAGCATTTTCGGGGATCGCGTCATAGGCTTCCATCTTAAAACCCCACCAGTCCGCCCAGACAGCGGAACAGATTCCCTCATCTGCCAGAATATCGGCAATCTTATAGGCTTCGACGGCGTGATGGAACGCGGTCACCTTATAGCCGAACTCCTTCGACATATCGATAATCTGGGCTAGTTCGTCGGCCCGGTAACAATGGTTGTGAACCAATATATCCCCGTCCAGCACACCGGCCAGCGTTTCCTTGCCAAGGTCGCGTTTGGGCGGCTTGGCATCGTTACGCTTGCTGCGATATTCCTGTGCATCAATCCAGGTTTGCCGGTTGAGAGCCAGATTGCCCATCCGGGTCGACGGCATCCGGTTGCGGCCACCGTAAACCCGCTTGGGATTTTCGCCGCAGGCCATTTTCATACCATAAGGAGCGCCCGGGAATTTCATTGCCTGCACCGTCCGTGCCGCAACATTTTTTAACGTAACCGAGCGGCCACCAAACAAGTTAGCCGAACCGGGAAGTATTTGCAGCGAGGTGATACCGCCATTGGCCAATGCCCGTGAAAAACCGGGGTCTTGGGGCCAGACACTATGTTCCGCCCAGACTTCCGGCGTCACCGGAGAGGTCGCCTCATTACCATCGCTATGCGCCGACACGCTAGGAGTCGGATAGTCGCCAAGATGACTGTGCACATCGATGATACCCGGCGTCACATATTTGCCGGTTCCGTCGACAATCGTCGCTCCCGCGGGAATTGCCGTTTCGGGACCACCAACAGAAGTGATCTTTCCGCCCGCCATGAACACGGTACCATTATCAATTTCCCCGCCTTCGCCATCAAAAATGGTCACGCCGGTAATTGCAGTCGGAGTCGACGAGTATGCCTTGTAGGTCGACGGGAACGCCTGTTTATCAGACTTGGCCGATTGAGCCGGCGGCGCTTTGCTCGCAGAATTTGTGTCCGCAGCGGAAGCCGCGCAACCGGCCATCAACGATCCGCCAGCAGCCAATGCCAGCAAAGCCCGAATTCTCATAGCAAGTCCTTTATAATTATGGCTTCGTTGTCGGATGAATACCGGCAGATTGTGGGTCACCAAATTCCGACTGGCCTTCCAGATCGTCACCAACATTGTCGTCAGCAAGTGTATCCAGATGCATCAGCTTCTTGATCATTGGCGATATCACGATCACCGCAACGCCAACCCCGACAGCTACCCAACCAACGGTTGAATAGACTTCCAGCACACGCTCTGGTCCTGCCCCTTCCGCACCAACCGCGGAAGCGATCAGCCCGGCAGCGAAGTTGCCAGTAGCCGATGCAAAGAACCAGGTACCCATGATAAGGCTGGCCATATGCGAAGGCGCTAGACGGTTCATCGCGCTCAAGCCTACCGGAGACAGGCAAAGCTCGCCGGTCGTATGCAAAAGGTAGATCAGGAAGATGAACAGAACCGGGGTAAGGTTACCGGTTCCGGCAGCCAGCGCACCGGCAACCAGCACCAGGAAGCCTGCGCCAAGCTGGATCAGACCCAAACCGAATTTCGCCGGAGCAGAAGGCTCAAGCCCCCTGCGACCGAGCATGGTCCAGAGCAGCGCAAATACGGGCGCGAGCAATACAATATAGATCGCATTGATTGACTGGAACACGGATGCGGGGACTTCAATGCCCAAAATGTTCCGGTCGACGCTGCGATCGGTAAACAGGTTCAGCGACGAGCCGGCCTGTTCAAACAACGCCCAGAACAGGATCGAACCGAAAATCAGGAACATCGCTGCGAAAATACGATCGCGATCCTGATTATCCAGTTTGGCGACCGCCGTGTAGAGAACGTAAATAACCAATATGGCACCGGCGATGCCCAACAGCGAGCCGACCAAAGCCTGATACTGGATCAAGATCCAGACGAGACCGACCGTCGCAAAGCTGAGAAGATAAAGCAGCCATTCGAATTTGATTCCACCGACTTTGCTCTCAAGAAGCTCGGGATTGTTCGCTTCACCGCGGCCCACCAGCAGCGGCTTGCCCCAGATGAACACAACCAGGCCGAGCAGCATGCCCAGTCCGGCAACTCCGAAACCGTATGACCAGCCATAGGTCTGGCCGAGCCAGCCTGCGATGATCGCTCCCAGAGCGGCACCGAGATTGATGCCCATGTAGAAAATCGTATAGGCCGGATCACGGCGAATGTCGGTTCGTGTATACAGCTGGCCGACGATAACCGAGATATTGGCTTTCAAAAAGCCCGAGCCGACGATGATGAAGGCAAGTGCCAGCCAGAAGATATTGATCGCAGGGTCCGCCTGACCACCGCCATCTCCTTCGAAAGCCATCAGGAAATGGCCAAAAGTCAAAAGCAAGGCACCAAAGGCGACTGCTTTTCGCTGCCCGAGATAACGATCGGCGAGATAGCCGCCGACAACCGGTGTTATGTAGACCAACGCGGTATAGGCACCATAGATGACACCTGCTTCACTATCGGAGTACATCCAGTGTTGAACGAGGTAGAATATCAGCAGGGCGCGCATGCCGTAATAGGAAAAACGTTCCCACATTTCGGCAAAGAACAAAACAAAAAGTCCCTTGGGGTGGCCGAGGAATGTTCCTCTTGCATCGCCCGATTCCAGATACTCACCAGCCATTTATGAACTCCCCGATATACTATATGGGCTATCCAACGTAGCCCGATTGAGGGTCACACTAATGAAAAAAATGCGCAAGTGAAGTAGATTGTTACAAGCGAGACCGGTTTATCGCATATTCGCCTTGCAATCGAGCCCGTCTCTTCCAAAGTGAGGGGCATGAACGATAATCAATTTAATGACCTGAGCGGCCTTGCAGCCTATTTGTCTTCCCGTCGTTCGGGACGGCCCCGCAACATGGTCACGCCGGGACCCGACGACGCGCAGATCGAGCAAATTGTCACGACAGCGCTGCGAACGCCCGATCATGGCAAGCTCGCCCCGTGGCGGGTTATCACGGTCGCCAAGGATCAGCGCGCGGATCTCGCCAAAGGTATCAAGGCCGCCTATCTGAAAGGAAAACCGGACGCCGGTCGGGTCGAACTGGAAGGGCTCGATATGATAGCGCACGAAGCGCCGAGCCTGCTCGTTTTGCTTTCCTCCCCGGTCGAATCATCCAAGATACCGAACTGGGAACAGCATCTTAGCTGCGGGGCATTTGCGATGAATCTCCTCCACGCTGCGCATGCAATGGGCTTTGTCGGCGGCTGGATCACTGGCTGGGCAGCTTATAATGATGACGTCCGCGACCTGTTTGGGTCCGCTCCGGAGAAAGTCGCAGGATTCCTCTATTTCGGCACATCCAACGCGGAACTGACCGAGCGACCAAGACCCGAACTGAACGATATATTGTCGACATGGGCCCCCGCCGAGCCGGAATGATTGGTTGCGTTCGCGGCTAAATGTCGGATTTTCCTTAACTAGCAGCTTGCCTGCATGGCTGTATTATGGCAGTGAGGCAGCATGAACAATTCAAGCAAACCCGTCTATCTGAAATTACGCGACATTATCTCCGAATCCATATTGGATGGCAAATATCGCGAAGGCGACATGTTGCCGTCTGTCCGCGTTTTTGCAGCGGATCAGGGCGCCAACCCGCTAACGGTCGCAAAAGCCTATCAGGGGTTCCAGGAGGACGGACTGGTCACGGTCAAGCGCGGCGTCGGGATGTTTGTTGCGGCCGGTGCGAAAGATCGCCTGCGCCAGTCCCAGAGAGACGATTTTATCAAGAACATCTGGCCCCCTGTCGAACGCCAAATGAAGCGGCTCGATTTGTCGATCGATGATCTGGTGAAAAGCGAAGCCTGAACTTAAAGTTCAGCTTTTGGCCTTGCTCCGGCCTATCCCCGAACAGACCGCGCGCGCTTGAGGCTTTCCCGATAAGCGGAATTTTCGGGCATGATAGCGACCGCCTTTTCAAGCAGGCTGACCGCATCTTCCTTACGCCGGCTATCAGCCAGCAACGCCAGGCCGTAAAGATGCGATACCACCGGACTTGACGGTTGTACGCGATAAGCGATCCTGCCCGCGGCGATGGCTTTTTCAGTCTGTCCCAAACCAGTATAGGCCTGGGTCAGACCGGCCATGATCAAGGCATCATTTTCGCCCAGACGTTTGCGGAGATTCTCTAACAAATGGGCGGCAACCGTCCAGCTTTCGGTTTCGAGATGAGCATAAGCCATCCAGCGCAATCCCGCGATATTGCTTGGATTATAGTTGAGAAATTGCGCCAAAGTCTCGCCCGATTGCTGCATCGCGCCCTTGGACCGCGCAACTTCGACCAGACGCAGCATCACCGGCTCGGAAAAGCGGATACTGCGCGCCTGCCCCAGCGCGTCGAGCGCTTCGTCAAAATTGCCCATCGCCGCAGCGACATCTGCAACCAGGATATGCGCGTCGCTCGCTCCGGGGTTGCCATTCTGTAGCCGCTTCGCTTCTGCATAGGCCGTGTTGAAGTCACCTGCATCATAGAGCGCTCGAATATAGGGAACTACGGCCCGCGCATCGTTCGGGTTTCGCTGCGCTTCGGCCGACAATATGCCGAGCGGCACTTCGGCGGCGATCGCGCCTTCTTTGCCACTGTCATGAACCGCAGCGCGATTCATCACGCCGGCTGCCTGATCCCGTTCATCGATCGCTTCCAAACCGCGTCCTGCCAGCCACAATGCATAAGGGTCAGCACCAGTCCGATTGACCTGCGGTTTCAGGACCTCCACCGCATCGACAGCGCTTCCGGCAAGATAAAGCGAACGCGCCAGTAAATTTTGCGCTTGTCGATTGTCCGGCTGCATCGATACCAGACGGCCGAACTTGTCTACGGCAGCGTTATAATTGCCTTCGCCATGCTCGATAATGCCCTGAACCAGCAAAACAGCGGGAACATTATCGAGCGCGCCTCCGGTTTGGTGCATTAACCTTCTCGCCAGTCCGTATTTACCGGCCCGGGCTGCCAGAACAGCCTGCATGAAAAAGGCGCGAGGACTGCGGCCATCAAGCGAGATAATCTTGCGCGCAACCGTCAGCATTTCGGTCATCCGCCCCATATCGCCGAGTGTCGCGGCATATTCGGTCAACAGCGGCACATCATTGGGATCGATTTCCAGCGCACGCTCGAACCAGGGTAGAGAAGCCCCCAAGCCGAATTGAAAGCGCAGCAATTCACCGCGATATTGCAGCGCACGGATATTGTCAGGGTCCAGCTTCACAGCTTCATCTACCGCGTTTGTCGCGCCGGCTTGATCCCCGGAATCTGCTCGAAAACGGGCAATATCTACCCACAGGTCCGGATTTTTTCCGTCCAGCTCCATCGCACGGTTGAACGACAGGCTGGCCAATTGTCCGTCACCCATTTGCAGCGCCAGCTTGCCCATGATCCGCGCAGCATAGCCATGATGCTCCGCCGGGATATCGTCGGCCATCAACTGATCACGCGCCTTTTGCGGCTTGCCTTGCAAAAATAACGCATGCCCATAGAGATGCCGCACGAGAGCAGGATTGAGGCCAAGGCTGATGGCCCGATCAATCTCTGCTTCGGCGGCAATGCCGTCATAAAGGCCCAGCAAGACTTCGGCTTGCGCTACCCGGGCATCGATCCATTCCGGGTCAGCCTTGATCGCGTTCATTAGCTCGATCCGCGCCGACCTTATGTCACGACGCGCCCGGAACTGCTCGGCCTTGGCGAATGCCTCCCGGGCATCACCATTGCCGTCGCTGGCCGCAAAAATCACCGTCGGAACCCCGACCACGCCCACTGCCAGTACGGCTGCCAGAACGATCGGCTTGCTCAAGAAACGCAATTGCGGAAGATGAGAGATCTTCATGGCTTAGCTGGCTTGCTGCAACTTATATTGCTTCAGCAGATCATAAAGCGTTGGGCGACTGATCCCGAGCAATTTGGCTGCATTGGAAATATTGCCGCTGGTCTGGGAAATCGCGCGCAGGATTGCCGAACGGTCGGCGGCTTCGCGCGCTGCTTTCAAATTGAGCATATCAGTCGCGGCATTTTCATCCACTTCCAGATCGAGATCCTTCGCACCGATCATCTTGCCGTCGGCCATGATCACCGCGCGCTTGATCCGGTTTTCCAGTTCGCGAACATTACCGGGCCAGTGCCAGGCTTCGAGCGCCGCGAGGGCATCGGGAGCCAGTCCTTTTACCGCCGGATTGATTTCCGCAGCAAATTTCTTCTGGAAATGGCGTGCCAGCAGGCTGGCATCGCCCGAACGACCCGATAGCGGCGGAATTTTGATCACGATCTCGGCGAAGCGATAGTAAAGATCTTCGCGAAACGAATTTTCCTTGATCATCTTTTCGAGATTCTGATGGGTGGCGCAAACAATCCTGGTGTCGACCGCGATCGCTTTGCGGCCGCCAATTCTCTCGATCACCCGCTCCTGCAGAAAGCGCAACAGTTTGACCTGCAGCGGCAGCGGAATGTCGCCCACTTCGTCGAGGAAGAGCGTACCGCCGTCGGCCTGTTCGATTTTGCCTTCGGTGGTCTTGATCGCCCCGGTGAAGGCTCCTTTTTCGTGCCCGAATAATTCGGATTCGAGCAGGTTTTCCGGAATCGCCGCGCAGTTTATCGCGACAAACGCCTTGTCGCGGCGATCGCTCGATTCATGCAGGCCCTTTGCCAGCAATTCCTTGCCCGTCCCGCTGGCACCGAGCAGCATGACCGAAGCATTGGTATTGGCTACCCGCTCGATCATCCGCGCGATTTTCAGCATTTCCGGAGCGCCGGTAATAATCTGGCCCAGAATATATCCCTCGCCATTGCCCCGTGCAGCAAGGCTGGCATTTTCCTGTTCCAGCCTGTGAACGTGAAAGGCGCGCCGGACAATCAAACCCAGTTCGTCAATATCCACAGGCTTTTGATAAAAGTCCCATGCACCACCGGAAATTGCCCGTAACGCACTGGCTTTTTCACCGTGGCCCGAGGCGACGATCACCTTGGTATCCGGTTTCAAACTCAATATGGCATCCATCGTCGCGAAGCCTTCGGTGGTACCATCTGGATCCGGTGGCAGTCCAAGGTCAAGTGTCACGACATCGGGTTCTTCGGATCGCAGCATTTCGATCGCCGATTCACGGTCGCCCGCCACAATAACATCAAAATCGTCATAGGCCCATTTGAGCTGCTTTTGCAGACCGGGATCATCTTCGACGATCAGCAGTTTTTCTTTTTTCGGTTGATCTCTATCTGGCATCAGGCGGCCCTTTCATCTGCTGAATTTTCATCCGATAAGCGTTTGGCAAGAGGCAGAATCAAGGTGAACCTGCTTCCGGCTCCTTCGGTGCTCTCGACTTCGAGACGTCCGTTCATCGCACGGGCGAGTTCGCGCGCTTCATAAGCGCCAATTCCAAACCCGCCCTGCTTGCTCGACGCAAAAGGTTTAAAAAGCTGGCTACGGACAAACTCGCTCGACATGCCCGTTCCCTGGTCTCGCACTTCAATTGCCACGCACAAGTCCCGGCGGCGCGCGTTGATAAAGATGGGCTCGCCTTCCGTGCTGGCGTCGATCGCATTCTGGATCAGGTGCCCCAGAATTTGATCCACCCGGACCGGATCAGCCATCACCGTCAAATCATCTATCTGGGTGGTCTGCATGTCATGCAATATGCGTTTTTTCTCGATGATCGACTGGACCAATTCGCGCACTTTTACCGGCTTGGGTTCCTCCTGCTTGGCCTTGTTATGTTGCGACAATCGCTCGAGCAGACCATTCATCTTGTCCGCTGAATCCTGCAGTGTTTCAATCATATCTGCTCTGAATTCCGGGTTATCAGCATGGCGCTTGGCATTGCGCGCAAGCAGGCTCAACTGGCTGACCAGATTCTTGATATCATGCATGATGAACGCCATCCGCCGGTTGAACTCATCGAATCTCTGCGCTTCGGAAAGCGATTCCTGACTGCGGGCTTCCGCTAGATAGCTGGCGACCTGACGCCCGACCACACGAAGCATATCGAGATCTTCCCAGTCCAGCGTGCGATTGATACGGGGACGCGCCAGCAGCATCAGGCCGGTGAGTCGATCGAAATGAACCAGCGGCACCGCCACCCATGTTCGTTCGTCTCTGCTCATCCAATCCGGGATGGCGGCCGCATCGCATTTCTCATCTTGATCGGCACGCAGGGCATCAAATTCGACAATATGGCTGGATTCTTCAAAAAATGCGACAGTACGGTTCGAACAAGCGCGCGCGGGCACCTCTATCGAGGACCAGTTCCAGCGCGATTGAAGCACCAATTGACCGGCATCGTCCTGCATCAGCAAAATGCCTGCTGGAGAATCCGTGATATCCGCAATCGCCTTTATCACCCGTTCGTGAAAAGGCGCGCTATCGGCACCAGGACGGCCAATAGTATCGGTGAAGCGAATCCACTCCGAACGGTAATCATAGCGGTGCTGGAAAAAATTCTTGGCCATCTTGACCTTCAACCAGGCGCGAAACCTGCCTGAGGGAAGCAGCAGCAGGGCCCCGATTGACGTACCGAACAAAAAGCTGATCTGGGCCAGGCGCGCATAATCCCCGCCAATGATCTGTAATGCGGCCGCGATCACGACCATCATCAGGAGATAGCCCGCAATCGCCACTAGCGACAGTGAACGAAACGCCACGCTGCGGGAAAGGGTCAAATTCCATTCCGTATTGCGAACCGATGCTAGCGCCAATATCGGCGCGATAATCGCCATGGTCGCTCCACGCATTGCATATAATTCGAGCGGAAATTGCTGCGTCAGATAGGTGATTGTGTAGAGGTTGAGGTCAAAGGTCCAGATCGCCGCGAGAGAAGCCATCGGCAGGCGGATTCCCCAACGCGATTCCGGCGCGGAAATCGAATATAGATTGTGCACCAGGACAAGCGCGCCGACTGCAAAAATCATCCGCAAAACCAGCGAAGTATATAGCGTGACGCCTTCAAGACGCGGACTTCCCGCAAAAGCGGGCAACAGCGTATCCACAATCATTTGACCGACCAACACAAATGTCAGCGCAACATAGATGCTGTTGACAGTTTTCGGTTCATCACGCCGCTCCCCGGCCCGCAACAGGATGAACATGAAGGCTAGCCAGCCAAAGTTACGCAACGTTTCGGCAAAGCGGGAAATCGGTGACAGGAATCCTTCAACCGCAACCGAGAGGGCCCAGAAACTGGTCAATGATATCGCTATCACCAACCATATTTGCTGGTGATTGCGCTCGACCTTGCGCTGAAATTGCCAGATCGCCAGCGCACCAAAGAGCACGGCGGCGCCACCGTGCCCGAATGTACTGATATGATCGAGAAACGATCCCATCTCAGCGCACACCCTCCGGCCAGAGAACAACCCGGATGGTCTGCAAGATAATCAGCAGATCGAGAAAGGGCGTGTAATTTTTGGCGTAATAAAGATCATATTCAAGCTTGTGCCGCGAGTCTTCGATTGATGCTCCATAAGGATAGTTGATCTGCGCCCAGCCTGTTATACCCGGCTTTACGATATGCCGCTCGGCATAGAAGGGCATTTTGGTTTGCAGATCATCGACAAATTGGGGCCGTTCAGGACGAGGTCCGACAAAACTCATTTCGCCTTTCAACACGCTCCAGGCCTGGGGCAATTCGTCGATACGGACTTTGCGAATGAACCGACCGACGCGCGTGATCCGCGGATCATTTTCCGCTGCCCAGATCGCTTTGCCACCGATTTCGGCATCTTCACGCATCGAGCGAAGCTTGAGAATACTGAATTTTTGTCCGTACAGTCCGACCCGTTCCTGCTTGAAAAATGACCCGCCACGGCTTTCCAGTTTGATGAGCAGGGCAAAAAGCAGGATCACAGGTCCTGTAAGCAACAGCAGCAAGAAACTCAGGAATATATCGAACCCCCGCTTGAATGCGGTGGAAAGGCGACGTCCCGATGAAAAACCGTCGGAGAAAATGAACCAGCTGGGGTTGACGCTGTCGAGATCGACGCGGCCCGTCTCGCGCTCCAGAAAACTCGACATATCGTTGACATGTACACCAGTCGTCTTGATCGTCAACAGATCTGCAACCGGCAAAGAATTGCGCCGTTCTTCCAGCGCCAGAACCACTTCGCTAACTTCAAGATCAATCACATGCTGCGGCAAATCGGCGATATCCTGACGCCGGATCGCACCATGGATCTTGCTCGGGCCTTCGTTCATGTCGACATAGCCGGCGATAATAAAGCCGCTTTCCTGCCGCTTTTCCAGCACCGCGATCCGCCCTGCTCGCGGGCCAGCGCCGAGAATCAGCAAGCGACGCTTGAAACTGTCGCTGTCCAACATGGTGCCGAGCAATACACGGACCACCATCAGGAATGTGATCGCGAGGACCATCGCATAAAGAGAATTTGAGCGCCACAGCGTGATTCCCGGCATCGCGAAGGCTAGAAGCGAAAGGAAAATTACGCCCAGAGAAATTGCAACCAAGATACGCGCGGCTGCGAAGCGCAGGGATTGCAGGGCTTCGGACCCATATACACCAACCGCTATCAACGCGAGCTGGAGCGCAAAGGCAAAGCTGAATATCGGCCCTGGCCGGTCATAGAGGGAGCCTATCTCCATATTGATTTGGAGCGCGCGCAATATCCAGCCGGATTCTGCCGCCATCAGCAGCAGGATAAAATCTATCAAACCCAGGAAAAGTACCGGATAAGGGATATAATGCTTGAACAATCGGATCATATTGAACGCGGTCTTTCCTTGGCTGCTATTGCCCATAAGGAAAATAGGTTATCTGTCGGTAAATTTTACAGGACTAGCTACAAAAAATCGCTGACCATCGTTAAAATTGTTCAATCTACCGACAGTTTGCCATCGCACAGCGCAAAATCTGACGCTCAGCGCTAGTCGTTTACGAAGTCAAATGGCGTCAATCCGCGTTCGCGTTCGTTAAATGTCAAAGGTCGGCTGCGCGGCGGCGCTGATCGCTGCGAGCATTGGGGCCGGGTACAGGCCGGACAACCCAGACCAATGGGATCCGCTTGTTCGATGCCAAGGTCTTTACCACGCGCATAGTAGAGCGCGGAGGCAACGTCCGCCGAAACACCCAGTCCGATTGCAAAGGCCGGTGTATATCCACCCGCGCCGGATCCAATGCCCTGCACCGCACGGGACAGGGTGAACCAGATACTGCCGTCTTCCAGAGCAACCAATTGCGAACGGATCTCTGCTGGCTGTTCAAAAACCCGATGGATATCCCAGAGCGGACAGCGATGCGCACTTTCCACCAGCGGAGCGTTGCTTGCGCCAGCATAGCGCTTGGAAATCATCCCGGAGCGATCAATGCGAACCATGAAAAACGGCAATCCCCGCGATCCAACTCGCTGCAAAGTGGTCAGACGATGGGCCACCTGTTCGAAACCGGCGCCAAACCGGCGCTGGAGCAGCTGAATACGATAGCCGGTTTGTTCGCAAGCTTTGAGAAAACGTTCATAAGGCATCATCAGAGCGGCGGCAAAATAGCTCGACAAATGGCGCCGGAATAGCTTTTCAGCGGACCGGTCGGTAAAATGGCCCCCGGCTGCCAGGGCATCGATTTCGCCTTTTGCTTCGATCTGACCGAGTAGCAAAGCGGCCTGAAATGTTCGGGAAGCCGGGTCGAGCATTTCCGAAAGCTGGAGTTGCCGGGCATGGAGATCGAGCCGGCGCAGCTTGTCCGAGAGTACGGTCTCCGGCAATATGCGGATTATCAACTGATGTTTGACGCGCAGCCGCTCGGCTATTGCACCATATAGATCACCGGCACCGAGGCGCAGTTCATCCGCAAGCTCCTCCGCCATCGAGTCGAGATCGGCGAAATGATTGCGCCACCTTTCGATTTCACGGCGAACCAACTGGATCGGGTCGGGCGCAGCGCTTTCTCCCGCCTCTCCTGCAGCCTTGCGATTGTCAAATAGTCGTACAAAAGCCTCCGCGCTATTGGGCGAAGCTATCAGCCATTCCTCCAGTTCGGCGCGATCGATCGACAGGTCATCGAACAAGGGATCGGCCAGTCTCTGGCGAATAGCGTCAATCCCGCCACCGGGCTCCGCCGCGATCAATTGTCGTGGATCAAAGTCGAAACGTTCTGCGAGAAGCAGCATCAAACGGGCGCTTAACGGCCGTTGATTGCGCTCGATGAGATTGAGATAGCTGGGCGAAATGTCCAGTGCCTCGGCCAAAGCAACCTGCGTCATGGCGGCGCTGCGGCGCAGTCGTTTGATCGCTGCACCGGCGAATAGCTTGGGATTCTTCATTCTCATATTATGTAAATATATTTACATTGTTTCAAGTGGAATCACGGCTCATGGACTAAATTGAATGATTTTGTGTCAGGCCACGGGTCCGGATTTTGAATCCAGCGGAACTGGTCCGACCCGCTATTTGGTAAGTGTTTCTTAACCGCTTCCAGCTATTTCGGTTTACATATCTGAAAGAAATTGGTGTTTTACCATGGTCAAAGAATCCATCTTGTTTGTGGCGGGCACCTCGCTCTTGGTATTTCTTATCATGCCGGCACAACAGCCCGCAGAAGTCGCAGCCGTTCCGGAAGAGACTGCAGCGCCTGTCGCCCAAACCAAAAAGCCTTCAAATACTGGATGGGATTACGAAGAAAGCGATAGCGAAGAAGAACCCTTCATATTCGGTGAACCGGTAAAAGCTGCGGATTCCGATTATGAAACGGCAAATTCAAGTTCGGAGGAAAACACCAGTTCCAGACCAACGGAAGAGAGTACCAGCTCTAGTTCAAGGGAAGAAAGCACCAGTCCTGGACCAATTGAGAAATCGACTGCTGACTCCCCGGCCAATACCAGGCCCAAAATTCCGGCGGTTAAAATATACGACTAGTCTAGGTCTCTCGCCATATCGCGGCGGCATTCATCGCTGATTATCGCGGCATGACCGTAGTTGGGATGGTCAATCTGAACCATCACCTGCCCTTCCATGCTTTTCCAGTTTTTGACCTGCTCGGCGCTTAGCGCGAAATGGACAAATTGAACCGCGCTAGCCTTGCCGTCCGAACGGGTACGATCAATATCTTGCTCGGGCGCCGCGGTGATCTTCTCATTGCCGATGACCAGATGGATATGCTGATCAA
>RCMY010001492.1_pt1 | contig 22282 bp, 20 predicted proteins | sample 2041341 | NCBI WGS metagenome assembly RCMY01 (sample SAMN09708234, study PRJNA481090) | Marine sediment metagenome, whole genome shotgun sequencing project.
GTTGATCGGCGACGGCGTATCGTCGTCGGCGTACGGAGCCTCGGGGTTGCCCGTCGAGTCACCGCCACCGTGCACCACGTCGCTGGAGACGTGGACGAGCCGCGCTCCCACCGTGCGGGCGGCTCGTGCAATGTTCTCGGCGCCCTCGACATTGACGGCGAAGTCGTCGCCCTGGCCGGGGTTGCAGGCAGCAGCCGAGATGATCGCCGATGGCTCGACCTCGACGACGAGTGTCTGAACCGCTGCGTCGTCGAGAAGGTCGAGCGGCAGCCAGGTGGCGCCGTGCAGGACCTCGGGGGTCGGTTCGGAGCGAGACACGACGACGATCGAGTCGTGGCTCGCCGACCGTCGTTGGGCGGCGAGCGGGATCAACCGGCGGGCCAGGTAGCCCGACCCGCCGGTGATCAGCAGCGTCAGCGCTTGCCCTTTGCCTTCTGCCCACCGTTGTCGTCTTCGAGGCCCTCATGGGCACCGAGCACGACCGGCACGATCATCGGGCGCAGACGAGTGCGGTTCGAGACGAAGCGTCCGAGCGCCCGACGTGACACCCGCTCGAGGTGCTGGCGGGAGAACTGGCCGTCGCTGAGCGCCGATTCGATCGTCTGGCGAATGCTGTCGGCGGCGTCCTTCCGGAGCTGGTCGCCCTCGGCGCCGTCGACCCAACCGCGGGAGATGATCTCGGGAACACCGACGAGGTGCCCGTGTGGGCCCTCGATCGAGACCGAGATGACCGCCGACACGAAGCCGTCGGTTCCGAGTGTGCGACGCTCGACGATGACGCTCTCGTCGAGGTCCCCGACCTTGCCGTCGACGTAGATGTAGTCGGCGGGCACAGTATCACCGCGGACGATGCCGTCTTTGGAGATGATCACGGAGTCGCCGTCTTGGCAGACGATGACACGCTCGGGCTTGGTACCCATGCGAGTGGCGAGACGTGCGTGCTCGGTCAGGTGGCGGTACTCGCCGTGGACCGGGATGAACCACTCGGGTTGCACGATGGAGTGCAGCACCTTGAGTTCTTCGGCCTTGGCGTGTCCGGTGGCATGGACCCGGGCAGTACCCGAGTGGATCACCGTTGCGCCCTTGCGGATCAACCCATCGATGGTGCGTGACACCGACGATTCGTTGCCCGGAATCGGGTGCGACGACAAGATGATGACGTCGCCTTCGACGATGGTGAGCCAGCGGTTGTCGCCAGTGGCCATTCGCGTCAGTGCCGACATCGGTTCGCCCTGCGAACCGGTGGAGATCACGCAGAGATCTTCGGGGGCGATGTCGCCGACGGAGTCGATGTCTCGGAGCTTGGAGTCGGGGATGTTGAGCAGCCCCATCTTCCTGGCCAGCCCGACGTTGTTGTTCATCGAGCGGCCGAGCGTGGCCACGGTTCGACCGTTGGCGATCGCCGCATCGGCGATCTGCTGCACTCGGTGGATGTGGGAAGCAAAGCAGGCGACGACGATGCGGTGACCGGCGTTCGCCTGGAACAGATCGTGGATCGACTGCCCGATCGAGGTCTCGGACTCGGAGAAACCCTGCTCCTCGGCGTTGGTGGAGTCACAGAGGAAGAGTCTCACGCCGTCGTCTTTGGCCATGTGCCCGATGCCTGCGAGGTCGGTGAGTCGACCGTCGACCGGGGTCATGTCGAGCTTGAAGTCACCCGAGTGCAAGATGACACCCTGCGGGGTGTGGAACGCCGTGGCGAATCCGTGGGGCACCGAGTGGGTGACCGGGAAGAACTCCATGTCGAACGGGCCGACCTGGATGCGGTCGTTGTCGCTGACCTCGATGAACTGCGCCCGCTTGAGCATGCCGGCTTCTTCGATCCGGTTCTTGGCCAACCCGATGGTCAGTGGGGAACCGATGATCTGCAGCTCGATGTCTTTGAGGAGGTGACTGAGGGCACCGATGTGGTCTTCGTGGCCGTGGGTGGCCACGACACCGACGACACGATGGGCGTTTTCACGAAGCCAGGTGAAATCGGGGAGCACGAGGTCGACGCCGGCCATGTCGTCGTCGGGGAACATGAGCCCGCAGTCGATGAGCATCACCTGTCCATCGACTTCGATTCCGGCGCAGTTCCGGCCGATCTCTCCGAGACCGCCGAAGAAGACGACGCGGACGTCGCCGTCTGCGGTCGGCGTGTTGGTGTTCGACTTGGATCCCTTGGCGGCCATCAGATGGACCGTCCGAGACCGGCGAGCACTGCTCGCGCTCGATCGTCGAGGTCATCGGGCGCATACCCCATGGGTGGTCGGCATCCGCCGACCTTGACACCGAGCAGATTCATCATGGCTTTGCTCGGAACGGGGTTTGGAGCATCATCGGATCCTTCGAAGTCGTATGAGGGAATGAGTTCGGCGTTGAGCCGGACAGCTTCGGCGACATCGCCGCGCTGGTAGGCGGCGATCATCTCGGCCATCTGTGTACCCGCCCAGTGGGTGGCCACACCGATGACGCCGACGGCGCCGACGGAGAGGAACGGCAGCGTGAGGCTGTCGTCGCCGGAGTAGATCTCGGTGCCTGGCGGTGCCTTGGCGATCAGCGAGGCAGTGCCTGCCGGGTCCTTGGCTGCGTCTTTGACACCGAGGATGTTGTCGACCTGGAGCAGCCCGAGAAGGGTCGACTCGGCGATCTTGCGTCCGGTACGAATCGGGATGTCGTAGAGCAGGACCGGCTTGTCGGTGGCTTCGGCGACCGCACGGAAGTGGGCGTCGATGCCGGCTTGGGACGGCCGGTTGTAATAGGGCGTGACCGACAGGATGCCGTCGGCTCCGGCGTCGGTGGCTCGCTCGGTGAGATCGACCGCGGCCTGGGTGTCGTTGCTCCCGGCGCCGGCAACCAAGATTGCTCCGGGAATGGCTTCACGGATGGCTTCGATCAGCACGATCTGCTCGTCGTGGGTCAGCGTGGCCGATTCACCGGTCGTACCGGCAACCACCACGCCATCGTTTCCGTTCTGCACCAGATGACGAGCAAGCGCCTGCGCCGCATCGAGATCGAGCGTTCCGTCTGACGCAAACGGCGTGACCATCGCCGTCAGAACGGTTCCAAAGGTGGGCATCAATGACTCTCCGAAGCTCGGTCGATCCCGAGCGTGCCGAAGAAGTCTTCGTGCAGCTCGAACCAAACAGTGTGGTAGGACTCCATGATCGGCCGAGTGAACCACTCGTGCTCGCCGGCCTTGACGTGATCGAGCGCCGTGGTGAAACGGTCGGTGTAGATGCCGAACCGCTCGAGCGCTCCGCTCAACGCAGCAACGATCGGCTGCACACCGGCATCGAGACCCGCCAACTCACCGATCACGGCATCGTCGTATGACGAGTCGGCGTGGTCGTTGATGACCTGTTCGCCGTCGACGTCTTTGACCTGCCACCGGGTGCAGACGGCGAGCATCTCGGCGTTGAGGACCTTGAAATCGGCGTAGCTGGCGAACACGAGGTCTCGGGCGCCTGCCGCATCGAGCTCGGCCGCCATGCGGCGTTCACCCTCGGCTTTGCCTTCGGCGGTCTGCATCCAGAAGGCGGTTCGGCCTTCACGGAACTGGGCGAGACCTGCCTCGGCCAGCGACGCGAGCGCAGCTTCGACGGCACCGACGTCGAGGTCGTACAACGTTGCGACTGCCTCGGGTTGGGTGCGGCCCTTCAGACGAAGACCTTGCAGGGCGAGCAGCGAGATGTCAGATGCATGGGCCATGAACCTTCAGGCTAGTCGCAACCGTTCTCGATCCAAGAGCGAATGATCGGGCCCGTCGCCGCGACCATCGGACGGCAGCAAACCGTCGGGTCAGCATGGTCGGACCGTCACGCGGTCACCGAGCCCGGATCACCCCGACGTTCACCTGCTCGCCGACGCAGAATCAGGGCATAGACGAAGGCCCCCATGGCTGCGAACGTGAACCACTGGAGGGCATAGGAGAAGTGACTGCCCTCGTCGAGCGGAGGCAACGGTACGGGATCTGGTACCGGGAGTTCGTCGACCGAGACCAAGGGGGCGGCGAAGTCTCGTTCGGGCTCGGCCAACTGGACCCACATCGGAGCGATGTCGCCGGAGGCAGGGTCTTCGGCGACAAGGCCCTGGGCGACGAGACGCTCCTCGATCGCGTCGACGTCGAGGCGTGGCACCCGGAAGGTGTCGCCCGAGTCGGTGCCACCGAAGTTCGAGTCCTTGGTCTGTGACTCACGAACCCAGCCGATGATCGACCCATCGACCCCGGGCGCCGCCAGATCGTCTCGCCCGAGGAACCCTCGGTTGATCAGCACCGTCTGTCCTTCATCGGTCTCGAACACGCCGACGACCCAGTCGCCGGCCGCGCCTCCCTGGCTCCGGTTGGCCACTCGAACGAACTCGGAGTCGAGGTAACGACCGCTGTCGGCGATCGAGACGAAGTCTCGCTCACCGGCAGGAGCGTCGAGTGCCTCGGCGATGGACACGGCATCGCCGAACGAACGGGATTCGATCGCTTCGTTCGTTGCCCGCCGATCGGCCAGGCGATCGAGTTGCCAGAAACCGAGCCCGATCATCGAGACGATCACCGACGCGGCGAACAGGTGCGACAGCAACCAACCCGGCGACCACAGGAACGACCAGTCTCGGTCACCCGAGAGGCGAGGCTGCGGTGGGAGTTCTTCGTCGGCGAAACGATCGGCGCCTTCGAGACCTGTGCTGTCGAGATCGGGAACCTGCGCACGAGATCCCTGGTCGGGGGCATCGGCAGTCGGAGGATGCGGCACGGGCACGACTCTACCCGTAGGCCAGAAGGTGCAAGACGTCAGGCCCCGTCCAGCGGCGACGTTGAGAGCGCCAGCGAACAACTCGGTAAGTGAGCGAAGCGAACGACGTGGGCCCGGAGGTGCAAGACGTCAGGCCCCGTCCAGCGGCGACGTTGAGAGCGCCAGCGAACAACTCGGTAAGTGAGCGAAGCGAACGACGAATACCGGAATCAGACGCCCGGCCAGCTGCTCATAGTGTTCGATTCGAGGCCAGGTGGCCACGAGCGTCGGCCAGAGCATCGATCGCTCGACGCCGCCGAGCTCGCGGAACTGCACGCCGGACCTCACGCCACCGATGGTCACGGTCACGGCGGGGCACGCACGAATGTTCGCGACCCAATCGGGAACCCGCTGCTTCCCCGCTGCTCCACCGACCACCACCAGCACCTCACCGGCGGCCGAGGCCTCAGCCGGATCGGGAAACCGGCCAAAGGCCACGACAGTGGACCGTGGTCGGCCGCTCCGACGACCGACGGTCTCGATGACGAGCACCGGTGTGGCTGCGAGAACCGAGATGATCGACCAACCGAACCTCCGGGCCAGCGCCACCTCGACCCGATTTAGAATCCGTTGCAGGCCGGGCAGGCGGTCGGCCACCAGCCGGGCGATCGCCTCGAGCGGCTCAGAGATCAGGGCCGAGTCCCAGCACGCCGCCCAACACCATCACGAGCTCTTCTGGCCCGGGCAACCGGGCGGAGTCGGCCAGGTTGAGCGTGGCCACCCCATGGATCCAGGCATGGACGAGCGTGGCGACGACGACGGGATCGCGGTCGTCACCCTTTCCACGAAGGATCTCGGACACGACCGAGACCAGCTTGGCGAAGATGGCCTGGCCGTCGTTGGTGCGAGTGACATCGTCGAAACGTCGGTCCATCAGGACGCGATAGATGCCCGGGTACTCGTGGGCAAAGGCGACGTAGGCAAGACCCTGGGCGAAGAACCGGTCGACCGGGTTCGTGGCATCGCCACCTGCGCCGAAGACCGCCAGATCGAAACGCTGCCAGCACCAGTCGGCCACCGCCTCGAGCAACGCCGCGTGATCGGTGAAGTGCCGGTAGACCGCCGTGGGCGTGACACCGGCACCAGCGGCGATCGACCGCAGGCTCACCTGGTCGAACGAGCCCTTTTCGGCCAGGAGATCGACGGCGGTGGCGAGCAACCGTTCTTTGGTCGGCAACGGCTCGTTGCTCGGCGCTTCGAGCGCCGGGGTCGATGCCTCGACGACCGAGACCTCGAGATCGTTTGCGTGCGCTGCCATCCCTGCACACTAGCGACGCTGGTGTTTTTGCCACGGTTGGGGGTCGAAGTGGTTGACAACCGTGCACCCAACGACTTTGCTGTGTTGACACCTGTTAACTCGACCCGAGATCGGACCACGCATGACCACGATCGATTCTGACGCCTCCTCGACTCCTGCCTCGACCACCACGTCGGCCACTGCCGACTCGTACCTGACAAACCCCTACCTGAGTGGCGCGGCCGCCCCGGTGACCGAAGAGATCACGGCCTTCGATCTCCCGGTGGCCGGCACGATTCCTCTCGAGCTGACCGGTCGTTGGCTCCGCAACGGGCCGAACCCGATCAGTGAGGTCGACCCCACCAAGCACCACTGGTTCCTCGGTGACGGCATGGTGCATGGCCTTCGTCTGGGCGACGGCAACGCCCAGTGGTACCGGAATCGCTATGTCCGCGCCGACGACGTTGCCAAGGTGCTCGGTGAAGCGGCTCCCGGCGGACCGGCCTACGGCGGCCGCTCGCAGCACGGCCCGAACACCAATGTGGGAACGTTCGCCGGCAAGACCTGGGCCATGGTCGAGGCCGGGGGCACCCCCACCGAGCTCGGCTACGAACTCGACACCGTTGCCCGCAATGCGTTCGACGACACCCTCGAGGGTCCGTTCTCGGCTCACCCGAAGTTCGACCCGGCCACCGGCGAGATGCATGCCATGTGTTACGCCTGGCCCGATCTGTTCACCGATCGCGGCCTCTTCCTCCACTACGTCGTGGTCGGGTCCGACGGCAAGGTGTCTCGTACGGTCGAGATCCCGGTCGACGGCATGCCGATGGTCCACGACATCTCGATCACCCCCAACTGGGCACTGGTCTACGACCTGCCCGTCACCGTCAACCTCGACATCGCCGCCCAGGGCTTCCCGTTTCCGTTCGCCTGGAACAACGAGTATCCGGCACGCGTCGGCCTCGTCCCCCGTACCGGCGCCAACGCCTATGACCCCTCGGCCATCGTGTGGTGCGACGTCGAGCCCTGTTATGTGTTCCACCCGCTGAACGCCTACGAAGACGCCGCTGGCCGTGTCGTGGTCGACCTCTGCCGCTACGAGCGCATGATGGACACCGACCGCCTCGGGCCCTTCGTCGAACAGATGCCGACGCTCGATCGCTGGACGATCGACCCGAAGAGCCGCAAGGTGACCGAGGAGCGGATCGACGACCGCGCCCACGAGTTCCCGAGACACGACCCCCGGGTCGGCACCAAGGAACACCGCTTCGGCTACACCGCCGGGCTCATCACGGTCGGTTCGGGATCGACCCAGACGTTCGACCACACGGGCATCTACAAGACCGACGTCACCACCGGCAACGTCACCACCCACGACTTCGGGCCAGACAAGGGCGGAGCCGAACCGATCTTCGTTCCCAAAGACGGATCGATCGCCGAAGACGACGGTTGGATCCTGACGATGGTCCACGACCGAGCCACCGACTCCTCCGAGCTCCACATCCTCGACGCCGCGGCGTTCACCGAGCCCGCTGTCGCCGTCATCACGATGCCGCAGCGAGTGCCGCTCGGGTTCCACGGCAACTGGTGCCCCGATTCCTCCTCGCCTCCCCCAGCGAGCTGACCATCACGAAACCGGCATGACGAAACCGGCATGACGAAACCGGCATGACGAGATGGCGAGGCGAGGCGTGTCGGCCGTGCAACACTGGCAACGGTGAGCGCGCCTCGTTTCTTCATCCCCGGCCATCCCCCAGCGAAGCCATTCGTCACGCTGGCCATCGCCATCTCGATCGCTTCGCTGGTCGCCGGTTGGATCGGCGACGCCATCTGGGTCGAACTCGTCGAGTCACACCCGCTCCTGTTGATGGCGCTCACCCCGAGGAACCGCTATCTGGCCCTGGTGTCGAACGAGGTCTCGTCGGTCGCCTACTACGTCGTGGGATTCCTTCGCCTCGTCGGTTCGGATCCGGTCAACTACCTGCTCGGGCTGTGGTTCGGCGACAAGGCCATCGCCTGGGTCGGACGAAAGTCGAAGACCTACGGCCCGCTCATCGACGACGGTGCCTCGTTCTTCCGGCGCTATTCGGCTCCCTTGATCTTCCTGATGCCGAACAACATCATCTGCGCCCTGGCGGGTGCGAGCGGCGTGAAGGTGCGCACCTTCATGGTGGCCAACATCACCGGCACGATCGCTCGTCTCATCGTCGTCAGACAGTTCAGTTCTCGCTTCGAATCCGAGATCGGCGGGATCACCGAATGGATCGGCCGCTACCGCACTCCCCTGCTGATCCTCTCGGTGCTCGCCGTTGCGTGGACCGTCTTCGGCGAGTTCCGCGGGAACGACTCCGAGCTGAAGAACCTGGTGCACCTCGAAGACGAGATGGACGACACGACCGACACGACCAACACGACCGACACGACCGACGCTCCCGAGTCGTGAGCCTCGACCAGACGAACGCAACCGACGAGGCCGGAGACACCGCCGGCCTTCGCCTCCGACTGGCGGCCCGAGCGATCTTGTTCGATCCGGCCGATCGGGTGTTGCTGGTGCACTTCGAATGGCCGGGTGGCTCACTGTGGGCCGTGCCGGGCGGGGGTATCGAAGCCGACGAGACCGAGCACGGTGCCGCGCTTCGAGAGATCGCCGAGGAGACCGGCCTGGGGCACGATCCGCTCGTCGGACCCGTCTGGATCCGCACGGCGATCTTCGATCGCATGCCCGGCTACGACGGTCAGCGCGAGCACTACTTCACGGCCAGGGTGCACGACACCACGCTCCGGCCGTCGATGACCGAGCAAGAACTCGCCGACGAGAATCTGACCGGCGCCGCATGGTGGGCGATCCCCGACATCATCGCCTCGGGCGAGCGCTTCGCCCCGATCGCACTCGGTTCGCTGCTCGAACAGCTGCTCGCCGATGGGCCGCCCGAGCAACCTCATCAGCTGGGAAACTGACCCCGAAGTACCAGACCTCCCCGAACCACCAGACCTTCCGGTTCAGCCGATCCGGTCGATGGCCCCGATGATGTCGGCGATGACGTCTTCGGTGGCTTCGAGTCCACAGCTCAATCTGATCGTGCCCGTCCCGATCTGGGCATCGGCCAGCTGATCTTCGTCGAGGATGGCGTGGGTGGTCGAAGCCGGGTGACAGGCGAGGGTCTCGGGACCTCCGAACGACACCGCATGCACCACCAGCTGGAGCGCCTCGATGAAGGCGGTGCCTGCCGCGAACCCTCCGGCGAGATCGAAGGTGACCAAGCCGCCGGTCGTCTTGAGCTGTCGCTTCGCCAGCTCGTGCTGGGGATGCGAGGCCAGGCCCGGGTAACACACGGCATCGACACCGGCGTGGGCTTCGAGTGCCTCGGCCAGGGCCTGAGCCGTCTCGGTCTGCTGCCGCAGTCGAACCGCCAGCGTGCGCAGACCACGGAGTCCGTTGACCGCCTCGGCCGGCGATGCGCAGGCGCCGTGAAGATTGCCGAAGCCGGAGATCCAGTCGATCAGATCCTTCTCGCCGGCCACGACACCGAGCAGGGCATCGTTGTTGCCGCCCATGCCCTTGGTCGCCGAGTGAAGTACCAGATCGACCCCGTGGGCGAGGGGTTGTTGACCGATCGGCGTGGCGATCGTCGAGTCGACCAGCGTGAACGGTCCCTTGATGGCGCCGAGTTCGTCGAGGTCGACCAGGTCGAGTCGAGGATTGGCCGGGGTCTCGGCGATGACCAGCACCGTCTTGCCGGGGATCACCGCGGCAGCCAGCGCGCCGGGCGTCGTGCCGTCGACGAACGTCACCTCGATCCCGAAACGGGGGCAGGCATTCTCGAGGAAGGCTCGCGTGCCGCCATAAAGCTGTTGGGCGGCAACGATGTGACCACCGGTCGAACACAGGGCCAGGATCACACCGGTCACCGCGCCCATTCCCGACGAGAAGGCTCGGGCGGCATCGGCGCCCTCCATCTCGGCAACGGCGTTCTCGAATGCTGCGACCGACGGATTGCCGTGTCGACCGTAGAAGTGCGGGGGCTTCGGCTGTTGGGCCAGCTTGCGAGCGTCCTTGACCGACGCCGGCTCGAAGATGGTGCTCGAATACAGCGGCGTCGACAGGGCGCCACCGTTGTGCTCACGACCCGACGTGATGGCGATCGTCTGAGGGGATCGGTCGGCGTTCGGCTGGTTGGTCATCACACGTTCTCCTTGGAGGAGGAGTGGACACCCGTTGCGGTTTTCCCGCTCACCACCGGTGACGGTGGCGCCTGTTCGACCCTTTGTTGCCTCGGCACCGGCTGGTTCACCGTGTGTCTCGACCACATCGCCCCGCCACCGACGTGTTGCCACGAAAGCGATGAAGCAGGCACCTTGGGTGTCCATCCCAGGTTGCCGGACCCCACGAGGAGGCCACTCGAAATGCTGGGGGCAGTGTAGGGCCGACGCATCGAATGTCAACCGATGGCCGTTCCCACCCGCATCCTGACCATTCGTACCAGCACGGCGACGGCAAGGAGCCCGACGCCGAGCGCCAGCGCCCTCACGTCGACCCAGAAGGCGAGCGCAGCGCAACTCGCCAGCCCGAACCACGACAACGAACGCGGGGCCCAGCGGTCGGCGACGGGCAGCCGGAGGGCTGCGGCGTTGGTGATGGCGTAGTACAGCAACACGGTGAAGGCCGAGAAACTCCAGGCCAGCCGAAGGTCACCCACCAGTGCGATGATGGCGATCACGGCACCGGCGGTCAGCACGGCTCGGGATGGGTTCCCCGCCGAGTCCAGCTCGGACAGTCCGCGAGGCAGGTCTCGCCGCCGTCCCATCGCAAGCCACACCCGGGAAAGCCCGAGCACCAGGTTGAGCAGCACGCCGAGCATGGCCGCCAAGGCTCCCAACTCGACCAAGCGAGCCGCCGGCCCGTCGAGCAGTGCGGCCAACGGCGCATGCACACGCTCGACTGTGCCCATCTCGTCACCCGGGACGGCTCCACCGTCGATCCGCCACGCCACACCACCGAGGCGCCAGCCGACCACGGCGACCGAGGTGTAGAGCACCGCCGAGACGACGAGGGTGATGACGACGGCGCGAGGGATCGTGCGGCGGGGGTCGTGTACCTCTTCACCGAGCGTGGCGATTCGCCCGTAGCCGGTGTAGGCGACGAACATCAGCGCAGTCGCCTCCGGCAGGACCTTCCACCACGGCCCGAACCCGGACATGTCGAGACGAGCCGGATCGAGTTCGCCGCCGGCCAGTTCGCCGACGCCGAAACCGACGAAGATGGCGAGCGCCGCGATCGTGATGGTGACGAGCACGACGTTGACCCACGCCGTGCGGCGAACGCCCGCCAGCACCAGTCCGGTCACGGCGCTCACTGTTGCGAGTGCGATGGGGACCCGCCAGTCGTCATCGAGATCGGCGAGCACGATCAGGTAGGTGGCGAATCCGAGCGCCGCCGTTGCTGCCGAGGCAGACTTCGCCGTCAGGAACAGGCAGCCGGCCACATACCCGGCCCAGGGGCCGAGGTACTGGTAGCCGTATTCGTAGGTCCCGCCGGCAACGGGATGGGCCGATGCCAACTGTGCCGACGACATGCCGTTCCCGATCGCCACCAGTGCAGCGAGTGGTGCGGCCAGCATGATCCAAGCGCCGGCCTCGCCGGCTGCGATGGCGATCGAGATGAAGACACCGGTCCCGAGAATGGACCCGAGCCCGGTGACGACCGCTCCGGGCAATCCGAGTTGGCGGGTCAGCGCAGGCGAGTTGGTGGAGGCCACCGCCGCACCCTACGAGGTCGAGGTGAACAACACCTGAACCCGACGATCGGGCGATCAGCGTCGGCGGAGTCGTTCGGTGATCGGGTTCGTCAGTTCGCCCAGGAGGGTGGGCGCCTCGACACCCCGAGCGATTTGGTCGGCGGTGTAATCGAGTTCGTTGGTGACGCGGCGAACCGTCGGACGAAAGACCAGTCGAGAGGTGACGAGACCGGCACCGGCCACGAATGGAAGAGCGACCAGCACCACCGGCGTGGTCACCAGTGCCACGGTGCCGACCGTGAGGGTCCCGACGGCAGCGACGACTCCCCCACCGGCCACGGCGCCGGTGCGCCGGTCGGAGATGTCGGCCATCAAGGCGACCGCTCCCCCCTCTTCCAGCGAAACTGCGGTGCCGCGGACCTCACGGACCTTGCCCAACCCGCCCTTGCCCTGGGCACTGCGGACTCCCCGCACGACGGATCCGGCAAGTCCAGATCGACGGGTGGCGATCACGACGCCGTCGTCGGTGGTGCGAGGCCGGAGACCGTGGCCGCGCTCGAGCCACTCGATGACGCGTTCGTTGGCTGCATCGCTGGACTCTGCCGACTGACGGCCGGCCCAGATCTGGTCGGGCCCCACGAGCCGGTCGAGCAGGCTGGTGTCGGCATCGATGCCGACACGACGCTCGGCAACGGCCGCCGCGACGGCCGAAGCCGGAATCCCGACTTCAGCTGCGATCTCGGCCAGCGTGGCCGAGTCGAGTTCGGTGATGTCGACGCTCGAGGTGGCACCGAGTTCGCTCGCTCGGCGAAGGATCGCCTCGATCTCGTCGTGGTCGAACTGGACGATCGGACGGGGATCGAAACGGTGCTGCTCGGCCTGGCGGATCAGCTCGTCGCCCAGTTCACCGCCGAGTTGGGTGACCGCTGCCTGGTCGAGATCGGGGGTTGCCGCCGCTGACGCCGCCGTGGGCGGCAGCCACGATGCGTCGACCTCGGTGCTGTTGGAGCGATTGTCGGAGCTGGGGTCGGGCGCGACTTGCTCGGCGGTGCCGGTGTCGGCGTTTCGCCGTCCGGTCGACCGCCAACGGCTCACAGGCCGAGCACCCGATCGAGGCCGATGGTCAGCCCGGTGGCGGCACCGACTCGCTTGGCCGCGAGCACGACGCCCGGCATGAACGAGGACCGATCGTAGGAGTCGTGGCGAATCGTCAGGGTCTGACCGGCGGCGCCGAGCAGAACCTCTTGATGGGCGACCATGCCCCGCATCCGAACCGAGTGGATCGGGATACCCGCCGGGCCCTTGGCGCCGCGAGCCCCGTCGATGGTCTGGTGCTGGGTCGGGTCGGGTGCCCAGTCGGATGACGCCTTTGCCATCCGCTCGGCGGTACCGACGGCAGTGCCGCTCGGGGCATCGACCTTGTTGTCGTGGTGCAGCTCGATGATCTCGGCGGTGTCGAAAAACGGAGCCGCAAGCTCGGCAAAGCGGATCATCAGCACGGCGCCGATGGCGAAGTTCGGTGCGATCAAACAGTTCGAAGTGGTGAACCACGACGCGATCTCGGCGTGATCGTCTTCGGTGAATCCCGAGGTGCCGACCACGGCATGGATCCCGTTCGCCCCCAAGAATTCGAGGTTGAGGCGGGTGGCGTCGAGGTGGGTGAAGTCGATCGCGACGTCGACGTCGACGTGTCCGAACGATTCGACGGATCCGGCGACCTCGAAGCCGCAATCGACGACCCCGGCGACTTCGCCGATGTCGATGCCGGCAAAGCTCGGATCCACGGCGGCGACGAGTTCGAGGTCGGGATCGGCACAGACCGCCTGGCAGACCGCCTGGCCCATACGTCCACCGGCTCCCAACACACCTACACGAATCGTCATGACGGCCAGTCTAGGTGGCAGCCCGGACGCGCAACTTCCGCGACCCGAGACTCGATGTCGAGCCCCTGATCGCGGAAGTTGGCAGTCAGATCAGCTGGATTCAGCTACGACCGCGGCCTCGGCCACGACCGCCGCCACCACCGCTGCTGCGGCGACGGCGAGGACGATCCTCGTCGGTCGGCACAGGAGCGCCTTCCGGACCGAGATCGCCGAAGTCGGAGGCGAAGTCTTCGTCGAAGCTCATCTTGACCGACTCGGTGCTGTCGTCGGCTTCGGCTTCGGGTGCGGCCTCGGCGGGAGCCGAGGAGCGGCTGCTCGAGGAGTCCGAGGAGCGGCTGCTCGAGGAGTCCGAGGACTTCTCACGCGGTGCCGGGGCTTCGCCGGCCATGGCCAGCGAGACCTTGCCGTTGGGATCGATGTCTTCGACCACGACGTCGACCGACTGGCCGAGCTCGAGGACGTCTTCGACCTTGTCGATCCGCTTGCCGCCACCGATCTTGGAGATGTGCAGCAGGCCGTCACGGCCGGGCAGGATGTTCACGAACGCACCGAACTTGGTGATGTTCACGACACGGCCCGGGTAGGTCGCTCCGACTTCGGCGGTCGGGGGGTCGAGGATCAGACGGATCTGACGCTCGGCCTCTTCGACGATCGAGGAGTCGGACGAGGAGATCGCCACGGTTCCCATGACACCGTCGTCGTCGACACTGATGTCGGCGCCGGTCTCGGCCTGGATGGCGTTGATGACCTTGCCCTTTGGTCCGATGACCTCACCGATCTTGTCGATCGGGATCTCGAAGCTGACGATCTTCGGGGCGCCGTCGCGCACGTCGTCACGAGGTGCCGAGATGGCAGCGTTCATGACGGCGAGAATCTCGAGACGAGCCTCTTTGGCCTGGTTCAGCGCGGCAGCAAGAACGTCGGACGGGATGCCCTCGATCTTGGTGTCGAGCTGCAGGGCGGTCACGAACTCGGACGTACCGGCCACCTTGAAGTCCATGTCGCCGAAGGCGTCTTCGGCTCCGAGGATGTCGGTGAGGGTGGTGTACTTGCCCTCGGCAAAGACGAGGCCCATCGCGATACCGGCGACGGGTGCCTTGATCGGCACACCGGCATCCATCAACGACAGTGACGAACCGCAGACCGACGCCATCGAGGTGGAACCGTTGGACGACAGCACCTCGGAGACGAGGCGCAGGGTGTAGGGCCATTCCTCGAGTGAGGGGATGACCGGGACGAGCGCACGCTCGGCCAGGAGACCGTGGCCGATCTCACGACGCTTCGGGCCTCGCATGAAGCCGGTTTCGCCGGTCGAGAAGGGCGGGAAGTTGTAGTGGTGCATGTAGCGCTTGCGATCGGTCGGGTCGATGCCGTCGATCATCTGATCCATGCGCTTCATGCCCAGGGTGGTGACGTTGAGGACCTGGGTCTCGCCCCGCTGGAACAGGCCGGAGCCATGCACCTTGGGAAGAATGCCGACCTCGGCCGACAGGGGGCGAAGATCGCTCGGGCCACGGCCGTCGATGCGGGCGCCGTCTTCGACGATTCGACGACGAACGATGGTCTTCGACAGGCTGCGGAACGCGGCCTTGAGCTGCTTCTCCGAGGCGTCGTCGCCCATGTCGGCGGAAACGGCGGCGAGGGTCTCGTCGCGCAGTGCGGACTCGGCGTCGCCACGTTCGGCCTTGTCGGCGATCGACATGATCTCGGTGAGCTTGGCCTCGGCGGCAGCCTTGACGGCGTCCATCTGGGCGTCGGTGTAGTCGGCCTGCTTCGGGTAGCTCATCGGGGCCTTGCGACCACCGATGGCTTCGACGAGCTGGTTCTGAAGCGCAATGGCTTCCTTGATGTACTGCTCGGACTCGAGGAGTCCCTGAGCCAGTGCGGCCTCGTCGACCTTGGGGGCACCGTTCTCGTACTTGTTCCACGAGCCTTCGGTACCGCCGGCCTCGACCATCATGACGGCGACCTTGCCGTCTTCGAGCTCACGCCCGGCGACCACGACCTCGAAGACGGAATCGTCGCCTTCTTGGTACGTGGGGTGCGGGAGCCATTCACCGTCGGTGGTGTAGGCCAGACGCACGGCACCGATCGGGCCGTCGAACGGCACGTCGGAGACCATCAGCGCAGCGGAAGCACCGTTGATGGCAAGCACGTCGTGCGGGTTCTTCTGGTCGGCCGAGAGGACGGTGACCACGACATGGGTTTCGTTGCGGAAGTCGCTCGGGAACGACGGACGCAGCGGGCGGTCGATCAAGCGGCAGGTGAGGGGGGCGGCATCAGATGCCCGACCCTCACGCCGGAAGAACGAACCGGGAATCTTGCCGGCAGCGTAGGAACGCTCCTCGACGTCGACCGTGAGCGGGAAGAAATCGATCCCGTCGCGGACGTGCTTGGCGCCGGTTGCGGCCACCAGCACGGTGGTGTCGCCCATTTGGGCGGTGACTGCTCCACTGGCCAATCCGGCCAGCTTGCCAGTCTCCAGAATCATGTCTGGGCCGTCACCACCGGTAACGGTTCCAGATACGGATTGCGCTTCCATCAAGGAAGCCTCCTTGGTTTCTCGTCTGCCTCAGCGACCCTCGCTGGGGCTGGCAGATCAGAGTCCAGATTTCGATCACTGCGCCGAGAACACTTCGACCCGATCGCCCCAGCCTCGAAGGGCTGAGAGACGCTCCCATACGACGGATGCCGTTCGGGCGGGCTCTCGTCGAACTTCGGTGGGACCGAGCAAGGAGAGGAGTGTGCGGGCTCAGGAACCGGAAACTGGCCGCTGATCTACCGTCATACGCCGCAGGCACGTTGCCGCGACAATGTGAGGCTAGCGGATGCGCGAAGAAACCACGCGGATCAGACCCGGCGGATCACGTCGAGCGGATCACGACCGATCCCGACCAAGGGCCGATGAAGCGACGAGATTGTGACGACCGCAGACACGGCCGAGGCGTCGATCAGCGACGCAGACCGAGTTCGCCGATGAGCGCACGGTAGCGCTCGATGTCGATGCCGGCCAGGTAGTCGAGCATGCGGCGGCGCTGACCGACGAGCATGAGAAGTCCACGACGGCTGTGGTGGTCCTTCTTGTGTTCCTTCAGGTGCGTGGTGAGGTGGTTGATGCGATCGGACATGAGTGCGATCTGGACCTCGGGAGAGCCGGTGTCGCCTTCGACTCGAGCGTGCTTGGCGATCGTGTCGGCCTTGCTTGGGAGGTTGGCGGCTGGCTTGCTCATGGGTGGCGCTCCTGAAGAGTTTGGGACCTGAGGCCCGGCCACGAGTCACGATCGAACCGAGTTGCCCGATCGACGCTCACAGCGGCGGACAACACTACCGCCCACATCTCGCTGCTCCACCGGTGAGGGCGGGGGTCAGCCTCGTGCGAGGATGTCTCGGGCCTTGGCGATGTCGAGATCGAGCTGATCTTTGAGTGCCTCGATACCGTCGAAGCGCTGCTCGGATCGAATCAGTTCGACGAACTGCACGCGAGCATGCTCGCCATAGAGGTCGCCGTCGAAGTCGATCAGGTGGGCTTCGACGAGGGAGTGCTCGGCTTCCTGATAGAAGGTGGGCCGCTTGCCCACGTTCACCGCTGCTGCGTGGCGACTGCCGTCGGGGCGGATGTACCAGGCGGCGTAGACGGCATCGGCTGGTTTGGCCCGCTCGAGCGGAAGGGCCACATTGGCGGTCGGGAACCCGATGGTTCGTCCCCGCTGGTCGCCGCCGACCACGGTGCCACGGATCTCGTGATTGCGTCCGAGAAGGGTCGCAGCGGTGCGGACCTCTCCCCCGGCCAACGCACGACGAATGGCGGTGGACGACACCGATTCGACCTTGCCGTCGGGGCGAGGCAACAACTGGATGCCTTCGACGTCGAAGTCGTGCTCGATCCCGAGCTTGGTCAGCACGTCGACGTTGCCGGCACGATTCTTGCCGAAATGGAAGTCGTGACCGACCACCACAGCTCGCGCTTCGAGGCAGCCGACCAAGACGCCGGTCACGAAGTCTTCAGCAGACTCGATGGCTCGTTCGTGGTCGAAGGGCACGACGACGACGGTGTCGACGCCGCAGGCCTCGAGGAGCTCGAGCTTCTGCTCGAGGTCGGTCAGCAGCTTGGGGGCCGATTCTGGGCGCAGCACGAGCGCCGGGTGCGGCTCGAAGGTGACGACAGCGCTCTGCAGCCCCCGTTCGGCCGCGAGGGCTCGCATTGCGGCGATGACGGCCTTGTGGCCTTCGTGGACGCCGTCATAGGCGCCGATGGTCAGCGCGTGGCCGGAGCCGGCCGATGGACACGTTCGAGGATCTCTGATCACCTGCACAGGACTGAAACGTATCGGCAGACGTCGGGCAGGGCACAATTCACGTGCCCGGGTCGATTCAGTGGGCGAGAACCTTGACCGGTTTGAGGAAGCCGTCGACCGCTTCGTAGATGGCCACGACCTCACCTTCGGGGTCGCAGATGGCAAATCGACCCGAGCCGGCGGACTCACCCAGCGGCCGACCGTTGCGAACCTGTGCCACGACACCTTCGTCGACTTCGACCCGTGGCATCCCACGCAGCATCTCGGTGACAGGAAGGAGCTTCGGCTCTTCGAGCGTCGATGCCTCGTCGATCGTGAACGGTCCGACGGACGGGCGTCGCAACGATCGAATGTGTGCTCCCCCACCGAGTGCGGTTCCGAGATCGGCTCCGAGGGTTCGGATGTAGGTGCCGGAGCTGCAGTGCACGGCCATGCGGTACACGAGTGGATCGTCGGTCGGCTCGGTGGTGAGCGAGAAAACCGTGACCGGGCGCGCCTCACGCTCGACCTCGATCCCCTCTCGGGCCAGTTCGTGCAGTCGCTTGCCGTCGATCTTGATGGCCGACACCATCGGGGGGACCTGCATGATGTCGCCGACGAACGTCGCGGCAGCCTCGACGACGGCCTCATTGGTGAGACCCGACATGTCGTGGGTGGCGGTGATCTCACCGGCAGCATCGAGGGTTCCGGTTTCGGTACCGAACACGACCTCGCACTCGTAGGTCTTGTCGGCCCCGCTGACGAACTGGAGCAGCTTCGTCGCCTTGCCGATGCCCAGAACCAGCACGCCGGTGGCGTCTGGATCGAGCGTTCCGGCGTGGCCGACCTTGCGAGTTCCGAGGGAACGACGCAGCGAATCGACGACGTCGTGGCTGGTCATGCCCGGAGGCTTGTCGATGATGCAGCAGCCAGAGGTACCGGAATCGGGCTGACGTGAACGGCGAGCCATGTCAGCGCACCTCGTCGGAGCCAGTGTCGTCGGAGCCAGTGTCGTCGGAGCCAGTGTCGGCCTGGTCGGTTGCTTCAGCCGGGTCGAGCGAGTCGGGCTCGGCAGGTTCGTCGGGCTGGATGTCGAGAGTGGCGAGGATCTCCTCGACTCGGGCGCCATGACGAACACCCTGATCGAACTCGAACACGATGGTGGGGGTCTTGCGGAGCTGAGCCTGGCTGGCGACGGCTCGCTGCACTGGCTTGCGATGCTCCTCGAGTGCGTCGAGAAGCTGGTCGTCATCATCGCTCGGGCCACCGAGGGTGGACACGAACACCTGGGCGACGTTGAGGTCGGCGTCGACCTCGACACCGGTGATCGTGAGGAACCCGAACCGATCGTCGTCGGCCCGCTCGAAGTAGTCGGCAACGATCTCGATGAGCAACGAGTTCAACCGTGCCGTTCGAGGAAAGTGCCGCTTGGTCGCCGGACGAGACTTCCGTCCGCCACTCGATCGCTTTGCCATAGTCATTCCTGTCGTTTTTCGCGGTGCACACAACTGGACGCCACCAGGAGCGTAGGCCGCGCCGGCGTTGCTTTCTCTTCTGGGTCAGTCCTGCCAGGACCAGGTGATGTCGAGGACTTCGACGTCGGGTCGGGACCAGATGTGTCGTTCGACGGCATCGGCTCGTTCTTCGACGAACGACACCGCATCACCGACGATCGCGATCGCGATGGTGGTGCGCTGCCAGAGCTCTTGATGGTCGACTTCGGCCGCGCCGATCCCGGTCCAACCATCGAGGGTGCGCACGATCGACTGAACGATCGATCGCTTCGCCTTCAGCGACCGAGCTGCGGGTAGATGCAACTCGGCGCTGAGGGTGAGGGATACAAGAGTCACCGCTAGGTGCGAGGAATCTCGCGTTCCTCGAAGGTTTCGATGATGTCGCCCTCTTTGAGGTCCTGGAAGTCATCGAGGCCGATACCGCACTCGAAACCAGCCTGGACTTCACGGACGTCGTCCTTGAAGCGGCGCAGCGAGTTGACCGCACCCTTCCAGATGATGGTGCCGTCGCGGAGGAAGCGGACCTTGGAGCCACGGGTGATGGTGCCGTTGAGCACGTAGCAACCGGCGATGCCGCCGATCTTCGGAACTCGGAAGACCTCTCGGACTTCGGCTTCACCGGTGACCACTTCTTCGAACTCGGGAGCGAGAAGACCGAGCATGGCGTTCTCGATGTCTTCGAGAAGCTTGTAGATGATCTCGTAGTTACGGATCTCCACCTTCTCTTGCTCGGCGAGCTCACGAGCCTTGCGGTCGGGACGAACGCCGAAGCCGAGGATGGTCGAGTTGGTCGCAGCCGCAAGCTGCACATCGTTCTCGGAGATGCCGCCGACTCCACGAAGCACGAACGAGAGCTTGACATCGTCTCGTTCCAGCTTCTTGAGGCTGTCGGTGACGGCCTCGAGTGAGCCGTTGACATCGGCCTTGACGATGAGGTTGAGCGTTGCGGTCTCGCCCGACTGGATCTGCTTGAAGATGTCTTCGAGCTTGGCGCCGCCGCCGGTGGCGGAGGCGTCTCGACCCAGACTGGCAAGGCGCTGCCAGTGCTCACGAGTGTCGGCGACCTTGGAGGCCACCTTCTCGTTGGGAGCGACGCTGAACGAGTTGCCTGCGGAGGCGACATCGGAGAGACCGAGGACCTGCACCGGCTTCGATGGGCCGGCAGAGGTGACGTTCTCGCCCTTGTCGTCGAGCAGGGCACGCACTCGGCCCCACGCTGCACCGGTGACCATGGGGTCTCCGACCGACAGGGTTCCCTGTTCGACGATGACCGTGGCAACAGGGCCACGACCGATGTCGAGGTGGGATTCGAGGACGGTACCGATGGCTCGTCCTTCGGGATTCGCTCGGAGGTCTTCGAGTTCGGCGACAACCGCGAGGTTCTCGAGGAGTTCGGGGATGCCCTCGCCGGTCATGGCCGACAGCGGGACGTAGATGGTGTCGCCACCCCACTGCTCGGGAACCAGTTCGCGTTCGGCGAGCTGCGACATGACACGGTCGGCGTCGGCGCCTTCGCGGTCCATCTTGTTGACGGCGACCACGATCGGCACCTCGGCGGCACGTGCGTGCTGCAGAGCTTCGAGCGTCTGAGGCATGACACCATCGTCGGCCGCGACGACCAAGATGACGATGTCGGTGGCTTCGGCACCACGGGCACGCATGGCGGTGAACGCCTCGTGACCAGGAGTGTCGAGGAAGGTGAGAACACGGCCACCGGCTTCGACCTGATAGGCGCCGATGTGCTGGGTGATGCCGCCGGCTTCGCCCTCGATGACGTTGGCCGAACGGATGCGGTCGAGCAGCAAGGTCTTGCCGTGGTCGACGTGGCCCATGACGGTGATGACCGGCGGGCGAATCGGGTAGGTGGCGAGGACGTCTTCGTCGACGTCTTCGTCGAGTTCGATGTCGAGGAGCTTGAGCAGCTCGACTTCTTGCTCTTCACCTGGATCGACGAGGCGGATCTCGGCACCGACGTCTTCGGCGAATGCCTTGATCATCTCGTCGTTGAGCGACTGGGTGCCGGTGACCATCTCACCGTTCATCAGCAGGAAGCGCACGACGTCGGCCGCCGTACGATTCAGCTTCGAACCGAGGTCTTGTGCGGTCGATGCCCGCTCGATGACGATGACGCCTTCTGGCACCACGGCATCTGACGAGGTGTAGGTCGGCACGTCCATCGGCGTGAGTTCCTCGGAGGAACGACGACGACGGCTCTTGCGACGCGGACGGCCGCGGTTGGGGCCGCCACCAGGACGCCCGCCACCACCGGGACGGCCACCGCCGCCACCACCGGGAGGACCACCGCGACCCGGGAATCCACCAGGACCACTGGGAGCGCCACCGCCACCAGGACGTGCGCCACCGGGTCCACCGCGGTAGCCACCACTGCCCGGGCCACCACGGCCTGGGGTTGCGGCGGGACGCGCCTTGCCACCACCAGGAGGCGGCGGGATCGGCTTGCCACTGCGACCGCGAGGAGGACCGGGGGGAGGAGGAATCGGCTTGCCGCCCGGGGTCTGGGGCGGTGTGGGTGCGGCTCCAGGCGGCCGGCTGCCAGGAGGCATCGGCGATCCGGGAGGCCTCGGCGCTGCTGCAGGAGCAGGGGCGCCAGGAGGAGTTGCTGCCGGAGCGGCGACCGATCCCGAAGGCGCGGCGGCTGCCGGCGCTTCGGCGGAGGGGGCCGATGCGGTGGCAGTTTCAGGGGAGGATGCGGGCTCGGCGGCCGCTGCTGGCTTCGCTGCAGCATCGACGGGCTCGGCGGATGCAACAGGTTCGGCGACCGCAGCCGTCTCGGCGGGTGCCGCAGGCGCAGTGGTTGCCGCAGGCGCAGTGGTTGCCGCAGGCGCAGTGGTTGCCGCAGGCGCAGTGGT
>RCMY010004453.1_pt1 | contig 22280 bp, 18 predicted proteins | sample 2041341 | NCBI WGS metagenome assembly RCMY01 (sample SAMN09708234, study PRJNA481090) | Marine sediment metagenome, whole genome shotgun sequencing project.
GTTGGGACTTCGCCAAACTGCATCATCCAAGAGGTTCCCCATAAATGGTAAGACTCTTCAGCGCAGTCATGATAAGAAATATTATCTTGCGTGAAATTAGGTGTCATACAATATAAAAAGGTAAGTGCATGTGTATTTGGGTTGAAGTTTAATACTTTAACCAAGCAACCTGTTGCAACGTTAGGGCGAGTAACACCACCACCTGACCATGGAATATCGTCGTAAGAACTAACGTCATGGTACAAATTCACTTGCGCAAGTGCATGATGCTCATCACTTTCAACATGGCTAGGTTCACCGGTATTATACATCATTAGCAGTTCCGCACCTTCGTCCGAAACCATCTTCGGCATTGCGTAACCGGCAGGAACATAAAAATAATGTCCTTTACCATAGCGTTTACCGCCAAAATGTACTGATCCTGCGACAATGATCATTTCATATTCAGACCAGCTAAATCCGGGCGTTCTTTTGTAACCCGGGTTTAGTTGAACCGTCATTGAACAAGCACCGGTTTCGTTATCAAGGCTCAGCATTTTATAGCGATAACCTGTACTAAAGCCTGAAAGCGACATTTTTTTCCAATGAATGTCGCGATCGCAAAACGGTTCTATATGTGGACGTGCCATAACTATTCTCCAATTTTTCTAAAAGGTTTGGCTTAATTTTTTACCTTTACAAGCCAAATTTATTGATTGTGCAGGCTACTTTTTACCTTCAACTTCTTCAGTAGATACTTCACCGTATTTCCAAACCACGACATCGTCTCGACCTTCTGGTTTGACCGGGATTTCCTCTTCTTTAATCTTTACTCGGTCATCACCGTCATGGTTAAAGCCCTTCGTTTTAATACGGTGAAAAAATTCTGCATACCACTTTTCACGTTTAGGTTTAAGCGCTTCCATTGCATCAGATATTTTACTGAAAAGGGCTTCTTGGTCGGCGGCTTCATCCTCAATCCATTTTTTAGACTCAGGCGATTTTTCATGTTCTATCTTGGTATTCATAAACGTCATAATATTCTCCTATCCTCAAACTATTGTTTAGTATTTTGAATTTAACTTGGTACTTTTATTGTGCCATCCGCCAGCATCGAATCAATGACAGATCTATCCATTCCCGCTTCTATCAACACCTCAACGCTGTGTTCACCTAAGCGTGGTGCCAAGCTTCGAATTTGCGCGGGCGTTTTGGAAAAGTTCATGGGGGGTTTACTCATTCTGATACGGCCTTCAGTAGGATGATCCATTTCTTGCCAAAAACCGGTAGCCACTAAGTGCGGATCGGTAATTAAACTATCCAAGGTATTAACAACCATCATTGGTACTTTAGTATCACCCAACAAATCCAGCCACTCTTGGCGTGTCTTGTGAGCAATTATCTCGCCCGTTGCTTTATACGACTCATTGATATTTTCTAAGCGTAAACGCATCGACATAAAGCGCGGATCCGCAGCTAGATCTGGGCGGCCTGAAAGTGTACAAAACGTATCCCAGTGATTATCCCAGTAAGGTAATATGGCAAGATATAAACCATCTTTGGTTTTGTAAGGACGACGATGCTTGGCCATAAGTCGCACATAACCTGCTTCACCTATTGCGGGTTCAAAGGTTTTCCCCCACAGGTGTTCGGTCATAATGTATGAAGCCATGGTTTCGAACATTGGCACTTCAATTTCTTGACCTTCACCGCTGCGTTCGCGATGAAATAGCGCCGCTAAAACCGCTTGCACAACTACTAACGCAGTCGTTTTATCAGCGATTATAGTAGGAAGGTAACGAGGTTCGCCTTCCACCATGCTTTGCAACATGGCAATACCCGATGCGGCTTGAATGGAGTCATCTAACGCGCCTTTTTCACCATAAGGACCATTTTTTGCGTAACCGTAAGCGCCACAATAAATAATGTTGCTTTTAAGTTCTTTTACTTTTTCATATGAAAAACCAAGCCTATCAATGGCTTGTGGGCGAAAGTTATGGATCAACACATCAGCATTCTTAATAAGCTCGCGCAATGCGGTTTTACCATCATCCGATTTTAAATTAAGCGCAATGCTGCGTTTGTTTCGATTACAGGTTAGATATAAAGAACCCATATCACTGTTATTTCGGTGGGGGCCTAAGTTGCGATTAGTGTCGCCCTCTAAGGGCTCAACTTTAATCACGTCGGCGCCCAAGTCACCCAGCATTTGGCATGCATAAGGACCCAATACAACACTTGTCATTTCAATAATGCGGATCCCTTCTAGGGGAGATGCCATAATAAAATCCTCAACTATAATTTATAAATGCGTTTAACATTGCTGTGTAAAAACTTCTCTCGCACCTCAGGCTTTAAGCCCAAGGCATCAATTTCGTCTACCGTTCGTTTGAAGCGCAACACCGGAAAATCAGAACCAAAAATCACTTTATTCTGGCCATAAGAATTTATAAATTTGACTAAGGATTCAGGCCAATATTTAGGGCTATGGGCGTCGGTACAGATATAAACATTTTCGTGCTTCCATGCCATTGCGATCATTTCGTCGGTCCAAGGAATACCCACATGTGTGCCAATCAACTTCAGTTCAGGAAAGTCACAAGCTACATCATCAAGACAAATTGGACGACCAACACTACGGCAAGGCTGGTCTTTCGCGTAAATAAGAGACTGACCCACTTGCATTTGTATAGGAATATCTAGTTCGACACATTTGGCATAAAAGGGATAATATTTGGCGTGATTAGGGGCAAGTTCAAACCAATGTGGGTAAAGGTGAGCGCCGATAAAACCGAGTTCTTTAACCGCATGCTGCAAGGTTCTAACGCCATTCATACCTTGAAATGGATCGATGCCTACTAAGCCATTAAAGCGATCTGGATGCTGCTTAACCGCGTTTGCGACCACTTCTACTGGCATATGATAACTACCTGGCAAACCTAAGCGACCAGACTTTGCGGCTACAAGAAATGCTTTTTCTATATTGGCTTCATCCATCTGTTCAAGCATTTTTTTTAGGGATATTCCACCGCTATCGTGTTTTCCTTTGACTTTGTCGAGGAAAAACTCATTGGTCCAGCCAGGGCGATGAGAATGTGCCTCGGTCGTCCATATATTAACCACCGCATCTATCGCTTTATAATTGTGCTCTTTCATATGACGCCTTATCTTGATTTCGCTTAATTTAATTGCTGTTGTTTTTATTTGTTATATGCTTGTTTAAAGACCTAAAAACGCAATAGAACCTCCACAACCAAAAATGGTGGCCCCGGCTATCGCATGTCCAAATCGATCTAAATTTGGTAATTTTATTTTGTTAATTCCCACGGTGGTCACCCAAACCGCGAATAACATGGTAAGCATAGTAACCACACCAAAAATACCGGTAACCATAACTAAGCCAGTAAAGTTCTCTTTGGCTGCAGGGTACATAAGCAGAGGGATCAATGGCTCACATGGACCTAGAACAAAAATAATGAAAATTGCCCAAGGCCCCATCCGCGCCACGCCCTTTTTACTACTCTTTTTGTTGCTTGCGATATTATGATGTTCGTGAATATGCACGTGTTCTTTTTGATGTGTATGCATGTGGCTATGCGCCAAAACGCCATGCTGATGAGAATGAGTGTGAGGTTGGTTCTTATATGCTTTACGCATTCCCCAAACAAAATAAACTAAGCCAAACGCTATTAGAGCCCAAGCTGCAATATCTCCGCGAATAGCTTCAACCCATTCTAGTGTACCAATTTGCATTTGCAGGCCCACTCCTATAAAGCCCAGTACAATAGAACCAGCGATATGTCCTAAACCGCACAGTGCGGTAATCATTAAAACTTTCCTCATGGTCCATTTTTTTGCGGCTCCCATAGCAACAAAAGGTAAGTAATGGTCAGGACCCATTAGGGTGTGGATAAAAGCAATTGAAGCTGCGGTAAACATCAAAATTTGCACATCTGGTGACATCGTTGGCTCGCTTTTTGGAGATATTTTTGGCTATTTGTGAAATTTATTGTGGGCTTCAATAAGCGAGATAACATTGATAAATATCAATTTGAATGGTTGAGATTCTGTAAATTAATGAGAGAATTTATGTAACATTTGATAACTGCATTATGTGCAGGTAGATAAGTGCGTGGGGAATTGTTGGCGAAGTTACGAGTGCAATACACCTATTCAAATCGCGTAAAGTGCTTAGCTTTTAATGTTATATCGATATACGACTTCAGGCGTTATGTCGGTTAAAAATATCGCGCCGGCAATATCCCACATTCGCTCTTCGAAAAAAGTGGCCTTATGAACAGCATGTTGACTCAAATACAGTAACTCTTGTTCTATTTTTTCGACATCAGGCTTAAGCGCTTTGTTGATAGTGACACTAAACGCAAAAAAATCGCCACTGCTTAACGCTTGTTTAATAAAGTTTTGCTTCGCCCGATGATTAGTAAACTCGTAATTCCATTTTGCGTTAGTGATTCTAATCGAGATGCCGCTGGCATCAATATCCGACTGTAAAGGCGCAGCAACATATATTTCAGTTTTAATAGGGCGAGGGTCAACTTTTAATACTTTTAAAGACTGATTGACAAAACTCTGTCCTTCCTGCGTATCTTGATATAACCAAGATAGGTTAACTAGCGCTAAGCTTTTATCATGATGTAAAAAATCCATCCATTTTGCGCGCACTTGACAAATGGTTGACATTGCAGGCAAAAATCCTTGTGATTTTTTTTCGATATAGGCACAAAATTGAGGGCTGTGTTTTGAATGTAGATTGCGCAGTGCCATGCTAATACCGGGCACTGGCTCATCTTTGTAAACGCTTTTTAGCTTGTCAGTATTATTTGTAATTAGCTGGCTAAAAAAGCTTTCAGCGATACTCATTTCTTCATCCGCAACAGCTTGTAAATGAATAGCTGTTTTGTCTATATTAATATGTACCACTCGATAGTGTAAGTTTTTGAGCTCAAAGCTTGACGTTATTTCTTGTAGCTTGTTAAAAGTAATCTCTACTCGGCTTTGCAATCGCTGAGTAAAAGGTTCGTCTAACTCTACTTTTAAGCCACTGACAGAAATATCTTCAGTTACACCAGTAATAAACTGTGTGTTGGTGCGAAGTTTAATGTGTGTGCGCAAAATATAACGAGCTTGACGTCTGAGTTCCTCTTGTTTATGACGAAAAGCGGTTAATCGTTTTGGAGGCTTATTTCGTGCATGACCAAATACTTTAAGTAATTTTATTTTGGGTTTAAACAATGATCTGTTTTGATAACATTCTTGAGCGGTTTGACTGGTTATATCGGTCACACTAAGCATATTAGTGATGTCATGTAAACTAGCTAATAATCGAGGACTAAGTGCTCGGTTGAGCTTATCGATGTGCTTATTAATCCCATCTGGAATAGACGAAGGTGAATATGCTTTTTTAGGTAGAATGTCACTACAGCTTATTTGAAAAACGCGCCAACTTACCTTGCGTGCTGCATAGCTTAAAAAAGTGGAGGCAAGTTGTGGGTGTTTACTTAATTCATGGGGCGTTGCCGAATAAAAATACACTTTGTCATCTTTAACATGATTAAAACAATAAACCGTCATTTGTGGATAAGCACTGCTATCATTTAGTAACTGATGAATACGCGCCGGGTTAGCTAAACACCCAATAAGCTGCTCACCATTTTCATCCTTCCAATAATCTAAAATGGCTTTATTGTTGGTATTCATACTGGCGTAATCGGCATGATAGAAATCTTGCTTATCGCGGGTAATAAACAGAGGTAAAGTAGGCGTGGTGTTGGCAAAACTTTGCTCATATATTTTGCTTGTCATGGCCATTTCTACGTTATCAAGATTGACCTTGTATCTATGCTTATTGAGCTTAATGAGTTTGTTAACAAACTCATCAAAAATTATATTAGTGCTGCTATTGCGGTGTAAATGAATATTGGCTTTATCTCGCGGTCCACTTATTCGCAAGACCTGATATTCAATTGACTCTCGTGCAAGCCCAGACTGTTTATCAACGCCTCGAAAAACAATTTGAATAGGCTCAAATACTTTGAGCTTACCGACAGCGTCAGGTTGCTTTAACTTAAAACGCAGACCATTAACTGAAATGTCTAGTGTACTGGCGTGAGCACTACTGTTGTCGCTAAAGAATATCTCGATGGCGACCACATAGTTTAGCCGCTCTTGTTTGCGTGTAGGAAAATTCAGTAACTCTTGGCAAGGCGTAACATATTGGTCAGCGGGCAGGGCGAGTTCGTTTCGTGTATTACGTTTTTTTTGTACCACTAGGTATTGATCTTTTTCCTTGTGGGCCTCAAATAATACTTCTTCATAAACGCCAAAAGTATATTCACCGTACCGTTTGAACAGTTTCTCAAATACCAAAATTCCATTAACATTTAAATAATGTTCTATGCCATGATATTGGAATAAACGGCAGTCATCCTTTACTATGGTGCGTAAATCGATAGAGCGAATACAGGGTTTAGCAAGTCGCTTTATTTCCATTTTAACTAAAAATCGAAGATCGGGCGAGATCGACTTAGTTTGCCGTTCAAATTCAGCATTGAAAGTCGGATTATTTACCAAAGGGGCTAGACCATTAATGACTTGTCTGTAAGGTGATAAGTCGGGTTCTTTAGGTCCTCGGATTTGGTTTTTAATAAGTAAATTTGGGTCCATATATTATAGTATCGGAAGCTTTACGTAATTCTTTGATGTCTACGCTACATTATGTAAAAGTTTTAGCATATTGCTTGTCACTAAACTACCCGTTGGCAAGAATAAAGTCACAATCATAAGCAATTAATAAAAGGCGCTTAATTACCATGGCAAAAATTTCAAAAACGCAATTTGTGTGCACAGATTGCGGGCACAGCACGCTGCGATGGCAAGGTCAGTGTATTTGCGGTAGTTGGAATACTATGCAAGAAATGCGTATTGCGCCAAGCACTACTAGTAAAAGCAAAGTTGTTGGCTACGCGGGAGGCGGTTCATCTGGTGCAAAAAAAATAAATGACGTTGAAAGTGTCGATGCAGCCAAAAGTTTAACGGGAATAGGTGAGCTAGATCGCGTGTTAAGTGGTGGCGTTACGACGGGCTCAGTGAATATTATTTCGGGTGACCCCGGCGCGGGTAAAACGACGCTGCTGTCGGACTTAATTGCAAAAATGTCAAACCGTATGGCCTCGTTATACTGCACTGCTGAAGAATCGCTGTCGCAATTTAAAAACCGAGTTGAGCGGCTAAAGCTTGAATATAATAACGAACAACTTTTTTTGCTGTCTGAAACCAGCGTTGAGAATATTATTCAAGAGCTTGAAAAAAATGCCATTAAGTTTGCGGTAATAGATTCTATTCAAGCGGTTGTCACCGAAAATGCAAATGGCAGTCCTGGCTCACCTTCACAAGTAAAAAGTGCAGCGCAAGCCTTAACCCAGTACTGCAAACAAAATAACGTGACCATGTTCATTATTGCTCACGTCAATAAAAATAATGAAATTGCAGGCCCACAAACCCTCGTGCATATAGTCGATGCGCTTTTACATATTGATACCAACGATGGTCAAATACGAACCTTACGGGCTAACAAAAACCGTTTTGGTGACGTCGATACGGTTGGTATTTTTCGAATGTGCGAGCGTGGCATGTTAAGTGTTGATAATCCGAGTGATATTTTCTTATCGGGATCAAGTACCGATTCGCCAGGTTCTACTATCACCTGTATCCGCAAGGGCAATCGAAATTTATTATTAGAAATTCAATGTTTAACCACTGAAAATGAGGCCGAATACCCACAGCGAGTTTGCGTGGGCTTAAACATGAATCGTATTAAGATGCTAACTGGCGTGTTGCGTAAACACACAAAAACCAAGATTTATCACGATACTTTTTTTAATATTGTAGGTGGACTTAAAATTGACGAATCTGAGACCTGTATAGATTTAGCCTTAGTGGCCGCGCTGCTAAGTAGCTTAAATGAGTTCGTGATACCACGAACCACTTGTATTATGGGCGAACTTAGTTTAAATGGCGATGTAAGGCCCATAGATAGTGGAGTGCCGCGAGTAAAAGAAGCTGCTCAGCACGGTTTTACCGAAATTTATATTCCGCACCGAAATTACCATAAGTCGATGGAAGGATTGGGCGCAACCATTGTGGCCATTAAAACGATTCATGAATTAATTGAGCGCTTAAGTTAATTCTTAAGGGGCGATAATTAAGACTATTTGTAAAACCATGTATGTAGCTCCAGCGTTTTTAATTTATTAAAAAAGCGCTGAAGCTAAGTGGTAAAGTAATCGCTTACAACATTTCGACGGCAAGTGCGGTAGCCTCGCCTCCGCCAATACAAAGCGCGGCAATTCCTTTTTTCAAGCCTTTTTGTTTAAGCGCATGTAACAAAGTCACGACTATTCGCGCGCCCGATGCACCAATAGGGTGGCCCAATGCACAAGCGCCGCCTTTTACGTTCACTTTGTCTGTATCTAAGCCAAGCTTGTTAATACTTAACATAGTCACCATGGCGAAAGCTTCGTTAATTTCAAACAAATCAACATCTTTTGTGTGCCATCCGGCTTTTGCTAGCACTTTTTCAATTGCACCCACTGGTGCGATAGTGAACTCTTCTGGTTTTAACGCATGTGTGGCATGAGCCACTATTTTAGCGAGCGGCGTGAGACCTAACTCAGCAGCTTTTGACGCCGACATAACTAACAATGCCGCAGCGCCGTCTGATATTGAGCTTGAATTTGCTGCGGTAACGGTACCGTCTTTGGTAAACGCTGGACGTAAACTGGGAATTTTATCAATGCGTGCATTTCCTGGGCCTTCGTCAGTATCAACGTTTATATCACCTTTACGAGTGCTAACATTTACAGGCGTAATTTCATCTTTAAATGTACCTTCGGCGATGGCCGCCTGTGCTTTTTTGAGTGAATTTACGGCGAAGTCATCCATTTGTTTGCGGGTAATGCCTTCACTGTCAGCTGTTGCTTGGGCAAAACATCCCATCGCTTTGCCGTCATATGCGTTTTCAAGTCCGTCGAGCATCATATGATCAAAGGTTTGACCGTGGCCCATACGGTAGCCAGCGCGGGCTTTACTAAGAAGGTAAGGGGCGCCAGACATGCTTTCCATGCCACCTGCAACAATTGCATGTGCACTGCCAGCCTTAATGACATCATTTGCTAGCATGATGGCTTTCATTCCCGAGCCGCATACCTTATTAATAGTTGTGGCACCGGCAGCCATGGGTAACCCAGCTCCTAGCGTCGCTTGCCTAGCAGGTGCTTGCCCTAAGCCCGCTGGCAACACACAGCCCATAATAACCTCGTCGATATGTGCAATGGGCATATCATTTATTACCGATTTAATCGCATTGGCGCCAAGTGTTGTAGAAGCAACGCTTGACAATGCGCCCATAAATCCGCCCATAGGGGTGCGTTTCGCTGCCACAATAACCACTGATTCTGTCATGTTCGTTTCCTTCTCAGTACATAAAAAGAGCTGTCGAGTTTAGATTTTTTTACATACATAAACCATTTATAAGTTTATGTTACATGCTTGCTAATATAGCTTAAATATTGACTGGGTTTACAACAATTTGTAGCCAGTTATGCTTACTGTTGATTGATTTTTCGTTTTGTTTGCCAGTGCTTTTCGAACTCATTTAGATGTATTTTGACAAATGTAGTCGAAATGAAAATTGATACGATGGTCGCAAAGTATAGACTTTAGCACTATTGAAGCATAATCTAAGCAATTAAGCCTAAAAAACTAGGTAGTTAAAATTCAACGCGATTTAAAGCATAGATAAAGGATAAAGTAATGAGTACAAATGAAAATGAAGTGCTAGATTACATTAATAAGTACAGCTCCGTTTTCAATGCAATGGCACAGGAAATTTTGACTCGCAATAATCGAAATTTGCATGAACAAGCCGGCACGCAAAGCATGTTTGATCCCAAGAAGATAAGCAGCTTATTAAGTGGTGATGTTAAAGTAGATTCGAACAAATTAATAAGTCAGCAAATGCAGTACATGCAAAAGCAAAGTGATTTATGGCAACAAGCATCAAAAGCCATGATGGAACAAGAGTTAAGTAAGGACGACACTAAACCCGCATCTAAAGACCGCCGTTTTTCGCATGAGCAATGGCAGCAAAACCCAGTATTTAACTATATTAAGGAGTCTTATTTACTTAATGCAAATATGCTTAATGGTATGGTTGATGCGATCGATTTTTCTGATAAGAAAGCACATGATCAAGCAGCAAAGTTTTTTACTCGTCAATACGTAAACTCTCTGTCTCCTACCAATTTTGTTTTGACAAACCCTGAAGTTTGCGAAGAAGTATTAAAAAGCAAAGGTCAAAACCTGATAAAGGGCATGCAGAACTTTTTAGAAGATCTTGAAGACAGTCCACTTGATGCTTTTAAAATGCGTCAATCAGATAACGATGCCTTTACAGTGGGTGAAAACTTAGCCACAAGCAAAGGAAAGATCGTCTTTGAAAACGAGCTTATTCAACTTATCCACTATGCGCCTACTACCAAGCAACAATACGCTGTACCGGTATTAATTACACCCCCTTTTATAAATAAATTCTATGTGCTCGATTTAGATGAGCGTAAGTCCATGGTAAAAGGTCTTTTAGATAGTGGTTATGCGGTCTTTATGATTTCTTGGGTGAATCCTACTAGCGAATTGGCAAAAAATGACTTCGCTGATTACATGCACAAAGGGCCATTAGCTGCAATTGAACAAATTAAAAAAATTACCCAGCAGTCACAGGTAAATCTGACTGGTTTTTGTGTTGGCGGAACCCTCTCGGCAATGCTAGTAGCGTATTTGCGCGCGAAAGGCGATGAATCAGTTGCATCGTTAACCTTATTAACGACTTTGCTTGATTTTTCTGAACCAGGTGAAGTTGCAAACTACTTGTCAGAAGACATGCTGCCCGCAATAGAAAAAAGTGCTGAAGATAAAGGGGTATTTGACGGCCGAATTATTGGCATGAGTTTTAGCTTGTTGCGTGAAAACAGTTTGTTTTGGTCATTCTTTATTGACAATTATTTAAAAGGGAAAGATCCTGCGCCTTTTGACATTTTGTATTGGAATAGTGATTCAACCAATATTCCAGAAGCCTGTTTTAAACAGTATTTACGTACCACTTATTGGGACAATAAACTTAAAGAACCAAATGCTGTTGTAATTGATGGCGTGGGCATCGATCTTAAAAATATCGACATTCCAACCTACTTCTTAGCGACTGTGGCAGATCATATTGTATTGTGGCAAAGCGCATTTGAAGGCACCAAAATTGTAACCGGACCGAGCCGTTTTGTTTTAGCCGGCTCTGGACATCTAGCGGGTGTAATTAACCCTACACAGGGTGGTAAGTATCCACACTGGTTAAACGATAATTTACCCGAAACATCAACACAATGGCTTGCAGATGCAACTGAAGTAGCCGGCTCATGGTGGCCTGATTGGCATCAGTGGATGCAAGCGACTGCTGGAAACAAAATAAAAGCAAAAGAACCTGGAAAAGCTAAGTCGAATCCAGCGATAATGGACGCACCTGGTACTTATGTATTAAAAAGAATAGATGATTAGGCACGATACACAACAAGTTTTTACTTGTTTGTGCAACACCAATAAGAATGCTTTATTGATATTTAATCGATACAAAAACGCATTGTGTAGTGCTTTTTTGTCACTTATCGATTAATTGCATGGCATACTGTCAGTAAGTCTAGTCATAAACTACATCACGTTACTTAAAAAGTAATCTTAGAGGTCACATTGTTAATCATCAAAAAATATCCTAATCGTCGGTTATACGACACGTCAAAAAGTAAATACATAAATTTAGAATTTATCAGAGTATTGATTAACGACCGCGTTGAATTTAAAATTGTTGACTCTAAAACCGATGCAGATCTTACAAAATCAGTACTGTTGCAAATAATTAGTGAGTCAGAAACCAATGAGCAACAATCTCTATTAACGGATGTTTTACTGAAACAGTTAATTCGCTTCTATGATAGTGATATGGAAATTTTTGTGCGCCAGTATCTTGAGCAAAGTTTAGTTCAATTTATAGAGCAACAAGATAAAGTGCAAGGCATGATGAAAAATATGGTTGATAACAGCCCAATTGGACTTTTTTCGCAAATGATGGAAAAAAATATGTCTGGTTGGAATGTTAAGAATAAACCTAAAAAAGACTAAAAATCAGGTACTTATTCTGTTCCTTTCAAATACTGTCATGCGCTAGCGAAAAAAATGTTGCACTGCAACAAAATAATGCTTGATATTCAATTAAAAACCTATATTATCTAGACAAGTGGAATGTTGCAGTGCAACAAAAGGTTCACAAAAGAAGATGTGAGTTTATATAAGATACTCATTAAACAGATAACCCAAAAACTTTAGAACGTTAGCGACGCAGTATTCTAGCAACAACCTAAGGTCAGATTAGTCAATTGAGGAAAACATAATGTTTAGCCAATTTTCAGCACAAGTGAAACAGTCATCACAGCCTGCTAGCGATCTTTTAGCTGCTAATGTAAAAGCGATACAAGACGTTACGCAACAACAAAGTTCTTTGTTGTCAGGTATGCTAAGCGATAGCATGAAAATGTTAAAAGTAGTTAGTCAGCAAACTGAACTTAACGGTATTTTAGCAGCACAGTCTGTTTATGCAGAATCTGTTCGCGAGCGTATCGAACTTTTATCAAAAAGTGCGAGCAGTACTTTTGACGATGTTAGAAAACAATACGTAAATGTGTTAACCACCAGTATTGAAACGACTAAAGATAAAGTGTCTAAAGCAGTGCCACAGCTTGAAGTAAAAGCAGCCCCAAAAAAGGCTGAAGTAGCTAAAGCGCCAATCCAAAAGGCAGATAAATCTGCTGAGAAAACTGTGGAAACAACATCTGCAAAACCAGTTGCAAAGAAAGTTAGTGCTAAAAAAGTAAGCGCTAAGAAAGCAGTCGCAACTAAAACGGAAGCTCCAAAAGCAACCACACCGAAGTCTGAAGCACCTACTAAAGCTGTAGCGCCTAAAGTTGAAGCCCCTAAAGTTGAAGCCCCTAAAGCTGAAGCGCCAAAGGCAGCAGCACCGAAAGTTGACGTTGCAAAGGAAGCTAAAAAGCCAGTGCCAACTTTGAGTGCAGAAAATGTAAGAGCAAGTGCAAAAGAAACTTCGATAAAAGAAGTTTCAAAAGGCTAGTTTTACGAAAAGAGTAAAATAAGCCTGTATTATGTCAAATGACTTAATACCAGCAAATAATGTTACGATTACGCAGTAAGTAACAAATAACCTAACTATTAAATTTTATACCGGAGATACATCATGATCGACAAAATGAATGACCAATTAAAAGAATCTATGAAGCCTGTTACTGAACTAGCAGCGTTGAATATGTCAACTTTGCAAGAACTAGCTGAGAAGCAAAATGCGCTTTTCTCTACATTACTTAGTGGCGGTGTTAAATTTGCAGAAACATCTAGTCAGCAAAAAGACATAGCTAGTCTTGCTGAAGCTCAAAAAGAATACTTAACTTCTTTACAAGAAACAGTCACTAATGCAGCTAAAGAAACTTACACTTTAGTGTCTGGTGCTCAAGCTAAAGCGGGCGAAATGTTGAAAGACATGAATAAAGATTTGACTACTAAAGTTAACGCTGCGTCTAAAAAATAGACCTGAGTAATTAACTAAGAAAACGTTGCGCTAACCATAAATTGTTTAGCGCAACGTATATAAGCTAAGGCTTATATAATTTCAGTCGTTAAATGTATGTGCGTTATTTACAAATTTTTTTGGAGAGACACAAATGTTAGAACAAATGAATGAGCAATTAAAACAATCAATGAAGCCAGTAACTGAGTTAGCTGCTTTAAATATGTCAACTTTACAAGAATTAGCTGAAAAGCAAAATGCACTTTTCTCTACTTTGCTTAGCGGTAGCGTTTCTTTCGCTGAAACTGCTGGTCAGCAAAAAGATGTGCAAAGCCTTGCTGAAGCACAAAAAGAATACTTAACATCTTTACAAGAAACTGTGACTAATGCAGCTAAAGAAACGTATACACTAGTTTCTGGCGCACAAGCTAAAGCCGGTGAAGTGTTTAAAGGTATTAACCAAGACATAACGTCGAAAGTAGCTGCTGCGTCTAAGTAATTGGACAGAGTGGTTAGTCTAAAAGTGTTTAGCTAATAACATTTGAAGTTAGTGAATTTAATAACTTGATTAACCCTTAGCATACTAGTGTTATAAAGCTTCAATCATAAAGGGAATTTATGTTCTCTGTTGAGAGAAGCTTTTTTTTGCTCTAGTCTTTGCGGCAATTCGTATTATGTAGACGCCTTTTAGGAGCGACAATGAATTACCAAACTTATGATTATATTGCGAGAAACAGCCAACTGATGAGCGAAGGCTTTCGCTTTATGAGTGATGCTATTTCGCATCCAAACAATCCGTTTTCATATACATGGACCGGCCGCATTGCTAGTGCTACTTTAGAAACAGCGTTAAGAGTCACCCAACGCTATGATAAAGTAGGCTTTAATATAGATAAAGTTGAAGTGGACGGTAAGACGGTACTTGTTAATGAAAAGATAGAAGTTAGAAAGCCCTTTTGTAACTTAATGCATTTCAATAAAGTAGGTCCGACTGCAAAAGATAAAGTACTTTTAGTGGCGCCCTTGTCAGGCCATCATGCTACTTTGCTAAAAGGTACTGTTGAAGCATTATTGCCAAATCATGAAGTGTTTATTACTGACTGGTTAGATGCGCGTGAAGTACCGCTCACAGATGGGCCCTTCACTTTAGATTGTTACGTTAGCTATTTGATTGACTTTTTAGATCATTTAGGAAAGGACGCACACGTAATTGCCATCTGTCAACCGACGATACAAGCACTGATTGCAACAGCCGTGATGGCTGACGAGGGAAGTCCTAACGCGCCAAAAACGTTAACCCTTATGGCAGGCCCACTAGATACTACTAAAAGTCCAACTCGGGTTAATAAGTTCGCGCGCGAGCATCCAATGAGTTGGTTTAGAAACGTGGCCATAATGGAAGTGCCGGCAGGTTATGCAGGTGCAGGTAGAAAAGTTTATCCTGGTTTTATGCAACTTGGTGGCTTTATTTCTATGAATAAAGACGCTCATATTGAAAAGCATAAAAAATATTTTCAAAATTTGATTTTTGGTAAAGAAGAAGATGCCGATCGTTTCCGTGCGTTTTACGATGAATACATGGCGGTGTTAGATATGCCGGCCGAGTTTTATCTAGAAACCATTGAGCGTGTGTTTAAAAATAATGAACTTGCAAATCGCACAGTAACATATAAAGGTAAACTTGTTAATTTTGATGCAATAAAAGATACCGCTTTGCTGACGGTTGAAGGTGCAGATGATGACATTTGCGGAATAGGGCAAACTCAAGCTGCTCAGGAAATATGTCGGTCAATTCCGCAGGATTTAAGAAAGCACCATGTTCAAGAAGGTGCAGGTCACTACGGTATTTTCAGTGGCTCTATGTATCGTAAAAATATTCGTCCATTGGTGACAGAGTTTATTGATAAGTTTTCTTAGTTTTTTATACTATAAAAAAAGGGGCTTTCGCCCCTTTTTTTGTTGTCTCAAATGTACTTGTTAGTACATGTGTTGTCCACCGTTGATAGACAATGTAGAACCAGTAATAAAGCCTGATTCGTCGTCAACCAAAAATGCAACACTATTAGCGATGTCTTCTGGTCTACCTAAACGACCCACGGGAATTGTTTTGATAATTTTTGCCAGTACTTCTGCAGGTACCGCTCGCACCATGTCAGTATCGACATAACCTGGGGCTATTGCATTTACCGTAATGCCTTTACCTGCGCCTTCAAGAGCTAGTGCTTTTGTAAAACCATGAATACCTGATTTTGCTGCCGCGTAATTGACCTGACCATATTGGCCCGCTTGCCCGTTTACTGAGCCCACATTAATGATACGACCAAAATTACGGTCGCGCATGCCCTCAATAACCGCACGGCAAGTGTTAAAACAAGAAGCTAAGTTGGTTTGAATAACGGCGTCCCATTGCTCAAAACTCATGCGATGCATGGTGCCATCACGAGTAATACCCGCGTTATTCACCAATACATCAACTGAACCGTATTCTGACTCAATTTTCGCAATTGCTTCAGCCGTTTGATCAAAGTTTGATACGTCAAATTTCATTGCAGGTATACCAGTTCGTTCGGTAAATTCTGCTGCTTTTTGATCGTTGCCGCCATAGTTAGCAATAACTTTGTAGCCTTTATCATGCAATTTTATACAAATTGCTTCGCCTATGCCTCTGGTACCGCCTGTTACTAATGCCACTCTAGTCATGTTTCGTCCTTTTTTAGCTATTATTAATTGTTTCGTTAAGCTTGGTTAAGCATAACCTATACATCCACTTTACAATAGGTTTGCGACAACTAGCATTATAATGTGCCTTTATAGTGCATTTACATTATGACAATAATTCGACTTTAGTCGATCAATTAACTATTTATCAGTTAAATTGACGTCAGTCAGTGTTTCGCAATTGAAAGGTCATTACCACTAGCGACAATGCAATGACCTCTCAAAATACAATAGCATACAATTGGAGGGAGTTTAATTGACTTATTACCTAAATGTTAATTCTTTGTGTATTAACTGTTAGCGAGCTGTCCAGCCACCATCTAAGACAATATTCTGCCCAGTAATATTTTTGGCGGTGTCTGCCATTAAAAACTCCGCACTGCAGGCGAGTTCTTCAATTTCAATGAACGATTTTTTTGGCATGGGTTCCAACATGATTTTCTCAACTACTTCACTTTCAGTCATGTTGTTTTCTTTCGCTTGTGCGCTAATTTGTGCTTCTACTAATGGCGTTTTAACGTAAGCAGGGCATAAATTATTGATAGTAATATTGGTGTTGCCAGTTTCCAGTGCTACTGTTTTCGCAAATCCGACTAAACCATGCTTGGCGGCCACATACGCTGATTTAAAAGGAGAGGCGATTACTGAGTGTATAGATCCCACGTTAATTATACGGCCATAATTTTGCGCGCGCATTTGCGGCATAAGTGCTTTAGTTAACATGGCTGGGCCTACTAACATAACATTGATTAAAAGCTGCCATTTATCGGCAGGGAAATCTTCTAATTTACTCACGTGTTGTATGCCTGCATTATTAATTAGCACATCAATTTTGATGTCGCCTAATGTTTCTGGCAGTTTTGCAATGGCCTGCATATCGGTAACGTTCAACGCAATTGCACTGCTTTTGCCACCCATCGCATTTATTTTTTGGCTCGCTTTATCGGCTGCTTCTTGATTCATGTCTACGACAATAATGGTATGTCCTTTTTTGGCGAAAAATTCACCCATGCCTAAGCCAATACCGCTTGCACCGCCGGTTATCATAATGGTTCTTGAAGTTTGCATAATATCTTTTTATTCCTAATATTTTAAAATTGTGAATCGTTAAACGAATAGTGTTTGAATTGACGAGCCTATTGTTTACCTTAGTTAATTTCTTGACTTAAATAATTAGATAAACCCTGCACCATGTTATAAATGGCCGTAATTTGCTTACCTTCTTTGTTCGCATAGTTGCTATCTGTGTAGCCCCACCAGTCCCAACAAGCTTGCGGGTTCATGGGCATTAGACTCGACTTTTCAACTTGTGGATACAACACAATCATGCGGTTGCTTGCTGCCCATTGATTAAGACCTGTGGATTTGGCGTAGCTATCTTGTACATTATCAATGGATTGATTACAGCCATGAAAACTAACGTGTAGCTGACAGACGTTACCGTCTTTACACGTGTCAGGCAAATAAACGAAACCGTTTTCATTAAGCCCACTGCCTGAAAGCGAGGTTAATTTTGCTTGCTCAAATTTAATAAGCTTACCTTGCGCGAGGCTTTGTTGTTGGCTTACCTTAGGCTGCAAACTGCCTATTATGTGATGCAACAGTTCTCCTGCCGCGTCATAACCACAATCTCCAATAAAAGGAGACTCTGAGGTTTTACAATTGTCACCAATGCGATCGGTAGGAAACACATGTGCAATAGGCTTATCATTAACATAAATCAAATTTTCGGCTTGCGTCCATTCACTGTACTGCTTGAACAAACCCTCTGCAACGTCAGCGTGTATACGGGTATCTAAGTTGCCATGAAACAACCATACCTTATCATCTTTCATATCGTTTTGACTGGCTAGCTTTTCATCAAAAGGAGAAAATATTTCCTTAGGATATTGCTCGGGCGCTTTGTCTATACATTCAGCAAAAGCCGTCGCAATACTTCCACGTGCACAATTATAGGGTCCAGCTGCCATAACACCTACACCTGACACAATATCTGCATGCGCGAGATGAAACTGTGTTGCCATATATCCGCCCGATGAAAGTCCCGAAAGCGTTATGGCTTTTGTATCTATGTTAAATACGCTAGCAGAGCTTTGTTCACTTTCAGCATGGGTATATGGTGCAGCAACAGCCATCAGTAGTACTAGTGAACTTGTGCAAAGTGAAGTCGTATTTTTTGAGAAATAAAAATCTTTCACAGCTATGTCTCCGGTTAATTATTCGGCTAAGAATGTTCGTATGGTTTCTGCTTGCGCTGCAATACCCGCTACACCTTCTAAATGACCTAAACTGCCTTGTAAATATTCAAGTTGCACACTCGCAGCCTTGGCGCTATCGGTTTGTAATCCTGCGGCGATGCGTTCAGCATGATATGGCATTAACAGTAAGTCAGTTGATGCAGGCAATAACAGTACTTTAGCGGTAATATTATTGAGTCCTTGTTCAAGAGTGTCTTGCATGCCGGTAACAAAGAGCTGGTTAGCACGAACTAAATACAGTAAATGATTGGCGTCCATTTGTGCAGCGCGTTCTCCGGCACGACCCATTAACCACTTTACAATACTCGGCTTTTCATGAATATCGTTCAATATACTTTGTTCTATGGGCTGATAACCAATTTGTTCGCCCACTTGATTGAAAAACTCAGGATGCAAGGCTGTTTGCGTTATCATTGCAAGCGCATGCGTAAGACCTTGCATTGGCCATTCACTTTTAGGCTGTTGATAATAGTTCCCATTATTAAACTTTGGATCAAGCATAATGGGCACGGTCCATTGCTCTAAAGCAGCGCTTGTCCATGCGTCAGCAGTGCCTGATCCAATGACCGAAATTAGGCGTTCTACCCATTGTGGATAGGCACTTGCCCATTCAATCGCTTGCATAGAGCCCATTGAAGGCCCAGCGACGGCGTATAGTTTTTTTATGCCAAGACTTTCTAACACTGACTTTTGAGTATTGACAAAATCGCGCATGGTCACAACAGGAAAATCTAATCCGTAAGGTTTGTTAGTTGAAGGATCAATACTGGCAGGGCCGGTGGTGATCACGTTTTTATCAAACGCGCTAATATTGACTAAAGAATCGACACTAATGACATAGAATCGGTTGGTATCAATCGCTTTGCCCGGGCCGATAATGCTGTCCCAATAGCCAGCTTCAATATCATCTTCGCTGTATTTACCCGCGGCATGCGAGTTACCGGTAAAATAATGCGTAATTAAAATCGCATTTGATTTGTCGGCATTTAGTTCTCCGTAGCTTTCCCAACCAAGCTGTACGTTTTTAATCGTACGACCTGAAAAAGTCGTAAAGGAGTCTATTTGATGCCGTTTCTTGGTAACCATCATAATATTTGGTGTTTGCACTGAACTTGTGACCTCTTGACTATTTACATGTTTGCGTTCACCCATCTTACCTTGATCAAACGATGTTGCCGAGCAAGACCACAAAGTAATTAGCAAACTTAGGGCTATTAAAGGCTTAGTAGACCGCTTGGTGCGATTAACAATTCTTGCAAAGGTAAAAATGTGAGCAGTTTGTTGTAACATTATAAGTAACTCCAATCTTATTCAATTAAAACAATATGAACAGGCCAATTGCGATAACCAAGCCAACTAATGGAACAACAACCGTAAGCGCTGCCATTGGGCCATAAGCATTTTGATGCGTTTCATGACAAATTGCTCGAATAGTGGTGACTACATAGCCATTATGAGGCAATGAATCTAAAGCACCTGATGAAATGGATACAATTCGGTGTAATTCTTCTGGATGTACACCTTGCTCTAAATAATGTGGCGCCACTTCAGGTAACGCTATTACTTGACCACCTGATGCACTGCCGGTTAAGCCTGCGATTACACTCACCGCAATAGCCGCGCCGATGAGTTCATTGCCAGGAATTTGGGTCATTATTTCAACCGTTTGTTGGAATGCCATGGTTTCTTTTGCCACCGCACCAAAACCTACGACCGCTGCGGTGTTGCCGATTGCGATTAACGCACCTGTTGTGCCTAAATTAACCGCTTCAGGTAAGTTATCAAAATATTTATAGTTAATCACCATTAAGGTTAGCACGCCAGCAGCAAGCGCTGCTATTAAGGCATATTGCGCATATTCTTCATGTAAAAAGAAAGAAGTTAAGAGCACAACAACAAGAGGGATTAAACCAGTAATTGGATGTGGGTAGTCACGCTCTTTAAAGACAGGGTCTACCGCCTTTGCAACAAAGACTTCGCCATTGTTAACCGCGTTCGCTACCATTTTCTTTAGCCACCAATAGCCAAATACCGCCATAATAATCGCGACCACTAAACTAACTTCCCATGCGGCATAGGGAGAAGTCCCTAAATATTTAATCGGGATCCAGTTTTGGATTTCAGGCGAGCCTGCAGATGTCATGGTAAAAGTGACCGAACCGAAGCCTAAGGTGGCAGGTATAAATCGGCGAGGTAAGTTAGCGTCTTTAAATAAGCTTAGGGCCATAGGGTATACTGAAAAAGACACCACAAAAATGGAGACGCCGCCGTAGGTTAAAATTGCGCAAGCGGCTACCACAGCAAATACGGCTTGTTTATAGCCTAATTTATTAATGATGGCACGAGCTAAAGCATCTGCTGCGCCCGTATCTTCCATAAATTTCCCAAAAATTGCACCTAATAGGAACATGAAGAACCACGAAGCAACAAAGCCGGAAAAGCCGGACATATAGGTTAAAACGAAGTTACTGTCGCCAGCAAATACTGAAATTTGATTGGTTAGTGCAACTACTAGCGCACACAAAGGAGCAGCAATGAATAGGTTCATACCACGAATGGTAAGTATGATCAGTAAGGCGAGTCCGCCCACTAATCCAATAAGACTCAACATAAAAAACTTCCTAAGCAAAAGTGAAATGCAAATATTGCATTAACTATAATCTGAGACCGCAGATCGCCAGGACGGGCAAAGTGTGTGCTAATTTTCAGTAAATGCCCATAGTACGATGGTACTGTTCTTTTTTACAATGCATTACATTATATTTACATCCGACCGCAAGATATCGTCATTTAATTTTACAAACACAATAGAGATATATAATGACCAAAACTACACACACCTTATTCACCGCTAAATTGACCATGGCTGCACAATGTGTTGCTATAGCATTTGCTACCTGTGCGCTCCCTGCTATTGCACAAGACGTAGCACCCGCTAAAGAAGCCGGAAAACTTGAAACTATCGAAGTCACCGCGCGACGCACTGTAGAATCGCTTCAAACCGTGCCTGTTGCGGTAACCAGTATTGGTGCAGAAGACCTTTTAAGTAACGGCATAGCGGTATTAACAGAAATCCAACAATTTTCACCAAACACCACACTGCAAACAAGCCGTGGTACTAACAGTACCTTAACCGCTTTTATCCGCGGTATTGGCCAACAAGATCCATTGTGGGGTTATGAGCCCGGAGTTGGTATTTATATTGATGACGTATATGTAGCACGTCCGCAAGGCGCTGTGCTTGATATTCTTGATGTTCAGCGCATTGAAGTGTTGCGTGGTCCACAAGGCACGCTATATGGTAAAAATACCATTGGTGGTGCAGTTAAGTATGTAACTAAAGAAATGAGTGGCGATCCAACCTTCACCGCGAAAGCGACGGTAGGTAGTTATTCACAAAAAGATATAAAGCTTACGGGTCAGTTGCCTATCATTGAAGATAAGCTATATGTAGGCGCCGGTTTCGCAAAACTAACCCGCGATGGCTATGGTACATTTTTACGTTCAGCCATCCCCAATCAAGACCTTGAAAACTACGATAAAGACTTATGGTCAGCCAGAATTAATGTGGAATATAAGCCTACCGATGACTTGTTTATTCGTTTAGGTTGGGATAAAACAGAAGATGAGTC
>RCMY010001493.1_pt1 | contig 22267 bp, 18 predicted proteins | sample 2041341 | NCBI WGS metagenome assembly RCMY01 (sample SAMN09708234, study PRJNA481090) | Marine sediment metagenome, whole genome shotgun sequencing project.
GCTTTGTTTTGCATTTTCAATCAGGTGCAATGTCTGGTTAATCTCTGAGACACTCGAAAGCATAGGGATCAATATACGCACCTGTCCAAAATGTGACGCCCGTAAAATAGCACGTAACTGTGTATGAAATAATTGTGGCTCAACCAGACATAAACGAATTGCACGCAGTCCCAACGCAGGATTTGCCTCTACACGTTTGGTGTTTTTAAGCTGCTTGTCTGCGCCCAAATCAAAAGTTCTGATAGTCACAGGCAAACCACGCATTTTGACAGCCACATTACGATAAGCTTCAAATTGCTCGTCTTCATCAGGGAGATTATCTCGATTTAAAAAGAGAAACTCACTGCGAAATAAACCAATGCCCGTTGCGCCACTTTCTTTTACTTGCTCGATGTCTTCTGGCAGTTCTATATTTGCAAATAACTCTACTGATGTTCCATCCAGTGTTGTCGTAGCAACCGTTTTAATGCTTTTTAATTTGCGTTTTTCTAATTCGAGTTGACTCTGTTTTAAACGATATTCTGCTAAGACATGCTTGTCGGGATTAACAATCACTACATTTTGGCTACCATCAACAATCAAACAATCATTCTCAAGAATCATCTCACGGGCATGATGCAGTGCCACGATGGAAGGAATGTTCAGACTGCGCGCAACAATCGCGGTGTGTGAGGTTCGGCTACCAAGATCAGTGAGAAAAGCAGTAAACTGATGTTGCTTGTATTGCATAATGTCCGCTGGACTTAAATCATGAGCAACTAAAATGCTGTCACCTGACTGTTTAGTTGGTGGCGAAACATGACCTGGATGGCCCGATAATGCTTTAAGCACACGATCAACTACCTGAGTTACATCGGCTTTACGTTCACGAAGATATGCGTCATCAATTGCTTCAAATTGCGCAAGCAACTCATTCATTTGCAATGATATTGCCCATTCAGCATTGCAATGTGTTTGGGTAATACAGTTACTGGCGGCATCCGACAACATGGGGTCATCTAGAATCATATGATGCAGATCTAAGAAGGCACCAAATTCTGCAAATGCCGGCCCACTGGTGACATTAGCTTGCAACGCTTCTAGTTCTCGACGAACAACATCAAAAGAATTATTTAACCTTTTAATTTCATTTTTTATTTTATTTTTTGGGATGAGGTAGTGCGCCACTTCCAATGCAGCAGGCACCGCGAGGTGCGCATGTCCAATAGCAATGCCTTCAGATACACCTACACCATGCAAAATAAAACTCATTCATCCTCCTCAAAATAATTAGCAACTAATGCGACTAAGGCGACCATCGCTTCAACCTCATCTTCACCTACTGTCTCAATTTCAATGATCGATCCTTTGCTCGCAGCCAATGTCATCACTCCCATAATGCTCTTCGCATTAATCCTTCGATCTTTACGTGTCAACCATACTTCGCATTGAAATTGACCGGCTAATTTTGTAAATTTGGCTGATGCACGTGCGTGTAATCCGAGTTTATTGATTATTTCAACTTCTTTATGTTGCATTACTAGATTCCATTTGAATATGCATTACGCCATCTTTACCACCATTTAACGTTTTCTCGATCACAATAGGTAAAGGCTCCATACGATAAGTGAGCGATTTCACTAACATGGGAAGATTGACACCAGATATACAAGCGACTTTACCCGGAATAATTAATTTGCAAGCAATATTACTGGGTGTAGCGCCATAAATATCACTCAAAACCAACACCCCATCTCCACTATTGAGTTTGTTAACTAATTCTCTTGCCTTATTAACAACTAATTCAGGTTCATCCTGTATTGATACATTAATGTGCATCAGTTGCGACTGCCTGGCTCCCAGAATATGAGTCGCACAACGAATCAAACTCCCCCCCAAATTTTCATGAGTAATTACTAAAATCCCAATCATTTATAACATCACCTCGCACCTCTACGGCACAAATAAATAGTAGGATTTTAGCATTTTATCCATATCAAACTGATAATCAGCCACCTTTTAATAAATAAGATGAATTAATTACACAGGAATATGTCATATATATAAAGCCATTAATCATTATTAGAGAATGGGAGATTCTCATGGTTAAAATAGTACAGTCACCAGTTACTCCGCAATATGTCCAAAATGACGACAGAATAAGCATCTACCGAAAAATTTCTGAAGCAATGACACGCGGCGATTTTAGTGAGAATATTCCATCTGGTAATGATGAAATCGGTCAACTGGGCAAGTCATTGCAAAAACTCTCGAACTATCTTCAACAACAAGTCGAACGAAATCAGCTACTCACTCGAGTCATGCTTGAGATTAATCTTAATCTACGTATTAAGGATGTACTCAATCATATTTATGATTCATTTGAACAACTAATTCCTTATGATCGTATCAGTTTAGCTCTGTTAGATAGTAAAGGTGACAAGCTAAAATTGTACTGGGTACGTTCAAACTACAAAATGCAGAAATTACGCACCGGATATTCTATCCCTATAATGAAATTTGGCCTTAATAAATTAATTGATAGCAGTGAGTTGTGTGTTATTAATGATCTAGAGTCTTACTGTAAAAAGCACCCAGAATCTCACTCAACGAAAGACATGCTACGTGAAGAAGGTATCCGTTCCAATATAACTTGTCCGCTTATCTCCACAGGCACAACTATGGGCTTTATCTTTTTTTCAAGTTGCAAGAAAAAAGCCTATAAGCATTTTCATTCTGAGCTATTGCTTCAAATCGCCAGCCAACTATCAATTATTGTAGAAAAAAGTAAGCTTTATAAAATTGCAAGAATTAATAAGCAATTGGTTGAAAAGAAGAAGAAATTAGAGGAGCAAGTCTCGCACGATGCGTTAACTGGACTATTAAATAGGCCTGCAATTTTTAATATTCTTCACAAGCAATTACTTGCCGCTAAACGCAATAGTTTTCAAATTGCAGCCATTATGATCGATATTGATCATTTTAAGAAAATTAATGATACCTACGGACACGCTGCTGGCGATACTGTTTTGTGTAGTGTAGCCACGCGATTATTAGAATCAGCACGTATTCATGAATACGTGGGGCGTATTGGCGGTGAAGAGTTCCTGGTTATCCTATCGCCTTGCGATAAAGAAGGCGCGATAAAAGCGGCTGAAAGATTGAGAGTTGCCATTTCTAGTAAAGAAATTAGTATGGAAGGTCATCTGATTCCCGTAACAATAAGCTTAGGTGTTGCGATCAATACCGCGAAGACTTTAGATGAGAATCAATTACTCCGCCAAGTAGATGAAGCACTTTATCTTGCTAAAAACAATGGCAGGAATCGTGTAGAAATAACAGCTTCATAAATAACTGGTGAACATCTTTAATATAGGCTAACCAATCTTATAATTTATTCTAAATTTGAAACAACAAATCTTAAAGCTTAGAACTCCAATTTTTCTTTATTGCAATCAACTCTGGTAGAATATTCTTGAATATTTTCTCCAAGTGTGGATCAAAGTGCGCTCCCGCTCCTTTTTCTATCTCCGCAACTGCACTTTCAATTGACCAAGCCTCTTTGTAAGGCCGTTTCATGGTCAATGCATCAAAAACATCTGCAATGGCAATGATTCGGGCAGACTCAGGAATGTTCTCACCGGCTAATCCTTCTGGATAGCCACTACCATCCCATTTTTCATGATGATAAAGCGCAATCTCAGCGGCCAGTTTAAACAATGGTGTATCGCCCTTAGAAAGAATGCTGTGCCCAATAACTGAGTGACTTTTCATTATCTTCCATTCATCAGCATCTAACTTTTCTGTTTTTTTCAAAATCGCATCGGGAATACCTATTTTTCCCGTGTCGTGCATGGGTGCCGCAAGCTCCATGAGTTCACAGGCTTCTTCAGTCCACTCTGCTGCTTTTGCAATAGCGCAGCTATAGGCTGCCATACGCCAAATATGCGCGCCAGTATCGACATCTTTATAATGACCCGCCTCACCCAGCATAAAGACCGCAGCCCGCTGACTCTTTTGTAATTCATTAACATGCACCAACGACAAATGTGTGCGCACACGAGACAATACAATGGGTGCCGAAACTGGCTTAGTAATATAATCCACGGCACCCATATCAAACCCATGCGACTCATCATCAACATCGCTCATTGCAGTAACAAAAATAACCGGGATAGATTGCGTAGCGGGATTGTTTTTTATACATTGACATGCTTCAAAGCCATCCATTTCAGGCATCATCACATCTAGCAACACAAGATTCGGTTGATGCTTTACCACCGCATCCAACGCTTCCTTGCCATTCTTTGCAAAAATTAATGAGTAATCAGCATGCAAAATCTGGCGTAGGATTTGTAAATTATTGGGTTCATCATCAACGATGAGAATTTTCTTATTAGCCATGCTTGCTTCCTATATCAAGACCTAATTCTTCAGCCAAACTTCGGATTGAATGCTCTGCCTCACGAAAACTAAAGTTCTCGACGTGATCAACGAGTATTTTAAGTTGGCTCCTATTTAGCGAGCCTTTTAGCTGCTCAAGTATGGGCTCAATATTATCAGGATTATCTGTCCCAAGTGCCGCCAACATGTCGTTAAAGAGTTTTGTTACTTTATTAGTATCGAAATCATATTTCAGATTATTGCTCTTATTATCAGCTTCAATATTCAACTGACTAATGACTACCACTATTTCATCAATGGATTTGTTCAGTTCATCAACTAATGGCTCATACCCACCACGCTTTTCTTTCAGTGCGCTATTAATTTCTGTTGCAATACTAGCGACTTGAGTAATAGCCAAATTTCCTGCTACGCCTTTTAAGGCATGACTTATTTTCTCGGCGGTTTTCAAGTCTTTATTATCCAGCGCCTGTTTTATGAGCAAACCATCTTGCAGATGATGCTGCGAGAAATTAATCAAACTATGAGCAAAGCGTTCAGGATCAAGCCAATTTTTAAGCCCCAGTTTAGTGTCGATACCCGCCAATTCAGGAAAATCTGTATTGTTCTTTCGTGGAGAAATTTTGATCTCATCAATCACCGTGCCACTATCCTTTGGGACAATATTGGCGATCTCTGCAAACAATTCTTTAAAATTTATTGGTTTACTGACAAACCCATCCATCCCTGCTTCAACACAATACACTTTATCTCTTGCCAATACACTAGCGCTCAAAGTAATAATAGGAATATGGCCACCCCGCTCAACTTCCATTTTTCTGATTTTCCGGGTTGCTTCTAAACCATCCATAACTGGCATTTGCACATCCATCAGAATCAAGTCATAATTTCCTTTGCTAAATTTTTCCACCGTTTCTAAGCCATTTACCGCAATATCAAGTTGATGCCCAATTGCTTCTAAACGAATTGTAGCCAATTCAGCATTTTCAGGCATGTCTTCTGCCAGTAGAATTTTCAATGCACGCGAAGCACGAAACACCGTCTGAATTTTTCCTGTACCAGCCTCGTATGAGGGCGGACAAGCAACCTGAGGGTTGAAAACTGTAAAATGAAATATTGATCCAATCCCTTCTTCACTCTCCGCCCAAATTTTTCCTTTCATGCGTTCGACTATTTGTCGGCTAATCGTCGTTCCAAGTCCTGTACCACCATATTTCCGCGTTGTTGATGTGTCTGCTTGAGTGAATGGCGCAAAAATTGCTTCTAGGCGATTTTCTGGGATACCAATGCCTGTATCCTTAATCTTAAAATGCAAAAAATCTTTCTCTTTCTCAGGCTCTACCTGAAGCGTGACACTACCCTTGTCGGTAAACTTTATCGCATTACCGATAAGGTTGATTAATACTTGTCTCAACCGTGCTGGATCTCCAATAAAGCAATTTGACAATGCTGGGTCGTATTGCAAATTAATCTTGATATTTTTCTCTTCCGCCTTAATACTCAGCGTGGACAACACATCATCTATCACCTGCGGAAGATTAAAAATAATCGTTTCAATCTCAAACCGTCCTTCTTCTAATTTGGCAATATCGAGAATATCATTAAGCAACGATAGTAATGATTTGGCAGATCGATTAATTGTATTAATGTGCTTACTCTGCATGTCATCTAAATTAGTTTGAACAAGGATCTCAGAAAAACCAATAATCGCATTCATTGGCGTACGTATCTCATGACTCATATTAGCCAGAAATGACGTTTTAGCTTGCGCAGCTGCTTTAGACGTTTTCAATGCTTTATTCAGTTTCTTTTCATTCTTACGCAAATCAGCCGTTCTTTGCTGCACTTCTTCTTCCAGCCCCATGCGTGCTTTTTGCAATGTACGATTGGCACGTTCACCAAAGAAAAGGGTAAAAATTACGCCAGCCGAAGAACAAAACAACACCAGACCTAGTACACCTATCATCGTCCAAAAAACGACACGGTAGGGTCGTAATGCCTCACCAACATCAATCTCCGTTGTGATTCCTAGCCCTAACAGACTGTCCCAGAGCCACACACCGTAGACAAGCACACCACGATAATCTCGATAACCCACCATGTCTTCACCGGCTTCGCCACGAATAGCACTCTCTGCCATCTTAGTGAACGGCTGTTGATGGCGCGGTATTTCTGGCCGATAGCCTGTAACCATATTGCCACCAGGATCTCGAATTTCGATTTCCAGAATTCCTTTTGCATTATGGTCTATCAGACCTATGTTTCTCAGATCATCGTCAAAACGACTTTCAGACAATAATTTTCCATGTCCATTAAACGCATAGGTTTCTCCAGAATTACCGATCCGTCCCAATTGAATAACCCTGGAAAAATCATCAGCGGGGTCCAACCGTCTAGCCAAAGCTGCAAGGATGCTGCCATTCGCATCACGTACCGGAGCTACAATAAAAATCATTGAAGAGAATCGAGAAGTTTTTGACTTATTTTTATGTATATAAACATCCGAACGGATAGGAGGGACAAAAACAGTTTCACCTTTGAAAACACGCTCAAGTAAATCGGGGCGTTCCTCCGCAATCAAATTACGTTTGCCAATATTATTGTCTAGTTTTGAAGCTATACTGATAAAATCTGCATTAATAATAAAAAAACCCGTTTCTCCGAATCGATCTATTGTTTCCTCAAAGAATTGACGTATATCTGCTAATTCATCGGATTCAAGCAACTCTTTTGCATTCGGTGGCACATTCAATAAGCGCTTAATCTCATTAACAAGGACAGCATTCTCACCCACCTGAGTCATGTATTTTTTTTTATCAGATATCCATATTTTTAACCCTTCCGTCGTGGTTTGCAGAATAGAAGATAACGAGTTACGGGTATCTTTTAAAATCTCACGTTTATTGTAATCAAGTACCTCATTAGTTAAATACCCAACAAGGACAAGGAAAAAAATAAGAGCGCCTATCATTACATTCCGAAATGGACGGCTTCCAAAGCGAAATAAGTTTCTTGTTGTCTTTTTCATAAATGAAATCTAAGGAAAATTATTAAATTGACTCTATCCCACCTACTAATTACATTTTATAGACTTACGTGAGCCTTGTTCTTGTTTTTATCTTCTTCATTTAAAAATTAAGGTAGCTACTCATCCCATATTTCATGAGCCCCGCCCGTCAAAGCGTTTTGTATAGCGACAAGCAGGTTATATCCCTTGTCATAACATTGGTTTTTATGGAGCCATGTAAGGCAGATTGAAGGGCTAAAATGGATGCGCTGAAACAAAACGGAAAATCGTTCTAATTACGGCTTATCATTACGCTCAGAGGCTTGATGTGGAAAATTATCAACAAGAAAGAAAACCAAATTGTTATCTTCCAAAAATCTGTCAAGTGCTTTTCTATAGGGGTTAGTAGTTACTTCTAACCTATGAATGTTAAACTGTTACTGTTTCAATAAATTGACTCGCATTAATATCACACATCAAATCCAACGCCAAATATTCAACGAATAGGTATTGGCGCAATATAAATTTTCTAAACGGTCAAATCACTTTAACCACACCTGCTTTCTGATCAATTCACAGTAGTCATTAATTAAATAAACCGTTTTTATAATAAAAATGAGAAATACCTCCAATGTTCTACAATATTCTGCGCCCATTTGGTTACCTGGGGGCAATGCACAAACCATCTATCCTTATCTGCTTAAAACAAAAAAATTAATTAACTACCGTCGTCAACGTTGGGAGCTTGATGATGGTGATTTTATTGATATTGATTGGATGGACGGAAAAAAGGAGATGCCGCTCGTCGTTTTTTTTCATGGGTTAGAAGGTGATTCAGACAGCCATTATGTATTAAGCATGATGTCTGAACTTAAATCACTAGGTTGGCACGGTGCAGTCATCCATTTCCGCGGATGTTCGGGTGAGCCCAATCGATTGCAACGCGCTTATCATGCAGGCGACTCTGAAGAAATCAACTGGATGCTTCAGCGCATTCATCAACAATGCGCATTATCAGACAACATACAGCCTCTGTTTATCGTTGCCGTTTCACTAGGTGGAAACGCTTTATTAAAGTGGCTAGGTGAGCAAGGTGATAGCGCCCAACAAATAGTTGCTGCAGCAGTAACTATTTCCGTACCTTTGGATCTCGTTGCTGCTGGTTTGGCACTAGACACTGGTTTTAACAAATTCTATGCGCGTCATTTTTTAAGCACCTTGAAACAAAAGGCGCTACAAAAACTTGAGCATTTTCCTGGACTATTTGATGCCCATGCTATCAGGACATGTAACACCATTTATCAGTTTGATAATCTTGTAACCGCTCCGCTACATGGTTTTCGCAATACTGATGAATACTGGCAAAAATCCAGTAGCAAACCATGGCTTAAACATATCCAAGTGCCCACACTTGTCATTAATGCACGTAATGACCCATTCATGCCAGCAACTGCTCTACCAACTCAAGATGAAGTTTCAACAGCAGTCACACTAGAATTTCCTACAGAAGGGGGTCATGCAGGATTCATGCAAGAACCTTTCCCAGGAAAATTAACCTGGTTACCAGAAATGGTTCTTGGTTTTTTTAAACAAGCGTTGGACGATGCAAAAACACAGCATTCTCATCTACTAAAAAAATCTTCTTAGCGAAGATAAAGCCACTCAAGTAATTCATCCATTGCTCTTCTGGACGAAGCAGCATTGGGATGATTCACAAAGAAAACAACAACAATGCGTCGACCCGATTGGTCAAGCATATAGCCTGCAAGTGCTCTCACGTTATTTAAAGAGCCTGTTTTTATATGCGCCAAACCACTAATGCGTGATCCCTTCAACCGATTTCTCATCGTGCCATCGACTGCTGCAATAGGCATAGACGAAATAAATTCTGGCATGACTGAGCTATGAAAAGCCGCCAGTAATAACTGCCCCATATGATTCGCACTAATTCTTTCTACACGAGACAAGCCAGAGCCATTTTCTATGACCAACTCAGGCAAATCTAATTGCATAGACGCAAGCCATTGCTTAATCACCTTACCTGACTTTTCTAACGTCAAAGGTGAATGTCTTGGCGCTGAAATATCCATACTACCAAGACTCAAATATAACTGCCGCGCAGCAATATTATTACTGAATTTATTAATGCCGCGGATGATTTCAACCAGGGATGAAGATACATAAATTTTAATGGGTGAAACACCTTTTGGCGCATGACCAACGCGCACATCACCTTGGAAAATACCCCCTAACTGCGTCCACAATCGCTGAAATAAATCGCGGGTATACGTTGAACTGTCATGCAAACCTAGAAAATAAGACTGACTTCCACAATTAATCGAATAATTTCCTTCAAGTCTGACTGACACACGGCCATCATCGTCATTTGTAACAACTGAGGTGCGCAATAAATTTCGCCAATCACCACAACTACCTCGCGTCAATTTAAGATGATTACCCAACGTTAATGAATCAGGTATAGGGTCGGCAACAACTTGCACTGAATTGGTTTCAGGTTGAGGAATCAGACGAAGCGTCGATGTTCTGTAATTAATTAGCAGTGCTTCGGGAAGAATATTGTAGGTTCGATAGGGCTGGCCATCAAACGCGCCGGGATCATCAACAGGAATATCATAGTGGCTATGATCAAGAATTAAATCCCCGGTTATTTTATACAAACCTGTCTTACGTAAGCGGTGTGCAAGTAACCAAAAATTCTCAAGATTTAGTTTAGGATCGCCATATCCTTTAATAACCAAATCACCATGTAATACACCTTCGATTACCCGACCATTTGCATAAATTTCCGTTTTCCAAGTATAAGCAGGGCCAAGTATTTCAAGTCCGGCAAATGTTGTCACAAGCTTCATGACAGACGCAGGATTCATTGGCTCTTCGGCATTGACAGCAAAAAGAGGTTCATTATCACCAATTTCGTGAACATAGACACCTACCGAAGAATCAGAAACCCCTGCATTTCTTAGTGCTTGCTGTACCTGTGACGGCAAGTTATTTGATAATACAAATAACGGGAAAATTGCCAAAATTACAGCAAAAATCACAACCCACTTGAATGGCATCAATTTCACAAATTGTAATTAATAACGGTAATTATTTATCTCTGGTTTGGCATAGATCAAAGCCATCATTCCAGCCCATTTGATATTGCCCGTCTGATGCATATCGCGTTTCATCCTTCTGACCATAGCGTGTTTTCTTTGCAGTTTCACAGCCATCGATATAACCTTCACGCGTAGCAGCAGGATAGCCAGAAAGATTATAAGTAGGGCGCGTACTTGGTGGCAAAGGACCTTCTGGGCGCACTTCATTTTCTGGCGAAGGCATTATTGGCGCCATTAATGCACAACCAGAAAATATAAATAGCGCAGAACTTATTACAACAAACCGCTTGAAACGCATTGAAAATTCCTCATATGAATATTTACTAGCGATCAGCGTATATGACAATCAGCTCAAAATCAAATACCTATGTTATTACAAGAAAAACTTATCTCGCCACTTCATAAGACAGACTTTAGCAATTTACCCATTTCTGCAGGATTACGCGTTACGCTAATGCCACACGCCTCCATTACGGTAATTTTTTCCTGTGCCGTACCTTTGCCACCCGATATAATGGCTCCTGCATGCCCCATACGCTTCCCTGGTGGCGCCGTGACACCAGCAATAAAGCCCACCACTGGTTTTTGCATATTACCCTTGACCCAACGCGCGCATTCTTCTTCGTCCGAACCGCCAATTTCACCAACCATTAATACGGCGTCCGTTTCGTCGTCTTCATTAAACAATTTTAATACATCAAGATGCTTCAATCCGTTGACAGGGTCTCCGCCAATACCAATACACGTCGACTGCCCCAGGCCTAACTCCATCAATTGCGCCACCGCCTCGTAAGTCAGCGTGCCTGAACGTGAAACCACACCAATCCTGCCTTTTTTATGTATATAGCCCGGCATGATGCCAATTTTCACCTCATCTGGAGTAATAATGCCAGGACAATTAGGTCCAATAAGTAATGTTTTTTTACCCAGCATTTTTTCTCTTGTACGCAACATGTCTCGCACAGGGATCCCCTCGGTAATACAGATCACTAGGTCTAGCTCTGCTTCCACAGCCTCATCAATAGCAGCAGCTGCAAACGGCGGCGGCACATAAATAACAGAAACTGTTGCACCCGTGGTTTGCTTAGCCTCTTTAACAGTAGCGTAAATTGGTATACCCTCAAAGTTTTCGCCAGGTTTTCTTGGATTAACGCCGGCGATAAAACATGTCTGCCCATTAGCATATTCACGGCACATACGGGTATGAAATTGTCCCGTTTTACCTGTAATGCCCTGGGTCATAATTCGACTATCTTTATTAATTAGGATCGACATAGCGACTACGGCTCCTTTATTTATATTAACCAGCAGGTGAAAAAGATGCTGCAGCTGTCACCGCTTTTTTTGCGGCGTCTGCCATATTGTCTGCAGAAATGATTGGCAAACCTGACTCAGCTAATATCTTCTTACCTAACGCTACATTCGTACCTTCCAAACGCACAACCAGAGGCACGGTTAGCTCCACTTGTCGAGCAGCCATTACGACGCCTTCGGCGATCACATCGCACTTCATGATGCCACCAAAGATATTCACCAAAATGGCTTGCAACTCAGGATTATGTAACATCAACTTAAAGGCCTCGGTCACTTTCTCTGCGGTTGCTCCGCCGCCAACATCGAGAAAATTTGCAGGATTACCACCATACAATTTAATAATATCCATTGTGGCCATTGCCAACCCAGCCCCATTAACCAAACAGCCAATGTTGCCATCTAATGGAATATAGGAAAGATCGTGTTTAGCGGCTTCAATTTCTTCGGGATCTTCTTCGTCCAAATCACGTAATTCAACTATATCAGCATGACGAAACAAGGCATTGTCATCAAAACTCATTTTTGCATCCAGCGCCATCACATGATTATCCGTGGTTAATGTCAACGGATTAATCTCTAACAACGTGGCATCTGTGTCGTCAAATGCCTGATATAACCCTTGCAATAATTGCCGCGCTTCGGCAGCACAAATTTCAGGGATACCAATTTTGCTTATCACCTCATTTGCATCCGCATCCGTCAACCCTTTCATGGGATTAATAAAGACTTTATGAATTTTTTCTGGCGTATCGGCGGCCACCTGCTCGATATCCATGCCACCTTCTGAACTTGCCATCATACAAACACGTTGGCGGCTACGATCTACGACCATACCAACATAATATTCTTTGCTGGTATCAACGCCTTGTTCGATCAACAAACGATGTACTACGCGCCCTTTTGGCCCTGTCTGATGCGTGACCAACGTCATATTAAGAATTTCACCGGCTAATTGACGTACTTCATCTATTGATCGGGCTAATTTAACGCCTCCACCTTTACCGCGCCCACCCGCGTAGATTTGTGCTTTCACCACCCAAAGATGACCGCCCAATTTTTCAGCTGCTGTAACAGCTTCATCCACACTGAAACAAGCAATGCCTTGCGGGGTGACAACACCGTATTTACGCAGAATTTCTTTGGCCTGATACTCATGCACTTTCATAGTCTATTCCTCCCACAAAACTGCACAATAGCAGTTATAACTTTTGAAGTATATTTCAATCATCACAAATAAAGCTTAACATCAAGAAAACTTATTAATATACTGTATTAAAACATATAACAACCAGTAAATTTTTTATTCATGCTCGTCAGCTTGAATTCAAACTATCTAATAACCATAATTCAAACGCCGGATGTTCATTGATATTATATTGCCAACATTGAAAACCGAATGCTTTACCAACCGCAATATTCTGCGCTATATCGTCAATGTAAAAGGTGTTAGCAGGTATTAGCCCGTGACTGGCAATGGCAAATTGATAAATCTCACGTTGTGGTTTAATAAACCCCGTTTCAAATGAAAGTACCGCATGTTCAAAATTTGCAAACTCAGGATAAGCATCGAAAATCCAAGGACAGTGTATCGCGTTGATATTTGAAAAAAGTATCAAATGGTGACCCGAGTCCTTCAGCCTAGTTACACATTCCCACATGGGTTTGTTAACGGTAAAAATCTGCCGCCAAGCTTGCTGAAACTGCGCTTCAGTTGCATCGCCACCCAAGATATCAATCGCCCAAAGAATAAAATGTTTTGGGCTAATTATGCCGGTTTCTAACGCATCTTTACGCTGAAGCAATTGGTCTAAACGTTCGGTAGGATTTTGGATATGGGACGGGATAAGGCGCTCAAGAGAGGGCTTGAAATCAAATTCAAGCAGTACATGTCCTATATCAAAGAGAAAGACTTTTGGATAAATGAGCGGCTACCTTTCCATTTTATATGAAGTTCCCCACAAATGCCGTCAGACCAATATCTTGAACCAGAAGGTCCAAGGCGGTTGCTGCAGGATGCTTCAGGCATTCCCTATAAGAAAACGCACAACGGCATCTATCTAGCGCACAACCTATTTCTATAAATTGGCTCAAAAATTATGGCCTTAACTAACACCGCAGGGAACAATCATATTAATACATATCACCGCTAATAAGTTACTACAAAATTAATGATATTACTTATTTTCCTGCGCTACAAGCACATCATCAATTTTCTCTTGCATAAGACCAATTCTACGCCGAAATTCATTGATGTCAAAGCCATTTCCCGTCTGCAATATCAACAACTCATGCGTGATGCTTAGCGCCGCTATAATTGCAATACTTTCGGAACCGACAACCTTTCCTTCTGCCTTAATCTCTTGGATTTTCTTATCTAAATAATCAGCAGCAAGATGCAGCTCGTCACTTTCCTCTTCTGGACAACTGACACAAAAGTCGCGGCCCATAATGGAAATGTTCATTTTCTTTTCTGTATTCATTTTTTTGTCTCAGGAATATTAGTCAAAAGCGTCTCAAGGCGACTTGCAGCAACTTGTATTTTTTCAGTCAATTTCTCATTTTCCGCGCTGGATTGAGATAACTGTGTACGCAATTCAACATTTTCTGTCCGCACATCTTGATACAGACATAAAAGTCGATTAACTTTTTCTTCCAAAGATTTCAGGTTTGAATTCATAAGTAGACTATAGGTTTAAGAGTGCTATCGAGTCAATTGCAAACAAAGGCCTTATATCATGCTAATTTAATCTATTGAAATATAGACGATATCAATAATATTGTATTAAATATGCATGCAAATAAAATTAATTCTTTAGTTTTTTGAATATGACTCTTATTCATCTCAGATAAAGCGATTCTCACTTAAATACCTAAGCCCTTATTTTAAAAAATATTTAATAAAACAAATAATTACAATTTACTATGAGTTCCATCGCAAAACGGAGCATTACTCGTTTTCTTACATGTACATAACCAGACTTTTTTATCCTCATTCACACTAAATTCCAGCGGTACAAAAGAGGTGCCTTTATGAGAACCATCACAGAACGGCTGAGATTGACTACGACCGCAAGCACACCAATAATATTTTTTCTCTGCCTCAAGTAAAACTTCAATGGGTGTAAATTTAGTTGAATCCGATTCTTGACTCATACTTTCTCCCAATTATTCAATGTCATTATTCTATTTAGTTAAAAGTAATGCAAGAAAGGAATAATTAATAAGGTAACAATTTAAGAAAAATCCATTTGTTTATATGAATAACCTCATCGCACTACTACCACCGGATGAAATGTTCTGTGAACTCATCTGGTCTTGTATTTCTTTTAATTGTTGTCGACTTCTGATGATACCGTTGTCACTCAACGGCACACGATTGTCATCGACCATAATACCACCTAGCGTATTGGAAAAAAGTTTTGCAATATGCGTCATCTGGTCAAAAACTTTCTCACCATTAGCGACTCTAGGCACATCAAGTAAAAAAGTAATGCCATGTGTCGTGAGCGATTTCATGCTTTCAGGAAGAAAGGGGGCTGTTTCATAGTTACTCAGGGTAAATAAGATCACATTATCATCGTCACGGTATTTAAACACGCCATCTGTGTCTAATTTAAAACCAGATGCTTCAGCTAAAGCCCGTATCTTAGTACCGATAAACGCCCCTTCATCTTTGCTAATAATATTAATTCCAATCATGATGTCGACATTGGCACAGAACTTATCGAGTAAAACCGCTTGTTCATGTTCATCAACAATATCGGGACAATCAATAACAGCATGCACTTGGCTTGCAAATTCTTGCGTGACATCACGAAACTTGGACAATTCAATTTCACTAACTGGCCCAGCACGATCCACAAGTTGCAGAAATCCCTGTAAACACGTATAGCTTCCTGTATTAACTTCTGGCGATAGCTCTTGCCATGGCTCTCCAGCCTTAAGTTGGCCAAACCATTTTATTGGCTTACTAAATTCTGGGCCATGTTGCAGTAACTCATAAAGCTGTGCTGATGAGAGTACCTCATCCGATTGAATAATAACCGTATAGCAAATAGCACTTAAATCTCCATCAGCCCAAGCATCTTCACCTGCTTGACTATGTTGCGGTTCACGAGATGTATCAATGAATCCAGCTTGATCATCCATCACCTCATTTAACTCAGGAATAGTCGTTTTGTTAAGTTGTGGCTCTATCCTCTCGGACTTTTTGTTGGCGGCACCGGGATTAAGTAACACATCATCATGCTTATGTTCAAAAGCCTCTTCAACCTTACGTCGATAACTCAATTGCTGCATCCAGTTAAAGACCACAACACCAGCGATAACAATGATGCCAATGATGATCAAACTTACTTGCAAGTCACTCATCTCCAAAATATCCATACTGTCTCCCTGACTATTCCCATTTTTAACTTATGCTACGACCGCCTCATTAAGCTTGATAGCCTCATCAATATCAACTGCAACTATACGTGACACACCTTGTTCTTGCATGGTAACGCCGATTAATTGTTGCGCCATTTCCATGGTGATTTTATTATGGCTAATAAACATAAACTGTGTTTCTTTTGACATTTTTTTCACTAATTCACAAAAACGGCCAGTATTACTATCATCCAGCGGCGCGTCAACTTCATCTAACAAACAAAATGGCGCTGGATTAAGCTGAAATAATGAAAAAACCAGCGCCAGGGCTGTTAACGCTTTCTCGCCGCCCGACAACAAATGAATCGAACTGTTTTTTTTACCCGGCGGCTGTGCTGTCAGCAATATACCCGAATCAAGAATTTCATCACTACTCAACATCAGCTTTGCATACCCTCCTCCAAAAATTGCAGGAAAAACATGCCCTAAATTATTATTAACCGCATTAAATGTTTCTAATAATCGTTCTTGTGTTTCATCATCAATCTGCCGAATAACATTTTCAAGTGTACTTACCGCATCTCTCAAATCATTTAATTGCGATTCAAGATAAGTTTCACGTGTTTGCAGTGCTTGTAATTCATCCAAAGCTGCTAAATTTACCGCACCCAATACTTCAATTTCTGCAGTCAATCGTTCAATATCGACTTGCAACGTTTTTTTACGTACCTCACTGAGTAATGGTAACAATGCATTCTCATCCGCATTGGCTTCCGCTAGCTGTTCTCCATATCGATTCTCAGTAATGTGGGCTTCTTGTTCTTTAAGACGTGATTTATTAATTTCTTCACGCAGTGGATGCAATTTCTGTTCAGAAATTAAACGTGCTTTTTCTAATGCTTGCAATTCATTCGTTACTGCTTCCAGTTCATTACGCGCTTCGCTAATTATTTGTTCAAGTTTTATACGTTGTGACAAACAAACCTGCAACTGACTGTTTAATTTTGATTCATCAAGGTTGTTCTGTTCTACTAGTAAGCCACTTAAACTTTCTTCTAATCGATCAATATATTCATTAATTACTTGAATAGTTTTCTCTATATCACTGATTTTATACTGGCAAGTATTCTCATGCAAAATAGCTTCTTGAAGTTTCTCCATGGCATCTTGTACCAATTGACGCTGTTCCACGAGTAATGCCTCTGCACACTGCCATTGCAGTTTTAATTCATCTAATTCGCTCTTATTGATAATAATCTGTTGCACATAATCAGTCACCTTAGTTTGGGCATTTTGTTTATGTAAAGCCTCTTCTTCCAATTGATGATTAATTTCTAACAACTCAGTTTCAATTTGGTTGCGACGCTTATCGGTTTGTTCGGCCAACTGGCTACTTTTCATCACCTGCAACTGCATGTCATGACATTGTTGCTTTAACAATTCACAATCATGACGCAAAGATATAATTGTTTCATTTAATTCGTCATAGGCATGCTCTGACGCGACCAACTGAAACTTCTCTTCATCAAGATCCATTTCAAGTGTTTTTATTTCCTGCGCAAGTTGGTTTAACTCCTGTTGTCTAGCTAACACGCCATGTAATTGGGAATCAGGCGAGAAAAAGGTCAAGCTATGGCATGTAAAAACATGTCCTTCTGGTGTTACAAGCATTTCACCTAAACTTAGTTTCTTTCGTTCCAACAAACCTGATTGCAGATCCTTCACAACATATATTTTACTTAACCATTCATTCAACACTGGTGCAATCTTTAAATCAGTACATGTCAAATACGCTTGGATTGGTTGCCATCCCACTTGATGTTGAGATGCTGTCTTGACTGTTTGCTCGTCTATTGTTTGAAATAACGTCCATTTTCCAGGCGGCAGATCACCATTCCAATGCTGAACAACTTCAAGTTGTTCAAAGCCTATTCCATTTAGGCGTTCACGCAAAACTGCTTCTAACGCATCTCCCCAACCTTTCTCTATTTGAATGCTTTGCCACAAACGTGACAAACCTTCAAACTGATGTTCAACTAGCCATGTATTTAATGCTTGATTACTTTCAAGTTGCATTTGTAAACGTTGTAACGCATCAAATCTCGCTTTTTTTTGGGTCAAGCCCTGCTGAATTGATTGAAGCTTTTTTTCTACTTGATTTTTATTCAAGTTTACAGTTGCTAGCTGAGCTTCTGCTTGCTCAAGTGCTAAATCTTTTTGACTATGATTAGTATCCAGTCCTTCAGCTTCTAGCTGCAATTGTGACAAAGCGGCATGATCTACTTGAGGTAACACATCAATTTCTTGCTTTAATCGTCCACGCCGTGATTCTAGCTGCTGCAAAATTCTTTCTGCATGAACATGATCATTCTCTTCCTGTTGCCGCGCCTGCTCAACAAGCAGTAGATCACGCTGATGTGCATTAAATTTTTCCTGCTTCTCACGAAAATCAAGCTCGGTTTTTGGCATACTATCATTGGCAGAAGTATGATTTTGTTTACAAGTTTCATGTGACAATCTTGCTTGCTCATTTTCTGACTGCCAATGAGTTAAGTCGTCAACAGAACATCTCATTTGTTCTTTTTTATCAACTAATTGACCTTCAATGTCAATCACTTGTAGTGCCAAACGTTGCTCATTCTCACGCAGGTGTTTTATTCCTTGTTCTACCGTAGAAATTTCAGCATCAGCCGCATAAAGCTTCCCTTGTTCTTGATGTAATGCATCACCTGTTGCATAGTGAAGCGTACGTATTTCTTCAACATCTTTCTCAGTTTTACGCAAAAATGTCATCTCAGCTTCTAATTCTAATTCTAGACGCTGAATTTCTTTTTCTGCGTTGACCCGCTGTGTAACAGCCTCATGTTTACAAATTAACCATGAGAGATGCCGAGTAGTTGTTAATTTGTCTTGTATGTCCTGAAATTGCTTCGCCACCTCAGCTTGAGCTCCGAGATGCTGCAATTGTTTTCTTAATTCTTGGCAGATATCTTCTACGCGCAGCAGGTTTTTTTCAGTATCAATTAAGCGTAACTCCGTCTCATGTCGACGCACCCGATATTTTGATACACCAGCCGCTTCTTCCAGAAAAATTTTTAACTCTTTTGGTTTCGCCTCAATGATACGAGAAATCATTCCTTGCTCAATAATGGCATAACCCCTACCACCAACACCGGTGCCTAAAAAAAGGTCAGCAATGTCACGTCGCCGTACACGAAGATTATTAATATAGTAAACAGAATCACCATCACGATGAACAATGCGTTTGATTGAAATCTCGCTAAAACTCGACCACTGCCCGCTAGCTTTCCCGAGTTTATTATCAAAAACCAGCTCTACACTGGCACGACTAAGTGGTTTGCGGTTTGCCGAACCACTAAAGATCACATCTTGCATGGATTCACCACGCAGGGCGGAAGCCTTTGATTCGCCTAATACCCAACGAACAGCATCAATCACATTGGACTTGCCACAACCGTTAGGCCCAACAATCCCAACCAAATCACCTGGAACGGGAATAACTGCGGGATCTACAAAAGATTTAAAGCCGGCAAGTTTAATATGGGCAAGACGCATTTTTATTGATAACCGGTTATAATTAATGCCTAAGAAGCTATAGATCGTTTGAAACTATAGCCATCAGACTCAATCAAAGTAACTCCAAGAAATTAATCAAAGAACCTTTAACACTAAGACTACCCTAGCTTTAATATAAATAAATAGATTTATCTAAAGAAAGTATCATTTTAACCGATTTAATAAAAGATAAGAGAATGTCAAGTAAACCTAAAAAAGAACTGGAAACATTTACTAATCCAACACCCAAAAGGGATTACCATATTCACATGGAAATTCCCGAGTTTACATGCCTTTGCCCAAAAACTGGGCAACCTGATTTTGCAACATTGGTACTTGATTATATTCCTGATGAAGAATGCATCGAGTTAAAAAGTCTCAAGTTGTATATGTGGTCTTTTCGTGAAGAAGCGGCATTCCACGAAGCCGTTACTAATCGTATACTTGATGATTTGGTTACTGCGTTAAAACCAAGATATATTCGTCTCATTGCTCGATTTTATGTTCGTGGTGGAATTTTTACAAATGTAACGGCTGATCATCGTAAAACTGACTGGAAACAACAACCCGCAATAGTACTAGAAACATTTGATACACAATCGAACACACGCTTATAATTCTGTTTCGAGAGAATATTTATGACACAGTTTAAAATAATGCACGATGTCAAAATATTACTGCTTGCTTTTATAGCAATCACTTTATTCGCTTGTTCGGCTCAAACTGCCACAGTACCAAGTCAGAATGTCTATACCGATACAACCACAACCAACCAACCAAATGATTTATGGCAACGTTTACGTTATGGCTTTGCTTTGGAAACATTAGAAAACAATGAAATCAAGAAAAATGAAATTTCTTATACAAAAAATCCAAAGTTTTTGTATCGAATTACGAAGAGAAGTGAACGCTATTTGTTTTATATTGTTGAAGAAGTTGAACGTCGCGGCATGCCAAGTGAAATAGCGTTAGTACCTTTAGTTGAGAGTGCTTTTAATCCTATTGCTAAATCTCGTGTTAATGCTGTAGGTCTATGGCAGTTTATTCCTACCACAGGAAAAAGTTTTGGTCTAAAACAAGACGGTTGGCTTGATGAACGCCAAGATGTCATTGCCGCAACACATGCGGCACTTGATTATTTACAAACGCTACATAGTAAATTTGGTGACTGGAAACTCGCCTTGGCCGCGTACAATTGGGGTCAAGGTGCCGTTAGTCGGTCACTGGAGAGAAACCGTGAAAAAGGCCTGCCTGAGAATTTTCATAGCATTAAATTGCCTATTGAGACTAGAAATCACATACACAAGTTAATTGCCATTAAAAATATAATAGCCAATCCTGAGAATTACGGAATTAAGTTAAATACTATACCTAATCGCCCTTATTTTATGGAGGTAGAAGCTAATAATCATATAGATAAGACACTTGCAGCAGAGCTTGCCGATATATCTATTGATGAGTTTAATGCACTAAATCCTGCATACAAACGTGCAATTGTTAAAGTTAAAAACCCACCGCACACTCTATTACTACCTGTTAAAAAAGCCGATACATTCCTGACAAATCTGGAAGATTATGATGAGCCACTTATATCATGGCAGATTCACCAACTCAAAAAAGGAGAAAGTATCCATAAAATATCACGGCGATATCGCATGACTGAAGTTCAGTTAAAAGAAGCCAATGGAATAACAAAAAACGATAAAATCAAATATGGTCAAACAATACTTATACCACATGCTAGCAATAGAATTGATGCAGACACCTTGATCGTACGCAAAAAGACTACGATAGCCATGCACGATAAAAACTCATTAATTTACAATGTAAAAGCTAGCAATAGAATTGATGCAGACATCTCGATCGTACGCAAAAAACCTGCAGTAGCAATACACGATGAAAACTCATTAATTTACACTGTAAAAGAAGGCGACACGCTATCTGGCATAGCAAAGAATCATGGCACAACCGTACTACAAATCAAACAATGGAATACTGATAACGAACAACTATCTATTGGACAAAAACTAGTCTTACAACTAACAAAGTCTTAATTAATATCCATCTAAACCAGATTAAATAACCTTACCAACCATCTCAATCGAAATACAAACAGCCAAAATAACGAAACCCTTCTTGTAAACTTGAATCTATAAAACGACTCGCAAAAAAACGCCCTAGACTCTGTCGGACTTAAGTGATCGTAGCGAGCAAAGTGGGTAAGCAAGGACAGATTGCCCGGATTTTGAGGCGCATAGTTATTCTATGCAACGAAAAATCGAGGCAATCTGAACCGTTTATCCCAGTTGCGCAATAGATCAATCTTAATTCCGACAGCCTCCTAGCAACATGCCTGCTATTGCGCCACAAGCAAAAGGAAAAGTAATAGACCAGCTTCATCCTACCCATAACCCATCTTTGCCACGCCTAACCAAACTTTCCATTTCTGTCAACAAGTTAACCTCAATGAACAATGCCCGTTGGCACTACAAATTTT
>RCMY010001494.1_pt1 | contig 22233 bp, 17 predicted proteins | sample 2041341 | NCBI WGS metagenome assembly RCMY01 (sample SAMN09708234, study PRJNA481090) | Marine sediment metagenome, whole genome shotgun sequencing project.
GAAGGCACCGGTCGTCGCGGCGCGGTGACCAAGGAAGACCTGCTGAATTACGCCAGGAACGCCGGCGCGGGCAAGGCCAGCGGCAACCGTCCGGAAGAGCGCGTGCCGATGACCCGCATGCGCCAGCGCATCGCCGAGCGCCTGATGGAGTCCAAGGACAGCACCGCCATGCTGACCTCCTCCAACGAGGTCAACATGTCGGCCGTCATGGCCATGCGCAAGTCGCAGGGCGAGGCGTTCCAGAAGGCTTACGGGATCAAGCTCGGCTTCATGAGCTTCTTCGTGAAGGCGTGCGCCAATGCGCTGCAGCGCTTCCCGCTGGTGAACGCCTCCATCGACGACAAGGACATCATCTACCACGGCTATGCCGATATCTCGATCGCGGTATCGACCGACCGCGGCCTGGTCACGCCGGTCCTGCGCAACGCCGAGTCGATGAGCTTTGCCGAGGCCGAGCAGGCGATCAACGACTACGCCGTTGCGGCGCGCGAAGGCGGCCTGAAGCTGGAAGACCTGCAGGGCGGCACGTTCACCATCACCAACGGCGGCACCTTCGGCTCGCTGTTCTCCACCCCGATCATCAACCCGCCGCAGAGCGCCATCCTGGGCATGCACGCCATCAAGGAGCGGGCGATCGTCGAGGACGGCAAGGTGATTGCCGCACCGATGATGTACATCGCACTGAGCTACGACCACCGCATCGTCGACGGCAAGGACGCGGTGCTGTTCCTGGTCGACATCAAGAACCAGCTCGAGAACCCGCACCGCATGCTGCTGGGCATGTGATCCCCAGGGATCACTCCCATCCGGAGCCCCACGCCAATCGGCAGGGGCTTTCCGCACCAAGCCAAGGATCTTTCTGAGATGAGCGAACAACAGAACTTCGATGTCGTCGTGATCGGCGGCGGCCCCGGCGGTTACGTGGCCGCGATCCGCGCTGCGCAGCTCGGCCTGAAGGTCGCCTGCGTTGATGCAGGACTGGGCAAGGACGATAAGCCGGCGCTGGGCGGTACCTGCCTGCGCGTGGGCTGCATCCCGTCCAAGGCGCTGCTGGACAGCTCCCGCCAGTTCCACAATCTGGTCCACACCTTCTCCGACCATGGCATCTCGGCGCAGAAGCCGAAGATGGACGTCGGTGTGATGGTTGGGCGCAAGGACAAGATCGTCAGCCAGTTCACCGGCGGCATCACGATGCTGTTCAAGGCCAACAAGGTCACCCCTTTCTATGGCTTCGGCACCCTGCACGATGGCAACATCGTCAAGGTCAAGCAGCACGACGGCAGTGAAGTCGAGCTCAAGGCGGTCAACGTCATCCTCGCCACGGGCTCGGACTCCATCGAGTTGCCGTTCGCCAGGTTCGACGGTGATCGCATCGTGGACAACGTGGGCGGTCTGGACTTCGACAAGGTGCCCAAGAGCCTCGGCGTGATCGGTGCCGGCGTGATCGGCCTGGAGCTGGGCAGCGTATGGAACCGGTTGGGCTCGGAAGTGACCATTCTGGAAGCCCTGCCCGACTTTCTGGCTGCAGTGGATACCGACATCAGCAAAGTGGCGGCACGCGAGTTCAAGAAGCAGGGTCTGGATATCAAGCTCGGCGCGAAGGTCAGCAAGGCCGAGGTCAAGAAAGACGGCGTCCATCTGACCTACACCGATGGCAAGGGCGAGCAGAGTCTTGTGGTCGAGAAGTTGCTCGTTGCCGTAGGCCGCCGGCCAGCAACGAAGAATCTGCTGGCCGATGGTGTAGCGGTCAAGCTCAGCGAGCGCGGCCAGATCGAAGTTGACGAGCATTGCCACACCGGTGTGGACGGGGTGTGGGCGATCGGCGACTGCGTGCGTGGCCCGATGCTGGCCCACAAGGCGTCCGAGGAAGGGATCGCGGTAGCTGAGCTCATCGCCGGCCTGCCCGGCCACGTCAATCTGGACACGGTGCCGTGGGCGATCTACACCGAACCGGAGATCGCCTGGGTGGGCAAGACCGAGGCGCAATGCAAGGACGAGGGCATCCCGTACAAGACCGGCAGCTTCCCGTTTGCCGCCAACGGCCGCGCCGTCGCAATGAACGAGCCCGCGGGTCTGGTCAAGGTGATCGCGCATGCCGAGACCGACCGAGTGCTTGGCGTCCATCTGTGTGGTCCGAACGTCTCCGAACTGGTCCACAGCGGTGTGATCACGATGGAGTTCAAGGGTGCCGCCGATGATCTGGCACGCATCTGCTTTGCCCACCCGGCGCTGTCGGAAGTGGTGCACGAGGCGGCCATGGCGGTGGACAAGCGCTCGATTCACAAGGCGAACTGAGTCGATCAAGGGCAGCCGCCTGTTCCGCGGATTACGCTGATTACGCTGCCCATGTCCAGAACGGCGCACCACCAGGTGCGCCGTTCTGGTTTGACGCCAGGGCGCCAACGAATGCCCTCGCCCTTTACGCCATTTCGCAGGCGCTACGCGCTGCAGCGTTCCGCACTCCCACCTGACAGGGTAAAACATCCATGCAATCGGTCTGCGTCTACTGCGGCTCACACACCGGCTCCCGTCCGATCTACGCGGAACGCGCGGCCCAGCTGGGCCGGCGATTGGCCGAGAACGGCATCCAGGTGATCTACGGGGGCGGCAACGTTGGCCTCATGGGCGTCATGGCCGACGCGGCCATGGCAGCCGGCGGCGAGGTCATTGGCGTGATCCCCGAGCAACTCGTCAACTGGGAGGTCGCGCACCGAAATCTGACGCGGCTGGATGTCGTCGCCAACATGCACGTGCGCAAGGCACGGATGTTCGAGATGTCGAACGGATTCATCGCCCTGCCCGGCGGCTTCGGGACCCTCGACGAGATGTTCGAGATGCTCACCTGGCGCCAGCTTGGGATCGGCGACAAGCCCTGTGCGTTCCTCGACGTGGATGGCTTCTACGAGCCACTCATTGCCATGATGGATCGGATGGTGTCCGAGAAGTTCGTCAACGCCGGGCAGCGACGCGATCTCTGGCATGGTGAGGATATGGACACGATGTTGAAATGGATGCGTGACTACCGCCCGGCCGATGCCGACCAATGGCTCGAAGAAAAACGCCGCAGCGTGCCGCACCCAGCAGTCAGCTGACATGCCGCCATCACTTTTGACGGGCAACACGCCCTGCGAGGAAATCATGCCCCACGCCATTCCATCCCGTTTCAGCGCTTTCCGCATCCACAACGACGAGCAGGGCTACCGCAGTGGCATCGAGACGGTAGCACTGGGAGATCTCGCCGGCGGCGAGGTGGTGATCAAGGCCGCGTACTCGTCGGTCAACTTCAAGGACGCCCTGGCCGGTACCGGTCAGGGCAAGATCCTGCGGCGCTTTCCGCTGGTCGGTGGCATCGACGTGGTCGGCCACGTCGTGGCATCCACGGACCCGGCCTTCAAGGAAGGCGATGCGGTGCTGGCCACGGGCAGCGGACTGAGCGAAACGCGCGATGGCGGCTACAGCGAATACGTGCGACTGGAGGCCAAGTGGGCGGTTGCGTTGCCTGACGGTCTCGGGATGCGCGAGAGCATGATCCTGGGCACGGCGGGTTTCACCGCGGCACTGGCGCTGTTCCGGATGCTGGAGAACCGCCAGCGTCCGGACATGGGCCCACTGGCCGTTACCGGGGCCAGCGGCGGTGTCGGCTCGCTGGCGATCGATATCTTCACCCGTGCAGGATTCGAGGTGCACGCGATCAGTGGCAAGGCCGACCAGCACGCCTACCTGAAGCAGTTGGGCGCGGTGGAGGTGTTGGGACGGGATGCGCTGGCGACCAGCCGTCCGCTGGAGTCGGCACGCTTTGGTGGTGGCCTGGACAACGTCGGCGGGCCGATGCTGACCAGCCTGTTGGCGCAATGTGTGCCTTACGGCAACATCGCCAGCGCCGGTCTGGCCGCATCCGCAGAGCTGGACGCCACGGTCATGCCCTTCATCCTCCGCGGTGTGTCGCTGTTGGGCGTCGCCTCGGCAGGCACTGCGCGCGATGTACGCGAGGCCGTCTGGCAGCATCTGGCCAGCGACTGGAAACCGGCGCACCTTGACACCATCTGCACCCGCGAAGCCACACTGCAGGACCTCCCGGACGTATTCTCCAATATGCTCGCAGGTGGCTCGCTGGGGCGGACTCTGGTCACGATCTGAAGTGTTGGCGGTCCGCCCTGACGCGGCTACAATCCGGCAGTCTATTGGGGAAAACACATGGCGCGCATACTGATCGTCGACGATTCGCCGTCGCAGCTGATGGGCATTCGACGCATCGTCGAGAAGCTCGGACACGAGGCGCTGGTCGCCGAGGACGGTGCGGAAGGGGTGGACGTCGCCAAACGGGAACTGCCCGACCTGGTGTTGATGGATGTGGTGATGCCCAACCTCAACGGGTTTCAGGCAACCCGGTCGATCTGCCGCGACGCGACCACCAAGCACATTCCGGTCGTACTGGTGACCACCAAAGACCAGGAAACCGACCGGGTATGGGGAATGCGCCAGGGCGCGCGCGCCTACATCACCAAGCCGTTCAACGAGGACGAGTTGAGCGTGGTACTGCAGGAACTGCTGCCCGAGTGAGTGCGGCGGCTAGTCGCGCCGCCAGCTTTCCCCGAACGCATCGCGCAACGCCGTGTAGGCCGCTTTCTGATCATCGGTGACGGGTACCGGCGCCAACACTTCCAGTTCTACAAGCTGATCGCCCGCTGCCGGCGTCGCCGGCAGCCCACGGCCGCGAAGGCGCAGCTTCTTTCCCGGCTCCGAACCCGCGGGGATCGTCAGTTGCACGTCACCGCCCAGCGTGGGCACTGTGATCGTAGATCCCAGCGCCGCCTCCCAGGGCGCGATCGGCAGCACATGGATCACGTTGCGACCGTCCACCTCGAAGTTCGGATGGGCGGCGTACTCGATCTCCAACAACAGCGCTCCGCCGTTGCTGCCCTGACCCGCGAGACGGATGACCTGCCCGGGTTTGATCCCTTTGGGTATGCGCACGTCCAGCGTCTTGCCGTGAACACTGACGCGCACGCTGTCGCCCGCGTAGACCGTCTCGAGCGAGACTGACAGCTTGGCGCGGGTGTCCGGGCTGCGCTGCGGCCCCGCTCCGCCCCGCGAGCGTGCCTGTGCGAACGGGTCACCCGAACCGCCGCGGCCACGGCCAAACATGCTTTCAAAGAAATCGCTGAACCCGCCGCCCGCGCCGCCACCGGCAAAGACTTCCTCGAAGTCCGGCCCCCCGGCGCCGCCACCGCCGTTGAAATCGAACCCGCCCGGTGGTGGCCGGACCTCTTCCCCGGGTCGATAGCCCCGTGCCCGCAACTGGTCATACGCGGCGCGCTTCTTTGGATCGCGCAGTGCTTCGTAGGCCTCATTGACGGCCTTGAACTTTTCCTCGGCGCCGCCTTCCTTGCTGACATCAGGATGGAACTTGCGCGCCATTCTGCGGTAGGCGGTCTTGATCTCGGCATCGCCTGCGCTCGGCTCGACGCCCAGGGTTTGGTAGTAGTCCTTGAAATGCATTCATCGCTCCAGGGCGCTGTACCGGAAGGTGGCACAACACAGGATCAGGTACCGGAAAGCCGGCGGCGCGTGTTCTCTGCGGACAGGATATTCCCTGTGCCGCGCAAGGTCATGTCGTGACGACGAGATGGTCCCGCAACCGGCGCAATTCAAGCGTCCTCGGTCGCATGAGGTGGTTTGCGGCAACTATCAGCACAAGCCGCAAGGCGTTGACGTGGTTTTTAGAACCGCCCGCCTAGACTGGGGGATCACACAGGAGAATCACATGAGCATCAAGGTCGGCGACCGCATTCCGGAAGTTGTATTGCAGCGTATCGGCGACGGTGTCGAGAGCGTCGACACCACCACGCTGTTCGGTAACAACAAGGTGGTTATTTTCGCTGTACCGGGCGCTTTCACGCCGACGTGCTCGGAAAAGCACTTGCCGGGATTCATCGAGAAGTTTCCGCAATTCCATGAGAAGGGAATCGACGTCGCCTGTGTTGCAGTCAACGATCCATTCGTAATGCAGGCCTGGGGGAAGAGCCAGGGCGTCCCGGACGGCCTGATGATGCTCTCCGATGGCAACGCCGACTTCGCCAAGGCACTGGGTCTGGAGCTGGACGCCAGCGCCTACGGGATGGGGGTTCGCGCCAAGCGATTTGCCATCTATGCCGAGGACGGGGTGATCAAGCAGCTCAACATCGAAGCGCCCGGCGAGTTTCGTGTCTCCTCGGCGGAACATGTCCTTTCCCAGATTTCGTAGATCAAGTCCCGCATCTCCCGTAACCGCCTCCCCCGGAGAAAACCATGAGCAAGAAAGAGAAATCACAGCAGGGATCGGACAGCAGCGCCTCCCCGTTCGTTACTGATCTGGCGGCCATCCGTGCGCGCGCCCGCCAGAACATTGAGCAAGGCGCAGTTACCGACAGCTACACAGCTGACCGTGACGTCGTAATCCGCCTGCTGAACGACGCGTTGGCGACGGAGCTGGTCTGTGTGCTGCGCTACAAGCGCCACTACTTCATGGCCAGCGGCTTGATGGCCGAGCCGATCAAGGCCGAGTTCCTCGAGCACGCGAAGGAAGAGGAAGCGCATGCCGACCTGCTTGCAGAGCGCATCGTGCAGCTGGGCGGCGAGCCGGACTTCAACCCCGACATCCTGAGCAAGCGGGCGCACGCCGAATACGTGGAAGGGACCGATCTGCGTGACATGGTGAAGGAGGACCTGGTCGCCGAACGGATCGCCATCGACAGCTATCGCGAGATCATCAACTACATCGGTGACAAAGACACGACGACCAAACGCATTCTGGAATCGATCCTGGCCCAGGAAGAAGAGCATGCTGACGAGCTCTCCGACATGCTCGATGGCTGGACCGGAAAGTAGCCCGGGGACCGGAGCCCTCGCCGCCTGCTCGCGGCGGGCGACCACCTGATCCGCACAGACAACAACGCCGCCCTTGAAGGCGGCGTTGTTGTTTCAGCAGGAGGCACATATCGCCGCGCGGGAACCCCCGCAGGCGGATGCCAGTCAGACCGGCAGATCCCCCCCGGGGGTGTCACCTTCCGATGCCATCTCTTCGGATGCAGGCGGCAGTGCTTCGAAAGTCACCGGAGCATCACCGTTCTCGTCGTCCACCAGTTCATCGTCGAGCGACGCGTCGATCCGCTCCACGGCCTGCAGCGTCTCGTCTGCCGCCAGGCGCATCAGCGTGACACCCTGGGTGTTGCGGCTGACCTGCGAGATCTCCGAGGCGCGGGTACGCACGAGCGTGCCCCCGTCGGAAATCAGCAGCACCTCGTGACTCTCACTCAGCTGGATTGCACCGACCAGCAGGCCATTGCGCTCGGTGGTCTTCAGCGCGATCACACCCTGGGTACCGCGTCCCTTGCACGGATACTCGGCCAGCGGCGTGCGCTTGCCGAAACCGCGCTCACTGGCGGTGAGGATGTCGCCATCACCTTCCACCACGATCAGGCTGACGACCTTGCCACCCTTGCCCAGACGCATACCGCGAACGCCGCGGGCGGTACGGCCCATCGACCTCACGGTACTGCCCGAGAACCGGACTGCCTTGCCTTCGCTGGAGAACAGCATGATGTCGCAGGTGCCATCCGACAGTCCGACGCCGATCAGGGCATCACCGTCGTCGAGATTGATCGCGATCTTGCCCCGCTGCAGCTGGTACGCGTACTCGCTGAGCGGGGTCTTCTTGACCACGCCATTGCGGGTCGCGAAGAACACGTAGCGATCGCCGTCATAGTCGCGCACCGGCACCACCGCCTGCACCTGCTCGTCGGCTTCCAGTGGAATCCAGTTGATGATCGGACGCCCGCGCGCCGTCGGCCCGGCATCGGGCAACTGGTAGACCGGCAGCCAGAACACCCGGCCCGCACTGGTGAAGGTCAGCAGCGTGTCGTGCGTGTTGACCAGCCACAGGCTGTCAATGAAATCCTCGTCCTTGGTCGCCGCGGCGTGCCGGCCACGCCCGCCGCGTTTCTGGGCGCGGTAACTGCTGACCGGCTGACGCTTGGCGTAACCCGTATGGGACAAGGTCACCACCACGTCTTCCGGCGCGATCAGATCGAGGATGTCGAGGTCCTCCTCACTGTCGCGGATCTCGCTGCGGCGCTCGTCCCCGAACTCCGCCTTGACGTTCTCAAGCTCGGTGCGGATCACGCTCAGCAGCACGTTCGGATCTTCGAGGATCTCGATCAGGCCGCGGATGGTGTCCAGCAGCAGCTTGTACTCATCGGTGAGTTTTTCCTGCTCCAGACCGGTGAGGCGGTGCAGGCGCATCTCCAGGATCTGTTGCGCCTGGACCTCGGTGAGCTGGTAGTACTTGTTGTTGTCGGCGCCTTCCACCAGGCCGGTACCGCGCGGCAGGTCTTCCGGCTGCGAGGCTTCCGCGCCCGCAGCGGCGAGCAATGCGCCCACCAGGCCCGGCGCCCAGGTCTTGGCGAGCATCCGCTCGCGCGCTTCGTTGGGGTTCGCGGACGTCTTGATCAGCTCGATCATCTCGTCGATGTTCGCCAGCGCAACGGTCAGCCCTTCGAGCACATGGGCACGTGCGCGGGCCTTGCGCAGATCGAAGATGGTGCGACGGGTGACGACTTCACGGCGGTGGCGAACAAACGCCTGCAGGATCTGCTTGAGGTTCAGCAGCTGTGGTCGACCATCGACCAGCGCCACCATGTTGAAGCTGAAGGACGACTCCATCTGCGTCTGCTTGTAGAGGTTGTTGAGCACAACCTCGGCAGAATCACCGCGCTTGATCTCGATGTAGATGCGCATGCCGTCCTTGTCGGACTCGTCGCGCAGCTCGCTGATGCCCTCGAGCTTCTTTTCCTTCACCAGCTCGGCGATTTTCTCGATCAACCGCGCCTTGTTGACCTGATACGGAATCTCGCTGACAGCGATTGCCTCGCGGCCGTTGTCCGCCGCTTCGATCTCGGCACGCGCGCGCATGCGCAGTCGGCCACGACCGGTGTGGTACGCATTGATGATGCCGGAGGTGCCGTTGATAATGCCCGCGGTCGGGAAGTCCGGACCGGGCACATAGACCATCAAACCGTCGATATCGATGTCGGGGTTCTCGATCATCGCGATGGTCGCATCGATGATCTCGGTCAGGTTGTGCGGTGGAATGTTGGTCGCCATGCCGACCGCGATACCGGTCGAGCCGTTGATCAGCAGGTTCGGGATGCGCGTGGGCATCACCGTGGGCTCGAGTTCCTTCTCGTCGTAGTTGGGCTGGAAGTCGACCGTTTCCTTCTCGATGTCCGCCATCAACTCGTGGGTGATCTTGGCCATGCGCGCTTCGGTGTAACGCATCGCCGCGGCGGAGTCGCCATCGACCGAGCCGAAGTTGCCTTGCCCATCGACCAGCAGGTAGCGCAGCGAGAACGGCTGCGCCATGCGCACCAGCGTGTCGTAGACCGACTGATCACCATGCGGGTGGTACTTGCCGATCACGTCACCGACGATCCGGGCGGACTTGAAGTACGGCTTGTTGGAGTGGGCCCCCAACACGCTCATCGCGTACAGCACACGACGGTGCACCGGCTTGAGGCCATCACGGACGTCAGGAAGCGCGCGACCGACGATCACGCTCATGGCGTAATCGAGATAGCTGCGACGCATCTCGTCTTCGAGATTTACCGGGATGATTTCCTTGGCAAGATCGGCCATCAGGTTTCCGTATTTGAGCAGAGGTGGTTGAACAGGGTGAGCGAACCGGCCGTCTGAACCGGTTCGGCACCGCTTGCGACAAACGAAAGGCGCACTTTCCGCTCACACCCGCACCTCTGCGGAAGCGGATGAAAACGGGCCGGACATGAAAGCGAGAAACAGGCCGGCGAAGTGTGCGATCCGATCCGCGGCAAGCCTGCGAAAAAGACACGAAATCATACCATGAATGGCACCTCGCCGCCTCGCTGTTTCTACCAGAGAAACAATGACTTAGCCGTACTGAAAGGCCGTATCCGCGTTGGCCTGCGACATCCGGACTCAGCCTGCGAAAGCCATGCGCATCGCCGCGGCATCGGGCTGCACGATGACGCCACGTTCGGTGACGATGGCATCGATCAATTCGTGCGGTGTCACGTCGAACACCGGGTTCCAGGCCTCGATGCCGCTGGCAGCCGTCGCGACTCCACCAAGATGGAAGAGCTCTGCCGCATCGCGCTCTTCGATGTGGATGTCATCACCGCCAGCGGTCTCCATGTCGACGGTGGAGGATGGGGCGACCACCATGAACTTCAGTCCATGGTGGCGGGCGGCGATCGCCAGTTGGTAGGTGCCGATCTTGTTGGCCGTGTCACCGTTGGCGCAGATACGGTCTGCACCCACGATCACCCACTGCACCTGACCCGTCTTCATCAGATGGGCGGCGGCGGAATCGGCCACCAGTACCGGGGCAATACCGTCCTGCTGCAACTCCCAGGCCGTCAGCCGCGCGCCCTGCAGCCACGGCCGCGTCTCTCCGGCAAATACCCGCTCGATGCGTTTCTGGGCAACGCCGGCGCGGATGACGCCCAGCGCGGTGCCAAATCCTGCGGTCGCCAATGATCCGGTGTTGCAGTGGGTCAGCACGCCGCTGCCGGGCGGGATGAGCGCCGCACCGAGTGAACCCATGTGGCGGTTCGCCGCCAGATCCTCATCGGAAATCGCCTGGGCCTCGCGTGCGAGCACCTCGCGCCAGCCGGTGCCGGCACCGTCCAGCGCCCGCCGCATGCGCGCCAGCGCCCACGCCAGATTGACCGCTGTCGGGCGCGAAGCGTTCAGATGTTCGATCGCCGGTTCCAAAGCGCGCGCGGCGTCTGCGCCGTCAGCCGCATCGATGTCACGTGCGGCCAGTACCAGCCCCCATGCCGCCGCTATGCCGATCGCCGGCGCACCGCGCACCGTCAAGGCTCGAATCGCATCGAACACGTCTTCGCTGCTGCGGCACCGTACGTACTCCACCTCGAACGGCAGCCGGCGCTGATCCAGCAGTTCGAGTGCGTCGCCGGTCCAGCGGATCGGGCGGATGCGGTCGTAGCGGTCGAAATCGAAGGTGTCGGTCATGATGGTGCTGGTCCGGAAGTCGCACTGCCTGGCATGCAGCGCGTGGTGAGTTCAGGCGCGGAAGAAATCGAAGGCGACAACGTCGGCAATGCGATCGGTCTGCAGCATCGCCATCATCAGCCGGTCGACGCCCAGAGCGACGCCGGCACAATCGGGGAGTCCACTGTCCAGCGCTGCCAACAGACGCTGGTCGGTCGGTGGCACGGGATCCGAGCGCGTCTGACGTATGCGGCCGTCGCGTTTGAAACGAGCGCCCTGCTCCGCCGCGTCAGTCAGTTCGTGGTAGCCGTTGGCGAGCTCCAACGGGCCCAGGTAAAGCTCGAACCGCTCGGCAACCCGGGTTCCATCGCCCTCGTCGCGCACTCGCGCCAATGCGCACTGGGTGGCGGGGTAATCGTGGATTGCCAACATACGGTCATGGTCGAAGTCCGGCTGCAGCCGGTGCGTCATCAGCAGGTCCAGCCAGTCGTCGCGGACCAGACCCTGCGGATTCATCACGACGTCGCCCAAGGCATTTCGCAGCGCATCGTCGGTGGCCGTCAGCGGATCGAGCCCCAGCCGATCGAAATAGAGATCGCGGTAGCGCACGTGGAGCAGCGGCGCACGCCGACCCGTCAGATCGAGACCCAGATTGATCACATCGGCCGTCTCCTCGGCCAGCCGGCGGTGGTCCCATCCAACCCGATACCACTCCAGCATCGTGAATTCGGGGTTGTGGCGGGTGCCGGCCTCGCCATTGCGGAACACGCGCCCCAGCTCGTAGCAATCGCCAAACCCGGCGGCCAGCAGTCGCTTGAGCGGGTACTCCGGGGACGTGCGCAGCCAGCGTGCCCGGGGCCCACCGTCGGTGCGGCCAGTGAAGTGGACGCTGAACGACGCAATGTTCGGTTCGGTATTGCCCGCCACCGACATCACCGGAGTTTCCACCTCGACCACGTCGCGCTCTGCGAAGAAAGATCGGATACGCGCATTGAGCTGTGCGCGCAGATGCAGGGCGGAAAGCTTCGCCGTGGGTTGCCAATCGTCCGTGGCAACGGTGTGGTCAGGACCGTTGCCGCTCACTCGTGCTCGCCGAGGAAGGCCAGCAGCTTCGCTTCGTCCCAGATCTCGATCCCGAGTTCCTCGGCCTTGGCCAATTTGGAACCGGCGGCCTCACCCGCGACGACGAAACCGGTTTTTCTGGAAACGCTGCCGGCCGATTTCGCGCCCAGCGCCTCCAGTCGGTCCTTGGCCTCGTCCCTCGTCATTGTCGACAGCGTTCCGGTGAGCACCACGGTTCGACCATCCAGCGGCCCCGTACTGGCGGTATCCGCTGCCGGGATCAGGCTGTCAAGCCGGATCATCGCTTCGCCAGAGTGCGCAAGCAGGGCTGCATTTGCGTCATCGCTCAGCCACGTTTCAAGCGAGGAGGCGGTATCCGCTGGCAGGCCCGCAGCGATGAACCGGTGGCCCGGTGCGTCAAGCAGCGAGCCAGTGTCCGCGAACGCGGCTGCCAGTTGGTCCGCACGGATACGGGTCATCCTGGGAATTTCCAGATCCACCAGCAGAGGTGCCAGTCCCAGCTCGGCGCGCAGTCGCGGCGATGGTGGACCGGCGTCATTGATGACCATGCCGCCGGCCAGCAGGTCGTCAATCACCTTCTGATTGCCTGGCTGATCGAAGAAGTGACCAATGGAGCGTGCGACCTCCGAACCGATATCCGGCACCCGCTTGAACAACGGCCAAGGCAGCGACCGGATCAAGGCCAGATCGCCGAACCATTCCGCCAGCGCCTTCGCCGTGCTTTCGCCCACATGCTGGATGCCCAGTCCAAACAGGCAGCGCGCCACGGTCGTGTCGCGGCTCTGGGCGATGGCGTCGATGAGATTCCCGGCCCAGCGCGTCGCTATCTTTCCGGACTTGACCGATTCCGGCGTCACGCCATCGCGCTCATCGGCGCGACGCTTCATTTCCAACAGGTCATCCAGCGACAGCGTGTAGAGATCGGCCACCGTCGCCACGTAGCCGAAGTCGACCAGATCCTCCACGTATCGCTCGCCCAACCCTTCGATGTCCATCGCGCGACGGGAGGCGAAATGCTCGATCGCCTCCTTGCGTTGGGCCGGACAGATCAGCTCACCCGAACACCGCCAGACCACCCCGCCCTCCTCACGGACGAGGTCGGAATCGCAGACCGGGCACACGGTCGGCATCTCCCATGGCTGTGCGTCGGGCGCACGCATACCGGGCACGACCCGCACGATCTCGGGAATCACGTCGCCGGCGCGACGGACGATGACGGTATCGCCCACCCGAACGTCGAGCCGCGCGATCTGGTCCGCATTGTGCAAAGTCGCCCTGCTGACCTCGACGCCGCCGACCTGGACGGGCGTAAGGTGCGCCAGTGGGGTCGCCGCTCCGGTGCGTCCGATGTTGACTTCGATCGCCTCCAGCACCGTGGACTGTTCCTGCGCGGGGAACTTGTGCGCAATCGCCCAGCGCGGGGCACGTGAGACGAAGCCCATCTCCTGCTGCCCCGCGTAGTCGTCCAGTTTGTAGACCACACCGTCGATGTCGAAGCGGAGACCGTCGCGCCGCTCGCCCATCGTCCGGTAATACTCCAGCAGGCCCGCCGCGCCGGTCGCCACGCCACTTTCGTCGCTGACCGGAAAGCCCCACTCGCGCAACTGGCGCAGCGTCGCGGAATGGGTATCGGGGAGTTCGCCACCCTCCACCAGTCCCACCGCGTAGGCATAGAACGCCAGGGGACGGCGCGCGGTGATGCGCGGATCGAGTTGCCGCAGTGAACCGGCGGCGCCGTTGCGGGGATTGGCCAACGTCTTGCCCCCTTCCGCCAGCATCCGCTCGTTGTAGCGGCGGAAGCCCTCCAGCGGCATATACACCTCACCGCGGACCTCGAGCACGGACGGCCAGCCGGCACCCCGCAGCGCGAGCGGGATGGCCTTGATGGTGCGCAGGTTGGCGGTGACATTTTCACCGGTGGCGCCGTCGCCGCGGGTTGCACCCTGGACGAACCGGCCGCCTTCGTAGCGCAGGCTGATCGCCAGGCCATCCAGTTTCGGCTCGACCGAGAAAACCGGATCGCTGCGCTCAAGCCGCTGCTCAATGCGCTTGACGAAGTCCAGGACTTCGCTCTCCTCGAACGCATTGCCCAACGACAGCATCGGGATCGCGTGGGTGACGCTGGCGAAGGCACCTGACGGCGCCGCGCCGACGCGCTGGGTGGGAGAGTCCGCGTCCACCAGCGCAGGATTCTCCGCTTCCAACCCTTCCAGTTCGCGCAGCAGCCGGTCATACCCGGCGTCAGGAATCAGCGCATCATCGAGGACGTGATAACGGTAATTCGCGTCGTCCAGCAGGCGACGCAACTCGTCAACGCGGGCGGCGGGATCGGACGCAGACATCGGCGGTGCTTACCAGCGACTGGGCTTGCTCAAAGGCGGCGCTTCCCGCTCGCGGTCGTACGCGCGCAACTCGTCGCGGATATGGCCGATGCGCTGACGTCCCAGGTTGTTGCGTTGTTCGTCCAGCAACAGTCCGTCCAGCAGTTCCGCCATGCGCTCCGCAGTCGGCAGCATCGCCTCCCACGCATCCAGCGCCGCAACCGGCGCCGGCATTGTCAGGAAGAAGGCAATCGCCGGGGTCTCCAGTTCCTGGATAGCGGCCATGTCGAAGTTGCCGGGCTTCATGATGTTGGCGACGCTGAATACCGGCCCACGCTCGGGCTGCTGCTCGATCAGTCGGTGGAACACGCCCATGTGCCCGTAGACCAGACCGGCTTTCTCGGCGGCAACCACGATATCCGGCCCTCGCAGCTTCTCGCCGGAACGGGCGGCGAGATAGATCGTCACGATCTTGTCGAACTCGTCACTGACCCGTTTACCGAGCTCGCTGCCCGCTGCCCCATCCAGGCTGCGCTCGAACAGATCGAGCTCAGCCTGCGCGGTGGCGTCCTCCACACCCGCCTCGCCGGTAGCTGCGTCGTCCTCCAGCTGCTCGCCCAGGGTTGGCTCGCGCCGTGACCCGGCCGCGTCCTCGCCGCGGGGAACGCGACGGCCCTGGCCCGGCTTGCGCGGTCGACCAAAGAACAGGATCGCGCCGACCACAAACAGCCCGGCGATCAGGATGCCCATCCGCAGCAGGGTTTCGTCCGACATCAGCTTTAGTACTCCGTTCTATTGCATTCGTGCGAGCGGCGGAAAAGCCGCCGCCAGATAGGAAGCAGATAGTGGCAATCAGGCCGCGCCCACCAGACGGGTTGCCTCGGCCAGGTCGACTGACACCAGTCGACTGACCCCCGGCTCGCGCATGGTCACGCCTGCCAACTGCTGCGCCGCTTCCATCGTTGTCTTGTTGTGACTGACAAACAGGAACTGTACCTGCTCACTCATCTCGCTGACCATCGCTGCGAGACGACCGACGTTCGCGTCGTCCAGCGGCGCATCGACCTCGTCGAGCAGGCAGAACGGAGCCGGATTGAGCTGGAAGATCGCGAACACCAGGGCTACGGCCGTCATCGCCTTCTCGCCGCCAGACAGCAGGGAGATGTTCGACACGCGCTTGCCGGGTGGGCGCGCCATGATGGCCACACCGGTATCGAGCAGGTCGTCACCGGTCAGTTCCAGATAGGCATGACCGCCGCCGAACAGACGCGGATACAGCGTCTGCACGCCGGCATTGACCCGATCAAAGGTCTCCTTGAAGCGACCGCGGGTCTCGCGATCGATCTTCCGGATCGCCTCTTCCAGCGTATCCAGCGCGGTCGTCAGGTCGATGTCCTGCGCGTCCAGGTATTCCTTGCGCTGGCTGGCCTCGGCATGTTCGGCGATGGCCGCCAGGTTGACCGGTTCCAACCGGCGCAATTTGGCGTCGAGTTCCTGGACGCTGCGCTCCCAGCCGGCGGGCTCCATGGCATCGGTCAAGGTGTTGACCACGTCATCCAGCAGGAAGCCGGCCTCGGTGATCGCCTCCACCAACGCCTCCGCCTTCAACACCAGCGCCTGCTGCTCAAGCCGGCGCTGGCCGATACCTTCGCGCTGGGTCAACGCCTGCTCGTCGCGTTGCTGGCGGGTCTGCTCGAAGCGGCGCAGTTCCTGGTCGATGCCATCCAGCGCGCTGCGCGCGGCAGTCAACGCCTCGCCGGTCTGTACGCGCTGCTCCAGCACGACCTGGCGCTGCTGCTCCAGATCGTCAACCGGGTGGTCACCCTCAGACAACTGGCTGGAGAGATCGCCCAGGCGCAGGTCCAACTGGCCGCGCTGGCCGCTCATCCGCTCCAGTGACTGGGTCAGCGAGGTGATCTGTGCGCGATGAGTGCCCAGCGTCAGGGCCAGTGCATGGGCGGCATCCCGCGATTCGCGCGCCAGATTCCGGGCCTGGTCGCGGGCCTCGCCCAGCCGATGGCGGTCGCTGTCCAGTGCCAACCGGGCGTCCTCCAGCTCGGTCATGCGCATGACCGCCTCCTCCTGGCGGCCGCGCGCCTCGCGGGACTGCTCGCCCAGCAGCCCGGCTGACTCGCTCAGTTGCGCCATTTCGGTGTCAATGCGCTCGATCCTGCCGCGGGCCGAATCCAGCCGACCCTGATGACTTTGCAGACGCCCGGCCAATTCGGAGACGCTGCGGTGAGCGGCATACAGCGCGCGTTGAGCGTCCTCGCGTTGCTGCTCGGCGGCGAGCACCTGCTCGCGTAACCGGCTGAGAGTGGACTCCAGTTCCTGCTCGCGTTCCTGCAGTGCCTCGATCTGGCTGCGATGGGACTGGATGTCCTTCTCGCGCAGCAGCGCACCCTGCTTCACTGCGCCCGAGCGCAGGACGCGTACCCAGCCACTGCCCATGCGCTCGCCGGCGCGGGTGATCACCGATTCGCCGTCCGCCAGTCCGGGCAGCATGGCGCGTGCGGCGGAGAGGTCCTCAGCGGCGTGAAGTGGCGCGAGAAGACGGCGAACAGCTGCCGGCCCCTGCACTTTCGCGGCGAGCGATGTGGCGGACACGGCCAGACTCCCGTTACCCGCCGCGACCAGCGCCAAACGCCCATCACCCAAGTCACCCAGTGCCTCCACCAGCGCTTCCGGCGAGTCCACCAGAGCGCCTTCGATCAATTGGCCCAAAGCCGTTTCGACCGCGTTCTCCCAGCCTGCTTCCACGACGAGCGCCTCGCCGACGCGGACCGCGGAATCCAGTCCGCGCGCTTTCAACCAGCGAAGTGCGGCACCGTCGTCCTGGCCGAGCGCGGCGTTCTGCAGCGTTTCCAGCGACGACAAGCGGCCCCTGGATTCCTGTGCCTGCTTGCGCACATCAGCCAACGCTGACTGTGCCTCGCGCTGCTGCTGCTGCAAGGTATCGACACCGCCTTTGCGGGACTCGAGTCCTTCGGCGAGGCTGTCGAGGGATACCTTGTGTGTCTCGTGCTGCTGTTCCAGTTCGGCAAAGGCATGGGTCAACGCAGTCAGATCGAGCCCTTGACGCTCCGCGGCCAGCGTCTGGCGGCGGCGCTCGGCATCCAGCGACTGGCGCTCGAGCTGTTCGATGCGGGTGCGCTCGACGTCCGCCGCCCGGGTGGCTTCCGACTGCGCCCGACTGTGTTCTTCCCACGCCTGCTGCCATGAGGCCAACTCCGCTTCGGAAACGCGCAACGCCTCCTGCCGGTCCAGATCCTGCTCGCGCATTGCTTCCAGCCGCGGCTCATCGACTTCAATCGCCGCGTTGAGCACGTCCAGCCGGGACTGGTCGCTGCCGATATGATCGGCAATCTGCGCCAATTGGTGTCTGGCCTCGTCGCGCGCCTTCAGCAGGCGTGCCGACATCTCGCGCTGGTGCTGGATCTGCTGCTCGATCCGGGCCAGCGCTCCCCCGACCTCGTAGCTCTCGGCCTGCGCCTTGTTGAGCGCCTCAGCGGCGGCTTCGCGGCGGGTCCGCCCGGTCTCGATCTCGCGCTCCGCCTCGCGCTGTTCGGCGATCAGCTGCTGCAGTCGCGTTTCCTGCTGGGCCAGCTTTTCGCGCTGTCCCGCCAGTTTTCGATCCAGCTCCCGGTGCTCAAGGGCTTTCCATTCCGCATCGCGTACTTTGCGCTCGGCCTGGATGGTCTGGTACTGCTCGGCCTGCCGCGCCTGGCGACGCAGGTGTTCCAGCTGCTTGCCCACTTCATCGCGGAGATCGCTGAGCCGATCGAGGTTCTCGCGGGTATGCCGGATGCGGGTCTCGGTCTCCTTGCGCCGTTCCTTGTACTTGGAAATGCCCGCGGCCTCTTCCAGATAGACCCGCAGGTCCTCCGGTCGTGCCTCGATGATCTGGCTGATCATCCCCTGCTCGATAATCGAGTAGCTGCGCGGTCCCAGACCGGTCCCAAGGAACAGATCGGTGATATCCCGGCGGCGGCATTTCGCACCGTTCAGGTAGTACTGGCTGGCGCCGTCGCGGCTGACCAGCCGTTTAACGGAAATCTCGTCGAATGCGCCGTACTCGCCGGTGATGGTGTGATCAGCGTTGTCGAACACCAGTTCGACGGTGGCCTGCGAGACGGGTTTGCGTGTGGACGACCCTGCAAAGATCACATCGGTCAGCGAGTCGCCGCGCAACCGGCTGGCCGAACTCTCGCCCATCACCCAGCGCACCGCATCGATGATGTTGGACTTGCCGCACCCGTTTGGCCCGACCACCGCCGTCATGTTGGTCGGCAGATGCAGGGTGGTGGGATCGACGAAGGACTTGAAGCCCGACAGCTTGATCGTTGACAGACGCATGCGGCGAAGGAGCCTCATTGCGCGCCGCATGCGGCGCTGCGGTGGATGTCAGGAGAACACGGATGGCCGCGTTCTCCGAAGGGTCAGTCGCAGTTGAACGTTCGGGGAGGCGCGAGCCACCGGCGAGTATAGCTGCCGCCCGAGTGCTCATCCCAGCGACGCAAGCACAGCTAGGCGGATTCCTCCGGCGTGCGCGCGACTATCGACAGGGCGTGGATATCGGTTTCCATCAGGGTGCCGACCGCGTCATATACACGCCGATGGCGGGCCAACGGCGCCAGCCCCCTGAATGCGTCACTGACGACCTCGACATTGAAATGTCCGCGGCCATCGCTGGCGCCGGCATGTCCGGCGTGCCGCGCGCTGTCGTCTTCCACCTCCAATACCGAAGGTGCCAGCGCAGAGTCGATCGCAGCGCGAATCGCCGGTACGCGCTCATCGCGGGGCAACCCGGCGGACGTCACGGCAACACGCGGCGGAAGGGGCGCACCTCGGTGCGGACATAAATGCCTGCCGCGGCGTAAGGATCGGCATCGGCCCACTCGCGCGCCGCTTCCAGCGACTCGAACTCCGCCACCACCAGACTGCCACTGAAGCCGGCGGGGCCCGGATCTTCGGCATCAATCGCCGGACAGGGGCCTGCCAGCATCAGACGTCCCTCGTCCCGCAAAGCCTGCAGTCGGGCCAGATGGGCAGGTCGGACCTGTCCACGCAGCGCGAGAACATCCACGCCGTCATACCCTTCAATCACATAAAGCATTTTTTGAGTTCCGCTATCCGCCGTATCAACCTGAATTGTAGGCCAGCCGTGCGTGGATGCCGCTGGACAGCGCATCCGTCACCCCGTAATCTGCATGGAATCAGAGTTCGAAACAGACGTCGCGCCTTTCACGGCCCATTACCGTGCTCGATGCCGCGAGGTGGCAACTGCATCTGCAAGCGCGCTGTCCGTGCAAACGCGAGTTGCGTGTCAGCAGGCTCCGATTCCATGGCTGCACGTCCGGCGCGGCCGCACGGCGAACCTGCTCAGAACGCATGACAAACGCTTCCGCGCCCGGCGCGACTGATGACCATCAAGAACCAGCAGCGCCGGACGGGGAACCGCCGAACCGCGTGACGCCGCGACAGCAGGAAATGCCGCTGGCTATGGTTCACGGGCAGCCGGTACTGCAAATTCCGCAGGACCTGTATATTCCGCCGGACGCGCTGGAGGTTATCCTCGATGCGTTCGAAGGCCCGCTGGATCTGCTGCTGTATCTGATTCGCCGGCAGAATCTGGAGATTCTCGATATTCCGGTGGCGGAGATCACCCGCCAGTACGTCGATTACATCCAGGCAATGCACCATCTGCGCTTCGAACTGGCGGCCGAGTATCTGGTGATGGCCGCGATTCTGGCCGAGATCAAATCGCGGATGCTGCTGCCGCGAGCGGTTTCAGAGGATGCTGACGAGGAGGATCCGCGCGCGGAGCTGGTGCGTCGCTTGCAGGAGTACGAACGGTTCAAGAAAGCCGCGGGCGACATCGATGCCCTGCCCCGGCAGGATCGCGACACGGTTCCGGTACAGGCGTTCGTCCCGGATCGCGCTTCGATCCGGCTGCCGCCTGAAGTCGACCTGCGGGAAATGCTGCTGGCCCTGCACGACGTCTTCAAGCGTGCCGAGCTGTACACGCAACATGCGATCAAGCGCGACGCGCTCAGTGTCCGCCAGCGCATGGGGGAAATGCTGACGCGACTCGAGGATGGTGCCTTCCACCGTTTCGAGACGCTGTTTGAAGCCAGCGAGGGACGTTTGGGCGTGGTGGTGACCTTCCTCGGCCTGTTGACATTGGCCAAGGAGCAACTGGTCGACATCGTGCAGGAAGCCCCGTTGGCGCCGATCTACGTCAAATCCCTGGCTTTGGGGACCGATCCGGATGCGATCGAACTCAGCAGCGAGTTCGATGAAGAAGCAGCCAGCGACGATGCCCTCTGACGGCGGCAAACCGGACCGACACACAATACGAAACGCGACATGGACCAGAACCTGATAAAACGAATAATGGAAGCGGCGTTGCTGGCGAGCACCCAGCCGCTGAGTATTGCCCAGCTTGCCGAACTGCTGGCAGACACCGAGGATGGACCGCTGCCTACTGCGGGGGTTGCGCAGGCCTTGCAGGCGTTGCAGGATGATTGCGCTGATCGCGGCGTCGAGCTGGTGGAACTGGCGTCCGGCTACCGGTATCAGGTCCGCTCCGATGTGCATCCCTGGGTCGCGCGGCTGTGGACCGAGCGCCAGACGCGGTACACCCGCGCCACATTGGAAACGCTGGCGCTGATCGCCTACCGGCAGCCGGTGACGCGTGGCGAGATCGAGCAGGTCCGCGGCGTGGCAGTGAGCAGCAACATTATCCGAGCGCTCGAGGAACGTGAGTGGATCCGCGTTGTCGGCCACCGCGACGTGCCGGGAAAACCGGCGCTGTTCGGCACCACCCGGACGTTTCTGGATTACTTCGGGCTCAGACGTCTGGACGAACTGCCGCCGCTGGCGGAGCTGAAAGAAATCGGCGAACTGGAGCCGCAACTCCCGTTCGAGCCACGCGATATCAATGAATCACCTGGACCCATGGCAGTTGGCGGCATCGCCGCTGAAGGGAATCCGGACCACACCGACGCCGAGGACGATCCCCACGGGGATGAGCCGGCTGACGATACCAACACCGCGAGTCACGCCATCGATCAGATGGACGACCGCGGACCACTCGAAGAGGACGACGCCGCGATGGCCTCGTCGGAGTTAGATAAATGACTGAAGATACCCGCCGCAAGCTTTCACTGAAGCACGGCCAGGAAACCACCACGGCCGACACGCCGCGCCTGCAGGAACGCCTGCACAAAGTACTCGCCCAAGCCGGGCTGGGTTCCCGCCGTGCGCTCGAACAGCGCATCGCCGATGGCCTGGTCAAGGTCAATGGCGAGGTGGCCCAGGTCGGCCTGTCGATCGGCAGCGGTGACAAGGTCGAGCTGGACGGCCGGCAGTTCATCGCCAGCGCCCTCAACGAGCCGTCGCGTGTGCTGATGTACAACAAGCCCGAAGGAGAGGTCACCACCCGCGAAGATCCCGAGGGGCGTCCCACCATTTTCGACGCCCTGCCCGCGCTGAAAGGCGCGCGTTGGATCGCGGTCGGTCGCTTGGACATCAACACCACCGGCCTGCTGATGCTGACCACCGACGGCGAGCTGGCCAACACCCTGATGCACCCCTCGCACGAGGTGTCGCGCGAGTACGTCTGTCGTGTGCGCGCTCCGGAGGGCCAGGACAACGTTGAAGACGCGATCGTGGAACGCCTGAAGCGTGGCGTGACGCTGGAAGACGGCCCGGCGAAGTTTGACGATGTCGAGCGTATCGGCGGCGCCGACTCGCACGACTGGTTCCGCGTGGTGGTCAAGGAAGGCCGCAACCGCGA
>RCMY010004517.1_pt1 | contig 22230 bp, 21 predicted proteins | sample 2041341 | NCBI WGS metagenome assembly RCMY01 (sample SAMN09708234, study PRJNA481090) | Marine sediment metagenome, whole genome shotgun sequencing project.
CGTGCCTGCAGTTCTTGCTCGAGTCGGAACAGGTACGTGGCCATCAGCGGCTGCACGTAGGCGTTGGCGCACACCGTGTTGAACCGTTCGAACTCTCGCATCTGTGGCGACACCTCGGCGCTGAGCGAAACCGAGATGTCGGGCAACCGTTCACACAGCAGGTCGCGGAAACGGTGTTCGTGCTCGGCATTGCGGTAGCTGTGCAAGAAGCCGACGGCGACGGCCTCGTACCCGCCAGTGGCGATACGTTCGACAACCGCGTGCGCGGCCTCGTCGTCGAAGGGGACCAACACCTCGCCGCGAGCGTTCATGCGCTCGGGGACCACAAAACGATCCTTGCGTTCGATCAGCGGCGTCGGCAGCACGATGTTGAGGTCGTACTGTTCGAAGCGGCCCTCGGTGCGGGTTTCGATGACGTCGCGGAATCCCTGCGTGGTGACCAACGCGGTGGATGCGCCCCGCCGCTCGATGAGTGCATTCGTGGCGAGCGTTGTGCCGTGGATGATTTGCCGTACGTCGGTCAGCTTCGCTTGGGCCTCGGCCATGACGGCTTCGATGCCACGGAGTACGCCCTGCTCGGGGCCTTCGTGAGTGGTGAGGACCTTGGTCGACACATAGCTGCCGTCGTCGCGTTCGAGGACGACGTCGGTGAAGGTGCCGCCGACGTCTGCCCCAAGCCGAACTCCGTTGCTCACAGGTTCATCGTACGACGAACGGCGCACAGCAAACGAGGGGCGTCGCGGGTCTACCCGGTGAGGGGGAGTTCTTCGTCCGACCAGGCGGCATAGGGCTGTCGACTGTGCAACGAGCGATCGGGTCTGCGGAACTCGAGCTGACCGTCGGGGAGTCTCGCCAAGTCGAAACCACCTTCGTGGACGAGTCGGTGATGCTGTTCGCACAGCAACACCATGTTTTCGAGGCTGGTATGACCGCCGTGTTCGACATGGCGAATGTGGTGGGCGTGCAACTCGTGGTGCGGTGCGGCGCAATGGCCGAATCGGCAGCCGCCGTCGCGGGCGAGCAATGCGTTTCGTTGGGTCTTTGTCGGGACGCGGCTGGTGGTGCCGAGGCTGATCTCACGATCCTGGGCGTCGAGCACGATGCGGAGTATGCGGCTCGAGCAGCAGAGCCGCTCGACCGTGCTTTGATGCACGAACGATCCGTCGACGAAGGACGATTCGAGGGCGCCGTGGCTGTTCTCGCGCAACACGACGGTGACGTCGGCGACGGGCTGTGTCGCCATCGCCGTGGTGCCAGCGTTGAGTATGGACAGCAGAGCGTCGATCTTGCGTTGTTTGCTGGTGCGCCGATCGATTCCGGCCGCCAGATCGATGTCACGGTTCTGCCGGTCGGTTCGGGCGAGTTCGGCTTCTTTGGCGGCGAGCAGATTCTCGAATCGGTTGAGGCTTTCAGGATCCAACGTGACCATGGCCGTGCCCATACCGTCCCGATGACGAACGACCTGTATGCCGCGATCTCGTCGCTGTCGCTCGACCGTGGGCAACTGCGCGTCGGCCGGCGTCAACTGGGCCCGTTGCTTTCGGGCGAGGTGGCAGGCGCGTTCGTAGTGCTTCATCCCGAGCGAGCGGATGCGGTCGGCTTCGCCAGCCTTCGCGTTCTCGCGGGTGTCGTCGTTGATGACCGAGGCGGACAACGCGGCGACTTCGAGCGATACATCGCCGCGGGCGAACGCGTTGAGGGTCTCGGGGATGTCGTCAGCCTTGTCGGTGACCTCGGCGATGCGGTGGGCGATGGCCTTGGAGCATTTGGTTCGGATGACGATGTACTTCGCGGTTTGGGAACAGCCATCGCGTTGGGGTTGGTTGCGCCTTGCGAGCTCAGCCAATGCAGCGGCCTTCTTGGCTGCACCTTGGTTCTCGGCGCGGATGGCGACGAACAGCTCGGCGTTGATGGCGTCGTCGGTCATGGTGGCAAACGAGTCGCGCAGGGCTGCGTACGCCGGTGCTTGTGGGTGGTTGGCCGTCCACTGCATACGGTGCATTGTAATCGAACATACGTTCGAGTACAACAGGAACGCGCATCGATTCCGCACGATTTCTTGCCATCCGCCCGGCTCTGGTCAGACGTCGTTGAGGGCCGTGGCCACCAAGTGTCGGACGTGCCCACCCGTCGCTCGCAGGCCGGCGCACGACTTGCGGGCCCGAGCCAACATGAACCCGCCCTCCAGCGCAGAGATCACCGTGTCGGCGAGTGCGGCTGCCTCGGCTGAAGGCAAACCCGCCGCGCGTAAGCGATCGGCGACAGCGACGTTCCAGCCGTTCAGTACATCGACGGTCGCCAAGCGCAGCGGTTCGTGGGTGCTGGCGACCTCGCGGGCAATATTGCCGATGGGGCAAATGTCGATGTAGTCGGTCTCCTCGAGCACGTCTGCAGCGCCGTTGAAGAAGCCCCCGATGGCTTCGACGATGTCGGTGGCGTCGTCGGCCATGAGCTCGAACAAGGTTTGATACGCCGCACCCGACTCTCGAATCACGGCCGCGCCGAGTTCCTCTTTGCCGCCCGGAAAGAAGTGATAGATCGACCCGGTGGGAGCGTTTGACTGTTCGCTGACCTGCTTCAGCGAGGTGCCGTTGAAACCCTGGCCGCGGAACAGTTCGTTGGTGGCGGCGACGATTCGCTCGCGGGTTTCGGACATGACTTGAGTCTAGAACGATCGTTCGCTAGAGTGATCGTTCTAGTGCCTCTAGCGAGAAGGACCGCTGATGGATCGACTGGGAACATGTCTCGACTGAGAACACTGCAAGGCGGAGCATTCCTCTTCATCGCAGCATGGGTGGTGCACACAGCCGACCACGCCCGTCGCGGGGTCGATGCGACGACCGAGGCGGTCGTGTGGTCGGGCACACTCGCCGGCCTGATGGCGGCGGTGTCGATCACCCTGATCCTCGTGAAACATCCCACGGCCCCCGCCATCGCCACCGCGGTGTTTCTCGGCATTGCGGTAGGGGTGAGCGCTACTCACCTGCTCCCTGATTGGGGCGTGCTCAGCGACCCGATCTTGGTTGAGAGCACCACCGATGGTTGGTCGATCGTCGCGGTGGTCGGCGAGATTGCCGCGGCCCTCTTCCTCGGAGCGCTTTCGCTCCAGGTGACGATGCGCAATCACTACGCTTGGCGAATCAGCAACGCCCACTGGGCCTAGCCGGTCGGTTACTTCGGGCGTTGCTTCGCGGCCATTGCGTCGCGGTACACCCGGTTGAGCTGCTTGCCGACCTGACGTTGGGCAGCGGGGTCGGCCCGCCGTTCGGCCCACGCAGCCTCGCGTCGCAACTGGTTCCACGACTGCAGTCTGGCGTCGGCCAGCCGGCCGTCGTCGATGGCAGCTCGTACCTCGCAGCCCGGCTCACCGTCGTGGCCACAGTCGCGAAAGCGGCAGTCGAGTGCGAGCTCGGCGATGTCGGTGAACCCGTCATCGATCGTGGCAACGTCGGTCCACACCCCAACCTCGCGAACGCCCGGAGTGTCGATCAGGCAGCAGTTGCCGGCGAGCAGAAACAACTGGCGGGCCGTCGTGGTGTGTCGGCCCTTGTGGTCGCCGCTTCGAACGTCGCCGGTGTCGTTCAGTTCTCGCCCTGCGAGCGCGTTGAGCAGCGTGGACTTGCCGGCGCCGGATTCCCCGACCAGCACGAGCGTCTTGCGGGCGCACCGCTCGAGCAGGTCGAGCACCCCGTCAGAGGTCGCCGCCGACACGGCGACGATGTCGAGCGCAGGGTCTTGACCGAGGAGCTCGTCTTCGGCCTCACGGGTCGAATCGATCAGATCGGCCTTCGTGAGAATGACCAACGGAATCGCGCCGGCATCCCACGCCAGCGCGGTGAATCGCTGCACTTTGCCCGTGCTCACCGGTCGGTCCAGGCCACACACGATGCCGACGATGTCGACGTTCGCTGCGATCGGCTGACTCGATCCGGTGGACGGGTCGCGACGTTGCAGAAGCGAGGCGCGAGGCAGCATGTCGACGACGACGTCGTCGTTTGCCACCACGATCCAATCGCCCACGGCCAACTTGGGCGTCGATGGCCGGAGGGAGACGTGGACCGCACCGCGGTCGGTGCCGACGAGGACCGTGTGGCCGTCGTGACGCAACACCCGACCCGGTTGGCCCTCGTGTTCGGCGAGGTGGGGCTCCCAACGACTGGACCAGCCGAGCGCAGTCAGCGGTGAGTTGTTCGGGTCTGGGGTCGGTGAGGTAGCACCGGAAGGAAAAGACAAGGCAAGAACCTTTGCTGTGTCGCTCGTGAGAGCGATATTCGTGAAGGAAGGAAAGCCGGACCCGTGATTCAGGCGCGGCGCAGGTGGCGTCTCGTGCTGCTTGCATTCATGAACGCCACCTCCTCGTCACTTCTCGTTGCTTCTTACTTGTCGACTCTTGCGGCCCGGTACCCACCGGGCGGGACAACGGTAACGCAACTACGCGCCGGTGTATATCGAATTGTCGATCCTCGAAGTGGAGCGGGTTTCGCCCAGAGTGCGCGAGGCGAGACCGCTGCGGGTGACAGTGCTTTGGGTGACAAGGCGGCCGTCATTTCCTAGGGTCGAGCCCGACACGGCGATTATGAGGGCCCATGTGAGAGGGGCGAAGGTGCCAACCAGTCCATTGCCAGAGAACACATCGCTCGATGAACTGACCGGCCAAGCAGAGCTCGTTCGGGACCTCATCCGGTCTGGAGACGCGGGGGCGCTGTCGATGGTGGACGAGTTCCACCCCCGCCTCGACGCGACCGAGCTTGCTCCGTCCCGGGCAGCCGAGTTCGAGCTGGCCGATGCGCAACTGATCGTCGCCCGCATGTACCGCTGCGCCAGTTGGAACCAGCTTCGTGATCACCTCGAGGTGGTTCGGGCCTTTCACTTCACCCCGGGTACCGAACGGCCCGGGTACGTCGATTTCGATGATTCGTTCATCGAGCTCGCCTGTGTGAACTACGCAGGAAAGGGCCCGAGCCCGGTCGACCGAATCGAACGGGCCCACCAGATGCTCGCGGTCGACCCCGGTTTGGCGGTCGGGTCGGTCGAGGCTGCCGCCATCGTCGGCGACCACTTGGCCATCGCCGAGATCCTGGCGAGCGAACCGTCGATCGTGAACGAGCGGTGCGGACCGAACGACTGGCCGCCGCTGCTCTACGCCACGTTCTCCCGGATCCGAACCGACAACCCCGCCTGGTCGGCGATCGAGGCCGTCAAGGTGCTTCTCGCGGCCGGCGCCGACCCCGACGTCGGGTTTCTCTGGCGTGGCCTGGTGCCGCCGTTCACCGCGTTGACCGGAGCGTTTGGCAATGGGGAGAGTGGACAATCCCGTCACCCCGATCGGTTGGCGATCTCCCGACTGCTGCTCGACGCGGGCGCAGATCCCAATGACGGCCAGACGCTCTACAACAACGGAATTGGGGGAACGAATCACGACGACCCGCGACACCTCGAGCTCCTCCTCGAGTTCGGACTGGGGACCCAACAGAACGGTCCCTGGTACCGACGGCTCGGAGCGCACCTCGTCGACCCGGCCGAGCTGCTGTACCACGAGCTCGAGGCGGCCGTGATTCGCAACCGCCCCAACCACCTGCGGCTGCTGATCGGGGTTGGCCTCGATCTTGAACGGCCCGTGGGCCGATCACAGAAGTTCCCGGTTCGCCTCGCCGCCGAACACGGCAATCACGAGATTCTCGAGATCCTTCGTGACGTCGGCATCGACACCACGCTGACCCCCGACGAACGGTTTCTCGAGGCGATCCGAACCTCGGACAACACGCTGCTCATGCAGGTACTCAAGAACCACCCAGAGCTCGGCGAGACGGTGATCGAGCGACATCCGGGGGCGGTCAAGGGCGTGACCGCGGCCGGCGCCGCGGTCATCGAAACGTTGCTCGGCCTGGGGTTCGACGTCAACGCCCGGACAGGCGGCGGCACGACCGCCCTTCACGAGGCTGCGTCCGCCAACGACGTCGCGCGGGCGCGACTACTGGTCGAGCACGGCGCCGACCCCAACCTCGCGGATACCAACATCGGTGCGACCCCGTGGGGGTGGGCGAACCACTTCGACCAGACCGATGTCGCCGCGTATCTCTTCCCGCTCACCGATGCAGCAGGAACGTGACCGGGTAATTGGTCGTCACGTTGCTCTCCGTCAGCGACTCAACTCGGGGGGCTGGGAATCGTGCATTCGCCATCGCTGCAGTCGACGTCCTTGGTGGCCGCACGCAGATGACGGAAGCCGACGGCTAGCAGTGCCGCGTAGATCACGGCGAACACGATGCCGACCGCGATGGTGTTGCGGCCAACCAGCGCACCGAAGGCGCTACCGCCGAACAGCACACCGAGTACGGCCATGCTCACCGGGAGATGGCACGGGCAGAAGATGAACGAAATCACCAACCACTTCCGACCCTGCTTCTCGCGGTCAGGTGTGGCAGGAACGGTCGCCGTGGTCGACGGCGGACTCTCGAGAACGGCCATACGAGACCATCGTCGCCCGACGCGAGGACCTTGAGCGCCACCGTGTGGTCATCGGTCACCGTCCGGCCGGAGAGGCGTGGCGATGCCTCGGGTTGCAGCGGCCGCATGGTCAGATCGAGGGCCAGGGAAGTTTTCATAGACCTTACGAGTTCGCCGATGTAGTGTCCGACTCGGGGAGCGGGGGTGATCGTCGCCTCAGCTGGAAGGGTGCGGAAATGTTTCGGCGGATGCGATTTGTTTTGGCGATATTGGGAGCGGTTTCGCTGTTGGCGGGCACGGCGACCGTGGCTTCGGCCCACGATCCAACCGGCGGCCAAGCCGAGTCGCTGAAGGGCCGGTTGTACGACGGCGTGGTCCAGGACCCCAGTCCTGGTGGCGTCCCCATGGAGGCCATGTCCGACGTTCGCTGTCGCGGCGGCAAGGCGGGAATTTTCCCGTGCCACAAGGTTGATCTTGCGTCGTTCACGCCCTTGGTCGATGTCGGCTCAACGTTCGTCAACGATGTGTGGGGCTGGGAAGATGCCGCCACGGGCATGCAGGTGGCGATCGTTGGCTCGATGGAGGGCACCATCTTCATGGATGTCACCGACGGCACGAACCCGGTGCACCTCGGCACCTTGGCGTCGGCGGTACCCGGTGTGTTCGAAAATCTGTGGGGCGACATTCGAGTGCACGAGAACACGGCCTATATCGGTAGCGAGGCCGTCGACTTCTCTGACTTCAGCGGCGCCGGTGTGCAGGTCGTCGACATGACCCAGTTCCGCGGCGCCACTGGCCCCATCGGTATTTCGCAAGGTACGCCGATCGACGACATGACGAACTCGCACAACCTGTCGGTCAATACCGATAGTGGTCGGCTCTATGTCACCGGATCGTTCATCGGGCTGCGGGAATGTCAGGTAGAGCCGCATCCGAGTAACCCTCCTTTCATCAACGGCACCGGCGCGGCGATGATCTACGACGTCGACACCGATCCGATGAACCCCACCTTCATGGGTTGTCTGACCGGCGATGGCTACACCCACGACTTGCAGTGCGTCACCTACCACGGCCCCGATCCCGACCATCAGGGTTCGGAGATCTGTGTCGGTTCAAACGAGGCAGCGTTGACGCTCTACGACGCCAGCGACCCGGCCAACCCGGTGGTGCTGTCGCGCCAGACCTACCTCGACGTTCCCTTCTTCGATCCCGAAGCCGGGCACCCGAACTACTACACGCACCAAGGGTGGCTCACCGAGGATCATCAGTACTTCTTCTTGGGCGACGAGCTCGACGAGTTCTTCGGCGGTAGCGAAACCCGAAACACCTACATATGGGACATGACCGACCTCGACAACGCGACGTTGCTCGACGTGAACAACGCCGACAACTCCTCGATCGATCACAACATGTTCGTGCACGAGGGATTGTTGTATCAGTCGAACTATGCAGCTGGATTGGTCATCTACGACACCTGGAAAGCCGAGCAGGGACGGATGACCGAGCGCGGTTACTTCGACACGTTCCCCGCCTCCGACATCACGGACTTCTATGGCAGCTGGGGCAACTACCCCTACTTCGGTGACGGCAAGGTCATCGTGACGAGCAGCGACGAAGGCATCTTCGTCTTGGACTCTCGGGCCAAGAGCTCCGACAATACGTTTGCTCGGGGCAACCGCTAGGCCGACCAGCTGCGTTCGGGTGAAACTGCGGTCAGTCGGTGTCGCTGTCGTCGAGTCGGTCGAGGGTGTCGTCGAGAAGTCGGGCCAGGGTGGTGGTCAGTTCGTGGCCGTCGTAGGGAGCGGCCAGTGGACCACCGGTCCACAGGTCGACGATGCCATGCACCATGCCCCAGGTGATGGCGACGAGGTCGAGCGTGTCGTGGTTTGTCGCCCAGCCGTTTGCTCGGGCCCGGTCGATGAGGGCCGCGAGCGTGAGGAAGCCCCGCTCCCTGGCGGCCCATAACTCGGGGGTGTCGACGTTGACGAGTTCGAGCCGGCTCATGACGCTGAAGGCCGAGGGCTGCTCGAGCGCGAAGGTTGCGTAGGAGTTCGCCGCCGCGAGGAGTGCTTGACGATCGTCCGGAATGGCGGCGGCAGCTTCGATTCGATCGGCGATGAGGTTCCAGGCCCGGGTGATGTAGGCCGTGAAGAGGCCGGGCTTGTCGGTGTAGTAGTGCGCGGCGGCGGTGTGCGACAGGCCGGCCTCGGATCCCACGCGTCGGAGGGTGACCCCGGAGGGTCCGTGTTCGGTGATGACGCGATCGACGGCATCGAGGAGGCGTTGGGCGGTGTCGGTCACGCTGGAACAGTACGCGCTGGCGCTTGGTGCGCCCGAAGCCCGGACCATTGGGCCATCGCAAGGAGTCCGACGACCACCCCATCGGCCAGAACGAGTCCTTGGCCCAGGCCCCGGTCGACGAGGCCGGTCGCGACGATGATGACCACGATCAGCGGGTAGGGGCCGATCGCCGCGACGTTGAGTTTGGCCCAGGTGGCGACAGCGTCTTGGGCTGTCGCCCAGAGCAGAAAGCCTCCGTGCGCAACCAGCGAGACGCCGAGGAGCCGCAGCCACTGATCGATCGAAACGTCGAGCCAGCCGCCCACGGTGGCAGGAGCGATGGCGAGAACGAGTCCGGTAGCCAAAGAGAACACTGCGTTGAGTTGTAGTGCGAGTTTTAGGTCCATGGGTCCACTGTGGCATCCGAACTTTACTTAGTCAAGTAGTTCGGAAGGCGAGCGGATCGGCGTGTTCCGGGACGACGTCAAGCGCGGGAATCGCCAGCATGTTGCGGGTCGCATATGTTGACGCAGCGCACGTAACGGCAGATTCTCAGGGGGCAAACGATGTGCAAGGGGAAGTCCATTCGGACCTGGGCGGTTCTGGTTTGCCTGGCGCTCGTGGCGTCGGGGTGCACGGCCTACATCGACTACCACCGCATCCACGTACTCAACGCCCAGGAGACCGCCTGGCACGAGGACAACGACGAACTCCGCCTGGCGACGATCTCCTTTCGAACCACACCCGGCGTGCTCGGCAGTACCGAGGTGATCTTCAACGAGGACTCGGTGCAGCGCGTGGCGAGCGATCTCGACGACGGCGATATCCGGATCATCAGCAATGCGCGTGGCCTCTATACCTTCGAGAATCTCGACGTCGTCACGCTTTCCGAACTGCTCGCCGGCGATGTGCCGCAGATCTTTGGTCAGCTGGTGATCGGCATCGAGGACGACGGCACGCCGGTTGGCGCGATCAGCAACATTTTGCGAGACATCCGCGATGAGCTCCAGGTCCAGCTGCAACAGATCATCGAAACGATGACGATCAGCGACATCCTCGCCGATCCCGACGGTTTAGCCGAGCGGTTCAGTGAAGCTGCCGTCGCGATCAAGGAAGCAGCAACCCCCGGTTTTTGGGAAGCGATCGGACTCGTTCTCGGCTCGTTCTTCAACCCGGACGACTTCCTCAGCTTCAACTTCCTCTTCTTCGTGCCGGTCGGACCGCAGCTGGCCCCGATTGTCGACGCCGCCTTTGGCGACCTTCCCGCCAACATCTTTGGTGGCGCATTGCCGACCGTTGCGATTGGTGGCGCCATCCCACCGAAGGTGTTCGACCTCGATTTTCAAGACCATGAGACGCACTATCGGGTTCGCACCTACGTGGGCGCCGGCGACCAGGGCATTTCTCCACCTAGTCCCACCACCACCCAGCCGCCGTTCAACCCGTGCTTCCCGGATCCGCCTCCTCCGCCCGGCGGTCATTGTGCCTGATGTGTACGCCTCTCCGCCGACGAAGAAGAGCACACGATGAGCGAATCTGAGCTGAACCGAGTCATCGACACCTGAGGTGCGGACGGTTCTCCTCGACCTCGACGGTGTCGTTCGACATTTCGACCCGGCACACGTGGCTGTGATCGAGGCCGAGCACGGGTTGCAGCCCGGCGTGCTCACGCGAGCCGCCTTCGCGCCCGCTCTGCTCGATTCTGCCATCACGGGTGAAATAACCAGAGCTCGTTGGGTTGAAACCGTCGGCCGGACCGTCGGAAACACAGAGGCAGCAGCCGAGTGGTTGGCGGTGATGGGCACCGTCGACGGAGCGATGCTCGTCGAGGTCGCGGCGCTTCGTTCGGCCGGGATTGGGGTCGCCGTGTTGACGAACGGCACGGACACCATTCCCGATGAGATGGAGGCACTCGGCCTCGTGGACCTCTTCGACGGCATCTTCAACAGTGCACAGATCGGGTACGCGAAGCCCGACCGTCGAGCATTCGAACACGTCTGTCGAGAACTCGACGTGGATCCGTCCGCGGTTTTCTTCACCGATGATTCCGCGTCGAAACTCCGGGGCGCAGTCGAGATCGGCATCACCGCCCGGCGCTTCACCGGCGTCGAGCCCTTCCAGCGGCACCTCGAAGAATTCGGACTGAATCCGTAGCCTCTCGCTTGCCGATCTGCAGTTCGCGGCTGCCGCAAATCCGGCGCCCGATGCCGGAGTCAGTGGCCTCCGCCGTGCATCGCCTCATCCCAGCAGGGATCGTTCTGATCCGTGATGGGTCCGCCTTGGGGCAGGCAAGGGTGGTGGTTCTGGAACACGTCGAACTGGACTTGCCAGTCGGGCATGATCCACGCGTGGGCCATCCACCAGTCGTCATTTGGGTGGTGGACCCCGCCGGCGGCTGCACACTGCGACGCCGAGATGCCCTGACCGATCCAGGTGCCCCCTTGGGTCAGGCAGACGTTGAGGTGTTGGTGCCACCAGTCGTTGTCACCCCGGAAACCCTCGGGCGGCGCGCCCTCACTCTGGACCCACCAGGCCATGCCGGTGAGCTCGGCGTTGGAACCGTTGCCGTCATACATCAAGTACTCGGGCTCCCAGCCCTTGAAGACGTCGTCGAAGTTGGCTGCGTCGGCCCGGCGGTGGTGGGTTCCCATCCCCTGGGCGTAGGGGACGACACGGAACCAGCCATCGGCGACGGCCTCTCCGGCCGTCGGCCACTGTTGTGCGTACTCGACGGCGACATCGAACCAGATCGAGTTGACGAGGCAGTCGCTCCAGGAAAGCTCGCCCTTCACGACCCCGGCGTAGGGATCGGGATTGGGTGGCGTGTGGCTGCCGTGGCCACCACCGGTCGAGTCGCACCACGCGGGTCGCGTATCGGGCGAGTTCGCCTGGTGCTCCACGGCCGCGTCGGTATAGACGGGGTTGCACGCCGCCGCGACGAACACGAGCGCGAGTCCGGCGGCCACGGTTCGCAACCGAAGAGTGCGCCGTCGGCGCGTGGTCAGACTGGAAACGGTCATAGAGGGCCCCCTGGATCTCTTGATCGCAGGCTACGCGTGCAGCGCGGCCGGTGCGAATTTTGTGGTTGCCGCGCGACCGGTAAAGGCGGCATCGCCGTATTTCGATTGGCGGAAGTGGTGAGATGCCTTTCGAACACCGAAGGCCACCGAGTGTGAGCGAAGAGGTGTTCGGCCGGAGCCTCGCTGATAGCAGGACGCTTCGCGACTATTCAGCGTTGGCGACGTCCCAATCAATAGGTGCCGCGGCAACCGCAGCTTCGCCGAGTCCGTAAAGGGCGTTCATGTACGGGCTGCCGATGTCGATCGAGAGATCGACATCGCAGGTGTCGAGCCGAAGGTCTTGCAGCGCGGCCCAGACCTGCTGTGAAACGCCGCCATCTTCTGCTTGGCAGAGTCCTTCAGGCAGCAACTCGACCAGTTCGGGCACGACGCGGCTCGACCTGACCACGTCATCAAAAGGCTCGAGGTCGACCGTCGCACGAGTGAGCACATCCCCGTTGGCCCGAGCCGCCTCGACGGTTCCATCGAGGTACACGGTGTAGTGACCGCAACGATCGGTCGGCGTGCAACCGTCACCGTACTCAAGCCACTCGAGCACAACGACACGGGAAGACGCCTCAGTTGCGAGTTGGACATCGTCGGGATCGTCCTGCGAAGAGATGTCCTGGTCCACCGAAGTCGTAGTCGTGGGTGCGCTCGTATCGCTGTCGCCGCAAGACGAAACCAGCAGTGCAAACACCACGGCGCATGACACAGAAACGGACTTGACTCTCACTGATTCGATCATGGCAATGCAACGGTAGCGAAAGCTGCTGAACCTCCGACCCTTGCGAAGCGGATCGAGTGACTCGGTGATCCGTACTTCTTGCACGGACCAAAGCCGTGACCTGATATCTCAGCGGTCCTAACACTCTGCCGAACTAACTCAATCGAGCTCGAACAAGACACATTCGCCCTTATCAACCGACCGGTAAACGCGAAACCGCCGCCCACCAGGGGTGCTGGCAGGCGGCGGCATGGCCGTATGTCATTTGGCGGAGAGAGGGGGATTCGAACCCCCGGGACCTCGCGGCCCGCTGGTTTTCAAGACCAGTGCATTCGTCCGCTCTGCCATCTCTCCGCTTGCGAGGATAGCGGCCCGCTCCCGGGACGATGAGCGAAACCCCCTCACCCTTGTACTTCGTAGACGTAGTCCCAGCTGTTCGCTCGGTCGACGAAGCGCTCTTCGTCCTCGGTGGCCTCGGTGCCGAAGCCCTCGGCGGCCAGGGCTGCGAAGAACGTGTCGAGCGATGCGAGGTGCAGCTCGGAGACGCTGTCGATGTCGTGGACACCAAACCCGATGGCGGCGGCCGCGGCCTCCGATGCTTCGAGATCGACATGGAACTGCGTATATCCCTCGATGCCGGGCGTGTCGATGCCGAACTGCGCATGCACGTCGTGGTATCGGGCGAGGTACTGATCGTGCGTGAAGTCGTGGCGACGCCGCATGAAATACGCGAACCGAATCGGTTGCGGCTCGCCGGTGACGAAGTCGACGTCGGTGCCGATGAGTGCGACCGACTTGGTGGCATCGATCGATCCGGCGACCGCTCGAGCAACCTCGGCCGCCCGCGCGACCATCGCCTCGAGAGAACCGTCGTCGAGCCCGAATTCGATACTCGCAACATGCTCGCCGGCATGGGCCAGGCCCGGCGCGTGACGAATCAAAAGAGCGAGCTCCGGCGCAGCAATGGCCAACGCGTCGAACACCGCGGCCGGCGCGTTGTCGCCGGGATGGAAGTGCAACATGAGACGACGACGAGACATTGGTGATTCCCCCGAATCGGACCGGTTCTTGGGCTGGCTGACCACTCGACCCTATAGCCCGACCGCGCCGCCATTCTCCTCGCTACAATGACCGCTTCCGGAGAGGTGGCCGAGCCAGGTTGAAGGCGCTTCCCTGCTAAGGAAGTAACGGTCGTAAGGCTGTTCGTGGGTTCGAATCCCACCCTCTCCGCTCCAGGGAAACGGTCCGGCACCTCGGTGTCGGACCGTCGCCCCGACATACTGGGCCAATGCCCACAGAGCGCCGGCGGGCCGGCCTGCTGACCGGCGCCAATCGGCCCCTCACCATTTCGTTGATGGCGGCCATCGCCCTGGTCTCCTACAACAACCTGTCGGTCACCGCCGCCCTCCCCGATATCGGTGACGACCTCGGCTCGGTCTCGCTGTTGCCGTGGATCATCACCGCCGAACTGTTGGCCGCCGCGGTCGCCGTGTTGGCGATCGGCCCATCGGTCGACGGACAGGGCGTGCGCCGCGTCTTCCGCGTCGCGATGCTGGTGTTCGTCGGATGCTCGGTGTTGTGTGCCGCCGCCCCCTCGATGCTGGTGTTGATCGTGTTCCGCATCGGCCAGGGGATGGCCAGCGGCGGTGTCATCGGCAGTGCCATATCCAGCATCGGTCTCGCGTACGAACCTTCGTTACGACCCCGGGTGTATGCCATGACGTCGGCCGTGTGGGGCGTGATGGGCGTCGGGGGCCCGGCGATAGCCGCCGGCCTGATCAGCCTGTTCGGGTGGCGATCGATCTTCACCGTCACCGTTCCCATCGGATTGATCGCGACGGCGATCGGATGGAATCGGTTGCCCGATCGTCGCGAAGGCACGACGGCCGCCGCGTTCGACCGGTTGGGTTTGGTGCAGGTCACCGTCATCACGGTCGGCCTGCTCATGGCCGCCTCGACGCCGTCGCTGTGGGCCGTCGCATGGTTCGCCGTTGCGGCGCTGTTCGCGCTGGCCTACGTACGTCATCACGGCCGGGTCGACGCGCCGGTCGTGCGACTCGATCACCTCACCGGCCGGCGTTGGCGCTACCTGCACATCACGGCGACGCTCGCCGTCGCCGGCGGCACCGGGGCCAGTGCGTACCTGCCGCTCTACCTCCGGGGCGCTCGGGGTGCTTCGGCCAGTCAGGCGGCGTTCTCGGTGCTGTTCCTCGTGATCGGCTGGTCGTGTGCGGCGTTTGCGGCGAGCAAGCTGCAGGAGCGTATTCACGCGGCCCACGTCGTTTTGCTGGGGACGGTGTTGTTGATATCGGCGACCTCGCTGGCGACGATCGTGACCGCACTCGAACTCCACGTGGCGTTTTTGCTGGTCTTGTTCTTCTTCGTCGGGACTGGCATCGGCTCGATCACCACATCGGGCCTCGCGCTGCTCCAAGGCCGCGCGCGACCCGAGGAGATGGGGCGGGTGTCGTCGGCCCACCAATTCGTGCGGTCGCTGGGTTTCGCCTACGGGGCAGCGATCGGCGGGCTGGTCTTGTTGTTCGTCGTCGACCTACGCATTGGTGACGTCGAAGCGATTCGCGACCTGCTCGGGGGCGACGACGTGACGCTCGATGTCGCCGCGGTCGATGCGCTGCAAACTGGCTACGTCTGGTCTCTCGGCGTGACCGCCGCGTTCACGGCCATCAGTGTGGCGTCGGCGGTGAAGCTGGTCCGCAGCATCGGCCTCTTCGAAGATGCGTCAGCCTCACCCGATGAGGATCGGGAACCAGTCGTCTCGTAGCCGCTCGCCGGCGTGCATGCCGTGGTCGGGAAACGGTGGCGACGTCGGCCCGGGGCGTTCGACGTAGCGAGCGTCGTCACCGACGAAACGCATGGAGAACGCACGACGGCGGTGATCGGACGTATTGCCTCGAGCTCCGTGCGCGCATCGATAGTGGAAGGCCACCGCGTCGCCGGGCTCCATCTGCCACTCGAGAATCCGGTGGCGGTCGGGCTCCGCATCGGGATCGGGGACCGGGAGGTAATCGTCGATCGATGTTTCGATGCCGTCGTAGAACGCGTCGCCTGCAAGCCAGCGGGTGGGCAGCACGTCCTTGTCCCAGCGGTGGGACCCGGCGATGAGACGGAGTGACGCATCGGAGACCGGATCGATCGGTACCCAGAGGCTGACGGTCTGTGAGCCCTCGACGAAGTAGTACGGACTGTCGTTGTGCCACGGCGTTTCGGTGGGCGTGTGCGGCTCTTTCACCAACACGTGGTCGTGGAACAGTTGCACCGAACGCGATGCCATCAGCTCGCCGGCGATCTGCGCAGCGTCGGAGTCCCGTATCACCCGCTCGAACGGCTCGATACGCGACCAGTTGCAGTAGTCGTCCCAGAACCGGCCGGCCTGTCCGTCTGGCACATTGTCGGCCGCGTACGGACCGGGCGACGCAAGGTTGGCCTCGATGCCCTCGGCGATGACGTCGACCCAGTCGGCGAAGACGCCCCGCAACACCACCGCGCCGTCAGCGAGGAACGCGGCGCGCTGTTGTGTTGTCGTCACGTCGGGAATCACGTCCGTCATGACGAAAGAGTACCGCTCGGATCGCGACTCAGACTTGGGCGACAGAGCCGCCGGACGGAACGACCCACGAGGTAGCGGTTTGGCTCGGCGAACCCGCAATGCGCCAGTCGTCGACATGGCGGTAGTCGGCTCGCCATTCGTCGGCCGTGATCCGGTGGTGCACCCAACCCCGTTGACTGTTGTCGAACCACTTGAGGTGCGGGTTCACCTGGAGCGCGGTGGGGAGGATGTTTGCAAGGAGCGCGGATCCGGCGCTGCCCACCGAGGTGCCGACGAACTCGGCCCCGAGCACCGCCGAGTCGGGATCGTCGTAGTCGGCCAACACGTCGGACACGCCCGACGCATGGATGTCACCGGTCAGAACAATATGGTTCGTGAGGCTGTGGTTGTTGGAAGCACCGTGGGCCACCATCGAGTCGGTGAGTCGACGGCGGGCGGCCGGGTACCCGTCCCACCCGTCGAGGTTGTAGATGTCGGTCGCTCCCGGAGCGAAGTCCATCTTCGAGAACAGCGCTTGCTGCGCCATGACCTTCCAGGTGGCCCGTGTGCGTTCGAGACGCCGGTCGAGCCATGCCTCTTGGCGGAATCCCAACCACGTGGTGGTCGGGTCGGTACTGAAGTCGCAGTGACTACCGATGTCGGCGGAGCCGCACAGCTGGTCCGACCGGTACTGCCGACCATCGAGCACGAAGAACTCGGCCAACTGCCCCCAGCGAATACGCCGGTCGACACGCAGGTTCAAACCCCTCGGGGCCGGTCGTCGGAAGGGCATGTGCTCCCAGTACGCCTTGTAACCCGCGACCCTCCGAGCCAAGAATGCCGCCGGATCAGGGGTGGCGCTACCGACTTCGGGCACCGTCCCGGTGTAGTTGTTCTCCACCTCGTGGTCGTCCCAGGTGAACAGCCATGGCGCCAGCGCGTGGGCAGCCTGGAGCGACGGATCGCTCTTGTACAGCCCGTAGCGATTGCGGTATTGCTCGAGGGTGATCGACTCGGGCAGCGGGTCGGTGCGCACGCTGTTGCCGCCGGTCTCGTAGATGTAGTCGCCGACGTGCACGACGAGGTCGGGGTCGGTCGCGACGAGGTCGTCGAACGCGCTCCAGTAGCCGTGCGTGTATCGCTGGCACGACACGAGGCCGAGCGACAACGCGGCCGGATTCGACCCGTAGGCCGGAGCGGTCCGCGTGCGGCCGATCGGTGAGAGGTGGCGACCGGCCCGGAATCGATACCAGTAGGTTCTCCCGGGTCGCAGCCCGGAGACATCGACGTGCACCGAGTGTGCGTGCTCGGGTTCGGCCCAGCTCGAGCCCCGCCGAACGACGCGGCGCATCGCCTCGTCTTCTGCAACCTCCCACCGGACGCGGTAGGGATGAGACGCCATGCCCCCGCCCGCGATCGGATCAGCAGCGAGTCGGGTCCAGATGACCACCCGATTCGACAGCGGATCGCCAGACGCAACGCCAAGGGTGAATGGATACTGGTTGACCACGGCGCCCGGCGCGAGGTCGTCGCCGAAACGGGTCGCGAAGAATGCCGCACCCGCCGCGCCGGCGACAAACGTCCGTCGGCTTACTTCGTGTACTGGTGCCATGGTTTGCCCCACCCTTCGCCTGGTCGATCCAAGGCCCGAAGGTATCGCGCAGGCCCGCTGCTGTCGTTTTTGGCAGCCGTGCGCACGACGCCCGATCTGTTCGTTCACGGTGTGTCGGCACTCCCCAGGTGCTTCTCGAAGAAGAGCTCAGCGTAGGGATTGTCGTTGTACCGGTCGATTTCGACATATCCGTGTCGGCGATACAACGCGTGCGCTTCTGTCAACACGCCGTTGGTGTCGAGCCGAATCGTGTCGTACCCGGCCGATGCGGCGCGGGCTTCGAGCCATGCCACGATGCCCGATGCGACCCCTTGTCCACGCGCGGTCTCGCTCACCCACACACGTTTGATTTCACCGATGCCGGCGCCGATGACCTGGAGTCCGCCGCAGCCCACGGCCCGTCCCTGGTCGTCGTACACGAGGACGAACGCGCCCGACGGCTCGCGAAGGCCGGCGAACATCGTTTCGTCGAACGGTCCGGGGTCGAAGCCGTCGACGAACCGGCTATCGAGCTCGTCGTAGTACTCGCGCAAACACCACACCGCATCGTCGCTCGCTGGATCGACCACCTCGTAGTGCATGGCCCAGTATGGCCGTCAGGTGATGGTCAAACATCCGGGGCAGTACGCCAGTGCGGCATCGCCGCCCGGCCCGGTGCCTTCGATGACGATATTGAGTTGGCGTGGGCCAACCGGGGCGTTGAACACCTCGATCTCTGCGGTGATCGTGGTGTCGTTCACGACCACGATGTTGCTGAAGGTCACGCCATCGCTGCCGGGACTCACCAAGTTGGTGTTGAGCTGCACCGTTCCGAGGAAGCCCGATCCGGTGATCGTGATCGGTGCGGCAACACCGTTGGGCACCACCGGCTGGTCGGTGCCGGTGACCGTTGGCGTCGACCGGAACCGCAGCCACGTGGCGGCGTCGGCGGCCGATGGCCGTGCTCCGGCCCGGTCGTACACAGTTACGTAGTGCCCGTCGTCGGAGAGCACCGGCCTGTGAAGCCTCGTCGCATTGCCGCCGTCGGCGTCCACCTGCACTCCGAGGAGGTCGGTGTTCATGATCTCGGTCGTATCGGCGGATCGATCGTGCACGACGGTGACCCAACCGGCCGGGATTCCGCCGTTGAGTTCGAACGCCTTGGTACGGAACGCGATGGCGTCACCGTCGCCCGAAATCGAGGGACTCAAACTCTCCGCGGTGCCCTGTTGCCCGGTCGAGGTGACGCTGACCCGCTCCAACGCGCCGGAGAGCGACTTCACGAAGACGTCGGTGAACCCGTTCGTATCGCCGGTCACCAGATTGGAGGCGTCCGATTCGAACGCTACATGGAGGCCGTTCGACGAGATCTCCGCGTTCTCCGAGTTGCCGTTGCCCTGGCCACCGTTGGGGGCAACCGACACCGGCACGGTCAACCCGATGTTGCTCGTCGCAAAGACGTCTCGCACGCCGTTCACGTCGCCGGGAAAGAGGTTGGTAGCGGTCGACTCGTACACCGCTACGGATCCGTTGGCGCTGATCGATGGATTTCGGCTCGTGCCGTTGCCCAAGGCACCGCCGGTCGCCCGGCTGATCAGGAATGTTTGGCCGGTCGTGCGACGGTACGAGAACACGTCGGAGCGGTTGTTGGTATCGCCGGCGACGAGATCGGAGGCAAGCGACTCGAACACGATCCACTCGCCGTTGGCCGATATGTCGGGGTCTTCGCTGGCGTTGTTGCCTTCCGTGAGCTGCGTGGTGGTGAGGTTGATCGTGTCCCGCAGAAAGATGTCCCGCTCCCCGTTTGTGTCACCCGGCACCAAGTCGGGTGAGTCCGACGCGAACACCACGTAGCGACCGTCTCCGCTCATCGCGGCATCGCCGTCGGCGCCGAGGCTGGACCCGGCGCCGGTAGCGCCGGTACTGCGAGAGATGAGCATTGCGGCGTCGGTGGTCACGTCGATCCGGTACGAGTCGTACTCGCCGTTCGTGTCGGCCGAATCGATTGGCGCGTTCGTGTGCATGAGCACGTACCTTCCGTCCGCTGACACATCTCGCGTGATGCGGAGTTGCTCACCGCCGCCAGTGTGGGTGAGCGGATGCAAGAACACACAGCCGCTGAAAAACAGCGACAACACCGCCAGTACTGCCACCGACCGCACGTTTGCCCACATGTTCTGCCTCAGTTCGCATCGTTTGTGGAGGAGGGTTCACTCCACCGCCGAAAGGTAGCGAGCCGCCATTAACCGGGCATTACTCGACACGCGCCCTCAGCGAATCTTGGCTCGGAGATCGGTGAGCCACGCGGCGGAAGCGTCCTGGGAGGCAGCCACGTCTCGACGGATCTCGCCGCCGTTGGAGCCCGCGGCCGGATAGGAGCCCAAGAACTTCACACCGCCCTGTTTCTGGTGCAGGTTGCGAAGGCAGTCGCCCACCACGTCGTCGGAGATGTGACCCTCGAGATCGATCAGAAAGCAGTAGTCACCGAGCTGCGTCTTGGTCGGACGCGATTCGAGCTTGCCCAGGTTGATGCCACGGGCGGAGAACTCTTGCAGGATGCTCATGAGCGACCCCGGTTCGTTCGCCTTCTGGTAGACGACGATCGACGTCTTGTCGTGGCCTGTCGACGCAGGAACCCCGTCGCGGCCGACCAAGACGAACCGCGTGTGGTTTTCGGGATGGTCCTCGATCCCGGCTGCGATGATGTCGAGCCCATAGACCTCGGCGGAGCGGGCCGGGCCGATTGCGGCGCTGCGGCCATCGTTGAGCTCGGCAACGTGTTCGGCCGCCCCGGCCGTGGAGTGCCACGCCTCGATGTCGACCTTGGGCATTCGTTCGGACAGGAAGATACGGCACTGTGCGCTCGCCACCGGGATGGTGATGATGCGTTCGATATCGGCCAGCGCAGTGCCGGCGGGCGCCATGAGGTTCATCGAGATCGGCATGTCGACTTCGCGTTGGATGAGGACGTCGAGGTCGAAGGCCAGGGTGTCGACCGTGATCGTGACCGCACCCTCGATGGCGTTCTCGATGGCGACGAAGCCGTAGTCGACCTCGCCGGCCTCGACCGCGGTGAGCACCTGGGGGATGCGATTGAACATCAACCGGTCGATGTCGGCCAGGTCGGTCTGGCTGAGCAATGCCTGCTCGGTGAAGGTTCCTGTCGGTCCGAGATAGCCGACCACGGGAGGACGGTCGGCTTCGGAAACGGGAATCGGTTGTGCGGGCGTGCTCACAACAAGCGAGGATAGGCCAGTGGACGAACCGACCCTTCGACTTATTCTCGAAGACCTCCTGATGCACGCAATCACACCGGATGAAGCCGTCGCCAAACTGCGGCGGCTGCCCTTTGCCGACATCGGCCATACGAAGGTCGACCACCACCGGGCGATTCGCCAAGGGATGGCAGAGGCCATCTACGGGCCCGGCAAGACGCCCGAGGAGTGCGCCGCAATCGTGGCCGAAATGCTCGACGGTAGCGAGAGCCCGGTACTCCTCACGCGAGCCACAGCAGAACAAATCGAAGCATGTCTGGCAGTCGACGACTCCGCGACGCTCAGCGGCGCAGTGGTGGTGTGGCGTCCAGCCCCGGCGAGAGACGCGAATGTCGTGGTTCTCACCGCCGGCACCTCCGACGGCCCGGTGGCGCAGGAATGTGTGGCCACCCTTGCCGCCAATGGCATCGACGCGACGCTCATCACCGACGTCGGGGTGGCCGGTTTGCATCGGCTGCTCGCCGAACTCGAAACCGTGCAGGCCGCCGATGCGGTTGTCACCATCGCCGGCATGGAGGGATCGCTGGCCAGCGTGGTAGCGGGCCTCGTCGACAGTCCGGTCATCGCCGTACCCACCAGCACCGGCTACGGCGCCGGCTTCGAGGGCGTGACCGCGTTGCTCAGCATGCTGGCCTCGTGCGCCTCGGGGATGTCGGTGGTCGGCATCGACAACGGCTTCGGCGCAGCGTGCGCGATCTTGCGCGTCATCGGAAGCGGGCGCGAATGAGTTCACAAACAATCGCTTGGTTCCATTGCTTCTCCGGCATCGCCGGCGACATGACCCTCGGCGCACTCATCGATGCCGGCGCCGATCCCGACGAGATCAGCGACCTGTGCTCGCGGTTGCCCGTCGGCGGCTGGGAGCTCCAGATCGAGCCCGTTCTTCGGGGCGGGATCGCCGCCACCAACGTCACCGTGCGAACCGAAGAGTCGGTCGTGCACCGCACCGCGTCCCACATCATCGGCTTGGTTGAAGAAGCCCGGCTGCCGGACCGCGTCACCAAGCGCGCTGTCGCCGCGTTCACTGCGCTCGCCGAAGTTGAAGGGGCGCTGCATCGCCGGCCGCCGTCACAGGTGCACTTCCACGAAGTGGGTGGTCTCGACGCCATCATCGACGTGGTTGGAAGCTGCGCAGCACTCGAGATCCTGGGAGTCGATCAAGTGGCTTGTAGCGCGGTCGCCACCGGCACCGGCATGGTACGGAGCGCCCACGGGCCCATTCCCAATCCCGCGCCGGCCACCGTGGCGTTGTTGCGTGGTGCCCCCACGTACGGCATTCAGACCAACGTCGAACTCACCACCCC
>RCMY010001495.1_pt1 | contig 22226 bp, 23 predicted proteins | sample 2041341 | NCBI WGS metagenome assembly RCMY01 (sample SAMN09708234, study PRJNA481090) | Marine sediment metagenome, whole genome shotgun sequencing project.
GCACCAACGACACGTCCCCCAGGACTGTTCTCCACTGCAGGTGCGGGGACTTCGCCCGCTCCAGCGCCTTCCACAGACCACACCCCCGCTCAAGACCACACTCCCGCCCCAATTGCGGGGTCGTCGACGATCGGTTCGGCAATCGTTCCGCCGCCTCTGCCGAACCGGACCCTCGTCGGCGGCCCCGTTGCGGCGGCGCCGTCGGCTTTCGGCCTGACGTCGAGAGCCGACGCACCAGTCGCCGATTCAACGCAGGCACCACAGCGGAAACGTCGAATCTGGCCGCTCGCACTCTTGGCACTGTTCACCATTGCAGCCTCAGGATTTGCGTCCTGGGCGGTTGCGTCGTGGGTTCACGAATCCGACGCTGTCGCAACCGATACAACGAATGAGTCAGCCACGGCACTTCCCGCTGTCGAGGACACGGCAAATCCAACCGAGCCCGCCCCAATCAGAGACATTAGCGCGACCGCTGGCGATCTGTCCGGCGAACCATACGCGCTGGCGGCCGAGGCTATTCGCCCGTCGGTCGTGCAGCTCAACCTCGGTAGCACCTTGGGAACCGGCGTCATCATCGACGCGGACGGAACGATTCTCACCGCAGCACACGTGATTGGCGACAACACCTCCGTGCGTGTCACCTTCTCCGACGGGTCGAGCGCTGATGGCACGATCGTGGGATCCCACACGGCGACCGACGTGGCGGTCGTGCGAGTCGACCCCGCCGGCCGGAACCTCGTTCCGGCTCCGTTGGCAAACGGTGACGATGTGCGTGTCGGTCAGATCGCAATGGCGGTCGGGAGCCCCTTCGGATTCGATCAGACCGTGACCGCCGGCATCATCAGCGCCGTCGACCGGATCGTGAACGGTGTCTCGATGATCCAGACCGACGCACCGATCAACCCTGGAAACTCCGGTGGCCCTCTCATCAACCTCGATGGTGAGGTCGTGGGGATCAACGACCTCATCTTCACCGAGTCCGGATCGAGCGCAGGCGTCGGTTTCGCCATCTCGATCGATCTCGCCGTGATCATCGCTGATCAGCTGATCGCTGGTGTCGAGCCACAGCTCGCCCTGCTCGGCGTGAGCACTGGTCCGCCACCAAACGGTGCACGTGGTGCGCAGGTCGGTGAGGTCGTCATTGGTTCGGCCGCAGCAGATGCCGGGCTGCAGGTCGGAGACATCGTTGTTGGTGTCAACGGTGTGGCCACACGAGGATCGGCTGATCTCCGAGCTCAGGTGATCGACAACCCGCCGGGCAGCTCGATCACGCTGTCGGTTCTGCGCAATGGTGAATCGATCGACCTCGTTGCGGTCCTCGGAGAGACTGGTCTCAGCTAATTTCCCCATCGAGTAGCGAGCCTGCTCCATTGCCGGAGCGTGCGCGAAATCAACGCGAATCGCGCCTGTGTGGTGTCGTGGGGCCGCTGCTAGCCTTGTCTGTCGGCCCAGTTCTCACTATCTCGTGAACTCGGCTTCCTTCGTTTCGTAGAGTAAAGGTTCGTCACCATGTCACGTGTGTGTCAGGTAACTGGAAAAAAGCCCTCGTTCGGTAAGAACGTGTCGCATTCCCATCGCAAGACCAATCGTCGATGGGACATCAACATCCAGAAGAAGCGTTATTACATCCCGTCTGAGAAGAAGTGGATTTCGCTCACCGTCTCTGCCAAGGGCATCAAGACGATCGACAAACGTGGCATCGAGAGTGTTGTTGCCGAGATGCGCCGGAAGGGCCAGAAGATCTGATGTCAAGCGACAAACGACCGATCATCAAGCTTCGTTCGACGGCAGGCACCGGTTTTCAGTACTGGACCACCAAGAACAAGACCAACACTCGTGAGCGTCTCGAACTGAAGAAGTTCGACCCTGTCGTGCGAAAGCACGTCGTCTTCCGCGAAGAGCGCTGACCAGATCTCCGGGGCGTCGCCCTCCCATTCGTTGTGCGTTTGACCACCACTGTCGTGGTGTAGTGCACAAATTTGGAGGAGGGCCGATCGGCCGCGCCGGTTCCCACGGTGCTCGAGTGCACGTTTCGGGTGCGGTCGCGTCAAACCCACTAGCGTCTCCATTCGAGTGCGCTGACCAAGGAGAACCGACATGGGTGCATACGAGATCAAGACGATGCGAGACGGATCGTTCATGTTCAACCTGAAGGCTGGCAATGGCGAGGTGATCCTGACGAGTCAGAAGTACACGTCGAAAGCATCGGCCAAAAAGGGGATTGCAGCGGTCATGAAAAATTCGGTCGACGACGGTCGATTCGAACGTAAGGTCGCCAGGAACAAAAAGCCCTTCTTTGTCTTGAAGGCGGCCAACAATCAGATCATCGGCAAGAGTGAGATGTACGAGGCCGTCAAGTCGCGTGACAACGGCATCAAGTCCGTCACGAAGAACGGACCGACCAGCAAGACGAAGGACCTCTGCTAGCGACAACCGACCGCCTTACAGAAGGAGCAAGAACTCGATTCGTCGATTCTGTGCTTTGCCTTCGCCGGTTTCGTTCGACGCGACCGGGAGGCTGTCTCCGTACCCGACTGCGACCAGCCGATCTGCTTCCACGCCTGCGGTGACCAGCGCATTCAGTACTGCTTCTGCTCGCGTCTTCGACAGTGCCTCATTGGCGGCGGGATCGCCGTCGGAATCTGTATGACCACCGATCTCGATCCGGGTGGTCGGGTTGTCGACCATGAGCTGCGCAATGAGCTGAATCGTGGACGCGGACTCGAGGGTCAAGTCGGAGCTGCCGGTCTGGAACGTGATCGGGTTCCGCGCCGCCGCTGACGAGAAGCGAGATTGCAGCAGCAAGCTGGCATTGCTCACGCCGGGTGATGCGGTGTCCGATCGTTCACCGGAGGGCGAGTCTGGCGTTGGAAGGTCACCCTCGATCTCACCGGGGTAGCTGAGGTTGTTGACGACGAAGGCGACCTCGGCGATCGATTTCACCACGGCGTCGGCGGCGATCACGTCGGTTCGTGTCGCAAGCTCGCCCGACAGGGTCACCGTTCGACCGTCGGATGCGACGATCACGTCTCCGTATCCCGCCCGTGTCAGCGCGGGTTTGACGATCTCCGTCAGGTTGGTGCGGTTCGCCTCCGCATCGGCCGAGTCATCAGGGCCTGTCGAACCAATGATGAACAACACCAACAACACAGCCAACACGGCGCCGACGATTGCAAGTTGGCCGATTGGGAGGTCTGAGCCGCGGCGCGGCCCTCGAGACGAGGAGCTGTAGCTATGGGGAAGGCCGACAGGCAGGCGTGAGGTCATGAAGGGAATACGAAGGGTGGCACCCGATGGAGCCCCAAGGGTGCGAAACTACAATCATGCCGCAGAACGCACAGGCAGACGAATCGACAAATGTAGATGACCTTCCTCAGGAAGTCATCAATGCACTTCCTCCGGACATCCGGCAGGAAATCCTCGATGGCGCCCGCGACCAAATTCCCGAAGAAGTGATTCAAGATCTTCGCCCAGACATTGCCGCGCAGATTCCTGATTCACTCGTCGGCGCTGCGTCGACCAATCCGGGACTCACGGCGGTCGTCGTGCTCATCGGGCTTCTCGCAGTCGCAGGAGCCGTCTGGGGCGCCGTGAAGGGGTTCTTGAAGGTCGCCATCGGACTCGGTCTCATCGCCGCAGTCGTGTGGTGGTACTTCCTGTCGGGCCGTTAACGCCCGCGCTCACACGTTCGGCTGTCGTTGGCCGCTTGTTGCTGGCCCACAGATCGACCCCAACACACGTCGTTGCCCGAATCCCCGATCAATGTGTCGAGGTGATTGCCCCCGACCAATGTGTCGGCTCCGCCGCCACCCCGAAGGTCGTCGCGACCAGCCTGTCCGTACAGTGCATCGTTGCCACGGCTGCCGCGAACCACATCGCGTCCTGCCCCAGCGAACACGATGTCGTTGCCCCAACCTGCGCGAATGACGTCGTTGCCGCCCCCACCACAGATGATGTCGTTTCCGGCAAGACCGTCGATTGTGTCGTGGCCGCCGAGTCCCATGATCACATCGGGTCCGTTGGTCCCCCTGAGAGTGTCGTTGCCGCTCGTGCCGAGGATCGTTACAGGACGCCCGGCACAGGTCTGCGTCTGCATTCCTGCCGGCTGATCGACGTCGAAACTTGTGAAGGTGTAGGTGCGGTTCGTGGATCGGCCGTTGATCACGACGTTGGAAACCGCGACGGTGTACGTGACGTCACCGGCCGCAGATGGGTTGATTCCGTCGATCTCCCAGGCGAGCGTCGGATCGCCGAACCCGTTGCTCAACGGAAGGATCCGTACCGACGCAGTCCGTCCCTTCTCCTGGACGCGAACCGACGCCTGAGAGAAGTCGACGGTGCCCGCACCGGCGTAGGAGATAGACCAGCGGTCGAAGACCGTCTCGTCAGGCACGTAGCCCGGTGGTGGCCAGGAGACCCAGTCTGACTCGCTGGACCGATCGCCGAATTCGCCCAGGACGCGAACAACACTCGCTTTGTTCGTATTGGCGACGCCCACCTTCGCGAGCTCGGGGAAGAGCAGCCAGCGTCGGTGGCCGAGGGCTTCGTTGCCTGCGCCAGGATCTTCGATCTGGCCAATGACACCGAGGGGTCCAACAACGCCGAGGGTCAGATTGCTCGCAGCGGCTGTTTCGGCTCCAGCCACGGTGTGGCAGCGCCACGACGCGGTCGGGTAGTGCGAGAGGGTGTTCTGGGCGTGCATCATCAACGCGGTTTGTTGTGCTTCGCGACTCGCTCCCGAGTCCTCGGTGACGATGGCGAGGCCCGACATACGACGGAACCAGTTGATCGACTCGATCGTGGCTGTGTCGTAGGAGTCGGATGCTGCGCCTGCCTTGCAGTCCGACGCAGATCCCGTCCATCCCGACGTGAGGCCGAGGTTGCTGCTGACAGCTTGGCGGTAGGTTTCTGCGACCTGTGCCCGATCAAAGGTGTCGATCGCCGGCACGTAGCTGCCTGTGCCCGCTCCCACCGGTGACACCGTGAGCGCAAAAAGGAGGAGGAGGGCCAGAGCCGAGCCAGTGGCCGCGCAGGCCAGCTTGACGGTGGAGGTTTTCATCGTTCGCATCCTTCGAGTGACTCAGTGAGCCCGGTCGGGTCGGGGGCGCAGCGATCATCGCCGTCACCTCCGTTGAAATGGTCAGTGCCGCCCGCGCCGATAAGTCGATCTCGGCCGTTTCCGCCAGAAAGTGAGTCATCGCCTCGACCGCCGCCGACATAGTCGCGCCCGTTGCGCCCTTCGAGATGGTCGCCGCCGGCGCCACCGAAGAGGCGGTCGTGCCCGATCCCACCGATCACGGTGTCGGTTCCTGCACCGCCCTCGACTCGATCGTTGCCGGCAGTGCCGAACAGTTGGTCGTCGCCAGCTCCGCCGCGAATCGTGTCGGGGCCGTCTCCGCCACGAACGTGGTCGTCGCCGTCGTCGGCCCAGATGTTGTCGGCGCCGCGCCCACCGCTGATCTGGTCGGACCCGTCTCCGCCCCACACCATGTCTCGGCCCGGTCCAGCCGTGATGATGTCATCTCCGGCAAGGCCGCAGATGAGGTCGTCGCCACCGCGTCCGTCGAGGACGTCAGCGGCATCCGTTCCGATGAGTACGTCGACGGTGGGTGTGCCGACACCCGAGGTCGTTGTTGCGTACAGTCCGCCGCACTCGAGCCGCTCGGTTTCTCCGCCTTCAGCGTCGGCTGGTGCGTATGCCACGGGGTCAGACCATTCTTGCCAGACGCCGTCGACGAGTTCACGGATCCGGATTGCAACGGGTGCGGTCGGTGCGTCGAACATTGCAACGGTTGTGCCCCGCAAAGTGCGGATGATGGTTGCATTGGTGTCTTGATGAGCCACGCTCACCGAGAACTGCGTGTGTGGATCGTCGGTTGGGGCGACAACACCGAACTGCGCTGATCCACTGAGAACGACCGGGCGTGCAATATTGCTCACATCGACGCTGTCGAGGCAACCGAATCCGTCATTGACGACGAGCGAACCATAAGGAACGTCGTTCCAGTCTGACTCGCCGAATGCGTCGGGGTAACGAACTTGTTCACCGTTGACGCATCCAATCCATGGACCCATCGGCGTCCGCGTGCCGGCGGGGAAGTGCTCGTCATAATGCAGATGTGCAGAGCTCGACTGCCCGGAGATTCCCGAGGTGCCGACCTGCTGGCCGACTCTGATGTCATCGCCGGCTTCGACCATGACGTCGGTGAGGTGCAAGTACCGACTGAACGTGCCGTCGGCATGTCCGATCGAGATGAAGTTCCCCGCACCGCCTCGGCAATAACCCGGCCCACAGGTGGTCTCGGTGTCGATGACCACACCTGAGCCAGAGGCGTAAATCGGTGTGCCGATGTCCATCCCGATGTCGGCGGCGGGTGAGCCGTGGTGATTGCTGCACCGTCCGTCGGGTGCAGGGTTTCGATCGGTGCACCAGACCTCGTAGGTCCCAATGAAAGGAACTGCGATCGGCGATTCTTCTGCGGTGCCGAGGGCCGTTGTGGGTGCGGCGTCTGCGGCATGCGAAGGCTGGGCCGAGATCGCCATGGCAATCAGGGCCGCTGCGCACGCGAGAACAAAGCGGAGGTGGAGTGAGGTCAGCTGCATATGAGGCGGGGTGGCGTGTGAACAACGGCATCTGATCTTGATGACACCGTAACAATTGTTACACAGCTGTCACATACTGACGGGTTGGGAGAGAGAAAGCTAGTTATGGAGCAGATTTCTCTGCTCGACTACGATGACGAGATGACGTCAATTACCGCAGATCTCAAAAGTGGCGCAGTTGTCGAACTCCGAAACGGGCGACACGCGTGGACCGCCGACGAGCCGTTCGAGCTCGACGGGACCGACACAGGTCCGAACCCGTACGAGATGTTGCTCGGAGCACTCGGCGCGTGCACGTGCATCACACTGTCCTTCTATTGCCAGCGAAAGGGCTGGGCGTTGCACTCTGTGTCGGCGACATATACCTACGATCGGATTCACGCCGATGACTGCGCGCACTGCGACGACAACGCTGCGGGGTTCATGCACAGCGTGACCTCGGAGATCTTCATCGACGGAGACCTCGACGACGAACAACGCGCTCGACTCGCGGAGATCGCAAAGAAATGCCCCGTGCATCGCACCCTCGAAGCGGGCCTGGTCTTCGACGAAACCGTGACGTTCTGAGTTTCCGCGGATGTCGGGCGGGAATCCCGACGTGTTACGGCACGAGGGCGTTGGCGAGACCGGTGAGTTCGGGGAGTACATGACCGACGGCCGGATCTTTGACGCGAGCGCTGACGATGACGCCACCGAGGGTTCTCGACTCCTCGATGTCGATCTCGAGGGTCCAGCGGCTACCCCACACAGTGAGATGGAGTGTGCGAAGACCTTCGTCTGACACAACTTCGACGCGGTCGCGCATGGCCCAATCATCGCCACTCAAGATGCCGTTGAACCACGCAAGAGCGTGGTCATAGTCCATTGGACGATGGAGCTCTGACACCACATGTAGCGTTTGAATTGACACGTTTGACCTCGTCTCGAGGCCCCGGTCTCCACCCGTGCGGACACGACGGTAGCTGGACTCGTTCGCACTGTCGAAACGACAGCGGAGAATCTTTTCGAAATGACAGGGGGGAGTTCTCTATTCGAGCAGACGAAATCCCGAGCGCTCGATTCGAGTCACTCGACAGGCATCCGAAATCCCCGCGGACGACCGCTCGAAGAGGCGGAGTACCTCTGTGGCTCCCTCATCGATGAAGTCGCTACTGACCTCGTCTTCGATGACCCCAGATGTTGTGTCCCACTCCACGGTCACGCTGTAGAGGCTTCTTCCGGTGCTCTTGTTCTCCAAGGTGATGATCGCGAGGGGGAGGTTGCCGCTGTCCGACGAGGTGCATTCGACCGATACGAGATCGTCTTGGGGCGGGAACTCCGTGTTCGTCGAGGTCGTGACGATGCCGTTTCGCACGATCTCGTCACCGCCATTAAGGGTTGCGTAGATAATGACGGCTGCTGCGCCGGACGCCAGAAGCGCCAGCACGGAAAGAACGATTCCGCTGATCGCCAGCCCTCGTCCGCTCCCGAGAGTTTTCGACCGGCGAACGCCGATGACACAAAGTGCAAAACTGACAAAGGCGATCAATCCGCCGATCACGATCATCGAGAGAACGAGCGCCAGCAACGCAACGACGAGGCCAGCGACCGCGATCGGGTTGTCGGTCGAGCTCGATGGAGGGCTCACGGGGCTCGCTGGGGCCCCTGTGGGCGCCGGTGGCGTCCTTGGCGCTGGAGGAGTCGGCTGTGGTTCATCGTCGTGCACCTGGAGAAGAATAATTGGTCGTCGCTATCCTTCCTTCCGTGGCGACAGTTCCTGAAGCAGAAGATTTGATCGAAGCGTTGGGCCCGGCCGACCCCACGGACTCGCTCTGGCGCGTTTTCGACTCGGGCCGAATGGATGAGATCGCGCCCGAACTCTCGTTGCTGCGAATGGAGCAGGACCCGATTCATCGGCACAAGGACGTGCTTGCGCACACCGTCGCCGTCACGGCCAAAACCCGACCCGACTTGACGGTGCGCCTCGCCGCGCTGTTCCACGATGTCGGCAAACCACGCACCCGCCGCATCGACGAGGACGGCGTCACCTTCCGCCACCACGAGGCGGTTGGAGCTCGGATGACCCGCAAACGTCTCGAGGTATTGGGCTTCGATGAGCGCGTCGTCGACGAGGTCAGCGAACTCGTCCGGATGTCGGGACGGTTCAAGGGGTATTCCGACGGCTGGTCCGATTCAGCTGTGCGACGATATGCGCGAGAGGCTGGCCCGCTTCTCGGCGATCTCAATCACCTGATCCGGTGCGACTGCACGACCCGCAACGCTCGCAAGTTGCAGGGAATTCAGGAGGCGATGGATGACCTCGAACGTCGCATTGGCGAACTCGCCGAAGCCGATCGTCGCGCTGCGGAGCGTCCCGATATGGACGGTGGGGACGTGATGGCGCACCTGGACATCCCTCCTGGCCCTGCGGTTGGAGAGGCCGTGCGAATGTTGCTCGAGCTCAAACGATCCGAGGGATATCTCGAGCGCGAGGAGCTCGAGCGTCGACTTGATGACTGGTGGGCGGAGCGCACCAGCGAGTGATTGTGGGCGGAGCGCACCAGCGAGTGATTGTGGGCGGAGCGCACCAGCGAGTGATTGTGGGCGGAGCGGACCAGCGAGTGAGTCACGGAGTGATCAGAAATTCGACTCGTCGGTTTGTGAGGCGTCCAGCTTCGGTGTCGTTCGTTGCGATCGGTGCGTCCTCACCGCGCCCGACCGAGACGACCTGACCTGCGTCGACGCCCTGACCGATCAGGCGTTGTGCTGCGGCGGTGGCTCGGCGGTCACTCAGACGCTGGTTCCCTTCGGCAGGCCCGGAATTGTCGGTGTGCCCGCTCACCTCGATGTTCCAGGTCTCTGCAAGAACTGCAGCCTCTGCGAGCTGGTCGATGAGCGGGAGGTAGGCCGCGTTCAGATTGTCGCTGTTGTACCCAAACAGATCTGGCGCAGACAGACGGAACTTCCACGTGTCGGTCTCGCCAAAGGTTGGATCAACGACTTGGAGATCTTCGACGGCGATTCCCGGGAAGACCGACTCGACCAAGTCCACGACGGCATCAGCGTCATCATCGGTCGCAAGACCACCGACGAGTTTGATCGAGGTCGTCGATAGCTCGACGACTCGTCCCGGCTCGGTCGCCGCGAGTTGTGCGTCGGTTGCTGCTGGTCGTGTCGACGTCGAGATTGTGGTGGTCGTGGTGGTCGGTGCGGCGGTCGTTGCCGTCGTGGTCGGTGCGGCGGTCGTTGCCGTCGTGGTTGGAGCGACGCTGGTGGATGTCGTGGTCGGAGCGACGCTGGTGGACGTGGTAGTCGGCGCAGCGGTCGAGGTCGGTGTTCTGCCCCACCCGAGCAACAAGAAGCCAAGCACGATGAAAGAGATCCCGACGATGGCAATCACGCCGATCGCCTTGGAGCGATGCAAGAGGAAAATGTCTTCTACCGCATCGGCGATCTTCCACCGAAAGGGGTAATAATCGTCGGTCTTCGAGTCCTGCGCCATGTACTGATCCTTTCGGCCCAAGGTGGTCCCCGATGAGATTTGCGGCAGAAATCTAGCCCGTCGATGAAGGAAGCAGCCGTTTGGGACGGACAAGTTCGAGACTCGCCCACTCACCGTGAGTTCGAATGGTCCGGCATTCATGATCTGGATACAAACGTGCCGCCTCAGCAACCTGACGGCACAGAAGTCCCGAGAGGATGAGGGTTGTTGACGAGCGAAAGATCGGAGCGATGTGTCGGTGCACATCGAGGGTCACATTCGCCACCACGAGCGCACCGGGACTAGGCGGCGTCATCTCTATTGCGTCTCGACAACCGAGGGTGATCAGCGTGTTCACAGCGTTGTGGGGCGCCGTCGCGTTCCTCTCGATATTCGACCGAGCGACATCGAGGGCTGCCGGATCCGACTCGATTGCCTCGACCCGAATTCCCATCCGCGCCGCAATGATCGCGATCACCGCCGTTCCGGTTCCCACATCGATCAGACGATCTGGTGTCGGTGCAGCGCGCAAAAGGAGTTCGATGGCCATCACGGTTGACGGGTGTGCCCCGTGTCCGAACGCCGCTCCGGGATCGATGACGATGTCATGACTGGAGTCGAGGTCCGCTGGCGGCACGTCCCACGGAGCTCGGATTGACCACGGCCCGATTCTTGTTGGTCGTAGTCCAGCGCGTTGTGCAGACGTCCACGCTGCGTCATCGGCTTCGACGGTCATCTCGCCAAGATCCGACATATGTGTTGTTTCGAGGGAGTCCATCGCCCGCAGCGCATCGGCCTCGTTCTCGAAACCAGCGACCAGCACCACTGAGCCATCGGGCGTTTCTTCTTGGCTGAGCGCCATTGCGCCCAGAGCAAACAGCTCGACGCCGACGATCTCACCACGCAGGCCCGAATCGTCATCGAGACGGCGCGTGATCGGACACCGGAGCGACACATACATCATGCAAAGGCTGGTCCATTCGCGACCTCACCGCAATCGATCGTCTCAAACGCCACATTTATCTGGTGGGTGCGACAATGATGGTGTCGAGACCGAGGGGCCCGAGCGGTCGGGCCGATGAGTCAGAGGGCGAAGCACAATGCAGTTTGGAATGGTCGGCATCGGACGAATGGGAGCGGGGCTCGTTCGGCGAGCGATGCTCGACGGACATCAGGCCGTTGCCTATGACGTCAATACTGAACCCGTCGACGCAATTGCTGCCGAAGGCGCAGTCGGCACACACTCGCTCGAGGATTTCGCCGCAGCCCTTTCGACGCCCCGAGTGGCCTGGGTGATGGTGCCCGCCGCCTTCGCAGGCCAAACCGTCGACGCCGTCGCTGAACACTTTGAAGCGGGCGACATCATCATCGATGGTGGAAACTCGATGTGGCAGGACGACGTCGACAAGGCCGAAGAACTGGCCGAACGCAACATTCACTACATAGACATCGGCACCAGCGGTGGCGTGTATGGCCTCGAACGCGGCTTCTCGATGATGGTTGGTGGTGAGGACGACGCGGTCGCTCACATCACACCGCTTCTCGACACATTGGCCCCCGGCGTCGACTCGGCTCCGAGGACACTCGATGACGACGGGCCACTACGTCCCGGCGAGATCGGTTGGCTCCACTGTGGCCCCAACGGTGCCGGGCACTTCGTCAAGATGGTCCACAACGGGATCGAGTACGGAATGATGGCCGCCGTCGCCGAAGGGCTCGGGATCATTGCTGCAGCAGGAGCCGGGCGCGAAGAACAGACCCACGATGCCGAGACCACGCCTCTTCGAGATCCGAAGTACTACCAGTACGACATGGACACTGCGGCAATCGCTGAGGTGTGGCGACGGGGTTCGGTCATCAGCAGCTGGCTGGTCGACCTGACGGCGCACGCTCTTGCGGTCGACCCTGCACTCGATGAGTTTCAGGGCCGTGTCTCAGATTCTGGTGAAGGACGTTGGACCGTCCAAGCAGCGATCGAGTTGGGCGTCCCTGCGGCGACGATCACGTCGTCGCTCTTCGATCGTTTCTCGAGTCGTGGCAACGCTGACTTCTCGAACAAGGTCATCTCAGCCATGCGCAAAGAATTCGGCGGCCACCACGAGAAGAAGGACTGAGAATTGGACGACACGACCCCCGTCGCCGACGCGTTTCTCCTCTTCGGCGCAACCGGCGACCTCGCCCGAAAGAAGCTTTTTCCTGCTCTGTACGAACTGACGTCGGAGGGTCGGCTCGACATGCCGATCGTTGGTATCGCCAGGTCGGAATGGGGTGACGAGGAACTCCGCGATCGCGCTCGCGAATCTGTTCGTGAACAAGCCGACGGCGACGTCGACGAGAGCGCCCTCGACGAGATGTGTGATCGCCTCCGCTACATTCCTGGCGACTACACCGATGAGACCACGTGGGCGAAGGTCGCAGAAGCGGTCGAGGGCGCCGAGGTACCTGTGTCCTTTCTGGCCATTCCGCCGTTCTTGTTCGACGACGTGGTCGAGGGTCTCTCGAGCGTCGGCATGACCGATCGGGGGCGTGTGGTTGTCGAGAAGCCGTTCGGGCGCGACCTCGCTTCGGCCAAAGAGCTGAATGCCACATTGCGCAACCACCTCGACGAGACACAGATCTTTCGGATCGACCACTTTCTGGGGAAGGAACCAGTCCAGAACCTCATGGTCTTCCGCTTTGCCAACTCGATCCTCGAGCCGATCTGGAACCGCAACCACATCGAGTCGATCACCATCACGATGGCCGAAGCCTTCGGACTCGAAGGTCGCGGAGCGTTCTATGACGAGGTGGGTGCGCTGCGCGACGTCGTGCAGAATCATCTGCTCCAGATGGTGTCGCTCCTGGCGATGGAGCCGCCCGCGAGTCAGGATCCCGCAGGCCTTCGAGACGAGAAGGTGAAGGTGTTCAGGGCAATCCGGGCGCTCGATCCGAGCAGGGTCGTCCGAGGACAGGTCGAGGGGTACCTCGACGAGGAGGGCGTTGCTGAAGGGTCGGACACCGAAACATTTGTCGCGATGACTCTCGAGATCGAGTCATGGCGTTGGGCTGGCGTGCCGTTCTACATCCGTGCTGGCAAGGCGATGGCCGAAACCGTCACCGAAGCGGTGGTCACCTTCAAGCAACCGCCACGGATGTTGTTTTCGGACGCGGACGGATGTCCCGAACCAAATCGTCTTCGCTTCCGGATGAAACCCGATGACACGATCACTATGACGATGCAAGCCAAGGTCCCCGGCCTCGAAATGGTCAGCGATCACGTCGAGCTGAGCGTCGACTATGACGAGGCGCTCGGCGGAGACGGCCCAGATGCCTACGAACGGCTGATCGCCGATGCCCTCGTCGGCGATGAGCGGCTGTTCGCTCGACAGGACGGCGTCGAGGAAGCGTGGAGAATCGTCGAGCCGATGCTCGATTCGACAGAACCGGCGCTCATCTACGCGCCGGGTTCGTGGGGTCCGTCAGAGGCCGATCGGGTGTCGCCGCGGACGCCGGGCTCGGCCTGCGGATGAACGTCGAAGTCCTGGCTGACGCTGACATGCTGGCCGCGCGAGCCGTCGATGTCGTTGTCGCTGCAGCCGCGACCGCAATCGATGAACGGGGGATGTTCGTGTGGGCGGTCTCGGGTGGCACGACCCCACGGCGAATGCTCGAGCTTTTGGGTGAACGTCGCGACCTCGATTGGAGTCGCACACACTTGTTCCAAGTCGATGAGCGCCTGGCACCAGACGGCGACCCCGACCGCAACGCAACGATGCTCGATGAAGCGTTGCTCACCGAACGTTTCCGTTGCGGGCACAAACCCGCTGGCATCTGGCTGATGCCAGTGACCACCGACGATCCGGATGCGGCGGCGGCCACGTACGCGGCGTCGCTCGACTCGATCGCCGGGAGCCCGGTGGTGTTCGATCTCATCCAGCTCGGCCTGGGCAGCGATGGACATACGGCATCACTGATCCCGAACGACCCGATTCTCACCATCGACGATGTCGATGTGGCGCTCACGGGTGAGTATCAGGGTCGGCGTCGGATGACTCTGACCTGGCCGGTGCTCGATCGGGCAAAGGAGCTTCTCTGGGTGGTCGGCGGTGCGTCGAAAACGTCGGCGGTCAAGAAGTTCCTCGACAACGACCCGTCGATTCCTGCGACCTTGCCGACCCAGGCGCGGGCCACGGTGCTGCTCGACCTGGCAGCGGCGGGCGACGGCTGAGATCAGAAACCGCCGGACAATTCGCAGGCGTGACCGAGCTACAAGGTTTGATCGAGGGCGGATATCAGCTGGTCGATCTCTGCCGCCGACGTGTAGTGCACGAAACTCAGGCGGAGTACACCAGGATCTGCTGACACGCCCATCGCCTCGATCAGGCGCACCGCGTAAAAGTGGCCTGCGCCGGCCATGATTTTGTGTTCCGCGAGTGCGGCAGCCACCTCGTGAGGATTCCCTGCCGGCACCACGGCGACCGTTGGAACCTTTGTTGCACGGGTTGTCGGTCCGAGGATTCGAAGATCACCGCGACCGCTCAGGTAGTCGAGGAGTGGATCGAGCAGTCGTTGTTCATGCCCCGCGATCAATTGGTGGACACGTCGCCCTCGCTCGTCGGGAAGGGCGCCGTCATCGAAGTGAGCTTCATGGAGAACATCGACGTAGTCGACCACGCCGTTCATCGCAGCGACCTGCGCATGATCGGGTCCGGCAGGGACGAGGCGCTTGTGGATCTCGCCATCGTTGAAGAAGTGGCTTTGGTTGGGAAGCAAATCACACACCTCTCGCCGGACGGTCATCACACCTTGGTGCGGACCGAACGTCTTGTACGCCGAGAACAGGTAGACGTCGGCGCCGAGCGCTGCCACATCGGGAAGACCGTGCGGTGCGGCCGACACGCCGTCGACGATGCTGATGACACCAGCGGCATGCAAGAGTCCACAGATTTCCGAGACAGGGTTGACGTGACCCACGATGTTCGAACAGTGCGGGAACGCCACGAGTTTGGTTCGGTCCGAGAGCAGGGCGGCGAGTTGGTTCACGTCGAGCATGCCGCTCTCGGCGTCGATCGACCATTCACGCACCGTGATGCCGGTTTCGGCGAGCCGACGCCAGACACCCGAGTTCGCCTCGTGGTCCTGATTGGTCACGATGATCTCATCGCCTTCTGACCACAGCGGACGGAAGGCATGTGCGAGCACGTAGGTGTTCTGCGACGTCGATGGGCCAATGTGTACTTCGTCAGCACCAACATTCAAGACGCCGGCAAGGCGGACATACGCGTCGTCCATCTGACGGCCGGCCGTGCTCGACGCCGGATACGGACCGTAGGGTTGCACCTTCGTCCGCGTGTAGTACTCGTGGAGCCGGTCGATCGTTTGCCGAGCGGCATACGATCCCCCCGCATTCTCGAAGAATGCCCATCCATCGAGCGAGGGCTCTCGCAAGGCCGGAAACTGGGAACGAACGAAGTCGAGATCGAGCACAGGTTCGTCGTTCACGGTGCGAATGTCCTCCATATTTTGGCCACGTCAGGATCTCCGAACAGTTCGATGTCGCCAGGCCGGCCCCAGATCCACAACAACAACTCCTGAGCTGGTCCGCGTACGGCGGCGTCGCCTTTTGCATGTTCGCGGGTGACCGTGACCGTCGGTCCGTCGTCACCGACCAGCGTCCATTCGCCCGCCGTGTCCGTGCAGTGGAGGTGCAACGAGCGGCGTGGATAGACCGGGTTCGACCTGCTCGATGAGAAACGAAGACCAACCTCGATGTACTCATCGATCGCGTCAGCGGCACGTTCGGGATACATCGGGTCGATCGTCAGAGCAGCATTCTGCGCATCCCAACGGTGCACCATTGTTTCCGACATCATGCGTCGGTGCCAGAACCTAGCGGTCTGGTTGTCGGGAGCGAATGTCCACGTAGGGGTCTCTGGGTCAGCCGCGGTCAGCACGTCGATCATCTTGGTGCGAACGTCATTGCTCCATTCGAAAAGAACTTTCTCGTCATCAGGAGGTTTCGGGCTCGAGGCCGCGGTCTTTGGGTCACCTGCGAGCAGATTGTTCGTGGCGAATTCCCACACGGCGGTTTGGTGTTCGACCAGATCTCGCATCGTCCAGCCCTCGCAGGCGACGATCGGGGTGTCGAGCGAGACCGCGGCGGCTGCGGCGAGAAGAGACTCGCTGTCCGATTCGATCGCGTCGAGATAGTCGGATTTGTTCATTCGCCAAACCTAGCGTTTGTGCTGGTCAGCCAAGTCACCACATCTGGTTCAGGTTCGAATCGCCCAGAGTTCGGGGAAGAAGCGATGTCTCGTCACCGCGTCGAGCCACGCGACACCGGACGATCCGCCGGTCCCGGGTTTGTAGCCAATGATTCGTTCGACAGAGACGAAGTGACGCCAACGATAAATCGAGAACTGTTGGTCGAGGGCGGTCAGCTGTTCGCCGAGCCGATAGAGATCGTTGTGATTGCCAGGGTCGGCGTACACCTCGCGCCATGCTGCCTCGACCGATGGGTTGGGGACGTAGGTCTCGGACCAATCGCGGTCGAGAGAAGCGTCGTCGAGGGGAAGGCCTCGTCTCGCGAGCATGCTGATCGCGCTGTCATAGAGGCTTGGGGACTCCAAAGCCTCCTTCATTGCTGGCCACACGTGCGGAACGTTCCGGTGTGCGTTTGCGAGCTCACGATTCTTGTTGCCGAGGGCGAACTCGACATGGCGATACATGAACGAGAGTTGTCCCGACGCGGTGCCGAGCGTGTCGCGAAACTGTGAGAATCCTTCGGCCGTGATCGTCGACAACACACTCCACGATTCGGCGATGTAGTCGATGAACGCCACCGCTCGGGTCAAGATCTCGAGCGCATTGCCCAACTCATCGAGATCGAGTTGAACCTTCGCATTCACGAGTTCGTGGTGGAGGCCACGGAAGAGCAACTCTTTGACCTGCCCCATCACGAAGAAGCACATCTCGTCGTACCCATCACTGCGAGGGTGTTGAAGCGAGAGCAGAAGATCGATGCTCTGATAGTCGATGTACGGGTTGGAGGTTCCGGCAAAATCGACGAGGGGCTCACCACCTGTCTCGAGAACGGTTGCCGCTCGCGACTCATCGGTCGTGATCGGCATCGGTCGAGGCTCTGGCGAACCGTCCACCCCAGAAGGGTCGACGATCTGAGGGCGGTGGGCGCTGTACTTCGGCATCGATGGGTCTCCTCAGACGTTCATCGTAGGATTTTGGCGTCGGACATCACCGATCAGCCGGAGGATCTCCGAGCCGAGGATGGTGTTGGCGTCGACGAGATCGAGGATGACATCGAAATGGTTTCGACCGGGTATTTCGTGCACGGTCACCGGCACCTCGGCTCGAGCCAGCAGCGCCGCCAACTGTTGGCTCTGCCACTTGAACTCCGACGTCTCGTTGTTGCCGTAGGCGATCAACGTCGGAGGGAACCCTTCGAGATCGTGACGCAGTGGGCTGTTGCGATGTGCCGCGGTGATGTCGAGCTGGAGCGCGTCGTTAATCGAGGTACCGATGAGCGGCTCGAGATCGAATATCCCCGAAACCAACGCGATGGCTGCCGGTCGCCAACCATCGCCTTGCCCGAGGCCGACCATCGCCGCCAGGTGCGACCCGGCCGAACTCCCGGCCACAATGATTTGCCGTGGATCGACGTGATGATCAGGGGCGGCGTCGCGCAGCTTCCGAACCGCTTGTTGGCATTCGTCGACGATCTCGTCCAGCGACGCGTGTGGCGCCAGCGTGTAGTCAACTGCAGCGAACGCAATGTCGTGCGACAAAGAATCTGATGCGGCGAAGAACGATTCCCTCTTCGACAGTTCCTGCCAATAGCCACCGTGGATGAAGACCAGCAGAGGTGTGGGACTTCCCGTAGGAGCAGGAAGTACGAGATCGACGGTATTCGATGTCGCCTCGCCGTATCGAAGCTCGATGATGCTGTTGCCAGAAGCTGCACACGCAGCGTGCGCGGCGGCACTTCGCTCGACGTAGCTGATGAGGAACGGTTCGATGTCGCCGTCGACGCACGAGCTCGGCGAGTACTCACGTTCGCGCTCGGCATCGCTGAGCATTCGCCACGTCTCGGTCATCGACCCATCTTTGCATGGGTCAGAATAAAAACAGGCTGGCGTGGACCCCCCGGACCACACCAGCCTGTTCAGTGCCAGCCGCGTTGCGGCCAACTGACACGCCATCCCCCAAGGTATGGCGAGTATCTCAGCGGTCAGCCGTTGGCTGCCTCCAACGCCCGCTGTGTGAGGACCTTCGCCAGATGTGTGCGGTACGCGACATCGGCGTTGAGGTCTTCGGGAGGTTCGGTGCCATCAGCGGCCATTGCAGCAGCATCTGCCACCGACGCGCCACTCGCGAGAGCAGCTTCTGTTGCGCTCGCCCGCAGCGGAGTCGATCCCATGTTGACCAGAGCAATGCCTTTGCCGCCGTCGGCGACTGCCACGCCGACGATCGCCCAGTCCTGTGCCCGCCGGTTGAACTTCTGGTAGTTCCAGCCGCCGGTGTCCGCGGGTACTCGGATCTCGACGATCATCTCGTCGGGTTCGAGGGCCGACTCGAAGTAACTCTTGAAGAAGTCGGTCGCTGCGATCTCCCGCTGCCCATTCGGTCCCTGGGCCACGATCGTGCCACCGAGTGCAAGCACTGCGGCAGGAAGATCGGACGCGCTGTCCGCGTGCGCCATGGTTCCACCGAGCGTGCCACGATGTCGCACCGACGGATCGCCGACGAGCGACGCCACGTGCGCCAGCATCGGACAGGCCTCGGCCAACACGTCGCTCGTCTCGAGCTCCTTGTGTTTGGTCATTGCACCGATGGCGATGTGGCCGTTGCTGCGGTTGATGTACGACAGGTCGCTCAGCCGACCAACATCGATCAACTGCGTTGGTGTTGCCAGTCGGAACTTCATCATCGGGATGAGTGAATGCCCACCGGCGAGAAGCTTGGACTCATCGCCGTATTCACCGAGGAGCTGGATTGCATGTTCGGCCGACTCGGCGACCGTGTAATCGAATGCTGCGGGGATCATGCCGCACCTCCCTCTCCGTTGTTGGCGTTCGAACTGATCGCCTCCCAAATTCTCTTTGGTGTGGCGGGCATGTCCATGTCGGTCACCCCGTACGGTTTCAGCGCGTCGCAGACGGCGTTCATCACCGCTGCGGCCGAGCCGATCGTGCCCGCCTCGCCAGCGCCCTTGACGCCGAGCGGGTTGGTCGTCGACGGCGTCACCGTGTGATCGAGCTTCATCATCGGCATCTCGGCCGCGGAGGGAACGAGATAGTCCATGAACGACGGGTTGTTGATGTTGGCATCTTCGTCGTAGACGGCTTCCTCGAACAACGCCTGTGCGACACCTTGAACGATGCCACCGTGCAGCTGGCCCTCGACGATCATCGGGTTGACCTGATGGCCGCAGTCATCGACGGCGACATAGTCGATGAGTTCGACACCACCGGTGTCGGTGTCGATCTCGACCACCGCAACGTGGGTCCCGAACGGGAACGCAAAGTTTGGTGGGTCGAAACTGACCTGCTCCTGCAGGTTTGGCTCCATGCCATCGGGGAGATCGTGCGCGGCGAACGCTGCGAACCCGAGCTCTTGGATGTGCACCGACTTCGACGGTGTTCCCGCGACCGAGAACGCACCAGCTTCGAACTGGACGTCTTCGGGTGCGGCCTCGAACTGGTGCGCTGCGATCAGCTTGGCCTTTTCGATCACCTTGTCGGCGGCCATCGCAATCGCGACACCGCCAACGGCGAGCGAACGGGAACCGTACGTGTCGAGTCCGAGCGGGCTCTTGGCGGTGTCGGAGTGCAGCACCTCGACATCGTTGGGGTCGACGCCCATCTTGTCGGCGATGATCATCGACCATGCCGTCTCGTGGCCTTGGCCGTGCGGGGTGGAACCCGAGACGACCTCGATCTTGCCGGTTGGCAACAACCGAACGGTTGCGTGTTCCCAACCACCAGCGCCGTAGTTCAAACCACCGAGCGCCCGTGAGGGCGCAAGGCCACAGATCTCGACGTAGCTGCACATGCCGATGCCGAGTTGTTTGGCTTCGCCAGCTTCACGTCGCCGAGATTGTTCAGCGCGCAGGTCGGCAATCTTCACCATTTCGAGGGCTTTGTCGTGGGCGGGGCGATAGTGACCCGAGTCGAACGTCAGCGTTGACGCCGCCACATGGTTTTCAAACTTCTCACCGCCGTTGATGTAGTTGCGTTCACGGATTTCCTCCGGCGTGAGGCCCACTTCGGCGGCGAGGATGTCCATGATGCGTTCGATGGCGTACGAGGCTTCGGGCCGGCCAGCGCCGCGATAGGCATCGGTTGGCGTCATGTTCGTGAAGTGGCCATCGCACGTGAACGCCAGATTCGGGATGTCGTAGACGCCGGTGTACAAGAAGCTGCCGAGTAGTGGAACGCCTGGCGTGATCAACATCATGTAGGCGCCCATGTCGGCGTCGATGTGCACGCGGACCGAACTGATCTTGCCGTTTTCGTCGGCGGCAACTTCCATGTGCTGGATCTGGCCACGGCCTTGATGGGTTGAACCCGCAGCTTCGCTCCGGGCCTCGGTCCACCGGACGGGTAGTCCGAGGTGGTTGGCGAGCGTGACCGACAGGATCGCATCGGCATCGATGTTCAGCTTGCCGCCGAAGCCGCCGCCGACGGAAGGTGCGATTACCCGGATCTTGCTTTCGGGGATACCGGTGGTCGCAGCCACCATCACCTTCATGATGTGTGGCACCTGCGACGCGGTGTAGAGGGTGATCTCGCCCCCTGCTGGCGATGGAATCGCCAGGCAGCCGCGAGGCTCCATCGCGGAGGGAATCAACCGCTGCTGCACGAACTTGGCCTTGACCACGTGCGCCGCTTCGGCGAAGGCCTTTTCGGTGCCTTCGGGGTCGGGGATCAGCGGCCAGTGGAAGGCCTTGTTGGTCGTGAGGTCCGAGTGAGCCATGACCTCGTTGGCCACGGCGGCCTCGAGCGATCCAACCGCAGGGAGTGGCTCGTAGTCAACGATGACCTTTTCTGCGGCGTCAGCAGCGCCATATCGACTGTCGCAGAGCACGACGGCGACGATGTCGCCAACGTGTTTGGCTTCGTCGACGCAGACCGGATTGTGCGCAGGGTTCACCATGTCGTCGGTGACCGGCCATGCACACGGCAGGGGAGCGAGCCACAGGCCCATCTCGGCAAGTTGTGCGCCGGTGTAGACCGCTGCGACGCCGGGCATCGCCTCGGCTTCGGAGGTGTCGATGCTGTTGATCTTTGCGTGGCCCATCGTCGACCGGACCATGCCCATCCAGAGCTCGCCAGGAGCGTGGATGTCGTCGATGAACTTGTTCTCTCCAACGAGGAGTGCGGGGTCTTCCTTGCGAAGCATCCGGGTGCCCATGACTGCGGTCATGCTGCACCTCCCGAAACGCTCTGTATCGCCTTGACGATGTTGTGATAACCGGTACAACGGCAGAGGTTGCCTTCGATCCCTGCGCGAACTTCGTCTTCACTCGGGTTCGGGTTCTCCTTCAAGAATGACGTCGCCGCCATCACCATGCCCGGTGTGCAATACCCGCATTGCAGAGCGTGGCACTGCTGGAAGGCTTCCTGCATCGGATGCCAGTTCTGCACGCCGGTGGAAATTCCTTCGGATTCCGCGACCGCCGACAACCCTTCGATCGTTGTGATGTTGGCGCCGTCAGCCTGCACTGCGAGCACGGTGCACGACTTCACGGATTCGCCATCGATGTGCACGGTGCACGCTCCACATGAGGAGCTGTCGCACCCGATATTCGTGCCTGTCAGACCCAGATCGTCTCGGAGGTGATGGACCAACAAGGTTCTCGGCTCGACATCGCTACTGCGCGTCTTGCCGTTCACGGTCATGGACACATCCATACAGTTCCCCTTCGGTCAGGTGACTGCTCCGATTCTGTCGCGGAAGTGTGACCCGCGCCACTTCTAAACGCCGCGGTCGCGAGGAACGAGCGGGAAATTCAGACGCAGTTGGTGTTTGTGAGGGCGGCGCCGTTGCGAGATCGGATCACGTACGCGTTTCCGGTGATGAACTCGGCATCGGTGAACGTGAGGACATTGCCAACGTTGGCGAGGTAGGTGTCGTTGCGTCGGACGATGTAGGTGTCCTCGCCATC
>RCMY010001497.1_pt1 | contig 22216 bp, 17 predicted proteins | sample 2041341 | NCBI WGS metagenome assembly RCMY01 (sample SAMN09708234, study PRJNA481090) | Marine sediment metagenome, whole genome shotgun sequencing project.
CAAGCTCCTGGGCAAGGTCGAAGCCGGCCCGCACGACGACCTGCAGTTGATCTCCTCGACGCCCGGCGGCGAGGCCGTCATCGACTTCGACGCCCTCTGGGCCTGCACCACCTGCGGCGCGTGCGTCGAGGAGTGCCCGGTCGACATCGAGCACGTCAACGTCATCACGGAGATGCGTCGCTACTCCGCCATGATGGAGTCCAGCTTCCCGGCGGAAGCCGGCGTCATGCTCCGCAACATCGAGAACTCCGGCGACCCGTGGGGCGTCGGTGCCGCTGGTCGCGAGGAATGGCTCACGCAGCTGGACTTCGAGGTCCCGCGCGCAACGGCCGGCTCGCTGCTGGACGACTCGATCGAGTACCTGTTCTGGACCGGCTGTGCCGGCGCCGTCGATGACCGCGCCAAGAAGGTCACGCGCGCCACGGCGGAACTGATGCAGATGGCCGGCGTGAAGTTCGCGGTCCTCGGCGCAGGCGAGATGTGCACCGGTGACCCGGCGCGTCGCCTGGGCATGGAGTACGTCTTCCAGATGCTCGCGGAACAGAACGTCGAGGTCCTCAACTCCATCGGCATGTCGGAGAAGGACGAGGACGGAAAGAACAAGCGACGCATCGTCGCCTCCTGCCCGCACTGCCTCAACACCCTGCGCAACGAGTACCCGGACTTCGACGGGCACTTCGAGGTCCTGCACCACAGCCAGGTCCTCGCGGACCTCGTGGACACGGGCCGCCTGATCGCCACCAAGGAGGTCGAGCAGCGCGTGACCTTCCACGACAGCTGCTACCTCGGCCGTCACAACGACATCTACGCCGACCCGCGCAAGCTCATCGACGCCGTCCCCGGCACGACGGGCGTGGAGATGGAACGCAACCGTTCCAACGGCTTCTGCTGCGGCGCCGGTGGTGCCCGCATGTGGATGGAAGAGACCATCGGCGACCGCGTCAACATCAACCGCGTCGAGGAAGCGCTCGACACCCTTGGTGATGGCGAGGGCGACTCGATCGTGGCCGCCGCGTGTCCCTACTGCAACACGATGCTGACCGACGGCATCAACCAGAAGACGCAGGAGGGCGCCGTCGCCGAGGGCAAGGTCCGCGTCATGGACGTGGCCGAGGTCCTGCGCATGGGCATGGAGCTCCCACTCGCAGGCGGCAACGGCTTCGGCCACGCCGACAAGTCCAAGCCCGCCGAGACCCACTGAGTCTGGCGAACACCACGCTGACGCCCCGACCCCGGTCGGGGCGTCGCGCGTTTGCGGGCCTCAGAAGTTGCGGTGCATCTGCGACGCCGTGGGGCCGGACTGGCCCTGGTACTTCGAGTTGAGCTCCGGCGAGCCGTAGGGGCGTTCCGCAGGCTTGTCGAGCTGCTCGAAGACGAACTGCCCGATCTTCATCCCCGGGTAGATCGCGATCGGCAGCGTCGCCACGTTCGACAGTTCCAGGGTGACGGTGCCGCTGAAGCCCGGGTCGATGATGCCGGCGGTCGAGTGGATCAGCAGGCCCAGGCGACCCAGCGAGCTCTTGCCGTCCAGCCTCGCCACCACGTCGTCTCCCAGGGAGATCGACTCCAGCGTCGTGCCCAGGACGAACTCGCCCGGGTGGAGCACGAACGGGTCGCCGTCCGGGACCTCGACCAACTCCGTCAGGTCATCCTGCACGGCGCGGACGTCGATGAACGGGTGGCGGTGGTTGGCGAACACGCGGAACGCGCTGCCCAGTCGGATGTCGAGGGAGGCCGGCTGGATCGCGTCGTCGGCAAGCGGCTCCACCCGGATGCGGCCCTCGGCGAGGGCGGAACGGATGGTGCCGTCGGAGAGGATCACGTGAGGTTCCGGGTCGCGGGGGACTGCGTCAGGGAGCCTAGGAGTGCGGCAGGCAGGTGACGCCGTCGGCGTGCAGTTGCCCCAGCAGTGCCTCGTAGCTGTCGCCGATCCGCTGACGCTCCGAATCCGACAGGTCCCGGGCCCAGCGATCCACGTTGGCGCGCCCTGCCAGGATGCGGTGGCGCCGGTAGTTGCGGACGCCCTCGGACTCCTTGACGCCGAGGAAGTCGACCAGCGACGTGTGCACGTCCTCGGCGGCCTCGCCCACCAGGTCGGCAAGGTGGATGACATGCACCTTGTCCTCGCCGATGGTCTTGGTCCCGGCGTCGGCGCGGCGCATGCCGTCCGCCCACCAGGCCAGGCCGTCGTCCCAGGTCGTCGGTCCCCACGGCTGGGTCAGCACCGAGGCCACGACGTCCCGCCCGTCGCGGACCGTGTGCACGAACCGGGCCAGCGGGAACCAGCGGGCCAGCGTCGGCATGACCAGCGCATTGGGCGGTGACATCTCGACCCAGTGGTCGCGGTCGACCGGGGGCAGGGGATCGAGCAACTCATGGACGAACAGGCGCCCGGCCTCGTCGAGGTCCTGGTCGGCGCGCTCCAGGAAGCGCTCGCACATCCGGTGGATCTCCCGGCCGGAGTGCAGCCAGTGCAGCCCGCGGCCCCCGCCGTCCCAGGATCGGAAGTACCAGTTGTCACGCAGGTCCTGGACGAAGGCTTCGGGGTCGCGGCGGCCCTCGACGACGTCGACCAGGCCTCCGGGAATGCAGTGGACCTTCACCTCGATGTCGATGAGGTGATGCCGCGGATACTGCCCGATCAGGCGACCCACCACCGTCGTTCCGGAGCGGCCGGTGCCGCCGACGAAGATGGGGTTCGGCATGGGAGCTCGCTGTCGAGGGTGGCTAGTCTGGCGCACCCTCGCGGGTGTAGCTCAATGGTAGAGCTCTTGCTTCCCAAGCAAGTGACGAGGGTTCGATTCCCTTCACCCGCTCCACGCATTCCTCGCGCCCCTTCGCGCTCCCGTCAGGGCCGATCGGCGCGGCTGCTCGTCGGCTGCGAGGCTCGCACGGCGGTCCACATCAGCGCGGTCGCCGCGGCCATCTGTGGCAGCGACGTCACGCCGGCGACCATCGCGATGAGGACGCCCAGGACGACGGCTGCGCCGGCCGAACGAACCCGCACCGAGGACAGCGCCACGGCCTCGACCTTGACGGTTGGCTTGGGCTTGGCTCGTTCGGCGGCGGCCTTCTTGAGTTGCCATGCGGCGAACGGCAGCACGGCGACCGTCAGCAGCAGGATCCAGGTCGCCCGGTGTGCCCAGAACGAAGGGTCGCCAGGCTGCTCTCCCGCGACGATGCCCACCTTGCCGAAGACGGACAGGACGGACGCGAGCAGCGGTTCGAAGCTCTTGTGCCACAGGTACAGCGGCATCCCGACCGCCCCGAGGATCTGCACGGGCGCGTAGACCGACCTGCGCTCCAGCAGGGCGCGGGCGGGACGCGCCAGCAGGATGACCAGGCCGGCCTGCATCACGGCCACGGCGGCGATCATCAGGGTGGGCGGCAGCACGTTGTTGTCGCCGATGTCGCCGCCAACCAGGGCGACCGGGTAGCCCGCGGCCACGCCGGCGAACAGACCCACGATCCCCAGCAAGGCGAAGCCTGTGCCGTGGCGACGGGTGAGGTTGGCCCGGCTCCAGAGCACCCCGAGTTGCTGCGGGATCATCCACACGATGATGGCGTTGGGCAGTCCGGCCAGCGGAGAATCGCCCAGCAAGAAGAAGCGTGCTGCGTCGACGACCGCCGCGGCGCCGAGCAGGGCGAACACGGCACGCCAGGACGCCTTGCCGTCGAACCGCAGTGACCACGGCAGCAGCGCCTGGGTCGCCACGATCATCGCGATGAACCACAGGTGGACGGTGAGCGACGTGCTGAAGAATCCCAGGACGCGCCACGCACCCTCCGCCCCGTTCACGTCGAGGGCGACCCCGGTACGCAGGGTCCCGGCGATCACCAGCCAGCCGGTCAGGTAGACGGCAACCGGTCGTGCCAGACCGTGCAGGCGACCCTGGAACCAGGCGGCGAAGGGTGTCCCGGCCGCGGTTGCCCGCGTCAGCGAGGGGGCGTTGACGGCGGCGGACACGAAGACGAACAGCGGCACGACCTGGAGCGCCCAGGTCAGCCACGCGCTTCCAGCCCAGGTGTGCAACAGGTGGGCCGTGTCGCCGAGGTGTCCGTCCGCCCGCGCGATGGGCAGCGTGGCAAGCCAGTGCCCGTAGATCACGACCAGCAACGCCCCCGCACGCAAGGCGTCGGCGTAGCGGTCTCTGGTCGATGGTCTGTCGGTTCCCATGACGCCCTCTCGATCTCTGAAGTGTCCCGCAGACGTGTGGCGGTCCTTGGGAGGTCGTGCAGGAGACTCCTCGAGAACTTGAGCACCTCGACGACTTGAGGCCGACGCGTTCCGTGGCCGGGCCGTCCCCACCGCCCCGCAGGGCCAACGACGACCGAACACCGACGCCAGAACGCCCCAGCGTGCGGGCATCCCGTAATGTCATGTCGTCGCCACCGAGCCTGGAGTCTTTCGTGACGTCACGGCTCGACCGCGTCCTTGTGCTGGCGCTTGTCCTGGTGATGATCCTGACCGTCGCCACGATCCTCGTGTCGACGCGTGCCACCACGGAGCGCGCCGCGGTCGCCCAGATGGAACAGGTGATGACCCGCGTTGCCTTCGAGGCCAGCGACGAGGCCGGCGCCTTCCTCAACCCGGCCGAGAGCCTGGCTCGGCTGACGGCGGACCTGCTCGAAGACGCCGTGTTCAGCGAGCGGGACCCGGAGCGATTCGAGGAGTTCCTGCTGGACCTGCTCCACGAGAACGAGCTCGTCGACGGCATGTTCGTGGGACGTGCAGATGGTGACTTCTTCTACGTCAAACGCGACGATGCGCGCGGCGCGGGAGGGTTCCGGACCAAGGTCATCGACGTCGGGCTGACCTCGCGCGAGGTCACCTACACCTGGCGCGATCGAACGGGCGAGGTCGTCGACACCGAGACCGACCCGGACGACGACTTCGACCCCCGGACGCGGCCCTGGTACCTCGGTGCCCAGCAGGCGGAACGGGCGATCTGGACGGACCCCTACATCTTCTTCTCCTCGGGCCAGCCCGGGATCACCACGTCGGCGCCCATCACTCCGGACGACGCGGAGGGTGGCGACATCGGCGTGTTCGGTGTGGACGTCGAGATCCGTGAGTTGTCCTCGATCTTGGCCAGCCTTCCGATCAGTGAGGAAGGACGTGCCTTCATCGTCGACGGGTCGGGGCAGTTGGTGGGCATCAGCACGGCGGAGGACCTCGGGCTCGAGGACGGGGAGAGCGTTCGACGTGCCACCCCGTCCGAAACGGGAGACGCCGTGGTTCGCCAGGCCTATGCGACCCTCCTGGCCACCGGGGGCCCCTTGGTCGACGAGCCGACGTTCGTGGAGTTCCTCGTCGACGGGCGTCGCTGGCGTGCGAGCTTCGAGCCGTTCGCCACGGGACGCTGGCCCTGGACCGTTGCGGTCTTCGCCCCGGACGACGACTTCCTCATGGAGGTGCGCGCGACGCAGGCGGCCAACACGCGACTGGCCCTGATCGTCGGCTTGATCGCCACGCTCCTCGCCGTGGCGTTGACGACCGGCCTGACAAGGCCGCTGGCACGGATGCGACGCTCGGTCGAGACGGACGTGCTCACCCAGTTGGGCAACCGACGCGCCCTGGAACGACGGGGGACCGCTGTTCTCGAGGACGCGGTCGCGCGTGGCACGCCGATCGGGTTGGCGATGCTGGACCTCGACCACTTCAAGGCGGTCAATGACAGTTACGGCCACACCGTGGGGGACGAGGTGCTCAAGGCAGTGGCAAGCCGGATGCGTCGCGCGCTGCGTGACGATGACCTGCTGATCCGCCAAGGAGGCGAGGAGTTCCTCGTCCTGCTGCCCGACACGGGTGCCGACGAGGCACAGCAGGTGCTCCAACGCCTGGTGGCCGGCATCCGGGGAGCCCCGATCAACACCTCGGAGGGCCCCGTCCCGACGACGATCTCCGCGGGACTGGTCACTGGCTGGCCCCACCCCGACCAGGACATCCGCGAAGTGGCCACAGCGGCTGACGACGCGCTCTTCGACGCCAAGCGAGCGGGGCGGGACCAACTGATCGTGAAGACCAGTCTGCGCCGCGAACAACCGGCCGCCGGTGCCTGACGAGCCAGGGGTCGTGCGAACCGTGACGACCGGGACGATGCGCACGGCACCCCAGGCTCACCTAGCCTTCACCACGGCGAGACGCGCCGACGAAGGGACCGAGGGCACGTGACCGAGGCGGACGCGCAGGATCGTCGCGGCACCGTCGCTCTCATCCTCCTTTTCGGGGCGGTGGTGTGGTTCTCCGCCCAGACGTCGCAGGACGTGCAGCTGTTCGTCCGCGCTGCAGCCTGGACAGCGTCCGGCCTCATCGCGGTGCTGATCGGCGGTCGCCGACGTCCGGAGCCTTCGGCCGCGTGGCAGGTCCTCGGCCTCGGGGCGGTGCTCATCGGCGGATCGTGGCTCGCCCGTGCGCTCTATCCGGAGGTGCGAGGCCTCGGGGAGTGGCCTGACCTGCTCTCGGGTGCGGGCTTCCTGCTGGCCGGCGCAGGTCTGCTGCTGGCCGGGCGAAGTCGGCGTGAACGGGTCGCCCTGTTGGACGGCGCGATCCTCGCCGGCGCCGTCATCACCTTTGCCTGGGCCGTCATCATCGCCCCGCGCATCGACGACGTCGTGGGCAACGGGTCAGCCGAGATCGGTTCGGCCGCCATGCACGTCGCCGGCGGCACCCTGGTCGTGTCCGTGGGCGTGGCGATCGCGCTGGCCGCTGGTTCGTCCCTCGGACGTGCGACGTGGCTCGCCAGCCTCGGTGTCCTCAGCGCGCTGGTGGCCGCGGTCGGCTGGGCGTACCAAGGTCTGGCCGGCGCAGAGCAGTCGTTGGGTGGCTCGGCCGCATGGCTCCTGGCGCCCGCCGTGGTCGCCATCGTGGCCTTCGCCCGGGACCCCGTCAGTCTTGACGAGGAGGTCGCGTCCAGCGAGATCACCACCGCCCGATACATGCTGTTGGTGTTGCTGGTGATCATGCCGTCTTTGACGATCGGCATCATCAGCGCCGTCCCCGGCAACGAGATGCAGGCCTCGGAGCAGCAGTCCGACTCGGTGCTGTTGTTGGGCATCTGGGTGACGATCTCGTCGGTCCTCTTCCTCGCCGCTCGCATCTGGGCCTCGGCCGGGTTCGCCCTCGAGGACGAACGCGCCCTTGCACAGTTGCGCTTCCAGCGACTGATCGAGCACTCGGCTGACGTCGTCTGCCTCGTGTCCTCGAAGGGGAAGGTCTTCTACGCCTCGCCCTCGATCGGGCGTGTCCTGGGGCGCGCCGCCGATGACCTGGTCGGCAAGAGATTCGACGACCTCATCCTCGCCGAGGACCGTGACGACCTCAGCGCGCTGATGAACCACGCCATCCGGCAGCAGGGCAACGCCGTGCCCTTGCGCCTGCGGGTCGTCACCGCAGACGGCAAGGTGCGGCCCGCCGAGGGCACGATCACCGACCTGACGGCCGTGGCCGGGGTCGAGGGCATCGTCGTGACGATCCGGGACGTGTCCAAGCGTGTCGCGCTGGAGGAGGAACTGACGCGCGCGGCGCTCGAGGACCCGCTGACCGGGTTGGCCAACCGCACCAGGCTGACGGACCGGATGCGCCACGCCATGGCGCAGCGCGCCACGGACCACGAGCAGGATGCAGACGGCCGCACGTTGGGTCTGTTGTTCGTCGACCTCGACGACTTCAAGACGATCAACGACGGCCTCGGCCACGTCGCCGGCGACGAGGTCCTCAAGGTCGTGGCCGAGCGAATCAACGGCGTGATCCGGGAGGCGGACACGGCGGCGCGCTTGGGTGGCGACGAGTTCGCGATCTTCCTGGAATCACTGTCGCCCCTCGACCCGGAGCAGGCCGCCCACAACGTGGCGCAGCGCCTGATCACCAACATGGCGAAGCCGATCGAGGTCGCCGGTGAGAGCGTGCGCGTCCGCCTGTCGGTCGGGTTGGCGATGTCGCGGGACGGCATGTCCGAGGAGGAACTGATCCAGAACGCCGACGTGGCGATGTACTCGGCCAAGCAGGCCGGGTTGTCGTTCGCGGCGTACGACACCGGCATGGCGTCGCGTGCACGTCGACGACTGCTGCTGACGCAGGACCTCGAAGCGGCGCTGGACGCCAACGACGTCGACCTGCGCTATCAACCGATCGTCGCTCTCCCCAGTGGCGAGTTGGTGGGTGTCGAGGCCCTGATGCGCTGGCACCACCCCACCTTCGGTCGCATCCCGGCCAACGAGGTCGAGGACCTCGCCGTCCGCGGTGGGCTTGCGGACAAGATGACCGAGTGGGCCTTCGAGCGCGTACGGGCCGACAAGTCTCGTTGGTTGGCTCGTACCGGCGAGCCACTCAAGGTCGGCGTCAACCTCGCCGCCCGACAACTCACCGGCGAGGTGCTGCGCCTGTTCGACCGGGCCTTCAAGGAGTTCCCGGTCGGAGCACCCGGAATCCAGATCGAACTCACCGAGTCTGCCCTCCTGCGTGACGCCACGGCGGCTGCCCGCATCCTGGGAGAGTTGCGTCAACGTGGGGCGACGATCGCCATCGACGACTTCGGCACCGGCTACGCCTCCCTGGCCTACCTGCGCAAGTTGCCGGTGGACGTGGTCAAGATCGACCGCGAGTTCGTCTCCGAACTGGACGCCGAGAACGCGGACGGTTCCTTCGCGCACCTGATCCAGGACCTGGCGACCCGGCTGAAGCTGGAGACGGTGGCCGAGGGCATCGAGACCCGCGTGCACCTCGACGCGGTCATCGGGCTGGGTTGCCAGTTCGGCCAGGGTTTCCTGTTCGGCCGTGCCACGACGATCGACGCGCTGTTGGCGGACCACCGCATGGGCATGCGGCGCGTCTCGAACTGACGCCGCCGACTCACTTCAGGTGCTTGCCCTTCTCGGCGAAGCGCTTGCGACGGAAGACGTCGGTGCGGGCCGAGGCGACCCGGTCGAGGATGAGCCGGCCGTCGAGGTGGTCGAGTTCGTGCTGGAAGGCGCGGGCCTCGAAGCCCTCGGCCTCGATGACCCGCAGGTCGCCTTCCGGCGTGCGTCCGCGAAGCACGACCTGTGTCGCTCGGCGGACGTCGCAGGTGAAGTCCGGCACCGACATGCAGCCTTCGCGGCCCATCTCCGAACCCTGCGTGAACAGCACCTCGGGATCGAACAGGACGACCAGCCCGTGGTTGCCCTCCGGGGGCTTGCGCATCACGGACACGTCCAGCGCGAAGGCGCGCGACGGCACGCCGATCTGCGGGGCCGCGAGGCCGACGCAGCCCGGGGCGTCGTACATCGAGTCGACGAGGTCCTGGGCCAGGGCGCGCTCGCGCGGGCCGATCTCGCCGACGGGGCCCGTGAGCCCCTTGAGGACACGTGCCGGGTAGTTGACGACCGCCTTGACTGCCATGTCAGAGCGTCTCGGCGTCGAGGACGCGCAGCGTGTGGTCCACGCCGAGCTCCTCGCACGTCGTTCCCAGCCGTCCGGCCAGGCCGTCCGGGTCCTGCGACACCAACTCGATGATCATCGCGTAGATGGGGTTGTCGCCGGGGGAGAGCAGGCGGGTCTCGAGGTCGGTGACGTTGGCGCCCGCGTCGGCAAGCGTGCGCGTCACGCCGGCGAGGATCCCGGGCGCGTCGGCCCCGTAGACGCTCAGCACGTGTGTCGGGAGCGGGGAGGCCTGCCCGGCGCCGACCTCGCTGACGTGGATGTCCAGGCCGAGGTCCGACGTCGCGTCACGCAGGGCCGCGGCGAGGCGGTCGGCGTCGACGTCGGTGGCGACCAGCAGGACGATCGCGAAGTGGCCCCCGAGGATCGTCATGGCGGAGTCCTCGACGTTGCCGCCGACCTCCGTGAGGGCCCCGGCGACCGCGGCGACGATGCCGGGGCGATCGACGCCGATCGCGGTGACCGCGTACTCGTGGCTTGCCATGGGGTTTCCTGGGGCGTCGGTTCCGGGCGGCAGGGTACGTGCGGTCTCGCAGCGCCCCGGCGCGTAGCGTCCCGACCATGCAGACCCTGACCCGCCGCCGCACGACGCTCGCCCTCGTGGCAGCGACCGCCCTGTTGACTGCCTGCGGCAGCGTCGACACCGTGATCCGCGATCCGGCCTCGGGTTCCGCGACGCTTGCACCGACCGACGGTTCGCCCCCGGCCACCACGGCCGACACGTCGTTGGGGCGGGTGCCGCCGTTGCATCCCAGCGTCGACGACTGGGACCAGGCCACGATCGACCTCATCTCGTCCGACGGGCGCGTCGAGACCCTCGCGGTGTTGGTCGCGCAGACCCCGGCTCAGCGGTCGCACGGCCTGATGGAGGTCACCGACCTCCCGGTCGGGACCGGCATGGTGTTCCTGTTCGACGAGGACGGCACGACCGGGTTCTGGATGAAGAACACCCTCATCCCGTTGGACATCGCGTACGTGGCAGCCGACGGCTGGGTCGTGTCGACGACGACCATGGTCCCGTGCCCGCCGGACGAGTCCTGCCCCAGCTACCCCCCGGACGGCCCGTATCGCCTGGCCATCGAGGTGCCGGCGGGTCATTGGGACGAGATCGGTCTGGACACCACCTGGCGCGTCGAGGTGAAGCGATGACGGCCGTGTCGCCGGCAGGTCGAGGGACGACCGTCGGGTTCATCGGCCTCGGGGCGATGGGTTGGCACATGGCCGCCAACCTCACGGCGTCCTTCGACCACGTGCTGGTGCACAACCGGACCGCCGAGGTCGCGACCCGGCATGCCGCGGCCCACGGGACGCACGCGGTCGACCTGGTTGCCATCGCGGCCGCGGACGTGATCGTCACCTGCCTGCCCACCAGCCAGGTCGTCGCCGAGGTCGTCGAGCACGTCCTGCCGCACCTGCGAGCCGGGGCCGTGTGGATCGACGCGACGTCCGGCGACCCCGCCCTGGGCCGGGCCCTGGCCGATCTTCTGCAGCAACACGGGGTCGACCACCTCGACGCCCCGGTCTCCGGCGGGACCAACGGGGCGGAGGCCGGGACCCTCACGATCATGGTCGGCGGCGCTTCCGACGTCCTCGACGCTGTCCGGCCGGTCCTTGCGTGCTTCGGCCAGCGGATCGTCCATGTCGGGGACGTCGGATCCGGACATGCGGTGAAGGCGATCAACAACACGCTCCTGGCAGCGAACCTGGCCGCGGCGGTCGAGGGCCTGGTCGCGCTCAAGGGCCTGGGGATCGATCCTGCAGCGGCGCTGGAGGTCATCAACCACGCCTCGGGGCGTTCGTTCGCCAGCGAGCATCCGATTCCGGAACGCATTCTGACCGGGACCTTCGACAACACGTTTGCGCTTGGCCTCCTGGCCAAGGACGCGGGAATCGGCGCGGCTGTTGTCGATGCCGCCGGGGACGAGGGCCGCCTGCTGCGGGCTGTCGCCATCCTTTATGGTGATGCGACCGACGACCTCGGGGGAACCGGCGATCACTCCGAGGTGGCCAAATTCATCGAAAATCGGGCAAAGCGGACGCTTCGTTGAAGGTTTGGGTGGTCACGACGGGTCATTTCGTCATTGAGCATGGTGCAATCGTTGCGCCGGCCGACAATGATCATCAGGGATCGTCCGGCTGATTTCGGCCGGACCGCAACAGGAATGCAGGCCACCACATGACGGATGCGCTCACGGCGACCCAGGTCGTCAGCAACGCGCTGTACATCGTGCTCGCCCTGGTCTCCCTGCGACTCTGGATGCGGAACCGCACGGCACCGGGCGTGGGTTGGGTTGCCGCGACCTTCGTCAGTGGCGGCCTGATCGTCGGACTGGGGCTGATTCTCGGTCCGGAACCCGTCGACACGCCAGCGTGGATCACGAAGATCTTCGTCGTCCTGCTGCTCGCCCTGCCCCTCAGCCTGCACCGGTTCGTCTCGACGTTGGCTGGTGGAAGTCGGTGGCTGGGCAGGATGGCGGAGCTTGGTGCGGCCGGGATCGTGGTCGTCACGCTGCTGCTTCCCAGTTTCCCCGGCCCCGACGAGGAGCCGACTGCGGGCTGGGCCGTCTTCACGTTCGCCTTCATGGCCGTCTGGTTGGTCCTGAATGCCCGCGCTGCGTGGGTCCTGATGCGGGCGGCGAAGGGCCAGCCCAACGTGATCCGCCGACGCCTGCAGGTGCTCGCGGGCGGAGCCGTCGGCCTCGGGTTGGCCATCGTGCTGCCTTCCCTGGCCCCGACGTCCAGTGTGCTGGCGGTCGGTGGAGCCGTGGCCGGCGCCGTCTCCGGGGTGATGTTCCTCGTCGGGTTCGCCCCACCCAGCCTGCTGCGTGCGTGGTGGCGCGAATCCGAGGAACTGGCGCTGCACGACGCGACCCAGCAACTCATGCTGGCCTCGCATCGCGACGAGGTGGCCAAGACCCTGTTGCCGTGCATGACCGCGCTTGTCGGGGCCCGCGGCAGCGCGCTGCTCGACGCCGACGGGAAGGTCATCGGGCGGGACGGCGAGATTCCGGGCGACCCTGCGGAGGCACTGCATGGGTCTTCCTCGGACGTCCTGGTCGTTCCTGTGGCCGGGAAGCAGTCCGTGGTCCTCTGGACCTCGCCGTGGTCGCCGATGCTGGGCGAGGACGAGCGGCGCCTGCTGGCCCGGCTCACCGTCCTGTCCGACCTGGCCCTCGACCGTGCGGACCTCTTCGAGGCAGAACGTCGCGCCAAGCACCAGGCCGAGCTCGCCAACGAGGAGGTCGAGGCCTTCGTCGCAACGATCACCCACGACCTGCGCAACCCCCTGACGACGGTCGGCGGCATGGCGGATCTGCTCCTCGGGCCGCTCGAGGGCGACCTGACCGACCGGGCCCGGGACTTCGTCGAACGCATCCAGGCCAACGCCAAGTACATGGGCGCCCTCGTCGACGACATCCTGGCCCTGGCCGAGGTGGGGCAGGTCAAGGGCCGACTCGAGCCCGTCGCCCTCCAAGAGATCGGCGAGGCCATCTCCGTCGAGGTCACGATGCGCGAGCCCCTGACCGAGGTGGCCGTGCATCAGCTTCCCGTGGTCCTGGGTGACCCGGTGCGGCTGCGACGCCTCTTCGAGAACATCGTCGGCAACGCGATGAAGCACGGTGGTCGCGAGGACATCCGGATCGACGTGACCGCCGTGGAGACCGAGGGCGACTTCCTCGAACTGCGGTTCCTCGACAACGGTCGGGGCGTCCCGCCCGAGGCCAGTGAGCGCGTCTTCGGCGTCTTCGAGCGCCTCGAGGGGCGCGGCAAGGGAACGGGCCTGGGCTTGGCCATCTGTCGCAAGCTGGTCGAGCAGTGGGGCGGCTCCATGTGGTTCGCCACCTCCCAGGGCGGCGCGGACGTCCGCATCCGCGTACCGGGCCACCTGGTCGTCGGGCCGGGCACGGGCACGAAGGCCGCGGAGCACACGGCCGTTGCGACGCCCAACGGCTCCGATCCGACCGTCAACGAGGACGCTGGCCAGCCCGTGTCCTCGGCTGACCTGCCTCGGGACCGTCCGATCGACGCGGCTACCCTGCCGCCCAAGCGGGCGACGGGCGGCGGCGGGAGCCACTGACCGCCGTTCGTCCTCACCCGATCGGGTGCCGTCGAGACCGGAGCGCAGCATGGAGTCCTGGCAGATCATCCTCCTGGCGTTCCTCTTCCTGTTGCCCATGGGGCTCATGGTCGACTACTGGGGCGACGAACGCCTGACCTTCCGCGGCAAGCCGATCCGGCGCCCGTGGGTCCGCCAGATCGAGCACCCGGACTCCGACAAGCACTGAGTCTCAGCGCTCAGCGTCCTGCGGGTGTGGGCAGTTGCTCGGCGTCCGCATCGCGGGCGACGACCAAGGCGACGATCGAGCCCGTGCGGCACCGGATCGTGGCCTTGAGGAACGTGCGGAAGTCTCCGCTGTCGACCAGCACCTCGGCCTCGAAGCCCTCGTCCTCCACGGAGATCACCTCGACGCCGGGACGCCCGGCGAAGGCGTCGCGAAGTTCCAGCGGCGTGGCATCGACGAATCCCGTGACCGCGGTGATCGGGCCGGTGCGACGGACCTCGACGACCACCATTCCGTCCGGTTGGACCAGTCCCTCGACCGGGTCATGCGGGCTGGGAGCCGGCAGGGGCCCGCACTCCGGGAAGTCCGCGTAGATCGCGCCCGGGTCGGTGACGGTCGAGGTCGCTGGCCCATCGCCGGCGCAGGCCGTGGCGAGCACGACGGCGACCAGCGCGGCGATCGGCCGGACGGTCCGGGCGGGGACCGTCATCGCTGACAGAGGCCGGTCTCCTGCGTGCCGGTCAGGCACCGCGTCGGACGGGGCTCGATCGGCTCGCTGCGCAGTCGCGGTCCGGCCTTCTGCATGACGAACAGGGGGTTGCTGACCGGCTTGGGGCCCCCGGCGGCCGTGCGCAGCATGGTCGAGGCCGTGGCGAACCAGAGGTTGCCGTCGAGGTCCAGCGTGGAGCTGAAGAACTCGCCGAGCCGTCGGTCGCCGGCCTCACCGAGGCTGGTGTTGCAACCCGTCCCGTTCAGGCAGATGTCACCGACGTGGATCGGGTCGGGCGTGACGACCTGGACCGTGAAGGCCGGGTCCAGCCGCTCCGAAGAGCCGTCGGGGCAGGTGACGTCGGTGCCGAGGGCGTTGAGGGTGTGGGCGGTGACGATGTGGAAGGCGTTGGGGTCATCGGCCGAGTTCATCATCCAACTGAGGGCGACCTTGCCCTCGTCGCCGGCGGTGAGCCAGGGCCACATCGCGTCGCCCTCCCACGGGAGGTCGATGACGACAGGATCGCCCCAGGTCTCGGTGTCGCGGTTGAAGGCGTTGAAGACGACCTCGCCGGTGGGCTTGGTGTCGCCCGGGCCGTTGTAGCCACGGGCGCGGGCCCGGTACGCGTTGCCGGCGTCGTCGATGGCCAGGTCGTTGTCGAAGAACGCGACCCCGGCGCCCAGGTACGCGCCGTCGTGGATCGTCCAGGTCGCCCCGTCGTCCCCGCTGATCGCGATGGCCTCGGTCCCCGCCGGTCCGATGATCCCGTCGTCGGGGTTGCGCGGGTCCGGGTAGGGCTTCGCCGTGATCGGGACGCCGGTCGCCACCGGGATCCAGGTCAGGCCATGATCGGTCGAGCGCAGCAGTTGGCTGGCGGTCGTGACGTAGAGGAAGACCTCGCCCTCCTCCAGCGCGACCAGCCAGGGGCGGTCGCCGGCGGTGACGTACGGGTTGCCGATGGGGTAGGACTGGCCGTCGTCGAGGGAGGCGTACACCGCGACGTTGACCAAGTTGATCTCGGTGTTGTAGATGTTCCCGGCCTGGTCAACGGCGTAGTCGGGGTCGGAGAAGCCGGTCGAGGTGGCCGTGTGCGGCCCGGTGTTCGCGCCGTGCAGGCCGACGTGGTCCCAGGTCTGGCCCCCGTCGGTCGAGCGCCAGTTGAGCGTCTGGTTGGTGTAGCCCACCAGGAAGTCGTCGATCCCGGCCACGGCCGCGGCGTCCTTGTAGACATGCGTGGTGCCGGCGTGGGCAGAGACGTTGAGGGATCCGTCGAGCCCCGTGGCGACCACGGGTTCGCCGCCAGCACGGGCGGAGTCGATCCAGACCGGCTCGTCGAAGACCATCGGCGCGGGGGCGAGGTCGATGCACGGGGCGTCGGCCTCGGCGGCCAGCAGCACGGGCAGCGACCCGGCCAGCAGGCCAGCGATCACCAGGGCGGAGCGGGTGCGGTTCATGTCCGAGGTTTTCGACGTGGTCGTGGTGTGGCCCTTGTCCCGGGCGTTCTCACCCCTGTTCCGGTCGGTTGCGGCGCGAATCGGGGGGTGCGCCTCCTTGGCTCACCCATAGTTGAGTCCCTATGGCTCAGATAGTCTGCGTCAAGGAGCCGCAGAAGGGTTGCCATCGACGAGACCGTTCGTACCCTTGCTCCCAAGAGACGGCCCCTGCAAAGCGGGCCGACTCGTCACCGGGCCCCTCCAGTGCCCCGTCCAGCGTCCCAGATTGCAAGGAGCACCACCATGGCCAAGGCCGTCGGTATCGACCTCGGAACCACCAACTCCGTCATCGCTGTTCTCGAGGGCGGAGAGCCCAAGGTCATCGCGAACGCCGAAGGCGCACGCACGACCCCCTCGGTCGTCGCGTTCTCCAAGAACGGCGAGACCCTCGTCGGCGAGGTCGCCAAGCGCCAGGCCGTGACCAACGCCGACCGCACCATCCGCTCCGTCAAGCGCCACATGGGCTCGGGCGACTGGAAGGTCGAGGTCGACGGCAAGAACTACACGCCCCAGGAGATCTCGGCCCGCATCCTGATGAAGCTCAAGCGCGACGCCGAGGCCTACCTCGGTGAAGAGGTCACGTCGGCCGTCATCACGATCCCGGCCTACTTCGACGACGCCCAGCGCCAGGCCACCAAGGAAGCTGGCGAGATCGCCGGCCTCGACGTCCAGCGCCTCGTCGCTGAGCCCACCGCTGCCGCGTTGGCCTACGGCCTCGACAAGGAAGGCGAGCAGACCATCCTCGTCTTCGACCTCGGTGGCGGCACGTTCGACGTGTCCGTGATCGAGATGGACGAGGGCGTCTTCGACGTCAAGGCCACCCAGGGTGACTCGCAGCTCGGTGGTGACGACTGGGACCAGAAGGTCATCGACTGGATGATCGAGACGTTCAAGAACAACAACGGCGTCGACCTCTCCGGCGACAAGATGGCCGTCCAGCGTCTCAAGGAGGCGGCGGAGAAGGCCAAGATCGAGCTGTCGCAGGCGACCTCGACCACGATCAACCTGCCGTTCCTGACCGCCACCGACGCCGGCCCGCTGCACTTCGAGGAGGAGCTCTCCCGCTCCAAGTTCAACGACCTCACCGCGGACCTGCTCAAGCGCCTCGAGAAGCCGTTCAAGACGGCCATCAAGGACGGCGGCATCGCGCTGGATGCCATCGACCACGTCATCCTGGTCGGCGGCTCGACCCGGATGCCCGCCGTTGTGGACCTGGTCCGCGAGCTCACCGGAGGCAAGGAGCCCAACAAGGGCGTCAACCCGGATGAGGTCGTCGCCGTGGGCGCCGCCCTGCAGGCCGGCGTGCTCACGGGTGAGAAGAAGGACGTCCTGCTCCTCGACGTGACCCCGCTGTCGCTGGGCATCGAGACCAAGGGCTCCGTCACGCACAAGCTGATCGAGCGCAACACGACCATCCCGACGAAGAAGTCCGAGGTCTTCACGACCGCGGACGACAACCAGCCGTCCGTGGAGATCCACGTGCTGCAGGGTGAGCGGGAGATGTCGGGCGACAACAAGACGCTGGGCAAGTTCATGCTGACGGACATCCCGCCGGCGCCCCGCGGTGTGCCCCAGATCGAGGTCACGTTCGACATCGACGCCAACGGCATCGTGCACGTGTCGGCGAAGGACCTCGGCACCGGCAAGGAACAGTCGATGACGATCACCGGCGGCTCTGCGCTGGCGAAGGACGACATCGAGGAGATGGTCCGCGAGGCCAAGGAGAACGAGGCGATCGACAAGACCCGCCGCGAGGAGGCCGACCTGCGCAACCAGGCCGACTCCCTGCTGCACGCCACGGAATCCAAGACGCTCAAGGAGCACGGCGACAAGCTCGACGACGGCCTCAAGGGCGAACTCGAGGACGCCGTGAGCCAGCTCAAGGAAGCCCTCGACGGCACCGCCATCGACGACATCAAGTCGAAGATGGAGGCACTGTCGACCAAGGCCCAGGCCGCCTCGCAGGCGATCTACCAGGCCACGGCAGCCCAGTCCGATGACGCCACCGACGGCGCCGGCGCGACCGAGGGCGACGACGTCCAGGACGCCGAGGTCATCGACGCCGAGGTCGTCGAGGACGACGACGAAGACAACGAAGACGAGGCCTGACCCACCACCTCGGGGCCCGGCACCAACCGGGCCCCGTCGCCACCACTTCCGACGAGGACGTCCCACCCATGACGACGCCCCCCGAGCACGACCCCGAGCAGGGGCCCGACGAGGCCGAGCAGCAGAAGAAGGCTGCCGAGGCCTATCAGCAGATGGGCGCGACGCCCCCAGCCACCGAGCCGCGCCCCGCAGGCTCCGGCCTGGAGCCCGGTCCCTCGTCGGACCTGCCTGCCCCCGACCCGATCGACCAAGAACTGGCCGGCCTGCTTGCCGAGGCCGCCGAAGCCCCCGAGGACCTGCGCTCGAAGGAGGAACTGCTCCTGGCGCTGACCGAGGCCGAGGCCAAGGCCGCCGAGGCACAGGACGACCACCTGCGCCTGGCGGCCGAGTTCGCGAACTACCGACGTCGCGCGGAGCGCGATGCGATGCAGGGACGGATCGCTGGACGTGTTGACGTGCTGTCGGCCCTCCTCGACGTCCTCGACGACTTCGACCGGACCGTGGCCGCCGCTGCGGACTCGCCCGATGAGGGCTTGCGCAGTGGCGTGACCCTCGTCCACGGCAAGCTCGCCCAGGCGTTGGCCCAGCACGGGCTGACCCGGCTGGACGAGGCCGGTGTCCCGTTCGACCCCAACCGCCACGAAGCCGTCCAGAAGGTCGATGCCGCTGATGGCCCGCTCGAGCACGAGCGTGTCCAGCAGGTCTTCCGCCCCGGCTACCTCCACGGTGATCGCGTGCTTCGTGCCGCGATGGTCGTCGTGGAGCAGTGACCCACCAACTCCAGGATTTGCCCCATGGCCCAGCGTGAATGGCTCAGTACGGACTACTACGCCGTCCTTGGCGTGTCCGAGAGCGCCGACGCGGGCGAGATCAAGAAGGCCTACCGCAAGCTCGCGCAGCGCTGGCACCCCGACCGTCACCCTGACGACCCCAAGGCTGAGGGCAAGTTCAAGGAGGTCGGCGAGGCCTACGGCATCGTCGGCGACGAGGCCAAGCGCGCTGAGTACGACCAGGTCCGCCGTCTCGGAGCGACCGGCGGCATGGGCGGCGGCGCTGGTGGCGGCTTCGGCGGGTTCCCCGGTGGGTTCGAGGGCGCCGCGAACGGTGACCTCGGTGACCTGCTGCGGACGATCTTTGCGGCCGGCGGGGCGGGCAACGTCTACGAGACCTACGGCGGTCGGCCCCGTGCCCAGAAGGGCATGGACCTGCGGGCCGACGTCCACCTGTCGTTCGAGGACGCGCTGGCCGGCGTCAAGACGCGCCTCCGCGTCAATGCCGACAGCAGCAGCGAGGAACTGACCGTCCGACTCCCCGCCGGGGTCAAGGACGGCGCGGTCGTCCGGGTCGCCAGCCGTGGTGGCAAGGGCATCGCCGGGGGACCTCCCGGCGACGTCCACGTCCACGTGCACGTGGAGCAGCACCCCTTCTTCAAGCGCAAGGGTGACGACGTGACCTGCGACGTGCCGATCACGTACTCGGAGGCCGTCCTCGGGGCCAAGGTCCGGGTGCCCACACCTGAGGGCACGCCGACGATGTTCAAGATCCCGCCAGGCACGGCATCGGGATCGACCTTCCGGATCCGCGGCAAGGGCGCCCCGAAACGGGGCGGGTCGGACGGCGACCTCCTGGTGACCGTCAAGGTCGACGTGCCGACGAAGCTCAGCCGCAAGGCCAAGGAGATCGTCGGCGTCCTTGCCGAGCACGAGGACACCGGCGCGCGTGACCGACTGCTGTTCCCCGACGAGCACTGAGGAGGACGTGATGGACACGGACCAGCGTCCCACCGACCGCGTGGACGAGCACTTCCCCCCACGCGACCCGGGCCCCGACTACGACGATGCCGTCTACGTGATCTCGATCGCGGCAGAACTCGCCAGCATGCACCCGCAGACCCTGCGCGCGTACGAGCGCAAGGGCCTGGTCCACCCCGCCCGGACGGAGGGCAACACCCGTCGCTACTCGCGTCGCGACGTGGACCAACTGCGCTTCATCCAGCACCTGACCCAGGACCAGGGACTCAACCTCGCCGGCGTGGAGTTGGTGCTGCGCATGGGGGAGACCCTGGAGACGTCGCGTCGACGCGTCCACGACCTCGAGGACACGGTCCGCATCCTGTCGCAGCGACTCAAGGAAGACGTCGCCGCGGCCCACCAGTCCCACCGCTTCGACCTCATCAAGGCTCCCGGCCGACAGGTCGAGCCGCATCCGAAGTTCGGCCGCCCGACACGGCACCGCCCCGGCGGCGCCGTCGGCTCCCGAGCCAAGCCCGACGCCAAGCGAGCAACACCCGTGCTGCCCCCAGAACAGCGCGCCCTCCCTCCCACACGCTGACGCCCGAGAGGTGTTCCCATGGACTTCGAGAAGCTGACCGTCAAGAGCACCGAGGCCCTGCAGAACGCCGGCGGCCTGGCGCGCGATGCCCACCATGCCGAGATCGGGACGGCGCACCTCTTGCAGGCGTTGCTCTCCCAGTCGGAGGGCGTGGTCCTGCCGCTGGTGCAGCGCCTCGGCGTCACCCCGACTTCGCTGCGCAACCAGGTCGGCCAGGCCCTGGCGCTGATCCCCACCGCCTACGGCACCTCGACGGAGGTCCAGGTCGGTCAGCCGCTCCTGCGTGTGCTTGCCCAGGCCGAACGCGAGATGGCGCAGCTGGGCGACGAGTACGTCTCCACGGAGCATCTCCTGCTGGCCCTCGCGGCGGCATCCGACCAGGTCGGCAAGATCCTGGTCGCGGAGGGTGTCTCCCGGGATTCCGTGCTGGGCGTCCTGCGCGACGTCCGCGGCCAGCAGAAGGTCACCTCCAAGGAGCCGGAGGCCACCTACGAGGCGCTGGAGAAGTACGCCAAGGACCTGACGGCCCTGGCTCGCGAGGGTCGCCTCGACCCCGTCATCGGTCGCGACGAGGAGATCCGCCGCATCATCAAGGTGCTGGTCCGTCGCACCAAGAACAACCCGGTGCTGATCGGTGAACCCGGCGTCGGCAAGACCGCCATCGTCGAAGGGCTGGCTCGCCGCATCGTCGAGGGCGATGTGCCCAACCTGCTCAAGGACAAGCTGGTCGTCGAGCTCGACCTGGCCTCCATGGTCGCTGGCGCGAAGTACCGCGGCGAGTTCGAGGAGCGGCTGCAGGCCGTGCTCAAGGAGATCCAGGCCAGCGACGGCAAGATCATCACGTTCATCGACGAGCTCCACACGATGATCGGCGCGGGCGGTGCCGAGGGCGCGATGGACGCGGCGAACATGCTCAAGCCGATGCTCGCACGTGGGCAGCTGCGCATGATCGGCGCGACCACGTTGTCGGAGTACCGCAAGATCGAGAAGGACGGGGCGCTGGAGCGTCGCTTCCAACCGATCACCGTCGGGGAACCTTCGGCGATGGACACCGTGGCGATCCTGCGTGGGCTCAAGGAGCGCTACGAGGTCCACCACGGCGTCCGCATCACCGACGACGCCCTGATCGCGGCGGCAACGTTGTCGGAGCGCTACATCACCGACCGCTTCCTGCCGGACAAGGCCATCGACCTGCTGGACGAGGCCGCTGCCGGTCTGCGCATCGCCATCGACTCGATGCCCCCGGAGATCGACGAGGTCGATCGCCGCATCCGCCAGTTGGAGATCGAACGCGCGGCCCTGGTCAAGGAGACGGCGGCCACCGCCAAGGCCCGGCTGCACGACATCGAGAAGGAACTCTCCGACTTGCGCGAACGCATGAGCGGCATGCAGGCCAAGTGGCGTGAGGAGAAGTCCGCGATCGAGGCCATTCAGCACGCCAAGGAGGAGCTGGAACAGACGCGAGAACAGGCCAACATCGCCGAGCGCGAGGGCAACCTCGAACGTGCGGCGGAGTTGCGCTACGGCCGCGCCGTCGAGTTGGAGAAGGAACTCAAGGTCGCCCAGGAACGCATCGAGGCCCAGCGGGCCGAGGGTGAGATGCTGCTCCAGGAAGAGGTCGGCGAGGAGGAGATCGCGTCGGTGATCGCCCGCTGGACCGGTATCCCGATCAGCAAGCTCCTGGAGTCCGAGGCCGCCAAGCTGGTCCACCTCGAGGACCACCTGCACGAGCGCGTCATCGGCCAGGACGAAGCCGTCACCGCCGTCGCCAACGCCGTGCGTCGCTCACGGGCCGGGATCAGCGACCCTGACCGGCCGGCGGGTTCGTTCCTGTTCCTCGGACCGACGGGCGTCGGCAAGACCGAGCTTGCCCGGACCCTCGCCGCCTACCTGTTCGACGATGAGCGGGCGATGATCCGAATCGACATGGGCGAGTACCAGGAGAAGCACACCGTCAGCCGCCTGGTCGGCGCCCCTCCCGGGTACGTCGGCCACGAACAGGGCGGACAGTTGACCGAGGCCGTGCGTCGTCGGCCGTACTCCGTGATCCTTCTCGATGAGGGCGAGAAGGCGCACGCGGACGTCTTCAACA
>RCMY010001499.1_pt1 | contig 22214 bp, 16 predicted proteins | sample 2041341 | NCBI WGS metagenome assembly RCMY01 (sample SAMN09708234, study PRJNA481090) | Marine sediment metagenome, whole genome shotgun sequencing project.
CCGACAACACCGCTGGTGGCATCTTCATCAATGGCATTGGCCGCAACGTTACTGTCAGTAACCGCGCCAACATCCGCTTCATTCACATCATTGATCGCGATGGTAAAGGTTTCGGTCGAGCTCGATCCATCCGAGGAGGCTGCCTGGACGATGATGTCGTGACTGGTGGCGCTCTCGTAATCGAAGCCCGGAGAACCCGAGGTGGCGACCGAGACGACACCGGTGCCCGAGTCAATCACAAAGCGGCCACTGGCACTGTCGGTCAACGAGTAGGTGATCGTATTGTTGGTGCCATCGGCATCGCTTGCCGAGGCGGTGATACCGACGACACCGCTGGTGGCATCCTCGTCTATGGCGTTTGCCGCAACGTTGCTGTCTGTAACCGCGCCAACATCTGCCTCATTCAGATCATTGAGATCGATCTGCACCGACTCGGTAGCCGAGGTGGTGGTGCCATCGGTGACTTCAACGCTCAGCGTGTACTGCGTCGACGATTCATAGTCGAGTGCGAATGAGTCGGCAACGGTGATCTGCCCAGTGGTGGAATTGATGCTAAAGGCAGTGCCGGTGTTGCCAGCCGTGATCGCCCAACCCGAGAAGGTGGTGCCGGCGTCCGCATCAGTGGCTACCACGTTCCCAACGACGGTACCATTGCTGGCATTTTCATCAACTGCGAAGGTTTGAGCAGAAGTGACAATCGGCGCATCATTAACACCAGTGATCTGAATTGACACCGTGGCTGTATCTGTCGCACTTCCATCGGAAACTGCGTATGTAAATGTGTCGCTAGTAGTGGCCTCGAACGCAAGTGATTCAAACGCTCCATTGGTGTCGTAATCAAAGCTGCCATCCAGGTTCATTGTCAGCAAAGCACCAGAGGTCAGGGTGATCTGGATTCCTACATTGCTCGCACTACCGTTTACTTCGATGACTGACAGAGCATCATTATCGGAATCGTAGTCGTTTGCCAATACGCCAGGAGCGCTTTCGTCGATGACTGAGTCTTCAGTTACCCAGTACCCCGATGGACTTGCATTGACTTTCAGCTCGCCGTCATTGGTACCGGCCAGGTCAGTGGCAGTGATGCTGTTTTCGTCCAGTCGCCAATAACCCACCAGGTTCGACTCAGCGCCGGTTAGTACCGAGTTCATGTTCGTGGAGATATCGACCCCTGTTCGAGCTGCGTCCCAGATCCGCACATCAGCGATGCGGCCATCAAAGCTCTGATTGGTGGGATTGTTCTGGCGTCCACCGATACGGAATTCGTCCTTAGTGTCATGTGCATCACCGATGGATCCACTACCGTCATAGAAATGGATTTGCACACCATTCAGGTACGTCGTCACGTCACCGTTGTCAAAAGTGACGGCGATATGGGACCATTCGCCGAATTCTACGGCCACTCCAGTGTTGTGCCATCCCCAGATGGGATCAGTACCGCCGAAAGCCCATCGGATCGTATTGTCGGTGGCCAATGCTACTTCGTACTCACCTTCTCTATTGACGATCATGCTTCCGTTATTTGAGGATACATCTGGATTGATCCACGCTTCCATGGTCATTGTCTCAGACATCTCCAGCGCAGTATCGATACCAATCATTATGTGATCATCGACGCCGTCAAATTCGACACCCTGTCGATCATCTGCGGCATGAGGTGCTTCACTGACATCACTGACGGTAATGGCGATATTCTGTGTCGTTAACCCACCATTGCCATCCGTCACCTGCACGGTCACTTCATAGACGTTATCGGCTCCGACATCATCTGGTATTTCAAAGTCGGGTGCGCTGTTGAAAGTGAGCGCCCCGAAATTGATATCCACACTGAACAAGGCGTCGTCAGTGGCTCCTACCAGCGTGTACTGGGGTGTCCCTGCATCGACATCATCAGTGGTGACAGTGCCGACTGTCGTGGTGTTTTCCACTACTCCAAAGCTGGATGCCGAGGTAAATGTTGGTGCATCGTTGACCGAGTCGACAACCAGACTCGCTGCATGGCTGGCGCTTGAAAAGGCTGTCGATCCTCCAGTACCTGATGCAGTAATATCGATCTGAACGTTGTCTACCAGAATCTCCTTCCCACCGCCATTGTTGTCGTAGAAACGAATTTGAGTGTTCGAGGAAATATATGAAGAAATGTCAAAATTGAATGAACCGGTTGAAGTAGCTGCAGTTATTGTGGTCAACGTTGTAAAAGTGCTTCCGCCATCTCCTGAAACCTGTACTGCCACCGAGCCTCCTCCCCCCATGTTATTGGTATCGAGGTCGAACGTGAAATTAGCGGCTGTTGCGCCGCTCAGATCGGCTTCGCGATAGATCCATCTCCCCGCATCAGATTCGCCGATGTTAAGAATCGGAGTTGCAACAAAGAATTTACCGCTGGTTTCATTACCACCGTCTCTGTCGTTCTCGATCCAGCTCGTGGTCCAACTCAGTGTCCCGTCGCTGTTGCTATACGACACGGTACTGAAAGTATCAAGGTAGGTGCTCGAAGCGTCAGTGATGTCGGCTATAGCGCCATTACTACCGCTGGTCCTGTCCCAGGCATGAAATGTGACGGCATTCGTGACTGTGCCTGACCAATTTGCATCAGGTACAAAACGCACGGAAGTATTGGCATCAGCAGAAAGCAGGCGTGCTGTGCTGGTTGTCGGTACTCCCAATGAAAGCCAATTACTACCACCGTCAATTGTGTATTCCCAGGAGCCGTTGGTCGAGTCGACGTTGATTATGGAGATTCCTTCGAGCCACGCACCACCGGCGTCAGATACCTGTCCGGCAATCAGAGAGGAGATCAGTGTTCCGCTGTTGCTGGCCTGATCTTCGTCAATATTGCTAAAATTATTAGCTCCAGAGAGGATTGGCGCAACATTGGTGTTACCGACAGCAATCACGAAACTTTGCGTGTTGCTGATCGTGCTGTCAGTCACTCCCAACACCACCGAATGGCTACCGACTTGCGCATTTGTCGGAGTGCCGGTCAGTGATGCGGTTCCGTTCCCATTATCGATGAACGTCAGCCATGCAGGCAAGGTCGATGCAGTTATCGACAGCGGATTCCCGTCAACATCTGTCGCCGCAATCGCATAGCTGTAAGCTAGATCTTCAGTTGCGGTAGTGATCGGTGTCGAATCGAAGGTGGGAGCATCATTGACTGCGGTGATTGCCAAACCGACAGTGTCGGTATCGGTCATCGCCAGATCATTTGCAAGTGTGGCAATTTCTTCAGCTGTGAGTGCGCGGTTGTAGACCCGTACCTCATCAATTTTTCCAGTGAAATTGCGGCTCGGATCGCCGTTTCCGTGTATGCCGATAAAGCTTTCAGTAAGCGGTGTGTAGGTAATTGATCCAGTCGTTGCGCTAGATGCTACTGCAACGCCATTGAGGTACAAGGTGTCAACATTTCCGGTGCTGTCTACGCTGTAAGCGATGTGATGCCAACCCGTGCCAGTCAACATGATATTGTATTCAATCTGGTTCCAGACAGTGCCATCATAATAGAACCCGACCAAGCCTGCGTTGCCATTCGTATCGTCGACCCGCAATGCAACGCTGTCACCCAGGGAGATCACGTCTGCACCACCACTGCCAGCCGAGGTCAAGTTTATCCAGGCCGCCAGAGTGACACTGGCTGGGTTTCCGAAAGTCCCTGTAGTTTGTACGAAATCACCGCTATCCAGGCCGAGCACACTACCGCGAACCCCGTCAACCACGGCGGTCGCCCCACTGACGGTTCCCGCGTAGCTCGACCCCGCACTGGTATCGGTTCCCAAGGCACCCGTGTTTTCAAACGCGTAGCGACCGAGTTGGCTGGTATCAATATCCAGACTCAGCAGTATCGAGTCCTTGGTCTCCAGCGTCAACGTCGCGCCACCGCTATAGTTGAGGGACGGAGTAAAATCCAGGCCGTCCAGCGCTGTATTGATATCAGCCGTCAAGCCGCGGATAGTCATCGTCGAGTCCGATGTTCCATCTCCCGAAACGAACGTCAATCCACTGATGCCGGCCAGCGTCAACGTACCATTGGTGACAGTCAGTATCACCTCTACGGGGTCCCCGTCAGCATCGATGTCGTCTATCGAAATCGCGTTGCCGTTGGCTGTTGCGAAGACTTTACTGGTGTCCTCGGCGGTGGTTTGCGCCACGGGAACAGTGTTGACCGGCCCATTGTTGGGGCTCGCCTTGATTGCCACGCCGCCAATTGCCCATTCTTGGGAAGCGAACGTCCATGACATGGTTTCAGAGCCCGATGTGGCCACTTTGGTACTGCTGGCGCCCTCGACTTTCGTCTGATATTGATCCCAAAGCTCGCTCTGCCCAGAGCCCTCAGTGAGATCGCCTGCTGCAGTAGCGGGAACTGCAACCGCACTGAAAATAAGGTCCCCTACATCCGCAATAACGCTTACCGATGCAGTATCTGTTGTGTCTTCGGCCGCGGCAAAGCTGCCTAACGGAGTTGATTGATCAACACCATTGAAAGTGGTGACGCCAGCGATTGCGCCTTGATCGACTGCGTGACTGAAAGTCACTGTAACAAGATTATTACCGGTTGCGGGCGCGACCATCTGCCATAGCTCGACGCGCGATTTCCCTGCTGTTTCCTGAACAAAATCATACTGGGTGAGGTTGATACCATTGTAAGTGACAGAACTTACCACCTGTGACGAATTCGGAGTCATCGTCACAGCAACGATCATCAGTCGCTCCGTGCCAGAAGTGGTGTGGGAGAACGTAATACTTGAGCCAACTGTGTCACCGGTGGATGTTGTGTCCACTGTCGGCGACAGAACACCCATCCAGTTGTCTTGTACTGCGTCGCTCAGCGCAATATTCGTGTCAACAGCGCCAGTTCTGAATTCCAGATCCCAGTCACCGCCGAGCGCAGAGCTGCCGGTCAGATTATCCGATGCTGCGACGTCTGCCCCGGTCAGATTAGAGAAGAGGTCGAGAAAATCGACCCCCTCGTCGGTTGCAGCGAGGTTGCACCCGTATAGAAGAATGTCCGCCTCTCGATCGAGTTGTGCAGACCAACCCGCGATCTGGTCGGCGTTTTCCAGCAAGGTGCCGGCATCGATGGTCTCGTTGCCGAGTACCAGTTGGCCCGTATCACCGTGAGAGAACACGTGCACCGCATCGATCGACGCATAGCCGGCAAGGATGCTGCTGATCTGGTTGAGCCCGTCGCTCTCGCTATCCAGAATGTGAATGAGCGCGTCTTGACCGCGTTCAGCCTTGAGCAGTTCAGTAAGTTGCTCAAGCTCAGGCACACCCGAATCGATGATGACCAGCTCAGTGCGTTCGGTTAGCGTGTTCCGCTCGGCAACATCGTCGTTGGCAGCGTCTGCCAGTCTGTCAAGGTGATCGGCAGGCTCTATGGGCCCACCAAAGGCGAACGGCGCAAGGTCGGCTGAAAAGAGAATTCGCTCCTCGAGTTTCTCCACACGGTAGCGTCCCGTGGCAGGCGAGGAGGGCGTCTTGAACCGCTTACGCTTCATGTTTGGCTTTGCTCGCCGAATCAGCCAGCGAAGGCTGTTAAATCGAACCTGAGTTCGCACTCCTGACCGGCGTAGATTGACCCATCGGCATTGTCGAGCGTCAGCTCGATTCCGTACGTGCCGCTTGCCGCATCGAGCATGGTATCAATAGCCTTGACGATGGCCCTGACGGCCTTTTCCGGATCGGTTTCTGGTATCACCGTGGCTTCCTGACCGACCTTGAATCGACCCAGCTCACTGGCTGGCAGCACGGCTTCAACGCGCAGGATATCAAGTTGAGCGATCGTCAGAACCGGGCTATCGGTCACAAGCTCTCCTGGCTCGGCATGGCGACGAATGACCACACCGTCGATCGGGCTGGTGAGAAACCGCTGCTGATAAATGGCATCGGTACGCAGCAATTCGTGCTTGGCTAACACGGCGTTGTCGCGAGCATGTTTCACGGCTGCTGCCGCGACACGAAATCGAGAGCGAGCTTCGTCAACACTCTGCTGAGGTGTCAGATTCTGTTGCAGCAGATCTTCCTGCCGATCAAGAACCTGTCGGGCGAGATCCAGGTCGGCAGTTCGGGCATTGAGCTCGCTATCCATTTGCACGCGGTCCAACGCCTGATCCAGATTGGCACGTTCGACCGTGGACTTCAGCACGACCAGGGTCTGGCCACGAGTGACAGGGTCGCTGCGATTGACCAGCACTTCGTTGATCACGCCCTGAACCTCCGCGCCCAGGTTAATGACGACGCGAGGTTCGATGAGGCAGTCGAACGACTGCTCGTCGCCCGCGGCGATCGACGGATCAACCAGACTGAGCCAAAGCAGACCGATCGCTGCATGCTGTAGACGCTTGCACATCATGGCAGAAGGTTACCTTCCGCCCACGGCAAGTTGTCGAACCTGGTGTTCATGCGTGTAGAACAGCTCCATGCGTGCGTGGAAATGCTGGTGATTGGCATACACTCGGGCCAGCCAGAACAGAGCTTGCGTCAGGGAGGCCCGAGGTGCCGGGAGTCGTTCTGTGATCCCCGCGCACAATACGGTAAGCGGCGCGGGCAAACTTTTCTTGAGTGCGTTGTCTTCCAGGGACAGAAGGCTTTCGCAGGATCCGGGATCGCCCTGCCGGGCGGCTCGTCCGAACAGTTGACGGTCGATGCGTGCGGATGCATTGAATTCCAGGTTCACGACATGCAGGCCCCCGGCATTGCGCGAGCGCAGATGCAGAGGGATGTCAGCGCCTCTACCAGCCATGTTGGTCGCAACGGTGATGGCACCTGGTTGTCCAGCTGCCGATATGATCGCTGCCTCATCGCCATCCTGTCGGGCATTCAGCAGCTGATGCTCACGGCCTGAGGCAGTCAGGAACGTGCTGATCATTTCCGAAAAAGCCAGTGATTGCGTGCCGATGAGGATGGGCCTCTCCGCTTTTTGACAGGCGAGCAGTCGAGCTTCGAGAAGCGTTAGTTGTTCATCGACCGTGCAGCAATAACAATCCGGCAGTCTCGCGAGTCTGCAGGGCTGGTGGGTCGGAATCCGGACCACTGGCAGCCCATACACGGTACGCAGTTCGTGGCGGGCTTCTTTCAGAGTGCCGCTCATGCCCGTCAGTCGATGATACTGGTTGAAAAACTGTTGAAAGCTGATCGTGGCCACCACTTCCGTCTGATCGGTGAGCTGACAGCGTTCCTTGACTTCCAGCATCTGATGCATTCCCTGGCGCAGCTTTCGGTCTGGCATCGGCCGCCCGGTCGATTCATCAATCAGGATCACCTGATCACTCTGAACAAGATAGTCTCGATCAATGAGATACAGGTAAAGTGCGCAGAGTGCCTGGTGTACCAGTTCCTGGCGATAGCGTTCAAATTGCCAAACGCCACCAAGTCGAGCCGTCTGTAAACGGATGGCCTCGAGCCCGTCTTTGGACAGTTGAATGGTCCGCTCACTGGCAACGATCCGGTAATCCACATCTTCGTGCAGTGACTTTGCCAGCCTGAGCGCAACAGCCGCCTGTGAGCGCAGTGTGGTGCCGCCATCCAGTGGTTCGGAGAGCACCAGTGGTGTTCGGACATCGTCGATGAGCACACTGTCTGCCTCATCGATGACCGCAAAACCCAGGCCGCGCAGCAGCGGTCGTGGACGAGGGCCGCTAACCAGGCCGCTCAGTCGTTCGGCGAGTCCCTGACTGTACTGACCAAGCAGGCGTTGATCGCGTAGATAGTCGAAAACGATCTGCTTGTTGGAGCAGTGAACGATGTCGCACAAATACGCTTCACGCCGTTCATCTATCGACTGTTGATCGGACACGCTCGACGTCGACAGACCAAATCGTCGATATAAGGTACGTAGACTTTCGCTGTCCCTGGATGCCAGATAGTCGTTGGCCGTGATGACATGAACCGGTGTTCTCGACAGTGCAACCGTGATCGCAGGCAGTGCACCTGCCAGTGTCTTGCCTTCGCCCGTACGCATCTCGACCAGGCTTCCGTGTAGCATCTGCCAGCCAGCATACAGCTGCTCATCGTGCAGTTCGATGCGCAGCACAGACTGGCACTCGAAGATCACGTGCGCGAATGTATCGATCGCCAATGCCTCGCTGATCGCTGCAGTGGCCAGTTCCACGCTCAACCTGCGTCGCTGGCGAAGCCTGTCCAGTTGATCCGACTGGCGAAGCGCTTCAGCCTGTTCACGCATACGCCGCAGTGTGGGTCTGAACGCCTTGATCGATCGCGGGCCACGACGCCGTGCAAGGTAGTAACCTTGCAGGAACGCTTCCAGTGGTGATAGCACAGGCTCACGATGGCGCTCGGGTCGTGGGCCGTTGCGAACACCGGCGCGCATCGGTTCGATCAGTGTGCTCATGCACGCACCCTTTCGATCAGGGCATCTCGAACCCTGTCGACCAAGCGATGGATCAATGGCGTTGCCTGGTGGACAAACTTGACCTTGACTCTGCCTCCCACCGCAGTCTCCGGGGCGGATTCCGGCCAGTTGAGCTCGACGTCGAACGCTGGCCGGTCAAGCAGGATACCCTGGTCATTCCGGGTTGCGGCGAGTCTGCCGCCACCCAGCGTGGTCAGTGCCGGACTGACCACATTGCGGCTCGGTTTTGGCGTCTGTTGAACCACATGGCTGTTGAACCCCTGTGACGTACCAACATGCTGCAGCATGAATACCTCGATAGGTTGGACCAGCCTGTCGACAAGTTTGATCTCTTGCTGATGCAGCGCAACCCGGATGGTACGTTCTTTCTCGGGAACCACATAGCCGACGATACTGCCCTGAGCAAAGTACTTGCCCAGCAATTGTTGCTGCCCTTGAATCAGGAATCGACCGCCGGTCTGACTCTTGAGTCGTTGCTTTTCAATCAATTGTTCGGTTTGCTGAAGCTCGGCCATTGCCGTGTCGATCTTCTGGCTCAGGAGTTTGTAGTAGGGCGGGTTCTCGATCGCCAGCCCCGCGCGTTCTGCGCTCAGTTCTTGCACCGTCGTGCCAATCGTGATCAGGCGGTTGTCCAGTTCGGCGTCGCTGCATTGAAGCAGAGGAGTGTCGGGGAATACGGTCGTGCCGGGAATGGACAGTACCTCCGTAATTTCGCAATCGTTTGCCACGCGAACGATGGCATGCTCAGGCAGCCATACGACGCCGTCAGCGATGGTCGTTTGCGGTAGGGGAACCAGAAATACAAGACTGAGCAGAGAGACAAGCAGGGTAGTGATGATCGAGGCACTTCGCCATCGCGCTGTCGGTGCCAAGCGTTTGATGTACGTTGCCAGACGCCACGTGGGCACCAGCAACAGACTGATCAGCACATAGATTGCGAGCAGCTTGCCGAAGAGGAAGTACTGACCCGACAGCATCCAGGCAATCGTTGCCATGAGCAGGATGCGATACATGGTGGAGGTGATACCGTAGCCAATCAGCCAGCGCTGTTCGCCCGCGTCTGCCGGTGTCGGTGCGTCGTCCGGCAGTCGAAGCAGTAAACGTTTTGCCTTGCCCATCAGATAACGACGTGAACGCTCGGCCAGGTTGGGAATTTCGAGCCAGTCGGCAAGCACATAGTACCCGTCGAACTTCAACAGCGGATTACCGTTGAACAGCACGGTAGAGACGCTGCCGGTAAGCAGTGTGATCAGCGCCAGTGTGTGCAGGGATCCATCGCTGATCGTCCATAACACGGCTCCGATGCCGGCAAAAGCCAGTTCCACCATGATGCCGGCTGCGCTGACCAGCATACGGTGGTGCTTCGATGAGAAGAAAATCGACGCACTGGCGTCGGTGTAGGGATTGGGAAGCAGCACCATGAAGGCGATACCCAGTTCGTGCACCTCGCCCCCGAAATGCCTGACGGTTACGGCATGTGCCAGCTCATGAAACAGTTTCATCACGACGAAGATACTGATGAACATACCTAGGTGTGCTGGTGATAACAGGTCGAGTTCAGCAACTTCAGTCAGCAACTCGTTCTGGTGGGGGAGCAGCTGCACCAGAGCGATAAACAATCCGATGAGCCAGACCGCCAACGTGGTCCGTGTGAACAAGGGGACGATCCGTGGTTGCAGCCAGTTCAGCAGCTGGTGGGGATCCGCGATCCTGAAACGCAAGTACAGGGGATTCGACACACGCTGAAGCGCGACACGTCGGCTGTCCGTCTCGCTGCGTTTGAAGAGTCTATCCGCATCCAGACTACGGTCGATAACGACCAGATCGGCTTCATGGAGGGTGGACAGCAGCGCGATGAAGTCAGGTTGCGTCGGAGCCTCGGCACCGTGGGACTTCTGCGCAGCCTCCCAGATATCGCTGATGGTCATCGTGCCGTCGAAGCGGGATACCAGGTCATAGGCGAGGCTGTCAAGCCGATGATAGCCGCTCGCAGTACCGCGGTGCATCAGGTGATACGAGATGCCACGGAAGACCTGTCGGGAAACCTTGACATCGCCGGGAATTTCCGGCTTGAGGTCTTTTACCCGGTGCCAGTGGGAACTGAATAATCCAGGCTGGCTCATCCCAACCACGTCCAGTACTGCAGGGCCAGCCAGTGGATGAAGTGACGGCCAAGGTTATGCAAGATGCTGGCATGACCGGTCAACACTTTGCCAACGCCGGTTTGGCCGGGCAAGAGATTCGGTGGTGAGTTCTTCAGGGTGGCCTCGACCCGGAATCGGTTCTGACCGTCTTCTGCCAGGGCGATCGGGTGGATGCGATCCACTTCCAGAATCAGTCGATCCCGTGGATTCGCCTGCAGTGACAATTCACCGCGCTGTCCGGGCGAGACCAGCGCGATATCACGCTCATCGACCATCAGATTGATCGTGTACCGTGAGTCTGGCGCAATCTCCAGCAGACGCTGGCCACGTTCCACGGGTGCTCCTGCCATCTGCGCAAGATCGGCGCTGATGATCAGACCGGCGTGTGGCGCTTTGACAGCGGAGCGTTCGATGCGCTGCTCCAGCAACTCGGATTGGGACTGCGCCTGCGTATATTGCGCGTTCAGCATGGCGGTCTGTTTTCGGTCGCCTGTCGCTCTTGCTACTCGAAGCTCTGCGCGAAGGCGCGCCAGTTCGTCACGACTTTGATCACGTTGCAGTGTCAACTCACGCGTGTCCAGCGACACTAATAGCTGACCCGGTTCAACGCGATCACCAGCGTGAACTTCAACACTCTGAATGTAGCCATCGACCGGCGCGGAGACCGTGCGAAGTTGAACAGACACCAGCTTTGCCGGGGCTGAAATGCGTTGATCCACAGGGATCAACGCGAGTGCCAGCAGGCATACCAGCGTTGTCACTACGCCGAGTTTCACTCTCAGGTGTCTCGGCGCCGTTAGCAATTCACTGCATTGTCTCACTGTATCGATCATGTGAGCGGCCAGCTTTCGCTCAGCGGCTCGACGACTGGCGATCATGGGAGTCAGGGTGTCGGCAATCAGCTGCAGCAGCTCAAGACGTCCGTGACCCCAAGGGGTCTCCGTTGCACTTTCAAGTAATAAGGTAGCCTCAGTTTTGCCTCGGTAGCACATCGGAAGCGTGGTGATCAGGGTGCCACGTCTGCCTGCCGCGAGACTCCGATGGGCTGGCGTCGGCAGATCGGCTGAATGGCTTGCCAGGCTATTGAACCGAGTTGCGTTGCCAGAGCGCGGATCAGCCGGGTTGTAGTGCAACAGACCGTCCAGCTGGCACGCTTCAGTCATCGCAGCATTCAAAAGGCGTGTTTCTGCCGCACTCGAGTCGATGGAAGCATGCTGCGAGATCACAGCGACCGTCGCCTCCTTGCCATTCCACAGCCCGATACACACACGCTGGCAGCCTAAGCGCTGTTGCAGTCCGTTGGCAACAGCCAGCAGGCCGGACTGCAGGCAGGCCTGGTCCTGAAAGTCGATGACCGACTGGAGAACGGCAGCCTGACGTTGGATCAGTGCCCTTTGGCGCACTTCGATTGTGCTGGTGCGCTGAGGCACGGGTGAGGTGGCGCTGCTCATAGTGTCCCGGCTATGTTGAATCCTGGTCAATGTCTGTCGCGTCGCGTGATCCCGGGGCCCTGGCCAATTCATGGTCTCGATCAAGGCATGAATGGCACCGTTCAGCCAGTAGCGTGGCTGTACCGGTCACGCTGGCTGAAACACCTTTGTGAATCGCTTATCGGCGAATCTGGAGAGAACTTGACGCCTACAAGCTGGTCCGATCGACCAAATAACCCTTCGCCCCGCTCAGCTGAGGGAAAGGGTTATTCAATGCGGTAGACGTCAACCCGGAAACACAGAAAACCTTGGTAAATTTAATCAAATGTGTATAAATTGGAAACTCTGGGCCACCACTAACTTTCGAAAATTCGCTAGTTTTTTAGCAAGAGGTGAGCTATCACAATTTGTTGCGGCCAGAATCCATGCTCATTTTTAGAGAATAGTTGAATGAAGACTCATCGCATTTCGATCGCCCTACTACTGTGTTGTATTATTTCCCTTGTCGCTACGCCAGCGATCTCAGATGAAGCAGTCGTTCATAAGGTCGCCATACATGTCGACGAAAACGACCCTGCCAGAATGAACATGGCGCTGAATAACATCACCAACGTAAGATCCTTCTACGAATCAATTGGGGAAAAAGTTGAGATCGAACTGGTTGCCTATGGCCCCGGGTTACACATGCTCCTTGCCGAAACGTCACCCGTCAAGGACCGCATTTCATTCATGTCCCTTGAAATGGATAATCTGACATTTTCTGCTTGCGGCAACACGCATCAGGCTATGTCGAAGAAAGCCGGGAAAGAGTTAGCACTGATGGATGAAGCGACGATGGTTCCCTCCGGAGTTGTGCAGTTGATAAACTTGCAGGAAGCAGGTTATTCCTACATAAGGCCTTGAGGCTGACTGTTCGGCTTTTATCCGACAATGCGCTCATCAGCAAAGGACTGAACGAGTTCATTGCGCCACGCCTCAGAGGACTCTTGGCATTGCACTTCGCCGCTGCGGCAGCCGGTGCCATGGTAATCGTGGATACGGTCGTGCTGATACGCGTAAACCCTGGACTTGGAGAGAGCGAAGTCGCTATCACCCTGGGGCTCTTCGGGGCCGATTCCAATGCTTGCCGCCTTTGCCTTGCCGGCACTACTTGATCAACGTGTGTCTGTCCGATCGCTTATGCAGTTTGGTGAAATACTCATGACGGCCACTATGAATAGCTTTCGCGGTGTGCATAGACATTCCGAATCTGAGCTATTTGATTCACAGTTCACACTGTCACATGTGTGCTGGCTCGTCACTTATCCACTGGCAGGCTGGGTGCTGACGCAGGCCGGGTCTATACCTGCACTCCTGGTGCTTGGCGCTGCTGCGATGGTCGACATCGTTGTCGCGCTTTTCATCTGGCAGGGGAAAATCTGACATTCTGGAACACTGGCGTAACAGCCTTACGGAGGACCATCCGCCTGCAAAGGACGGACTTTCGCATGCTCATCTTATGGTCATTGACAGCGCTCCACCCCCGAATGGCCCAAACCCTGATGACTTTGTAGCAGTGTCTCCGAGGCTGACAGTCGATTCCTTTGTGGAGTGGTGGTTTACGTGCGCGCGGTTTGCTTGACAGACCCACGGTTATTGTTCTGGTTTGGTTCACGCCAGGCGATGCACCTTACCTCATTAGACGTCGAGTTGCAGTTGGAATTTTGCGGGATTCAGGAACCGGGAATCGGTTTAGGCATGAGCTCGTCGGCGGTCGCTGGAATGAAACCGTACTTTGCGCAAATGGCCTGAGCTTCAGGAGTCGCTAGATAGGACAGATAGCGCTGCGCATTCTCCGGATTTACCGCGTCATTCAGTGTACCGATCACATACGCCACCTTATCTTGTTGATTCAGCGGAGCGGGGTCTCCACGCCTTCGATATTGCGCCCTTCGTTTTTCGCATGGACGACCTCGGTGACCCAAACGATGCCGAACACAGCCTCGCCCAGTTCGATGCGCTGAGGTGTCTCGCGATGATGTCTTTCAGTGAACCATGTATTTCCCTCGACTGCCTAACGGCCTTTGCATTTCACGCCGCCCGTCACCTTCCCATAGAGACCAAGGTCCTTGAGCATCTGCGAACCGTAGAATTTGAAGATGCCCTCAGTGAGTGGATTGGAATGCGACTGAACCAGATCGTCGCGGCCAGGATCCTCTGCACCGGCGATTGCTTTGGGATTGCCTCTGGTCGCTGCCATGCTGGAGACACCAGGTTTTCATGCGCCGCTCCAGGGATCGGCGTATGCCGGGGTCGAGCAGCGGATGGTTGCGCAGCAGCTCATCGAATACGACAATCGGTCGAATCTCCGGGGTCTTCTCCAGAATCAGCACGACCTCCTTATCGAAGATGCCGGCCAGCGGATCAGGCCGGCGAGAACCGCGCAGCATGTTCGTTTGCGAGGGCAGCGTCGGGTCTGCGTCGAACGGTAGCCAGTGGATCGGCTGAGGCATGACTTTGCTGCAGCGATTGTGACGGAATCGTTCTTTCGGTGGGTCATGCAAAGTCTCGTCTGATGATCGTTACGGTGGCGACCTGGCAAGAAGCTATCTTTGAAATGTGGAGACCCCTTGTACCTGACTGGCCACGATCACCGACGGGATAACCCGGAAAACTGGGCCGACCGCTCGACTTGGTGGCTCGCACCTTCATGGCGACAAAATTCCGCTTTGTGGCTTGCCGGATGGAGTAACGGCCGCTGAGTGTGTGTTCGCCTCTGCCCAATTATGATTCTGTACGAATTGATAGTTTACTGCGTAATTTGTTCGGCGCATGATCAAGTTGTTCATGGAAGTGAACCGAACCGTCCCGCGTATCGTCTCCACGGCGACAGAATCCTGGGCGTAGGCTGTCCGCAATTTCAGGATTTTCGTGATGTCCGGCAGCTGGTTAATGTGGAAGCATGTCCATGGCACGGGGTCGCAATTCATACCTCACACGAGCATACGATAAGGTGTCCGGTCAGTTCTACAGGTTGAACTGGAAACCGCAACTGGGGTTCTCTGCGAACGAAGCTCGCATTCTCAGAATCAACAATTACTACCGCGATACGTATCTGCGGTTGTTCCCTCATCGCCCCAACCCGGCGACACTATCCACAAAAGGAGCATATAGATGAACAAACTGACAAGCACAATGCTGATCCTCGGACTGGTACTTGCAAGCTCAACCGTCTTCGCGGATCAGCTCGGATCTGCGAAACCTGAAGTGATTGCGAAATCCGATCTGACGGGCATGCCAACCACAAATCAGCAGGAGGTCCGAGTTCTCACCGCCACCCTGAAACCAGGTCAGCGATCCGTCTTTCACACACACCGTTCACCAGTGACGAGTTATGTACTCGAAGGTGCATTGACCCTTGAAACAAAGGGTAAAAACCCAGTCGTGTACAAGGCAGGCGAAGCCTTTTTCGAAGAACCTGCCATTCCGACGACTGCCTATAACGCCAGTAGCAGCGACGATGCGAAAGTTTTGATCTTCTATGTGAGTGATCTGGACACGCCGTTTCTGGATCCAGTAAATCAGTAGTTGCTGCATTGACCACACTACGGTACTGATGATTTGCGAATAGCTCTACGTTGCTGTCCACAAATACGAACACCAGGTTTACTTTCCGATTGACGAGGACACCGTCATCGCGTGACGCCGGTAAGTGGTGGCAAGGTGAAAAAACCGATGCTGATGCAGCAGCTGATGGACTGCGCGTCCCGGACTGCGCGTCCCGGATCTTTGCCGGATGGCCGGCCCCCGGATGGCCGGCCCCCGGAATGTCGGACCCCGGAATGCCAGACCAGAGCATCGAAGGTCCGTTTGTGATCAGTAAAATTCTGTCTTAGCTGGAGGGTAGGTGCCGATCAGAGGTGTCGGTGAATCGCCGCCCTGGCGCACATGCGCCTCCGCCAGGCATGTGACAGGGAAATAAGAGACGCGCCAGACCAGGGATGATCGATGGACGCTGTACAAGGAGGAGGCGGGTAGGGGATTGGCTGCTCCATCATGACAAGTACGAGTCATCATGTTGAATATGAATTGAATACAGATTCAATGTGCTTCGAGAGGTGGACCGGTGAAGCTCAAGTGGTGACGAGCAGCGGATTCATGGATGGCTTCCATGTCCTCTGGAATGCGGTACTGCCCTTCTGCCATATCAACGAAAAATTGTTCAAACCCTCCAGGTGTCAATATCACGAGGTGCTCGCAATCATCTGGTGTGCATATCTGAAACGTGTGCTCGGTGCCACGCGGAATGAACATTGTTTCGCCGCTTACGACGGATGATACTTCTCCTGCCATCCAGAATTCACAACGCCCCGTGAGGATTACAAAAGTCTCATCCTCTTCGTGATGGATGTGTCGCGGCGGGCCTGAGCCCGGGCTGGATACACTCCGGACTATGGACATGGCTCCGCTGGATGCAGCAGAACTCAGGATGGTCTTGTAGGAGACGCCCAGCCAGCAAAGGGTAGGGGCGTCGGTAGGCGTTGTTTGCGTAGCCATGGGATATCCTCCAGACAGCTGATGGTCTGTCCCAAAGGGAAGGCTGCATCAACTATTCGATAGCCAAGAATGTTATCCACCAAATGCAAGTGCACGTCAAGATGGAATTTGCAGATAATCAGCACTTTCCACGGACCGGTTAAGCCCCTCGTATTTCGATTTCGGAATGACAATGTCGAACACCTTGCCACCTGCAATCAACAGAGAGTTCAATCGGGTTGATACTCCGGGATTCTCGACATCCACTCTATACAACTGGTGCCGGTTCGCTGTAGCTTCGTCGGCTGACCAAGACGATGTGCGTTTTGGTGCGTTCGAATTCGAACCGCGAGATCGGTTTATCTACACTTACAAGCACGTCAACAATCTCGCCCATGACATTCGTGCGGAATCCATGGTTTACCTCGACGAGTCAAGATTGATCCCTGACCAGATTGGCGGAAAGCAACTGACTGATCGGGACTCATGGCCTCTGCCCGAATTACTGTTCGACCGTGTTGATTCGGAGAATAGGCAGCATAAAACACTCACCACTACCAAGCTGCCACACTAAAAAACCAACATCCATGGCTTCGGGACGCGCAGTCCGGGACGCGCAGTCCGGGACTCGCAGTCTTCATCAGTCATACCGCTGCCAACTGAACAATCTTCACCACACAGCCATCTCCCCACCCGCCCCTTCCCTAGGCAGTATCCATTGATCATCCTCGCTCTAATCCGATGACGTCTCCATTTTTTCAACAGGCGCTTGCTTCGATAACTCCCCCTTGCTCGGGGGCCAGCCTTCGCGCTGTTTTTGACGATCACCATCGTTTTTTTCTGTCTGATCGTGCCATAACACCACGTTGGTCGGATATGGCATGTCAATGCCGTTATTGTCCAACTTGATGTAAACCGCCTCAATCACACGACCGAATGTGTGGATAACCGAGGCTCGATCCGATTTGGTCCACCAACGCAGGCGCAAGTTGTTTGAAAAATCAGCGATGGCCACCGGAATAACTTCGGGTGCCGGATCTGACATTACACCTTCGCAGCTGTTTGCAGCCTCCAGTATCAACCGCTTGGCATCTTCCCAGCTATCGTTGCACCCAATTCCTATGTCATACTCTGAGCGTATGTGGTCGAATGCTGTCTTGACCACGACCGCATTGGTGTAAATGTCCGAATTCGGAATGACAACTCGGGTACCATCGTAGGTTTTCAGAAACGTTGCACGCGTTTCTATCTTTTCTACTGTGCCTTCATGTCCACCTGAGACAATCTGGTCTCCTACTGCAAACGGTTGACGCAGTAAAATCAGAATGCCAGCAAGCATATTCTGTAAAATATCCTTGAACGCGAAACCAATGGCCACAGAACCAACACCTAGACCCGCCAGAATGTCGCCAGGTTTGATAGAGGGTGCGACAATCGACACTGCCAGCATGACACCTACCAGAATGATGCCCCATTTAACCAGTGCACTCGCCACCTCGCCCAGGCTTTGGCGGTCTCTTGCAACGGCTCGATTGCGCGTGAACTTTGACAGCATGTACGCTAGCCCGACAGCAATGGCCAGTACCACCAAGGCAACGGCAATATTAGGCAACAATCGCAGAAATCCGTCTAGCCAGGCGTCTAGTTTCTCCAGAATATTACCGGTATCAGCGTCAATTTCTTCCATAGTGCGTCAGTATTTTGCAGGGAATATCGCTACAGGATGACCATCCAGGGGATGGCGCCAGAACAGGTTCAGCTTATCAAAGATCGCACTATGTCTGACTCATTGGCTGTCGTCAGAGTCTTGGCATGTTCACTGTGCAGACGTTCATTGACTGCTTTGTCCAAGCTCCGACGAATCTGCCCAAGAGTTTGCGGGTCGGCAACCAGCACCAGGCTTTCAAACTGCTTCTTGTTCGCTGCCCGATTAAGATAGTGCGCCAGTTGTTTTGCAAATGTCGCCTCATCAGTTTCCTGTTGTGAGGATTCCACGGGGCGGGATCCGGCCGGGCCATCATTATCCAACTCAACAGGTTCAAGATCGCCATCGACTTTGAGCTTCAGTGCCCCATCTCTGGAGGTGTTACGGTAAAAACGGGCTTGAGTGCCATCAGCAATAACGATGAGACAATTCTGCGGATATTCGGAAGCCATTACACGCTCAATTCTGTTTTGTCGTGCTGATAATATACAACTCGAATGGCGGTCTTTATTGTCTGCTGTAAATTTAGGGCAATGAATTCAAGCTGATCGCGTCAGTCGAACGGATAGACTTTGAGATTGAAGTGCGATCCTCAAGGCACCTTCGCGAGGACGACTCGCACAGGTTTGGAGTAAGGGCAGAACCTGCGAGCCTATCGTATCCATTGAGCGACACGATGTGAGAATGGAGCAAGTGGGCTATCCGGCGGGCCCTGCAAGAAACACACTCAGTCGAACCGATCAGTGGTAGTAACAGGCTGATCTCGACTCAGACGGTTCTGATTGAGAAGCGTGCGCAGCAAATGGCAAAATAGCAACCATACCGGCAATCGGAAAGTTCAATGTTGCACTCTCGCTGATGACGAAGAGCCAACTTATTGTTTCACGAGCCCTGACGCGAGATAGTCAATTATAGCCTGCAGCAAAACTGTACGCGGATAGTCATTATGGTTAACCAGTGGCTGTACCCATCGCCCGTATCGACGTGATATGGGCAATGCGATAGCCCAGTGATCAGCATTGATAACAGCCAGTAACTCACTGTTGGGCAAGATGGCATCACAATCGATTACCTGACTGTCGTTGGCTACGCTTGATTTCGACAAGTGATGAAAACCACCTCGCAGAATACGCGACACCTTGGCCGATTCAGGCACAGCAATGACCGATGCATATCGTACACAAAGGGGTAGGTGATGTGTTCGCAGCCAATCACGCCGGTAGTGCGTTTCCAGATCAGCAATAGCTCGCCCATCACCGCGGGCAACACCCGGTATAGGCATCGATTCCAGCAAGGCTCGCGTCACGCTGCTGACATTGCCTGCCAGCGGAGTACCGCCCACAACGCCTGCCAAGCTCACCAGGTTGGCTACCGATGACTGTGTTTCAGGGTGATTGACAAGCATGTGCATGGCATCAGTACAACCCTTTGAGTAGCCGATGAGTGTTATTGCACTGCCATGCATGTCACTGGCTGATAATACATGGTCGCGCAACTGGCGTGCGTTCAGATCGCACCCAGCACGTCCGTTGACCCAGGCAACATCAATCACATAGCCTTGCAAAGCCAGTTCAGCTCTTGCAAACATCGCAGGCGCGATCAGATTCCTGAATGAATTCCCCAACAACCCTGGCACCAGTAGCACAGGATTCACACCTATGTTATCGGTTACGTCACTGTCAATCTGGTCACTGGCCTGCATGGGCATTGTACGCAGATGCCCGTCCGGCGCTCCGTCGCAAGACTGCAGCAAGCGATGAAAAACCAGTGAAAACGCGTCGCGCTGGTCACTGAAGATAGGTGCCACCGCCTCATCAGAAAAAAACTCACTCATAAGACTGCACGCACAACTGGACAGATATTTTTACACATCGCATGTATAACCCGGAAAATTAGTCCAGCATACAGATCAACTGAAAAATACGGTTAACGATGAATGTTCCTGCCACTGGAAATGTTGTGAATACCAATAAACCAGGCTCAGTGGGAGACCAATTGACCGAGCAGGCTGCTGTTCGAGCTCGAATAAACAGGCTCAGCCGTCTGATGGATACTGCGATACCACTGCCTGGCGGGTATCGTATTGGTTGGGACGGAATCATCGGGCTGATACCCGGCATAGGTGATGTAGCCGGTATGCTTATTTCGCTGTACATCGTTGCAGGGGCAAAGCGATCTGGTGCGTCCGGGGCAACTTTGATTCGGATGCTGCTGAACGTTGGTATCGAAGCGCTGATCGGCGCGGTGCCTGTCATCGGGGATCTCTTCGACATGGCATTCAAGGCCAACATACGCAACATGAAACTTCTGAATCAGCAGCTTGATCAGCCGACTGCCATTTCGCGACGAAGCAAGCGACAGCTATGGTTGATCGGCCTGCTGAGCGCAGCCTTTTTCTTGTTGGCCGCGTACGTCGTCGTGCGGGTTATCGTTGCGCTGTTCCAATGGATATTCTAGCGGACTGCGCAATTTCACCGCTTGACGATATGACAGCAAAACGAATCAACTAACAATTAAAACGATAAAAGGTGAGTTTGGCCCCGCTCTGCCGGATGTAGAGGCGACGCAGACTATGAACGTGTCGCGTAGAAACGTAGAGATGGGAAGCATGATTATCAGTAGATCTGCCACGATTGGAGCATGGGTAGTGCGATTCACGTACAGCCCAGCACGACTGCTCATCCAGCGTCTGCCTTGGATAGGGTGATTACGCAGCGCTAAAAGGGTCGAGAGAGACTCAGGAACTGGTAAGTCTTCGGGAGAAATCATGGTTGTCAGTGAAAATCGCGAGAAGTGACGGTCAGCTCACCCAGCATCCATGACAGGTCTTCGATTTTCCGCGCAACCAGGTGCGACACACCCTGCTCGCGTTGCGTGATCCCGTGTACCGATACCATCTGTGCGCCCAGAACCTCCTTGCGGAAGGATTCCGCAACCTGGCTCCAGACAATGACATTCATCGGACCGCCTTCATCCTCAATGGTCAGGAAGATCACACCGTTGGCCGTGCCGGGACGCTGACGCACCTTGACGAGGCCTGCGATACGGGCCATGCGGCCATTGGGTATGGCCGCCCAGCTGACCGAATCCAGAATGCGGCGTTTGGTCAGCCGCTTCCGCAGCAGGGACAAGGGGTGGCGGTTGAGTGTCAGCCCCATACTCATGTAGTCGGCCGCCGTGTTCTCACCCTCGGTGGGTGCCGGCAGATTCAGTGAGGGTTCCACTGCCGATGCATTGGCAAGCAGTTCGGGCAAGGCCTCCACGCCCAGCAGATCCCATTGCGCCTGATGCCGGTCACCACTGATGTTCTCCAGTGCACCGGCTATGGCCAGCGCCTGCTGGTCCGTCTGGTTGATACCCGAACGACGCACCAGGTCGGCTGCACTGATAAATGGCCCATTGACCCGTGCGGCCAGCAGGCGGTCAGCACCGGCAGACGATAACCTGGATACGAGCCGGAATCCCAGCCGCACCGAGGCCTGAGGGAGCGGGTTGAGTGTGTTCCGGGTGCTTGCGGTTTGTTGGTGAGCTGAGTTTTGTATGTCCGAGCAGGGTGTGTGTTGGTGTGGGTCATTGGCAGTGCCTTTCGCCTGACTGCTGCCGCCCATCTCTGGAATGATCATCTTGTGGTCCCAGTCACTCTCGTTGACATCGACCGGCAGTACTTCCACGCCATGGCGGCGGGCATCCTGCGTCAGATCGGATGGGTCATAGAATCCCAGCGGCTGGCTGTTGAGCATTGCGCACAGAAAGGCTGCCGGTTCATGGCACTTCAACCAGCAGGAGACATAAACCAGCAGGGCAAAACTGGCGGCATGGGATTCGGGGAAGCCATACTCGCCGAAGCCCTCTATCTGACGAAAAATAGCTTCGGCAAATTCTGGTTCATAACCGTTCTTCAACATGCCGCCCACCACCCGGTCATGGAACAGAGCAACCTGTCCACCGCGACGCCAGGCGGCCATGGAACGACGCAGTTCATCCGCCTGGCCTGCCGAGAAGCCTGCGGCCACCATGGCGATTTCCATGACCTGTTCCTGGAAAACCGG
>RCMY010004506.1_pt1 | contig 22200 bp, 17 predicted proteins | sample 2041341 | NCBI WGS metagenome assembly RCMY01 (sample SAMN09708234, study PRJNA481090) | Marine sediment metagenome, whole genome shotgun sequencing project.
ATCGGATGCCGAAGAGCCGGCTCCCGCCGCCCCCCGTACACAAGACAAGCCCCGCGACAAGCGGCGTCAGCGCGATGCCGACAGCGGCAAGGACAAGGGCAAACGCAAGCCCAAAGCTCCCGCCGTCACGAAGAGCTTCACGAAGTCCGAACGCAAGGCCCGGGCCGCAGATGCCCAGGCCGGGAACTACGTCGATGTCGATCCGCGCAAGAAGAAGCGTGAGTGGTTGAGCGATGAGGAATACGACAAGCTCATCGAGCTCGGTGAAGCCCCGCCTCGCCGCAAGCGTCGCACCCACAAGGCCAAAGCAGGGCCGAAGGGGCGCCGCAAGCCGAGCGCGCGCTCCAGTGAGACGGACGCTGCGGGGAAGGCAGCCGGCAAGAAGAAGTCGAACGAGTCGGGCAAGACGCGCGATGCCAAGCGCAAGGCGGCCGCGGCCAAGGCGAACCCGAACAAGCGACGAAAGCGCTCGTCCCGGTAGAAAATGGTGCGTGGCCGATGTCGTCCCCTGCGGTCTTGTGGGCGACAATAGGGATATATGGCCCGTTCCAAGCCGCACATTCCCGCCGTACCAGATGAGTTGAGCTGCGGCTGGCTCACCCGCACATTGCGTCATTCCGGCATTCTCGGGCCACACGGCTCCGTCAGCGGGTTGCGCCTCGAATCGCTCGATGGTGGTCAGGGCCTGAGTGGCGAAGTCCTGCGCGTGCATCTCACGTACACCGGCGATGCCGGCGACGCCCCGGCAACCATGGTGGCCAAGTTTCCGACGACCAATGTGCAGAACCGCGGCATGATCGAGGCGCTCAATGTGTACGAGCGCGAAGTGCTGTTCTACCGAGATCTCGCCGGTGACATGCCCGTGCCGGTGCCCAAGTACTACGGGTCCGAGATGGATCCTGCCCGCCGAGATCCCGTGACGCCGCGGGCGAAAAAGGCCATCGAGCGAATGTCGCCCAAGGCCCACCTGGCCATGACCCGCGATGTCACCAAGCTCATGCGGCCGTCCGGTCGCCGATTCGCGCTGCTCATCGAGGACTTGGGCGAGGGCGCCACGGTCTACGACCTCGCCTCGCCGCCCGAGCCCGACATGCTGGCGCCGGTGTTGGCGCAGCTCGCCGAGGTGCACGCGCACTTCTGGGGCCATCCGATTCTGAACAATCACGGCATGTTCATGGCGGCCGTCACCGACACGCCGATGTTGCAGAGAAATGTGTTCCTCCATCGAGCGCTTGACGAGTGCCGCGACCGGTACGACTTCATCACCGTGGAGACCGACTCGATCTTCGTCGAGGCCGGGGAGCGATTTGCCGAGGATGTGGCCCGTGTCAACCGGCCGATCACCTTGGGGCACGGCGACACCCGTTCGGACAACGTCCTGTTCTTCGACGATGGTTCGTTCCGTATCGTCGATTGGGCCCAGCTCCTGTCCGCCGATCCGGGCTACGACGTGGGCTACAACCTCACCACGTGCATCGAGCCGCATCATGGACGGGCCAAGGCGGTGGAGTTGGCTCGCGGGTATCACGAGGCGCTCACCGGTCTGGGTATCGACCACCCGTTCGAGGAGCTGTGGGAGTCGATCGAGGCCACCGCCCGGATGATGCTGGTGCAGCAGGGCCTCAGCTTGGTTTTCCTGCAGGCCGACTACGGAGAAGCCGGACTGCCGTGCGATCTGTGGCTGCCGCGGGCCCTTGCGATCCTGACCGAGTAGCGCTGCCACTAACGTTGGGCCATGAGCGACATCGGTCCGAACGGCATACCAGAGTCTCGGAACAACGCGGCGCTGATCGGTGCGGCGATCGGTCTCGGGGTCATCGGTCTCGTCGTCCTGCTGGCACTTGTCTTTCGGGGCGATGACGACGCGGTGCAAACCGCAACGAGCACCACGGTCGGATCCAGCTCCACCGCCGCAGCAACGAGCACGACAGCGGTGACCTCCACGTCGACCACGGTGCCGTCAACGACTGTTCTGTCAACCACGGTGCCGTCCACCACTGTGCCGTCAACCACAAGCTCTACGACGTCGACGTCGACCACCACGCCCAGTGGCGGGGGCGTGACCCCGCTCGCTGTGGCGCCAGGCCCGGGCCAGTACTGCTATCGATCGCAGGAGGGCGAGAGCGAGAGCAACTATCGGGTGACCTTCGTGGCGGACGGTACCTTCGCCGGCGACGGTCGTATCAGTGTGGTCACCGACGAGTACCACGCCTTCGGGATCGAGCAGTTCGACGGCACTTTTGCGCTGACCGGTGCCACGAACGCGACCGCCGAAATCACCACGTGGGTCGAAGCCGATGTGCAGAACAACACGGCGAGCTGGACCTTCGGCGAGACACAGCTGGCCACCCGCAACGACGTGCTGACACTGACCGACTGCGCCGTGGTCGATCAGGCCTTCCAGGACGTTGATGGCCTCGAGGTCGCCGACTTGTTCGACGGCGTCACCGTGCGGGTGCTCGAAGAGGTGAAGTTTGCGCCGGGCGGAACCAGTGGCTCGGTCGACAATGCGGTGATCAGCGGCGAGCGTGACGTGTACGAGCTCGAGGCCAGCTCCGGCCAGCAGATGGAAATCGAGATCACGTCGCTCGAGGACAATGCTGTCTTCTCGGTGATCGGGCCGGGGGGATTTCTGCTCGCGAACGAGGAAACGTCGGTCTCACTGGTGCTGCCCCATACCGGCGTCTACCTAGTGGTCGTGGGCGGCACCCGCGGCAATGCCACCTACGAAGCGACGTTCAGCATCTCCTAGCGGCAACCTCACTCGGGCTGGCCTCGGGCGGGCTCGGTTTCACGATCTCATGGGTGGCTGGGGTGGTTTCACTGGTGCTTGGTGGCTGTTGTTTCGGGTGCCGTGACGGCGTTCGTGTTTGTGGCGTTGGTCGGCGGCGGTTTTGAGGGCGTGGCAGCTTGTGCAGAGGCATTGGGCGTTGTGGACGCTGGTTTCGCCTTGGGGCCATCGTGGTCCATGTCGCATTGGTCGGATGGGGTGTCGCACATGGTGCCTTGGCAGGTGCGGTCGCGTATTTCGATGACTCGTCGGGTGAGTCCCCGGAAGAAGCGTTGGGGTTTTTCGGCGGCGAGGTCGTTGGTGAAGTCGTTGAAGATGATGCGTTGGGCGTCGAGGCCGGTGGTGATGCCTTGGCGGAGGAGTTCGGCGACTTCGGCGGGGGTGAGCACTGTTCCGTTGAAGAGTTCGCAGACGTCGGCCAACTTGTTGGAGCCGATGAGGATGTTCAACAGCGGCCGTCGGAGCTGGTCCGGCGAAGCGGCGCCTCGCTTGATGAGGTTCGCGATCGCGTCAGCAACACGTTGCTGGTGAGTGCGATGCAGGTCGGAGTCTGACGGGTCTGTCCCGAGGCGTGCGCGGGCTGCTTCCCAATCTTGGTGGAACAGCCGGTCGATTTCGTGCGTGACAGCCTTTTGCACTTCGGAGCCGACGACATGATCGAACAAGGCCGTGAGTTCGACCATTTTGTCGTCGCGGCGGGTGATGCGGCCACAGCGTTTCCCGGGCCGGGAGTCGGCGCCGTCGGGATCAGCATGCTTGTGCCAGTAGTCGAGTTTCTTCGCGAATCGGTCGTGCGAGAGGTGTTTGGCCCAGTTGAGGAGCCTGGCTTCGTCGCGGGCGAACGCGTCAGCGGTGCGATCGACATTTACGGAGGAGAGTTTCAGCACGACTTCGTGGTTGATGTCGCCGGCCGCGAACACAGCCCGGGTGAGCGGCATGGTGCGTAGTTGGCGGGCCACGGTGAGCTTTCGCCCGGCCTCCTTCGGGCCATAACCCGCCTGATACTCGAGCCATTTCTTCGCCGACGGCGCCGAGTCGGCCCGGAACGCCCTTGCATCGTCCCAGGCCGACAACAACGCCGCCTCGGTGGCTTCGAGCCTCCGCCGGATCTTCGCCGCCCGACGAACGTGATCGTTCGCCACGTCGCGGTTGAGTGCGTTGGGGTCGATGTCGGCCAACCGTTCGGCCGCATCTTCGAGTACATCGAGAGCGTGATCGGCGTCGATCGCATTGGTGTCGAGCGCGTCGAGCTCGGCCCAAATGTCGTCGAAAACCGTCCCCGAACTCATGAATCAAACACTACCCAGGGGGTGTGACAGTCTCAGAAACGCAGCAATCTCCGCGTCGATGGGTCCTCCGGTTCTCGAGGAGGAAGTCTCGGCCCGTTTAGGCTCGACCCGGATCGACGACGCGCAGGAGAGCGAGTCCCCGTTGGGACCCGCCCTCGTTGCCGATGCAAGCGGTCAACCGAACCGCTATTGGTTCACGCTCGCATGGCGTTGCGCCGGCGGTCCTAGGGGAGAAGGACGCCGTCGATGATGTGCACCGTTGCATTGGCGGTTGGGACGTCCTGGCAGATGGTGGTCGCGCTGCCGTTGACAAGTACCTGGTCACCAGCGGATTCGAAGACGAGCTCCGCGCCGTTCACCGTCATTGCCGATCCAGCAGCGACGAGGTCTTCCGAGCTCAGTTGGTCGCCAGCGATGACGTGGAACGTCAGGACGCTGGTGAGCAGATCGACGTCGGCGAGCACTGCCTCGAGGTCCTCGGTAGGAATGGCGGCGAAGGCGTCGTTGGTCGGAGCGAAGACCGTGAACGGTCCGTCGCTATTGAGGGTGTCGACGAGTTCGGCTTGGACGACTGCGCTCACCAGGGTGGACAGCAGAGGGTTGTTGGAGGCTGCGGTGGCTGCGGTGTCGTCAGCCATGCCGGCGAAGCTTCCCTCGCCGTCGGCTGGGACCGCGGCACATGCCGGACCAAACGCACCGAGCATGTCGACGGTCTGATTGTCGGACATAGCGTCGTCGGCGACGGTCGTTGGAGTTGAACGCTCGCTCGAGAGAGCAGCGTCGTCGTCGCTGCCGCATGCGGCGAGGACGAGCGAACCTGCGATGAGTACGGCCCCGAAGCGATGCAATCGGCGGGGTCGGTTGGTGCGGGTAGTCATTGTGGGATTCCTTCTGTTTGGGTTGCTTGTGTTTGGTGCTTGTCAGGGGGTCTGACTGGGTTGTCGGGCGGTGAGAGCTAGGCCTCGTCCACCAGAACGACCACGGTGTGGTGTCCAGTGGCGCCGTCTGGGAGTGGTTCGGAGCGTTCGGCGGTTTGGATTGCTCCATTTCGATCTGTCGCACGAACGGCGATCGTGTGGCGCCCCGGGGTCGCGTCCCAGGCGAGGCTCCACTGGCGCCAGGTGCTCTCGTTCACCTCGGAGCCAAGTTCGGTTGCTTGCCAATCGCCGCCGTCGATGCTGAGCTCGACTGCGTCGATGCCGATCGTCTGCGCCCAGGCCACGCCGCCGATGGCGAAAGGTCCCGGTGGGATTCGGTCGAGGCCCCGAGGGGTGTCGATGCGACTCTGCATTTTGATCGGAGCGAGTGCCGCGTAGCCACGCGGCACCCAGTAGTGGTCGAAGTCGTCGAACGTGGTGAGTTCGATCTCCGAAAGCCATTTCGTTGCTGATGCGTACCCATAGATGCCGGGCACGATCAGACGAGCCGGGAATCCATGTTCGAGCGGTAGCGGCTCGCCGTTCATCCCGATGGCGACGAGGGCGTCGCGGCCGTCCAGCGCTTCGACGGGGAAGCCGCAGGTGTAGCCGTCGACGGAACGGCCAACGACCTGGTTGGCCCCAGGCGAAATACCGGCGTCCTCGAGAAGGTCGTCGAGGCGGACGCCGAGCCATCGGGCGGTGCCGATCAAGTCGCCACCAAGGGTGTTCGAGACACAGGCGAGAGTGATGTCACTCTCGACGAGCTCACGGTTGAGAAGGTCGCTGTAGCTGAGCCGCAGCGACGTATCAACGAGTCCGGTGACACGAAGCTCCCAACTCTCAGCGGGGACTTGAGGGACGGTCAGCGCAGTGTCGATGCGGTAAAAATCGCGGTTCGGAGTGAACAGTGGTTTGCCACCGGTCAGTTCGGCACTCGCTGGGACTGGCGGGGCAGGGTTGTCGGGGCCTGGGAGAGTGATGGCGTTCCGCGAGTCGGTAGCGCTGAAGCGAGCCTCGAGTTTGCGGCCGACGGCCATCAGCATCACACCAGCCGACGCCATCGCTCCGAAGCCCAGGATGAAACGGCGCCGATCAGGGTGCGTGGCGGAATCCACCGAGGCTTGCGTCGCTGGATCGGCCGGATCGCGGCTCCACAGAAGACCCAGAATCCACAGCCCGGATGCGGCCACCGTGGCTCCGGCGATCGAGGGGAGGGGAGAGAGGAAGTCTGCCCCGGTCCGCGCCCCGAGGGCCGCCAAGGAACCGGCGACGCCGAATAGCCCCGCCCCGAGAGCGGCATGACGGAACTTTCCTGCGACCGCGAGAATGCCGAGTATCGCAGCGTAGATCCCGACGAGAAGGGCGATACCGATCAGTAGGGCTTGTTTGTCCCTCGTCCCGAACCACTCGATCGACAGGTTCTTGGCCCAGGTCGGTACGCGATCTATGACCCGGTCGCCGACATCGAGGACCGGTGACCGGAGTCGCACGCCCGTCCCGGCCACAAGCTCGGCCACCCCCAAGCCGGCAATACCTGCGCTGAGTCCACCTGCCGCGCCACCCGCTATGGCCCCCTTTGAAAAGCCGACTCGGGACAGCCCTTCGCTCGGATCGGCAGGTGAATAGGCGAAGGACGTCGGCATGCCGGCGGTTCGGAGCCGCTGACGGCTTGGATTGGTCCGAGAAAAGGCTCAGACTCGCGCAGATAGCTCTCGACCCGAGTCTGGTAGTAGGCCTCGCCGGCCAAACCCGCCGAGCCGGGCGGCGGCAGGCATTCGAACGTTTCCGGAGCGCTCGTCGTGAAAACCTAAGTCGTCGGCCCCGGTCCGGCAGCGGTCACCGCACCGAGGAGGAAACTCCGTCGGTCGAGTTCGTTCATCTCTTGCCCCGAGCTACACGCGTTCGATGATGATTGCGGGGGCCATGCCGCCGCCCGCGCACATCGTGATGAGGCCGACCTGCTTGTCGCGGCGTTCGAGCTCGTCGAGCACCGTGCCGATGAGGATGGCCCCGGTGGCGCCGATTGGGTGACCGAGCGCCATGGCGCCGCCGTTGACGTTGACCTTGTCGCGATCGAGATCGAGGTCGCGTTGGAACTTCTCGCTGACCACGGCAAAGGCCTCGTTGACCTCGAACAGATCGATGTCGTCGAGGGTCATTCCGGCCCGCGCCAGCACCTTCTTGGCCGAGGGCACCGGTGCGTTGAGCATGAGCGTCGGGTCGTCGCCCATGTTGGCGGTGGCCACCACCCGAGCTCGAGCCGTGAGGCCGTGGGCTTTGGCGTAGGCGTCGCTGGCGACCAAGACGGCCGCGGCGCCGTCGACCACGCCCGAAGAGTTGCCCGCATGGTGCACGTGTTGGATGTCGAGGTCGGGGTACCTCTGGTTGATGAGTTCGCGGAACGTGGGGGAATCTTCGGTGTGTCGGTAGTCGGCCACCGCCGGAAAGCTTGGGGACAGGGCGGCGAGCGACTCGGCGGTGGTGCCGGGCCGCGGAAACTGTTCTTGATCGAGGGCCAACGAACCGTCGCGGTTGAACACCGGGATCAGGCTCCGCTCGAAGCGCCCCTCGGCGATCGCAACAGCGGCCCGAGCTTGCGATTCGGCGGCGTGGGCGTCGAGTGCATGGCGGTCGATGCCTTCCATCGTGGCGATCGCATCGGCGCACACCCCTTGATGGGACTGTGGGTGCAGCGCCTGCAGGTGGGCGTTGCCGGCGCCCATCGGCATCAGGCCCTTCTTCGGCAGCGACATCATCTCGGTGCCGCCGCTGACCACCAGGTCCTCCATGCCGGCCATCACGGCGTGTGCGCCGTAGTTGACCGCCGTGATGCCCGAGCCGCAAAAGCGGTCGAGCGTTGCGCCTGATGCCGTGACGGAGTAGCCGGCATCGAGCGCGGCCATGCGACCGAGATCGCCGCTCTGCTCGTTCACCTGCGAGCTCGTGCCCCAGATGACGTCGTCGACGTCAGCGGTATCGAAGCCGTTTCGGTCGACCAGCGCCCCGAGCACGGTGGCTGCGAGGTGCTGCGGATGCAAATGGGCCAAGGCGCCCTTGCCCTGTTTGCCGATGCCTCGCGGTGTGCGGCAGGCGTCGATGATCAGTGCTTCGGCCACGGTGTTCTCCTCGTGCTGAACAGTCGTCAGCTTCTCGGGACATTCTTAGCGGTCTCGCCAGTCGTATGGCGAGAACGTTGCCGAACCTTTCGTCGGCTCCCTCGCGTCCGAAGCTTCCAGATGTATGAGCAGCCTCGTTGCGCCAAACAATGCAATCGCCGCGTCCACCGGCCCGGAGGTGACCGGCGAGATGGCCGCGCTCCAGGCGGTCTGGGAGCGGATCAACACCCGCATCGAGCAACACCTGCGACCGGTTGAGGTTGCCATTGCGCGCTTGCTCGAAGAGCCACTGGGTTCCGGCGACGAACAGCGCGAGGTGCTCGACGAGCTCGGCGCGCTGTCCGGTTGGCTCGGTGACCTCGGCATGGTCTCTGCGGCGCGACTGGCCCGCCAGCTCAATCGGCACCTCGATGAGCCGGCGATCCTTGCCGGACCCGACGTGGACCTCGCGGTCGTCGCCGCCGGACTCGTCGACGACCTACGTTCCTCGGTCACGACCACCGGCGGAGAGAACGGGTTGTTGGGCTCGCTCGGAGATCATCTCCTGGTCGTCGGCCCGCCCAATCGTGCGGTCGACGGGCTGACCTGGTGCGCGGTCACGAGCGGATTCACCGTCCAGCATGTGTCACGGCTCGCCGGATGGCCCGACGAAACCGATGCAGTCGTCGTCTTCGCCGAGGACAATCACTCGATGTCGGCGACGTCGCTGAGCTGCAGATCTGCGGTCGAGCGGTACCCCGACACCCCGCTGCTGGTGGTGGGCAGCCTGGCCGATCCTCGGGATCGGTTCGAGCTGTCCCGCTACGCCACGAGCATGATGGCGCCGTCATCACGGCCGGTTGAGGTGCTCCACGAGGTTCGCCGCAGCGTGTACATCGCTCGGCGGATCGATCAGGTCGCCGTGCACGGCGAGAATGCGGCGACCATTGCCGCAGATCTCGATCGCCGCAATATCGCCGCGTGGGTTGCCCAGGATGCCCGTGACCTGTTTGGCGGACTCGACGCGGGGCGAGCGAATGCCGTCGTGTTGGCTCCTGCCGACAGTGAGGCCCCCGTCGACAGTCAGGCGGACCCCGACGCTTCCGACCGTGACGAACACGACGCTCCTAACCACGACGCCCCCAACCACGACGCCCCCAACCACGATGCCCCCAACCACGATGCCCCCAACCACGATGCCCCCAACTACAATGCCCGCCTCGTCCGGGCCATCCGGGCGCAGCCGAGCACTCGGCGCACGGTGATCGTCGAAATGGTGCGAGACCAGGAACCCTCGACCCGCGTGGGGGTTGACATGGCACTGACGCCGTCGGCGGACGGCGACGCATGGATCGAGGGACTCCGATCGCTCATGCGGCGCAAGACAGAGGTCGACGCCGACCTGGCCACGACCTCGCGAACGGGAGGCGTGCCGTGGGCATCGGCGAAGTTTCTCGCCGAACGTCTGCTGCTCGGCGTGCATCGTGCGAATGCTGTTGCGTCGCTGTGTGTCATTCGCTACGACGATCAAGATCCGACGAGTGAGGTCGACGCCGTGCAGGAACTGCTGCAGCAGGACTTCCGCTCGGATGACATCGTCACGCGGAGCGCCGATCGCGAGACCATTCTGCTCCTCGGGGGACTCGATCGAAGCGCCGCGACGGCGCGCCTGCAAAACGTCGTCGAACGACTCGCGTCGGTGGGCGCCCGGGTCGGGATCGCAGAGTTTCCGTACGACGCGCAGTCCGTCGACGACTTGGTGTCCGAAGCGCGCAGTGCCTTGCAGCGCAGCGCGGCGGAAGCCGGCCCCGTGGTCGTCACGGCTGACTGGCATCCCGGTGACATCGTCGCCTACGACGTGATCATCGCGGACAGCGACGAGGCGGTGGCACAGGTCGTCGCCGACGCGTTGGAGCGTTGCGGGCTGTCCGTCCACCATGTGAGCGACGGCCAGGCGCTACTCGATCGGCTACAGGACCCGAGCGTCCGCCTCCCGAAACTTCTCCTGCTCGAGTTCGATCTCCTCAGCGTCGATGGACTGACCGTCCTGCGACGGTTGCGTCGACAAGCCGCCCTGCGCCGCTTCGCCGTCGTCATGTTGTCGGCCCGAACCAGGGAGACCGACATCCGCCAGGCGTACGATCTCGGCGTCACCGAGGTGATGTCGAAACCGTTCTCGCCGGGCATTTTGGTTCGACGGCTGCTCCGCATTCTGGAGATCGAGTCGTGACCCTCTTCGCGGTTGTGCAAATCGGTCTCGCCGCCATCGTCCTCATCTTCTGTGTCGTCGGCGCGTTCGGCGCCCGATCGCGCCGACGTCGGATGAAGATGCGCCATCAAGCGCATCATTGGGCGGCCACGATCATTCTCGACGGTGGTCCGAACCTCGACGGTGCCAGCCACGATCTCGCGCGACTCCCGCTGCCGATCCTGGCCGAGGTTCTGCAACGGTTGTCCGTCGATACCTCCGGCGAGGCGAGGCGGCGACTACGAGTGGTGGCTCAGCAGTCCGGATTGACCCGTCGTGTCGAGCGTCTGAGCCGCCGCCGATCATGGAAGCGCCGGGCGCAGGCTGCGCATCTGCTGATGCTCCTTCCGAGTGGCTCGCCTCAACGCAACGCCTTGTTGCGCGACCCGCATCCGTTCGTGCGGGCGCGTGCGATCGAGAGTGTGAGTCCTTCCGGGGTTCAGCGTTTCGCCGAGCTGCTCATCGAGTCGTTGGAGCACGAGAGTCCGGCGATTCGCTCGGCGGCCCAGCACGCTCTCGCGCGCGGCGGCGCTGACTGCGTTCCGCCCATCATCGATGCGCTGGAGCGGGCGGTCGACGAGGAAAAGTCCACCGATGCCTCCCAGCTCATGCTCGAGGTTGCGGTCGAGGTGCCCGACCCCAGGCTGGCCGGCGTTCTGGCGAAGTACGCGACCCACGCCGACCCGCGTCATCGTCGTCTGGTGGCGGCGAGTCTCGGAGGCGGCATCTTCTTGGCACCCGAAGCGCTCTTGGCGGCCCTGCTCGCAGACGACGATCCCGACGTGCGAGCGGAGGCAGCGCGAGCCGCGGGCGATGGTGGCATCGTCGCCATCGCACCGGCGCTGGGCCGACTCCTCGCCGATCAACAATGGCAGGTTCGGCGCGAGTCGGGAGCCGCGCTTGCGAGGCTCGGCCCGACCGGACGCGTCGTGCTGCGAAATCACCTGTCCGATAAAGATGCCTTTGCGAGTGACATGGCTCGGCACGTCTTGGCCCAGCTGAGCGGTCTCGGTGACGAGAACCAGGCAAATACGCCGAGGTTGGTCGCATGATCGACACCGTTGTCAGCGCTTCAGTGACCGCGTTCGCGGTGGTCGTCCTGGTCGTCGCCGCGCTGCAGGCGGTCCTCATCGTCGCTGCCACGATCGACCTGCGTCAGTCGCGGACGAGCACCCAGCACCGTCTCTGGCGGGGAGTGATGAACTCCCCCTTGGCCCCGAAGGTGACCGTGCTGGTGCCGGCGTACAACGAAGCGGTGACCATCCGTGACTCGCTGAACGGCATTCTCGCATTGACGTACCAGAACCTCGAGGTCGTCGTCGTGAACGACGGTTCGACAGACGAAACCGAAGCGGTACTCATACGTGACTTCGATCTCGTCGAGGTGCACAAGGTGTACCAAGCGATGCTTCCGACCGAAGAGATCCTGCGGCTGTACCGGTCGCGAGTCGACCCTCGACTCGTGGTGGCGCAAAAGGACAACGGCGGAAAGGCCGACGCGCTGAACGCCGCGACAAACCTGGCATCAGGCTCACTCGTGTGTGCGGTCGATGCGGACACGGTGCTGTCGCCCGATTCCCTGCAAAAGCTCGTGACGGCCTTCGTCGACGACCCGGACATCGTCGCGGCCGGCGGATCTGTCCGACTCACCAACGGCGGACTCGAACGCGGGCCCTACGGAATGCGCCCGGGCTTCCCCCGCCAGATTTGGGCAGCATGCCAGGTGGTCGAATACACCCGGGCCTTCCTGGTCGGTCGTCTCGCGTGGAATCGTCTCGGCGGCAACCTCATCGTCAGCGGCGCCTTCGGCGTCTTCCGTCGCAACCGGGTGATCGAAGCCGGTGGATATCTGCATGGCAGCGTCGGCGAGGACATGGAACTCATCGTCCGGCTGCGTCGAATCGGCTACGAAACCAAGCAGCCCGCCAAGGTGGTGTTCAACGCCGATCCGGTTGCCTGGACCGAGGCCCCTGAAGGCCTGGCGGAACTGCGTCGCCAACGGAACCGTTGGTACCGAGGCCTGCTCGACGTGTTGACGCGCCACCGCACCATGGTGCTTCGCCCGAAGTATGGGACCGCGGGACTCATCGCGTTGCCGTACTTCGTCCTCGTCGAGGCACTGGCACCGATCATCGAGGCGATCGGGATCGTCGTGGTGCTCGTCGGGCTGGTCACGGGAACGATTTCCGGCGGTGAACTGCTCTTCATCGCGTCGGTGTACGGCGTCGGACTCGCGATGTCGCTCACAGTCCTCCTCTTCGATGAAATCGCGTTTGGCATGCTGCCCGACTTTCGGAGCCGACTTCGTATCGTCGGCGTCGCGGCCATCGAGCACTTCGTGTTTCGACCCATGACGATCTGGTGGCGTCTCGGCGGCCTGTTGTACTTCTTGCAGGGTCGCAGCGACTGGGGCACGCAGGTTCGACGGGGCTTCGGCAGCAATACCGTGCCGGGTTCTCCCTTGCCAGCAACGACCGCAGCAACGACCGCGTCTCCTCTGCTCGCGCCGACTGCCTCTCCGACGGTAGATTCAACGCCCGATTCAACGCCCGATTCAACGCCCGATTCAACGGTCGCGGCGCCGCAGCCGCTGCAAGAGGCGATGTAGGGACGGTTCGTTCGGCGTGTGACACACTGCGCCAATGGCATCGGTGGATCTCGATCTTGCGTACCTCCCGGCCGGTGAGCACGCCCGTATGATCGCGACGGGCGAACTGTCGCCGGTCGAACTGATCGACAATGCGCTGGCTCGCATCGAAGAGGTGAACCCAGCGGTCAACGCGTTCTGCTTTGTCTGGGCGGACGAAGCCCGCGCCGCAGCCGTCGCCGCAGCCGACGCTGTCGCGACCAGCGGCAAAAACACGCACGAACTCGGCGTGTTGCACGGCGTACCGATCGCATTGAAGGACACCACGCCGACGGCCGGGCACAGAACCACGTTGGGTTCGTACGCGTTCGAGCACTGGGTGCCCGAAGCCGATGGCGCAATCGTGCGTGCGCTGCGCCGGGCCGGGGCCATCGTGGTGGGAAAGACCACCACGCCCGAGTTCGCCCACAGCCTCTGTACCGAGAGTCCCCTGTGGGGTATTACGCGCAATCCGTGGAACACCGACCGAACGACGGGCGGTTCGTCGGGAGGCTCCGGCGCCGCCGTGGCCACCGGCTGCGTTCCCCTGGCCGAGGGCTCGGACATGGGCGGCTCGGTTCGTATCCCTTCGGCCTGGTGTGGCGTGGTCGGACTCAAGCCGGGTCTCGGTCGCATCCCCATGGATGTGCTGCCGGGCCTGTTCGACTCGATCTCACATCACGGCCCGCTCGCTCGCTGCGTCGACGACGCCCGGTTGTTTCTGGCCGCCACACAGGGACCCGACGACGCCGACATCTTGTCGGTCACCGCCCCGTTGGGGCTCGAGAAGCCACTCGGCGCCGACGTGCGTGGCATGCACATCGGCGTCAGCATCGATCTCGACGGGTGGTACGTCGAGCCGAGCGTGCGGGCCTCGGTCCAGAAGGCCGCTGACGCACTGAGCGATGCCGGTGCGCAGGTCGCCGAGGTGCATCCCCGCTGCACCGGAGAAGAGGAGCATCAGTGGGGCCAGCTGTGGAGTGTGTTCATGGCCGCCTACTACGGCCACTTGGTGCCGGAATTCGGCGATCGCATGGACCCCAACGTCCTGTATTTGATCGAGGCCGGCCAGAAGATGGGGGCAACCGAGTACAAACGGCTCGAATTTGCGCGTACCGACCTGTGGAACCGGATACGCCCGATCTTGGCGGACAACGACGCCCTGCTCTGCGCCACCATGGCAACGGGACCGATCCCGGCATCGTTCGCCGACTGGGACGACGCTGCGCTCGCAGGTGGCGAGTCCGATGACGGCCTGTACCACTCGCCCGACGTCACGGCGGTGTTCAACCTCATCTCGCCGTGCCCCGCACTTACCGTGCCGTGCGGCTTCGACGCCGGTGGCATGCCGGTCGGAGCGCAGCTGATTGGTCGACGGTGGCGATCCCACACCTTGTTGCGGATCGGTGCCGCCATCGAGGCCGGCGTCGAACCGCTCGGGCGGCCGCCGCTCTAGTCCCGGACCGCCGCCAACACGGCTGGGTCTTCGCAGCCTTTGGCGAAGGCCGCCAGCCGCCGTTCGATGTCGCGCCGGAGCACTCGGGAGCCGATGCGGTCGGCAACAGGGGCGAGCGCCGCCGGTTTGATCTTGAACGAGTATCGCCACGTCGCATCGGTGGTGTTGTTCGGTGCAGCGCGGAAGGTCCAGCCGCCGCTGAAGGTCTCGAAGAACCAGGGGCCTTCGACCATCTTCATGCCCACCTGCTTCGGTGGCCGGTACGACACGTACTGCGACACCATGCGCAACCGGTGCTTCGAGATGGTCTCGGTCCGGACGCCTTTGCCTGCTTCGGTCGCCTCGTCGAGAAAGCGCTGCCTCTGGATGAAGGGATCCCACAGCAGGCGCACATCGCCCGTGGTCTGGGACACGGCGAAGGCCACGTCGATCGGGGCATTCACCCGGCAGGTCGCTTCGATTCGTGGCATCGGCGCAAGGGTACGCCAGGCTGCGTGATCTAGCGTCGACGACATGTCAATCGAACTCCGCAATTCCGACAAGCTCGCCCCGGCACAGGGGTTCTCGCACGCATCCATCGCCCCGCCCGGGCGGATCGTTCACCTGGCGGGCACGATTGGCACGGATGTCGACGGCACGTTGGCCAAAGGTCTCGCGGCGCAAACCGAGCAGGCGTTGTTGAACATGGTCGAAGCGCTCGCCGCCGCCGACGCAACGCCCGACGACCTGGCCAAGACGATGATGTACGTGGTCGGCTATCGCGAGGCGATGCAAGGTGAGCTGTTCGCAGGAATCGTCGCCGCAGCAGCCAAGGTCACGTTGCCACAGGTGCCGATCACGTTGATCGGTGTGCAGTCGCTCTTCCTCGACGATGCGTTGATCGAGATAGAGGGAACCGCCGTCCTGAGCGCTTAGTCGGTTGCTTTGAGGAGTTCCGCTTCAAGCCGCGCTGCGGCCTCGGTCGGGGACAGCGCACCGGACGAGACGGTGGAGAGCATGTCGGAGGACGACGCGGTTGCGAGCGCCGCGTCGAGTCGTCGTTCGAAGCTCGCCTGCACACGATTGCGGACCTCGAAACCAGCCCGACGCATTCGGCGGAGGTCGAGGGTGCCGGTCGCCTCGAGGTGTACGCGATGCTCGAGTACCGCTTGATGGACCTCGGCGATGCCGTCGCCGTCGAGGCTGTTGGTCATCAGGATGGGCGGCCGGTACTCCGAGTCCTCCTGGCCCGTCACGTGGCTCAACTCGAGCATCAGTTCAAGGTCGCGGCGGGTGTCGGAGGCGCCGGGTTGGTCGGCCTTGTTCACGACAAAGATGTCGGCCACCTCCAGCAACCCGGCCTTGTTCGCCTGCACCGCGTCACCCATGCCGGGCGTCACGACGACAACGGTGGTGTCGGCCGCAGCGGTGACGTCGACTTCAACCTGCCCGACGCCGACGGTCTCGATGATCACGGGGTCGTAGCCGACCGCATCGAACACGCGCACACAACCGGGTATCGACAGGGCAAGGCCGCCGGCATGGCCCCGGGTGGCGAGCGATCGAATGAACGCCCCGCCGGAAGTATCGGCGTCGACGTCGGCCATGCGCACGCGGTCGCCGAGGATCGCCCCGCCCGTGAGCGGTGAAGATGGGTCTACGGCGAGTACCGCCGGTCGGCGTCCGGTGGCCACGGTGTGCTGGACAAACGCACTGACGAGCGTCGATTTCCCCGCACCGGGCGCTCCGGTGATGCCGATGACGTGCGCACCGTTCGACGAGGCATGGGTGCGCTCGGCAATCTGGTCGGCCTCGGGTCCCAGCCGCTCGACCAGGCTGAGCAGCCGGCCGACCGCACGGCGATCGTCGTTGCCAGCTCGTTCCAGGAGCTGGTCGACCGTGAGACCGCGAATGGTCACGAACGTGCTGCGCTGGCGACGATTGCGTCGCGTACCGTCGTGACCACGGACTCCGACGATGCGCCCGGTCCGAGGACCACGGCCACGCCGGCGTCGAGTAGTTGGGCAATGTCCTGGTCGGGAACGATGCCCCCGATGATGAGGGGGATGTCGAGGTCTGCTTCGCGCATCGCCTCGAGCATCGCCGGACCGAGCGTGAGATGCCCGGCGTTGTGCATCGACAGACCGATCGCGTCGGCGTCTTCTTGTTCGGCGGCCGCGATGATGCTGTCGGTCGTTTGGCGCAGGCCGAGATAGATGACTTCCATGCCGGCGTCACGAAGAATGCGCGCGACCACCTTGATGCCTCGGTCGTGGCCATCGAGACCGAGTTTTGCGAGCACGATGCGAATCGGAGTGGTGTCGGACATCAGACGATGGCCTTTTCTACGTAGGTGCCGAACACGGACTCCATCGCCATGGCGATCTCTTCCTCTGTGGCGTACACCTTCACCGCTTCGATGATCGCCGGCATCAGATTGATCGTCGGGTCGTGCGCATCGGCGGTGATCTTGGCCAGTGCCGTCGCGACGTGTTCGCCATCGCGATCGGTCTTGATCGTGTCGAGGCGCTTCCGTTGGAGGTCTTCGGTGGCCTGATCGATACGCAGCAGATCCTGTTGGGCTTCGTCGTTGCCCTCGGTGAAGGCATTCACCCCCACGATCACCCGCCGGTCGGCGTTGACCTCGCGCTCGAATCGGTACGCCGAGTCGGCGATCTCGCCGACGAAATAGCCGTTGTCGATGCCCGCGTACACGCCTTCCAGAATCGAGCCGTCTCCGAGCTCGTCGAGGTGCGTAAAGATCGCTTCGGCCTGGCGTTCCATCTCGTCGGTCATCCACTCGACGAAGGGCGCGCCGCCGAGCGGGTCGGCCACGTTGGTCACACCGATCTCGTGGGCCACCACCTGCTGCGTGCGCAACGCGATGCGGGCTGCCTTCTCGGACGGCAGCGCGAGCGCTTCGTCGTAGGCGTCGGTGTGTAGACTTTGCGTGCCGCCGAGCGCCGCGGCCAACGCTTGGGTGGCGACTCGGGCGATGTTCACCTCGGGCTGTTGGGCGGTGAGCGATACGCCGGCGGTCTGCGTGTGGAAGCGGCACAGCATTGCCCGCTCGTCGGTGGCGCCGTAGCGCTCTTTCATCCAGCGGGCCCAGATGCGCCGGGCAGCCCGAAACTTACCGATCTCCTCGAAGAAGTCGAGGTGGCTGTTGAAGAAGAAGGACAGCCTTTTGCCGAACTCGTTGACGTCCTGACCCTCGGCGAGAGCGGCTTCGACATACGCGAACCCGTTGGCGAGGGTGAAGGCCAGCTCTTCGGCTGCGGTCGAGCCCGCTTCGCGGATGTGGTAGCCCGAGATCGACACCGGGTTCCACTTCGGCATCTCTGCGGTCGTGAACTTCACCATGTCGGTGACGATTCGCATCGAGGGACGGGGCGGGTAGATGTACTCCTTCTGTGCCTGGTATTCCTTCAGTATGTCGTTCTGAATGGTGCCCGCCAGCGCGGACCGTTCGATGCCGTTCTTCTCGGCGACGGCGACGTACATCGCCATCAGCGTGGCGGCGGGACCGTTGATGGTCATCGACGTGCTCACCTGGCCGAGGTCGATGTCGGCGAACAGGTCTTCCATGTCGGCCAGCGTGTCGACGGCGACGCCGGCGCGGCCCACCTCGCCGAGCGCCCACGGACTGTCGGAGTCTCGGCCCATCAGCGTCGGCATGTCGAAGGCGGTCGACAGGCCGGTACCGCCTGCTGCGAGCAACTCTTTGAAGCGGGCGTTGGTGTCGACGGCGGTGCCGAAGCCGGCGAACATGCGCATGGTCCACAAGCGCGACCGGTACATCGAGGCGTGGATGCCACGGGTGAAGGGGTACTGGCCCGGATAGGGAGCATCGCCGTAGACCGCGTCGAGCGGCACGCCCGACATGGTCTCGAACGGTACGCCGCGCAGCCGGGCGGCGTCGTAGGACTCCTGCCAGGCCGCCCGGGCCGAGTCGTTCTTCTGATCTGCGTCCATGGCTGGTTCCATCCTCGGTTTCGCGCTCCGCAACAAACTAGCGCCGCGAACGGTGACCCGAAGGGCCGCAGACGCCAGCATGCCTCCGGCGGGCGGCTAACGTCATCTCGGTGGGTAGCGCAACGCCAGGCTGGACGCCGCGGGTGGTTCTCGTCGGGGCCTTCATCAGCCTGTTCGCCGGTCTGGTGGCAGTGGTACCGGTCGCGGCGGCAGCGCAAACAGCGGACCTCGATCCGAACTGCGTCGCGTCGGTTTTCGACGACGCCATGCAACAGCGCACGGCCTTTGTGGCCCGGGGTAGGCCGGTGACCGCAGCGGTGCACGACACCGCCACCGGGTGTTGGTACCACCTCGATGAAGGATTGGTCCTGACGACGGCCAGCGCGATCAAGCCCACCGTTTTGGCCGCGAACCTGGCGCGGGCGCGGGCCCAAGGGCGGTCGCTCTCGCCGACCGAGGCCAACTGGGCGAGCCGCATGATTTCGCTGTCCCACAACGGGTCGGCGACGACGCCGCTGTACGGGCAGGTCGGGGTGGACGGCATGGCTGCCTACACGGCCGCGGTCGGGGCAGGGCATACGCGGCACACGACCGACTACGGGTCCACCGCCTCGACCGCTCGCGACCTCGCGCTCGTGTCCGAGTCGATGCTGCACCTCGGTAGCCGTCTCGGCCCGCTCGACGATGCATCGCGGGCGGTCGCCTGGGGGTACATGACCAGCGTGCACCCGTCTCAGCAGTTCGGCATCACTGCGGGTGTGCCGGAGGGCTATGACGTTGCGTTGAAGAACGGCTTCTTCCCGTGCCGGGTGGCCTGTGTCGAGCCGGCGCGGCTTTGGGGTGTCTACCGGTGGCGAGTCGGCTCGACCGGTTTCGTGCGCCGAATCGGTCAGGCCGACGGTCTCGCGATCGCCGTGCTGACCGACGGCAATCAGACCCAGTCGGAGGGTGTCGCACTGGTCGAATTCATCGCCCGCCACGTCTCGGCCGAGCTTCTCGGTGGCGATGTCGCGAACCGGGACTTCGATCGGGCGACGTGTGCGACCGTGCAGTCCAGCGACGCAGCAGCGGCCATCACCGCCGCGCTCGGCGTCGACGTGGGTCGGTGGGCCAGTGTTCGCTGGACCAGCGGGAACGAGGGGCCCTACTGGGGGCAGACGATGTGTGCCGACTCGCTGCGTCCACCGAGTGGCGAGTTCGATCACTTGGGACGCACCGAGGTGAATGGTGACTTCGACGGCGACGGCCACACCGATCTCGCCATTGGCCTGCCGGGCTCATCGACCTTGTTGGCTTCCGACGTCGGGGTGGTGAACGTCGTCGGCCGCGCGGCCATCCGGTACGACGGTCACCGTTCCGCGCTCACCCTCCGGCAGGATCATGCCGAATCCGGCGATCGTTTCGGCGCCGCCCTGGCCGTGGGTGACTTCAATGGCGACGGCTTCGACGATCTCGCCGTCGGCGCTCCGGGCGAAACGGTCGGCAACGCGGCCGACGCCGGAGCGGTCACAATCCTGCACGGAGGACCGTCGGGTTTGCAGCGCGTTGCATTCCTCCACCAGGAGTCCGTGCTCGACCGGGCGGCAGAGGCCGGCGACCACTTCGGGTGGGCGTTGGCGTCGGCCGACGTCGACGATGATGGGTACGACGACTTGGTCATCGGCGCGCCGGGTAAGAACCGGAGTCGCGGCGCAGTCGTGCGGATGTTGGGGAGTTCGTCGGGTTTGACGACCCTCCGAGCAACGATGGCCGATGCCGACGATCGCGGGGTGGCAACAACGGCCGCGGCGGGTCAGCGGTTCGGATCGTCGCTGGCGGTTGGCAACCTCGATGGCGCCCGACGTCCCGAGATCATCATCGGCGTGCCGTTCGCGGATTTTGCGGGCGCCGACCGCGCCGGGTTGGTCATCGCCTGCCGCGACGGGTCGTTGGCGACCTGTGAACGATGGATCCACCAGGGTCGGCGTTGGGTGCCGGGCAAGAATGAAACCGGTGACCGATTCGGTTTGACCCTGGAGACCCGGGACACCGACGCCGACGGAATCGACGAACTGCTGATCGGCGTTCCGTACGAGGTTCGCCCCGGGCACGTCGACGCCGGTCGGCTCGTCGTCGTCGACCATCTCTATGTGAATCCGAGCGCAGCGAACGTCCGGTGACCGGCGAGTTCTACCCGGCCGGGTTGGTGCCGGTTTCGGCTTCGAACCGCGTGCGGAGGTCCCGCTTGAGCACCTTGCCGCTGGCATTGTGCGGGATCTCCTCGACGACTTCGAGCCGGGTGGGGAGCTTGTAGCGAGCCAGCCGCTCCTCGGCGAAGGTCCGCAGAGCGTCGAGGGTGAGTTCGGCATCGGGAGCCAGCCTCGCAACGGCGCACACCGCTTCGCCCCATCGCTCTGACGGGGTACCGATCACGGCGACCTGGGCGATCGCGGGGTGGCCCAAGAGCACGCTCTCCACCTCGGCGGGGTAGACGTTCTCACCACCGCTGATCACCATGTCCTTCACCCGGTCCACGACAAAATAGAATCCGTCGTCATCGACGTAGCCGGCGTCGCCGGTCCGGAACCACCCATCGGCGTCGATCGCCTCGGCGGTGGCATCGGGGCGATTCCAATACCCCTTCATAACGGTTGGCCCTCGTGCACAGATCTCGCCGGTGGCGAATGGCTCGGACACGGTGGACCCGTCCTCGGCCATCAGCTTGAGCTCGGTGAAAAATGTCGGCTGCCCGGCAGAACCCAGCTTTGTCGTGCGGTACTGCTTGGGTAGGCGGGTGAGCGACGGCGACGTTTCGGTGAGCCCGTAGCCCTGCTGAAACGGCACGCCCGCCGCCTCGTATCGGTGTAGGAGCGGTTCGGGAACCGGAGCTCCGCCGCAGATCATGATGGCGATCGACGAGAGGTCGGCCGTCTCGAACTGCGGCTGCTGGCTCATGGCCAGGAACATTGCGGGAACGCCGAACAACGACGTCACCCGATGGTGTTCTATCGCCTCGATTGCGGCGACGGGGTCGAAGTGGCGATGCAGGATGACGTGGCCGCCCCGCTGCATCACCACGAGGGTCGTGACGTTGAGACCGCCGATATGGAACAGCGGGGCGAAGACCAGCGACACCTCGTCGCTCGTGTAATCGCCGACCATGAGCGTGTTGACGTTGTTCCACCACAGGTTGGCGTGGGTGAGCATCGCGCCCTTGGGGAGCCCGGTGGTGCCCGACGTGTACATGATGATCGCGGTCTCGTCGGCGTCGGTTACCGCAATGGACAGGATCGGTGAGGCGGTGCTGAGGAGCTGGTCGCACGATTCCCACCCATCGGTCGCGCCCTCGACGGCGATCCATCGCTGCACGGCGACGTCGGCGCGGCACGTGTCGAGGACGAGTCGATGGTCGGGGCCGGCGACGACCGTGTGGACGCCCGCATCGTTGAGCATGAAGGCGAGCTCGGGTCCGGTGAGGCGGTAGTTGAGCGGGACGAGGATTGCGCCGAGGCGAGCACAGGCGAACAGCGTCTCGAGAAACGATGGATGGTTGAAGCCGAGATAGGCGACCCGATCGCCGTACTTCACACCGCCGGCCTGCAGAACAGCGGCGAGGCGACCGGCCCGGTCGGAGAACGCGGCGTACGTTGTGGTGACACCCTCGAAGGTGAGCAGCGGCTTGTCGGGGGTTTGCTCGACCCGTCGGTCAAACCAGGCCACGAGGGTGTGATTCGGTGCCGGCATGACGGGCAGCCTGGCACGTCCGTCGCAGCACGGCGATTGCGCCTACGATGCGGCTATGCCTTCCGACTTCGCCATGAAGACCATGAACACCGTGCACC
>RCMY010001500.1_pt1 | contig 22153 bp, 21 predicted proteins | sample 2041341 | NCBI WGS metagenome assembly RCMY01 (sample SAMN09708234, study PRJNA481090) | Marine sediment metagenome, whole genome shotgun sequencing project.
GGCCGAGTACGGCACACAGGGTAATGAGAACCTCTCGTTCCTTCCGGCATCGCAGGTGAAGGACATCACAGGGTATGCACTCATGCCTGGTGGTCATGGAGAACACTCCGGAGCGTTCAACCTCTCGGTGTCCTCGGACTCCGATGCGAAGGAGGCCGCCTATCTCTTCATGCAATGGATGACGAGTCCGGAGATTTCGCTCCAACGAGTTCAACTCGATACTGCCTTGCGCGATCCGTATCGGCTTTCGCACTATGACAGCGCCGAGTACCAAGCCTTGTGGCCCGACGCGGCTGAGTATCTCGAAGTGCTCGAGGATGCGGCCGACGTTGCACTGCTCGATCTCGTGATCCCGGGAGCTTTCGAGTACAACACGGCAATCGATCAGGCGATGACTGCTATCTGGGCTGGCACCGATCCCCAGGAGGCGCTCGATACAGCTGCCGAAGAATGGGATCGACTCACCGATGAGATCGGTGTTGATGCGGCACGAGAATCGTGGCTTGTCTACCTCGAATTGCCGGGCTCGTCGCTTGAGACAACGGTGGCGGAGCTCGGTTTGGCACGTTGAAGTAACCCTCCCATAGCGGACGGGCGGGGAGACGGGCACGTCTCCCCACCCGCCCGCGGTGGGTCTGTCGATGGATCAGCCGATTCAACGAGGCCAGGTGTCGGCCAATCTGTTTAGCGGGCTTCGACCACTACGGGAACACAGCGGTGCGCGCGAACGTCGCCTCGCCCCTTCCACGTCACGGCAACTTTGGGGTCGAGCCGCATCGTCGACACCATCTCGACCAGGGTTTCCAATGCAATGGTCAGTTCGAGTCGGGCGAGGTGAGCACCAACACATAGGTGTCTGCCCGCACCAAAAGCGACGTGTCGGTTGGGTCGTCGGTCCAACACCACGTTGTCGGGATTGGGGAAAGCCTCGACGTCCCTGTTGGCCGAGGCGTAACCCATCGCGACCACCGCCCCCTCGGGAATTGTCCGACCGTGAAGGTCGACCGGGCATGTCGTGTTCCTTGCCAGCAGCTGGATTGGCGTGACGAACCGAATGAATTCCTCTACAGCCGTTGGTAGTAGGTCCGCTGAGGCAACCAAGGCTTCGAAGTGTTCGGGGTTCTCGGCCAAGAAGTGCATCATCCCGCTGATTCCGCCCGACGTTGTTTCGTGCCCGGCGTTGAGAAGAACAGAATAAAAGCCTCGGACCTCGAGATCGGTCAATGAAATTCCTTCGACCTCCGCAGCCAGCAGCTCGGAGATCAGGTCGTCTCGTGGGTTGCTGCGGCGATCAGCGACAAGGGCATCGATGTAGTCATAGAGCTGTGTGGTTGCGAGCGTCGCATCATCGGCGTCGACGAGGGCATTGAACATCCGGTCGACCCAATCGCCCCAAAGACCACGGTCCTCATCTGGAAGTTCGAGGAGTGCGCCGAGGCTGCCCAACGAGATCGGCGTGGCAAAGTCGGCAGCGATGTCTCCTCGTCCCTCTTGCACGATGCGCGTCATCTTTTCTCGGGCAACCGATTCGATGACTGGTCGTAGTCCTTGGATTCTCGATTTCTTGAACGTGTCGCTGATGAGGGAGCGATAGATCGTGTGCTCGGGGGGATCGAGCTCGTTCGGTAGCGCAGGAAAGTCTCGTTCGAACGTTGAGGGAATCGCTGTGGTATTGACGACCGAGGAGGTGAACGTCTTCCAATCCAACAGACCTTTCATCACGTCGTCATACCGGGTCAACATCCAAAAACCGCCGTACGCGTCGGTGTGCGCAAGAGGGCACTGTTCGCGCATCTCTCGGTAGATGGGCACCGGATCATCGACAAACTGTGGGTCGTGATGATCGAAATTGTCCAGACGGTGAGGTTGCGCCGGATCAGCCATGGAAGAGCGGTGCGCCGCTCGTCTCGGCGTCGTGGACCTCCAGCTGGCCAAGCTCGGTCTCGGTCACGTACATACGATTGTCGGTCAATCCAAAGGCGACGTTCGTCGGATTGTTGCCTTCCGTCCGAACACGGGAGTCCCACTTTCCGTCGGTGTCGAGCACGACGATTTCGTGCTGGTTGTACACCGTGACGTACAGCCGACCGTCGGCGCCATGAGCCATGCCGTCTGGGCCCCGAAACTCGACCGGTAGCTCCGGATCGATCACATTGCCAAAAACCGTTCGTTCGCCAACCGCTCCGCCATCGAGGTCGTACCGATAGACATCTCCGGTGATCGTGTCGTTGGTATAGAGCGCGTTGTCAACTCCGATCGAGATGCCATTGAGGAATTTCAAGCCACTGTCGATCGTTTCGATTTTTCCCGACCCGATGTCGATCCGAAAGACCTTTCCGTCATAAGGCGCAGTCGACCAGTCTTGCCGCAATGCTCCGTCCACCACGATGTCGGCATGCATGATGCCCGAGTCGGTCATGTAGAGGGCGCCATCGGGCCCAAAACACAGATCGTTCGGAAAAAGAAAGTCCTCACCATGTTCGTCGGCCGTAAGTACGACCTCACACTCGCCGTCTAGAGTGATCCTCAGCAGGGACGGCACCAGAGACTCTGCGACGTAGATATCGCCGTTGGCCGCCGTGGCCAGCCCGTTGGGGCGGCCCGTCTTCCTGACAACGCTGAGCGAGTCATCCGCCGGGTCGATGAGGCTGACGCAACCCCGGGAGGGGTCCATTTCCACGACCAACCATCGTCCGTCATCCAGTGCCAAAGGGCCCTCCGGCTCGACTAGACCTGTCATCAGTGGCTTCATCGGGTGATCCCTTCCTTTGGCTAAGTCATGTTACCACTCTGATAAAAGGTAGGACAAGTGAACTACTCGCCGTCGATGCGGGCCAAAAAGTCCGAAAACTCCTCATCGGGCATCGACACAGAATGGGTCTTCGTAGGAAACTCTCCGCGTTTGACGGCGTCGTCGAAGGCCTTCATCGCCGCAACGCGATCCCGCTCAACCTGCTGGAGAACACCAGTCAGATCGCCATAGGCCTGGGCATGACGCGGCGGATTGGGGTTCGTACCGCACACGTCTTCACCAAAGAGAAAAATGACGTCTCCGCCCGAACCCGAACCCATCGATATTGTCAAGAGGCCGGTCCGGGCGCTGAGCTCAGCCAACAATTGCTGGGGAACCAGTTCGATCTCTACTGAATAGGCGCCAGCGTTTTCCAACGTCACCATGTCTCGCCAGAGTTTGGTCGCCTCGTCAGCAGTTTTTCCATAGGCACGAATGCCGCCGATCCATGTGCTCTTTCGAGGTATGAAACCGAGGTGGCTGTTCACGGGAATACCCGACTCGGCCAGGCGCTCGATCGTACGAAGACTTGCGATGGTATAGACGGCGTCGGCGCCATCGTCCATCGCGGCAGATGCAGCACGCAACACCTCATCTTCGGTCACGAACTCCGTTGGACTCAGGGAGGCGGTGATGTATGTAGTGGGGGCGTGCTTCCGACACTGAGCAAGATCGTGAAGGCCGACCGCAATCATGTCGATTCCTGCTTCCTGCGCCGCACTTGCCTCCAGCCCCGTCTCGGCTCGGATCTGCGTGAGTTTGCCACGGCCTTTCTGATCCAAAAGGTCAGCCACCGTCCAGTTTCGTTCCGCAAACTGACCACCGAACGTGTAAAGGCGCTTCATCGAAATTCTCCGATCGGATCTCCTGCGCTCGGTTGCGTCAGGTGAGGATTCGACGGCCGGGTTGGCCGGTTGCGCCATGATGGTCTCGTATCCGTTGGGGGTCAATCGGCCGTGTGGGCGCAAATTGGCCCTGCTCGGCTTGTAGATCGTTGCCGTGTCCCGCCCCGGGACGCTTGACGCGACGTAGACGGTCCGTTAGCTTTCGCTTCCAAGGACCTCATACGTCCTACAACTCGGACGTCGTGTACAGACTGGTGAGAAACGATGATAGATCCACCGATCGCTTCGCTTGTTGACCTGACCGGCAAGGTTGCTTTGGTCACGGGTGCTGGCAGCGGGTTCGGCGCCGCGTGCGCGAAAAGACTGGCCGAGGCCGGTGCTTCGCTGATGTTGGTTGACGTCGGCATCGACGGTCTTCAGCGCACCCAATCAGCGCTTGTAGCGAACGGATACACCGCCGATTTCTGCACCGCGGACATCACCGATGAGAACGCGGTGGATCGTGCGATCGCTCAGGCCGAGGCTGGATTTGGGCGGCTCGACATAGCGGTCAACAGCGCCGGCGTCTTCTCGAACTACCTACTTGACACGATGACCCTGGAGGAATTCCGAAGGGTCATGGACGTCAATGTGACAGGTACGTTCCTCGTCGCAAGGACTGCGGCACGCGCAATGCGGCGCACTGGTGACGGGGGTTCGATCATCAACATTTCTTCGATCGATGCGATTCGACCGAGCGCACCTGGCCTCGGCCACTATGACGCATCCAAGCACGGCGTCTGGGGGCTGACGAAGTCGGCCGCGCTCGAGATGGGCCCCGATGGCATCCGAGTAAACGCCATCGCACCAGGCTCGGCAATCACCGAGGGAGTCCGTGCGATGCTCGAAGCCGGCGCTCCGGAAGGCCACGACATCGAGTCGCAATTCAGCTCCGTGGCAGAAAAGACGCCCCTTGGTCGCCTCTGCACGCCAGATGATGTCGCCAGAGTTGCCGTCTTTCTTGCATCGGACCTGTCTTCCTTTGTGACCGGCGCCCAGCTCGTTGTGGATGGTGGTTTCATCGTTCAAGCGTGACGCAGCGTCCCAGCCTCAAGAACGCTGACGTTCGACTTCTGCGATTGATTCGTCCAGGATTGACAAAGCGGTGTCGATGTCCTCCTTCGTCACCACGAGTGGCGGCGTGAACCGGAACGCGTTCCCGTCCCCGCCGCTACCGATCAGAAGGCCCCGCTCTCGCGTGGCTTCGAAGAGTTGAGCAGTTTCATCGATTGCCGGCTCCTTCGTGTCACGATCCTTGACGAACTCGATCCCTTGCATACATCCCATGCCGCGAACATTGCCTATGAGCGAGTACTTCTTCTGAAGCTCGTCAAAGCCCTCACGTATCTGAATACCGATCTCGGCAACGTGGGCTGGCGTGTTCTGCTCCTCGAGCACCTCGAGCGTTGCAGCAGCGGCAGCGATGGATACGGGGTGAGACTGGAACGTCGAGATGACCGTTCCACCGAGGCTGTCGGCGATCTCGGGTGTCGTGATCGTGGCCGACAACGGCATACCACTCGCGATGCTCTTTCCGACCGCCATGATGTCGGGCTCGACGCCCCAGTGCTCGTGACCAGACCAGTACGTCCCGGTGCGGCCGAACATTGTCTGCACCTCATCAGCGATGAACAAGCCGCCGTGCTTGCGGACGATGTCTACGGCGATCTTGAAGTACTCGCTCGGCGGCGTGATCAGGCCGCTGACACCAGCCACCGGTTCGGCGATTATTGCCGCTATTCGACCGGACGTCGTCCTCTGAATGATTTCTTCGATGTCCCGTGCACATGCCACGTCGCACGACGGATAGCTCAGGTGAAAGGCACATCGGTAGCAGTTTGGCTGAGCCGCATGTTTCACACCAGCGACCTGGGTTCCGCCAAGACGAAAGGTTGGGTGAGCCGTGAGCGACATTCCGAGTGACGAGAGCCCGTGGTAGCCACCCCGAATGGCGATGATTTCCTGTGCGCCGGTGTGCTGCTTGGCGAGCTTGACAGCGTTCTCGACAGCCTCCGTGCCTGAGAGGCCGAAGTAGACCTTCGAGAGACGGTCAGGCAGAATGCCCTTCAATTGTTCGGCATATTTGACCGCGCCTTCATGGGGGTAAAGGCTTGGCGCAAATATCAGCGACTTTGCCTGTTCGGTGATGGCGTCAACAACCCTGGGATGGCAATGTCCGGTGCTCAGCGTCAACATGCCACCGAACATGTCGAGATATCGATTTCCGTCGGTATCCCAGACGTACATGCCTTGTCCGCGTTTGATGGAGATTGGCCGCTCGTAGTAGTTCCAGGTTCCCCACATGTGGTCCTGTTGTTTCTTCACAATCGTGTCTATGTCCATAACAAGCTCCGTTCATAGGGGGAAATGACTATCACTTCTTGGTATCGATCTCATCGTGGTCATGTGACTCAGCGGTCCTCAGTACATGATCGACCGAAGCCGGAAACAACGTTCGAGGGTTCTCCACCAGCAAGACTTCCAGTTGTGCGTCGCTGACGCCGTACTGTCTCAGCTTTGGCACGACACGTTTCAAGATGTGTGCGTATCCATGGCCTCCGTTCACTGTCATGTGCAGTGCATGAGACACGTTCTGTGAAATCAAGATCTTTCTGATTAAACCCGCGTCGATGAAGCCCCGCACAGACGCTATTTGTGCCTCAGGATGTATTCGAACGAGATCAGCCATCTCCGGCCACGCCTCCTGCCCGAAGAGACTGAACTCGAGGTAGCAACCCCGGTCAGCCAGACCCATGAACAGCTCGAATTTGTCGGGTCGGGGCACGAGGTGCGATATCGCCACTCGATGGAGATTGGCGCCGCCACGCTCGAGGATGTCGAGCGCATGATGATAGGCCTCCTCGGTTGCCCCAACATCGAAACAGACGTTGATGGCGACGCCCGACTCTTGTTGTGCTGCCGAGCATGCCGCCAGCACCCTCTCCTCGGTGCGAGTGACCGGAGCGCTGATCCCAATCTCTCCAATGAGTCCCGCTCGGATCTGCGTGTCACCGACGCCCTCGACAATCTCGCTGAGCATTGCCTGTGCGAGCTCTGGCACACTCATCGCCCGAACCTCGTTTGGCAGCCATCCGTCGCGGAAGTAACCCGTACCCATCACGACGTTGAGCCCGGTCCTCGACGCTACGGCACGCAGGAACTCCGGATCGCGACGTCGCCCGACCGTCGTCAAGTCGAACAAAGTTCGGCCCCCCGCAGCGCAATACTGCTCCAGTTCCATTGAAACGCTGTTCAAGTAGTTTCGATCTTCATGACTCCAGCCGCGAACGATGAGATGTTCGTGAGGAAGTGTGATCCCCATTTCTTCCGCGCCGATCACTCCGGTCACAGTCATCAAGCCGGCTTGCAAAGCTGAGGTCTCAGAGTTCATAGTGCACCGATTCGATGAGCGTGGCTGTCAGGACGGGACGTCTAGTGGAAATACCCTGGCGGGGTTCAATACGGTGATGGTGCGGAATTCGTGATCGGTCAATCCGTACTCTTTGAACATCGGCAAGAGGTTGTTCAGGATGTGCGCATATCCGAACCCTCCATTGCTTGTCAGAAGCAGTTGGTTGCACACGTCTTGAGAAACGAGCACCCGCTCCACGAGACCTGCGAGAACGAACCACTGCAGAGAGGCCGCTTGCGCTTCGTGGTGAATGGCAGCCATCTCGTTGACCTTTGGCCAGATGTGCATTCCCCAGAGATCGAACTCGATGTAACACCCACGCTCCACGAGACTTTGGCAATGTGCGACTGCGTCGGGGCGCGGCACCACATGGCAGATGATCACCCGGTCGAGGTTGGCGCCAGCTTGCTCGAGAACGTCGAGGGCGTAGTGGTGCTCCTCAAACGTGCCCAAGTCGAAATGGAGACTGATTGCTGCACCGGTGAGGCCTTGGGCGTGAGCCGACGCAACCAGAACCCGTTCTTCGGTGTCGGTGATCGGGCGGCTGATCCCAATTTCTCCAATTACCCCAGCTCGAATATCGGTTCCGTCAACTCCCTCACGAATTTCTGACACCATGACTTGACCCAACTCGGCCACGCTCATGTCGTGGACTTCTTCTGGTAGCCAGGCGTCTTTGTAGTATCCGGTGCTCATCACCACGTGAACGCCGCTCTTCGCAGAAATTTGTCTCAACGCCACCGGATCGCGCCCGATCCCCACGTTGGTCATGTCCACAACTGTCCCGCCGCCCGCCGCTTTGAAGCGCAGCACTTCGCTCACCGCGAGGTCGACATCCACCAAGTCGACCAGCGGTCCTTGATGCTCGATCAGAAGGTGTTCGTGGGGCAGCGTTATGCCCATCGCATCAGCAGGGATTGGGCCCTGAACCGTCATCAAGCAACGCTCGCGAGCTGTGTTGACCGCGTCATCTGCCGTTCTGTCGATTGTTCCTTGTCGGGTGTTCATCCTGAATCGTTCATTGGTCGCCAAGCTCTCGTTGATTACAGCGAAAGATCACATGTATGATGACTGAACCTTAGCGGAAGGCGTGACCTGCCTCTAGTGGGAGGGCCGATTGGTGTCACCCACGATCTGATCGAGTCCGGAAGATGTATGATGTCGACGCCGATTGTCGCTTCGACAATCAAAGATGCGAGAACAAATGTCCAAGAGCGGTGTGAATAGTCAGACGGGCGATTCTGGTTCAACCCCACTAACGATGGGTCCGCGTGGCCAACTGGTCGACGGGGTTGTCGATCGAATTCAACAGCTGATAATCGCTCGATCGTTGAAGCCCGGTGATCTCCTCCCGCCTGAGGAAGAACTCGCGTTGCAGATGAGCGTGAGCCGCACCGCGCTGCGAGAGGCGAAAAGGATCCTCGCCGATCGAGGGCTCATAGAGGTTCGTCAGGGGTTCGGCACGATTGTCACCGAGGTCGGCGAGGATCAGCTGGCCGACCAGCTCCGCTTGTATGCGGCCACAAGATTCGGTGGAATCGATTTCGAAGATTTTCACCGAATGAGAAGTCTGCTCGAAACCGAGATCGCCGGTCGAGCTGCGGAGGCGCGAAACGATGAAGACCTTGAGGTTCTCGCTTCAATAATGGCCGAGATGCGGAGTGCGGGCAGCGCCGACCCGGTCACCTTTACCCATCAGGATGTTGCCTTTCACGAGAAGCTCGGGGCGATGAGTGGGAACCCCTTGCTGGCCCTGCTGTCGATGGTCATTCGAGACCTTCTCAAGACCCACATATCCCAAGTTGTCACGTTCATCACCCCTGAAGTCGACGTGTTGCCGTTCCACCAAGCGATCCTGGATGCTGTCGTTGCCGGTGATTCCGATGCCGCGAGCGAAGCGATGACCGCTCACCTCATGCAGGCTCGGAACAATTACGAGACTTCATTGGCCGCCGAGTAGGACACGCCCCGGCTCGCCGTAGTCGGGAGAATCATCGTCACCTGTCGGCCATCGTCACCGGTCACTCAGATACCTTGTCGCGCATGCCCGAGGCGAGAAACAGCGCTGAATGGTCGAGCTCCCCCATACCGTCATCTACCAGCCGTTGAAACAGTGAGGTCACAAGCTCCGTTAGCGGCAGCTCGGTGTTTGCGGCCGCCTCTAGTGCATTGTTCATGTCTTTGAGGTGAAGCTTCACCGCTCCACCGGGAGAAAAATCTCGTGTAGCGATTCGCGGTCCGTGTTCACGCAGGATTCGAGAATCGGCAAATCCGCCGCCCAACGACGCAAGTAGGTTTGGCACGTTGAGCCCGACATCCTCGGCGAGCCGGATGGCCTCAGCGACTGCCCCGATGGTGATCGCCACGATGATCTGATTCGCAAGTTTCGCAAACTGACCTGATCCAGCCGGGCCGAGGTGCCACGGCGTACCAAATGCCTCGAGCACCCACCGTGCCTGCTCCAGGTGTGCTTGTTCGCCGCCCACAAAGATCGTGAGCGTTCCATCGGACGCACCGCGGGTCCCACCCGAGACCGGGCAGTCGAGGTAGCCAATTCCAGCGTTCGCGAGTCGACGATGATTCGCGATTGCGTCCGCTGGCGCAATCGAGCTCATGTCAACGACGACGGTACCTGGTTCGAGCGTCTCGAGGAGGTTGTGTTCGAAGAGCACATCGGAGACGGCTCGAGAATCGCTCAGCATGAGCACGACCACCTTGGCTCCGGCGCACGCTTCTGTCAGATCGGTGTATGCGGTTGCGCCCGCGTCACGAACGGCGGTTGTCTTGGAGTGTGTGCGGTTCCATACCCGCAAGTCGACATCGCGTTGAAGAAGAGAGATGGCCATCGGTTCGCCCATCAGTCCAATACCGAGCAGGGCAACAGGCGTCGATGATGGTGTCACTTCGCTCATGATCTCCTGACGCGTTTCATCGAGTCATCATACATATGACGACAGACGACGGGCAACTTATCCCTGCGTTCACTAATCGAATCAAGTCGTGACGGCCCCCGTTGACGCCGAGCTGACGGAGCGGGCGTACTTGCCCAGCACTCCCTTCAACTCTTTGGCCGATTGGGCTGGGTGCTCTACTTTTCTCGCAGCGAACTCGTTTTCGTCGACTTCCACGTCGAGTCGGCGGTTCCGAACGTCAATCAAAATGATGTCACCCTCGCGGACGCGAGCAATTGGGCCTCCGTGAGAGGATTCGGGCGACACGTGGCCGACCATCAGACCTCGCGTCGCTCCCGAGAATCGCCCATCGGTGATGAGCGCAACCGTTGATCCCAGCCCGCGACCTGTCAGCCCTGCGGTCACATGGAGCATCTCTGGCATCCCGGGTGCACCTGAAGGCCCTTCGTTGCGAATGATCACGACATCGCCCGAGTTCACCTCGCCAGCCATGATCGCTTCGAAGGCTTTGTCGCCGGAATCGTAGACACGTGCTGGGCCGCGGTGTTCGAGGCGTTCGCTCCCCGACAACTTCACGACGGCCCCATCGGGGGCCAGCGTTCCCTTCAACACGGTGATTCCGCCGGAAGGTTTGAACGGTGCATCGGTGGTCGCCACGACGGTTTGGCCCGGGGTCTCGCTGGAAGTCGCGACAGAATCTGCCAGTGTCATCCCGGAGACGGTCGTTGCCGATCCGTCGACGAGGCCGGCCGCAATCAGTCGGTGAAGCACCAATCCCGTGCCGCCGGCGTCGAAGAGATCTGTCGCGACGAATCGGCCGCCTGGTTTGAGATCTGCGATAACCGGAACGCGATCCATCACCGTTTGGAAATCGTCGACGGTGTAGTCGACCCCGGCCTCGTGAGCGATGGCGATCATGTGGAGCACCGCGTTTGTCGAACCTCCAGTTGCCGCCACCAGTGCCACGGCATTGTCGATCGCTGTCCGCGTGATGACCTCTGAGGGCCGCAGACCATCGCGCAGGACCTCCATAATTTTGTGACCGGCTGACCTTGCCGCGTTCGCCTTTGCCTCATGGGTGGCTGGGACATCACTCTCGTCGAACATCGCGATTCCCAGAGCGGCGACGGCTCCGGCCATCGTGTTCGCAGTGAACTGCCCCGCACAAGCGCCCGCACCTGGACAGGCCGCTCGCTCGATGTCACCCAAGTCCTGTTCGCTGATCTCGCCGCTGGCAAACTGACCAATGCCTTCGAAAACGTCCTGGATCGTCACCGGGGTTTCGCCGTACATCCCGGCAGCGATGGGTCCGCTATAGAGCAACAGGCCCGGGAAGTCGAGACGGGTTACCGCCATTGCGGCCGCAGGAATTGTCTTGTCACAGCCGACGATGCAGATCACGGCGTCAAGATTGTGCGAGGCGACGACCAATTCGATCGAGTCGGCGATCACTTCGCGACTGACCAGGGAGCCTCGCATCCCGGCGGTACCCATGGTGACAGCATCGCTGACGGCGATCGTGTTGAACCGAATGGGTGTACCCCCAGCTTCGCGGATGCCTGCGGCAGTTGCCTCGGCAAGGTCGAGGTGATTGAGATTGCAGGGCATTGTTTCGATCCAACTCGTGGCAATGCCGACGAGTGGACGCTCGAGAGCATCGGAATCGAGACCCGTGGCGCGCAGCATGGCACGAGCTCCGGCGCGAGCCGGCCCGTCGATAGCTTTTGCTGAATTCCATCTCGGATCGTTCATTATCGGCTCCAGTTCGTAACGGTGGGAGGTGTGCGGGGCATCAGATGTGGGCGGTCTGGCCGCCATCGACAGCAATGATTGCTCCGGTCACGTATGACGACGCATCTGACGCCAGAAACGCGACGACCTCGGCAATCTCACGCGGTAGGGCGAGGCGGCCGATTGGAATACTTGCCTCGAAGGCACGGAGATCATCAGGCGATGGGAACGCTGCGCGCACCATTGGAGTGTCGGTAGGTCCCGGTGCCACGGCGTTCACCCGGATTCCATCGCCCACATGATCGAGAGCCAATGCCTTGGTTAGTGCGGTCACCCCGCCTTTGGCCGCGACATAACCAGCCAGACCTGCGATGGCATCGTGGGCGCCGGTGGACGATGACGCGTTCACTATCGACCCACCACCCGTCGCCGCCATGGCCGGCACGGCAGCGCGACAATTCAAGTAGACGCTGCTGAGGTTGACCTCGATCATCCGTTGCCAGCCCACGGGCGTGAGGTCGATGACCGAGCCTTCGAGAAGGATCCCCGCGCCATTGAAGAGCACGTCGAGTCGGCCATGGCTGGCGAGTGTCTCGTCCACATATCGCTGGACATCGGTTTCCGACGACACGTCCGCAACGTGAACGCTCGACTCCGTGCCCGTCTCAGCGAGCAGGTCCGTCGTCTCCGCCAAACCGGCGGCGTTTATGTCGACGAGTGCAACGCTCATCCCGGCAGTGGCCAGCCGAAGAGCCACAGCCTGGCCGATCCCCGAGCCGGCACCCGTCACCAACGCGGTTCTCCCTTGTAGATCGGAGGTCATCGTCGAGGGGTGGAGTGGTCAGAAATCATGGAGAACTTGCCCTTCGGTGGACGGCTTGATAGTGTCATCAGACATCATACGTTTGTCAACGTACGCCAGGTCACAAGGGTAATGCAAGCACTACCTGGACGGCCGGCTCGTTGTCATGGACTCGAACAGCGAAGACGAGGGATCCACGATGCTCAGCGATCATCCAGGGGATTTGACTGCCGATCTCTACCGAAAAATGTTTCAGATCAGGGCCTTCGAACTTGCCGCCATGGATTTGTTCAAGCGAGGCCAAGTCAAGGGAGCCGTGCACCCCTACATCGGGCAAGAGGCGTCGGGAGTTGGTGTGTGCGCTGCACTCGATGAGGACGATCTGATCGCCGGGACACATCGAAGCCACGGCCACAACCTGGCAAAAGGTGCCGAACCCGATCGCATGATGGCGGAGATCCTCGGCAAGGAAACCGGGTACTGCAAAGGACGAGGCGGTTCGATGCACATCGCGGCATTCGACACAGGGAGCCTGGGCGCTCTCGCGGTTGTCGGATCCGGCATCCCATTGGCCGTTGGAGCGGCGCTTGGATTCCAGATGCAAGACAAGGATCGAGTCGCCGTCCCCTTCACTGGGGAAGCCGGATCAAACACGGGGAACTGGCACGAATCGCTCAACATGGCCGCCGTATGGAACCTCCCGATCGTTTTCGTCCTCGAGAACAATCAGTACGCGGTGTCGACTCACGTGAGCCAGTCCGTCAAGATCGATGATCTTTCGATCCGTGCTGCGAGCTACGGTATCCCCGGAGTGCGCGTCGACGGATTCGATGTGATCGCAGTGCTCGAGGCCTCTATCGAAGCCGTGGCTCGAGCTCGAGCTGGCGGCGGTCCGACCTTGCTCGTGACGGAAAGTTACCGGATCGAGGGACATTACGCCGGCGAACCTGAGGTGTATCGCGACCGCGAGGAGGTTGCAAAATACCGGGCTCTGGATCCCATCCCGAGATTTCGCAGCGAACTCATCGAGGACGGGCGAATGACGGAATCGGATCTCGATGAGTTGGAAGCCGCGGTCGACCAACAGATCCGGGAAGCTGTCGAATTCGCGAAGAACAGCCCTGAGCCCGACCCGGCCACCGCCCTCGACTACATCTACGCGTAGGGAGAAGATTCTGTGACTGCCACACAACGAGACTCCACATCACTGGGCTCCACGACGCCCGTGTTGTCGGCGGAGACGATCGTTCAAGTCAGCGACGGGCAAGCTGCGACTGAAATGTCCTACCAAGAGGCCATTCGTGAGGCCCTTCGCGAGGAGATGGAGCGAGATCCCTCGGTCTTTCTCCTCGGAGAAGACATCGGAATTCACGGCGGCGCCTTCGGTGTCACGAGGACATTGTTCGAACAGTTCGGTGAGAAGCGGGTACGCAATACACCGATTTCTGAGAATACGATCGTGGGTGCTGCGACCGGTGCGGCACTCGTCGGTCTGCGGCCGGTTGCCGAGATCATGTTCGTCGACTTCTCCGGACTCGCAGTCGACCAGATCTGCAATCAGGCAGCGAAGCTGCGGCTGATGACCGGTGGTCAGTGCATGGTGCCGTGGGTGCTCCGGATGCCACAGGGTGGTGGCGCCGGTAAGAGCACCGGAGCTCAGCACTCCCAGAGCCTGGAGGCGTGGTACGCCCACACCCCTGGCCTGAAGGTGGTGTTTCCCTCCACGCCGTATGACGCGAAGGGCCTGATGAAATCAGCTATTCGTGACAACAACCCCGTGATCTTCCTGGAACAGAAGCACCTCTATTCGTTCCGTGGTCTCGTGCCTGATGAGGACTACTCGATCCCGCTCGGCACCTGCGACATCAAGCGCACGGGAACCGATGTGACCATCGTTGCGTCCGGATACATGGTGTGGCACGCGATGATCGCCGCAGAGACCGCAGCGCAAAGTGGCATCGACGTCGAAGTGGTCGACGTTCGGACCATCAGCCCGTTGGACAGGGCGACAATCGGCGCGTCGGCAAAGAAGACAGGCCGAGTGGTCGTGGTTGCTGAGGCATGTACGTCATATGGACCTGCCAACGAGTGGGCGATGGTGGCGATGGAAGAGGCTTTTGATTACCTCCATGCGCCGGTGGTGCGAGTGGCCGGCCGTGACTCACCGGTTCCATTCGCAGACTCCATCGAAAAGGGTGTTTGGCCAACGCCCGAGTCCGTCCTCGAGGCAGTTGAGCGCGTCGCCAACTACTGATCTCGCGTAACCCAAGAACCTGGAGATTTCGTTGCTCACAGAAGTATTCATGCCAAAAATGACCGATCACATGGAATCTGGAGTGATCGTCGAGTGGTTAGTCGAGGTCGGCGACACGGTTGAACAGGGTCAGCCGTTGGTCGAGATCGAAACCGACAAGACTGATGCGGAGCTCGAAGCCCCAGCGTCGGGAGTACTGCTGGATGTCAGGCCTGACGCGTCCGAGACGGGCACCGAAATTCGGGTCGGGGACACGTTCGCTTTCATCTCCGATGATCCCGCTGCAGCGTCCCCAGGTTTCGCGGCGGTACCGGCTGAGGGCGCTGCGCCCGACAGCCGAGGTGAGGGCGATCCCGCCAAAGACACCCCCCGAGCAGAAAGCACTGAGACCGCCGGAACAACGCACGGCGACGCCATCCGCGCAACTCCGGCGGCTCGGCGAGTGGCAAAGGAGCTGGGTATCGACCTTCAAGACATTGTGGCGAACGAAACGGGAACTCGGCTGTCGGAGGACGACGTACGTAATGCGGCCCGGTTGTCGGATAGCGATCGCTCGCTCGAAGCGGCAACACGACCGCTCTCCCGGGTCCAGAAGGCAAGTGGTCGCGTGATGGTGGAGAGCATCCAGACTGTCCCCCAGTTCACCCTCCGCCGCGCAGTTGGCGCCGATGCGCTGGAACAAGCTCGACGTGATGTCGGTGATCCTGAATCGAAGGCATCTGTCACTGCGGTGCTCGTTGTGGCCGTTGCGCTCGCGCTCGCTGAGTCCGATCGATTTCACGTCTCGTACCGCGACGGTGAGCTCGTTCAACACCGGGATCCCGTGATCGGGGTTGCGGTCGCCACGCCCGACGGACTGGTGACACCTGTGGTGCACAATGCCCACACGAGGGGAATTGCCGAGGTCGACGCAACGATTCGAGAACTCGCTGCGGCGGCACGGGAAGGCAGCCTGCAAGCCGAGCAGACGGTGGGAGCCACCTTCACCATCTCGAACCTGGGCATGTTCGAGGTCGATTCGTTTCGTGCCATCGTCGTGCCACCTCAGGTTGCCATCTTGGCCGTCGGCCGAGTCATGCCAGCGCCGCTTGTGGCGTCCGGCTCCGAACAGCCGGCTGCCAGTTCGGTCATCAATCTGTCGTTGTCTGTTGATCACCGGGCCGCGGACGGAGTCGATGCTGCCCAGTTCTTTCAGGTCCTTTGCCGACACATTGAAGAGTTCGGCCGCGACTAGTCGCGCACCTGAGTTGTTCGGAGAATATTCCACGTCGTCGAGAGAGGGAACAATGTGATCTTTGCATCAGGTTTAGGGGTACCCGAGGGGCCAGTTCTTTTGGAGGATGGAAGTTTCCTGGTTGTCGAAATGAGCCCGGATCGTGGGTGCGTGTCTCGCGTTTCACCCGATGGAAACCACATAACAAAGCTCGCCGTGACGGGCCGTCCAAACGGACTTGCGCTCGACCGGTCGCAAAAGATTTGGGTCGCCGAGTCGCAGGATCCGTCGGTCATCGTTCTCGATCTCGAGGGACGGGAGCTCGACCGATTTCGAGGATCCGAGGATCGCCCGTTTCTGTTCCCGAACGACCTTGCGTTTGGTCCCGACGGACTTCTCTACTTCACCGATTCGGGGATCTTGTTCGAAGACTTTGCCCCCGGTGGTGTCGTGCGGGCCGACTGGCGAACAGTCGAGACGGAGGGATGCTGCTACCGGTTAGACACGCAAACCCGAGAGCTCACGCTCGTTTGTGAGGGTTTGAGGTTTCCCAACGGTCTTGCCTTTGACCGTGACGGCGACCTGTACATCAACGAAACCTTGACCGGTGCCGTCAGGCGCTACACCGCCGACACCGACTATTCGCATTCGACATTGTTCGGGAATGTGTGGGAGACAGCTGATTTCGAGGAGATCCAGGGGCCCGATGGGATGAAGTTCGCAGCCGACGGAAGCCTGTTCATCACCGTCTTCGGTCAGGGGGACGTGACCGTCCTCGACCCTTCGGGCACGGTCAGCAGGCGTATAACCACGCATGGCTCCGCACCGACGAACCTCGTGTTTGGAGCGCCGGGAACCGAGAGCATCTACGTCACCGAGGATGCCGAGGGAACGCTGGAGATTCACCACGTCGGTGTTGATGGACTCGAGCTGCACTACGGCGACTGAGCAATTCCGCTGTGCCGGCTCCGGCGATCGCCAGCCAAAGCATCGAGTGGTGCGCCGCGTTGCTGAGCGGGGGAGCCGTGCGGCTGAATGCCGGCCAGGAAATGAAGAGGTTTGATTTGGTTTGCGCCGGGGTATTCCGTACCCCACCACAATCGACACGCTCAGAGCGAGCATGTCCAAGCAAGGAGCTCACAATGGTTTACGGAAGCATTCTCCTTACGATCCTCGTCATCTTGGCGATCATCTACCTCGCCAAGCGCGTGTGACCCACCCTGGAACCGGGATCGACACCTACCGAAGTTCGCTGACTTCGACGACCGCCTCGTGAAACGTCCCGAGTACGTGGCTAGAGAAGAGCTTGGCGACGAGTTCCCCACGGCTGTTGACACCGGACTTTTCGAAAATCGCCTTGAGATGGTCGCGCACCGTATGCACAGAGATTGTGCACTCGGCCGCGATCTCTTTCGTTGAGAAACCTTGGCACAGGGCGAGAACGATATCGACTTCGCGGGTGGTGAGGCCGTACGAATCGAGCAGGATCGGGACGAGGTCACCCGCACGTGCGCTATCGATGGTTACAGCGACGTTCTCTCTCTCACCGTCCATCGGTGAGACGTGGATGCGAACCCACCGTCCGCTGCGCCCGCGCAGCCGCGTCGTCAACTTCGCGGATGATCTGCTGGATCGCGCCTTCGATGCTGCGATCAGAATCGTTCCAGGAATAGCTTCATCGACGTTGTCGACCCGCAAGTCTTCGAGGATTGCCTCGGCTCCCTCGGTCATCGACAAGATAGAGGACTTCGGGCCGAGGATAATCACGACCGGTGCGTCGGTGGCGTTCGAACCACAACATCGACCGAGGGCTTGGCGCAGTGCATTGTTTGCCGGACCGAGCAGATTTCGGACGTCATTCACCTCGGTCGGTGAATATGTTTTGCCGTCGCAGCGCACGAACGCGCCGATAGCCAGACACGTCGTTGCCGACGTGAACGCGACCCGGAGTTCGTCGGACGCGTTGTTGTCTTCGTACAGCTTGGTGAATCGAGGGCTTCGTCTGAGGTCGCCGTCGGTGGCTTCGGCCAGTGTGGCGACCGGATCGATGCTTCGGGAGAGGTCGTTGAACTTGTTGAAGTCGGGATCGAGCAACTCGTTGTCCCAAAATGGGACGCAGGCCCCGGCCTCAAACCCGTGCACGATCCCACCGGCTGGCAGGTGGGTCTCGGGGTCGGTCGTCATGACCGCCGCAGCGTCGTAGTTTGCGACACGCATGATGGCGGTGGCGATCGCTTCGCACACGTCGATACCCGTCGAGTTCGACTGCGCCGCGGCGAGGATCAGGTCGCGAGCAGCGGTGAAATCCGCGATGCTCATGGGCCGACGGTATTGCACCCCGGCGCCGCGCGCCATCCCCCGTTTGTGGGGGAAGGTTCGCGTGATCGGGGGATGGCGCTCCGTTGTTCGTCGTACTTGAGTTGGCGACATGACACTTCAATCACCGACGCTCGTCGCTCGCGACGAAGGCGAACACTTCCATTTCCTCAACAACCTCTTCACGGCCAAACTCACCGGCGAACACACTGACGGTCAGATGTCGGTCATGGAGTTCGTCGGTCCGAAGGACTTCGGGCCGCCGCTTCACAGCCACGACATCGAGGACGAGTTGTTCTACATCGTCGAAGGTGAAGTGTGGTTCCAGTGCGGTGACGCCGAGGCCGTGCATGGGCCAGGGGCGCTTGCCTGGCTGCCTCGGGGCCGTCCACACACCTTCCAGATCCGAACCGAGACGGCGCGTGTCCTCCAGGTGACGACGCCTGCGCAATTCGAGCGCTTCGTCGCCGCCTTGGGCACGCCAACCGACGACCCGACTGTTCCCGAGCCCGAGGAGATCGACCCGGCCCACGTCGCCGAGGTGTGCGCCCAGTTCAACATCCAGGTCCTCGGCCCGCCACCGGCGCCGTTCACCGGCTGAGCTGGTCCCCGCCCGATCGCCATTCGGCACAGCGTTGTATCCTGAGTTGCATGGCAGCAGGTGTGACGTCGTGTCCGTCGTGTGGAGTCAAGAATCGGGTCCCGGCGGCGTCGACGGGCAAGCCGACCTGTGCGAAGTGCCATGCCGATCTCCCGTGGCTGGTCGAAGCGACCGATGCCGACTTCGCTGAGGTGACCGACACATCGCGCCTCGTGCTCGTCGACCTCTGGGCACCGTGGTGCGGTCCGTGCCGCATGGTGGCGCCGATCCTCGAAACGCTCGCTCGCGATTTCGCAGGAATACTGAAGGTCGTCAAGGTGAACGTCGACGGCTCGCCGGCAACCTCTCAGCGGTTCAATGCAGCGAGCATCCCGATGCTGGTGTTCATGCGCAACGGCGCTGTCGTGGACACCGTGATTGGCGCCCAGCCCGAACACGTGCTGCGCAGCGCGGTCGAAAAATTGACGTGACCTAAGCTCCAGGTTGAGTTCGGTGACTTGTGGACCAAATCCGGGGCCAACCGTCAGCTGCAGGTGATGTCGAACTCGATCACGGTCGGTTCGGAGAGAACATTCCCCATGACGGCGGTGCCGCTCACGCGGTTCTCGTCGAACGACCACTCGGGTACGACGTCTGTTGCCATCGACGCGAGCTGTTCATCTGACGCAATCTTCAGATCGAGATCGAGTGGCGAGTAGTCGAGATCGAATTCGGCGGGACCGGCGACCTCTTCGCCATCGGCGTCGACTGGCAAGGTCAGGGCAAGAATTCCCGCGAGGCTCCCATCGGCATCGAGGACAAGCTCGCCAGATTCATCGACGGGATACCCGATAGCGCGAAACGCAGCGCCGAAGAAGCTCGGATCACAGGTCTCGAAGGTCGTGTCATCGATCCCGTCCACCTGCGAGAACGTCAGATCGTTCATCGAGAACAAAACGGTCGAGTCGCCGATGGTAATCGTTGCAGAACCCCCGCCATCGCTCGAACTCGTCGCCGGTTGGTCTGCGTCGGCCGAATCGGGTTCGACGTCGGCGGCAGGGTTAGCGTCAGAAGCATTGTCGCCACCTACTTCCTTGGCCGGGTCATCACCGCATGCTGCGGCGAGCACGATCAACGCCAAGCCGGTAAACCACCCCCGACAGCTCGACATGAGAACGACCCCCAGTGATCATGGGCTCGCGTCGTCTGGACCGAGCCGAAACACGTACGAAAACGTTAGCACTTCGGACGATTGGTCTGCACAGACTCGGAGGCCTCAGACGACGTCACGCCGCTGGACGGCGATGAGGCCGATCGCTGCGGGGACGAGTGCCCACGCGGCGAGCGCGGCGACGGCGGCAGGTGTACTGATGTTCGTTCCGACGCCAGCGAGCTCATTTGCGAGGGCGCTGGGCATCCAAGATGCGGTGTCGTTGGCCGACTGCACGATCAGTGGTGGGGCGATGATGAGCGCGAGGGTGGTGCCGGTGACTGCTCCGCCGACGCTGCGAACGATTGTGCCGATACCGGCGCCGAGCACAGCTCCGGCGGCACCGGCGAACGTCGCAGCAACAAGGATTTGTACGACGTGGCCCGCGGATACCAGGAAGTCGTAGTCGGTTGTGGGGAGAGCAAGAACGACGGCGCCGACGGTCAGCGCCGTGCCGACAAGGCTCAAGACCCCTCCGCCGATAGCGACGGCGCCGAGTTGGGCACCGACGGCGCGGTGGCGTCGTGGAGAGGCCAGGAACGTGGGGATGACGGTGTGATGCCCGTACTCGCGGGCTGCGGCGATCGCACCGAACAAGGCGGCGAGTATGAACCCGTTGGACGCGAACGCGATGAGTGATTGTTGGTCGAGTTCGGTCGAGATGAAGGTCTTGGATCCGTCCATGTCGGTACCGGCGATCACGATGAGTGCGTTGATGGCGGCGACGGCGATCAGGACCCCGAGAAACGCCAGAGGCATCTGGGTAGTCGTGAGCTTGCGGAACTCCGATCGCACGAGTCGTCTGAGGGTCATGACTGAGTCGCCTCCTCCGGCGTCACGGGATTGGTGGTCCAGTTCAAGAACAGCTCCTCGAGCGAGCCGGCGTGTGACGACAGCTCGTTGAGCGCAATGCCGTTCGTGAAGGCGCGATCCCCGATTTCGTCCAGCTGCATGCCACGAACGACGAGTGAGTTTGTCGCCTCGCGTGTGGTGGTGGCGCCTGCGCTTTCGAGGACGGCGGCAAGCCGGTCGGGTTCACGGGTGCGCACGAGTGATGCTGCTTGCTGGAGATCGGCGAGTACGCCGTGTGTGACGAGTCGGCCTTGGTTGATGACGATGACATCGTCGACGAGGTGTTCGACTTCGGCGAGGATGTGGCTCGACACCAGGACCGTTCCGCCGCCCACAGCGTGGGCCCGGAGGAGTTCTCGCAACGTCCGGTTGCCCTGTGGATCGAGTCCGTTGCCGGGTTCGTCGAGAATGAGAACGTCCGGTTGACCGAGAAGCGCGGCCGCAAGTCCGAGCCGTTGGCGCATGCCGAGTGAGTACGCGCCCGTGCGCCGGTCCGCTGCGTCGGTGAGGCCAACCTGTTCAAGCATCTCGTCGACCCGCGAGAGACCAACACCGGTTGCATCGGCCAAAATCCGAAGATGGTTCCGGCCACTCCGACCGGGGTGGAACGCGTCGGACTCGAGAATGGCCCCGACAGTGCCAGCGGGGTCGGGTAGGTCGCGGTAACGGACACCACCGATCGTGCATTGCCCGGTGTCGGCGGTGGCGAGATCGAGCATGACCTTCATGGTCGTCGACTTGCCCGAACCGTTCGGTCCGAGGAAACCGGTGACCCGTCCCGGCGGCACCACGAACGAGAGATCTTCGACGACGGCGTGGCTGCCGTAACGCTTCGTGACATGCTCGACCTCGAGAACACGACCTTCCCCCGTCGAACGAGTCATGTTGCCAGCGTCCGTGAAGAGACACTGATCGATTCCAATGTCAATGGACTGCTCCCTCGATGAGTTGGGCGACGGACGCGAAAAGCGATATCAGCGTCGACGATATCGTCGACCGAAATGTCCTCGAAGGGCCGAAGGTCCTGCCGCGGACGGCCGCCCGGCGGGGTTTAACGAGCGGCGTTCTGTCTCGCTTCGGCACGAGCTCGGGCACCTTCGAGGTCGGCGCCTGCTCGGATCAGGGTTCCTCGAAGGCTGCACTCGGCGATTTCGATCGGAGGTGCCACATCGGTGACGATGATGTCGGCGAGCTCT
>RCMY010001501.1_pt1 | contig 22151 bp, 19 predicted proteins | sample 2041341 | NCBI WGS metagenome assembly RCMY01 (sample SAMN09708234, study PRJNA481090) | Marine sediment metagenome, whole genome shotgun sequencing project.
AATCAGGCGAGCGCCGATCATCGTTGCGATCGACTTTGCCAGTTCGGTCTTGCCGGTACCTGCCGGCCCTTCCACCAGAATTGGCTTCTGGAGTCGGTCGGCGAGGAAAGCGATGCCTGCGATGGAATCGTCGGCGAGGTAATCAACCGAACGAAGTCCTTCACGGACGGCATCGACGGATTCGAATCGATGAGTCATGGTCCACAACCTACAAGAAGGCTTGACCACCTGGTCAAGACGAGATCGCAAGTGGGTGCCCGATCGGTGGCGAGAAGTCGGCGGAATCCGCAGCCCGGGAGGCTCGAGACCCCTGAATACACTGGGGCAGCTGGGTGAGGCACCAGGGCGCGCTGCGCCCCGAGTAGCATCAGCGCAGTATGGACCGAGGCTTGCATCGAGCAGTTGAACAGTTCGCTCGACGTATCGGCGATGCGCTCGTCGACGCCGCTTCGGGAACAACGGTCGACGCCAGCCGCCTGGCCAACGACGCCGTCGTCGAGGCGTATCACCTGAGCACCGCGTTGATCGATGCCGACGGCCGCCACACCGACGACGAGTTGTGGGCCCTGGTCGCGGCCTTCGCCCCACACGATCTGCTGCCGGGCAACGCCATGCCGGCCCAGCTCCGCAGCAGCACCATCTTCGATGGACGCAAGGAATGGTTGGCCAATCCTTCGACGCTCTTCAAGACGCTCTGTGATGTCGATCGCATCCGCGGCACCGCCTACGGCAGGCTCTACTACGACGAGATCATGTCGCTGGCCCACACGGTCATCTCGCTCGACAAGTGGCCGTCCGAGGCCGAGCTCACCGCTGTCGTCTCCCTGCAGCGGTTGCTGTTGGCCGAGCTCCCGACCGGCAAGCCCACACCGCCGAAGGCCGGAACCGTCGGCGGACCTGGGCCGGCAGCGGCCACCGCGGCGCACACAGCCGAGGCAGAAGAAGCCAAGCCCGAGCCGGTCCCGGCCGAGCCGCTCGAAGACGTTCTCGCCGAACTCGACAGCCTGATCGGCCTCGACGCCGTGAAGGAAGAGGTCCGCCTTCTCACCGCACTTCTGCGTGTCCAGAAGCTGCGCGCCGACCGAGGCCTGCCCGTCATCGACGCCAACAAGCACCTCGTCTTCAGCGGCAACCCCGGAACCGGCAAGACCACCGTCGCACGGCTGCTGGCGCGTATCTACCGCAGCCTCGAACTCGTCGAGATCGGACACCTCACCGAGATCGACCGCAGCGGCCTCGTCGCCGGCTTTGTCGGACAGACCGCCACCAAGGTGGCCGAGGTCTTCGAGAAGGCCGACGGCGGCGTGCTGCTGATCGACGAGGCCTACTCACTGATGCGTGGCGGCGAGCGAGACTTCGGACGAGAGGCCATCGACGCCATCGTCAAGAACGTCGAAGACCGCCGAGACACCATGGTGGTGATCCTCGCCGGTTATCCGAAAGAGATGACCGAGCTGGTGTCGGCCAACCCCGGGTTCTCCAGCCGGTTCCCGAAGACGGTCACCTTCCCCGACTACTCGAGCGACGAGCTGCTCGCCATCCTCGAGCTCATCTGCGGCAAGGGCCGCTACGACCTGGGCGAGGGAGCGGCCGACGCCGCCATTGCCTGGTTCGAGGCCCACCCTCGTGGCCCGGGCTTCGGCAACGGTCGACTGGTTCGGAACCTGTTCGAAGGCGCCGTCGCACGCCAGGCCACCCGCCTGGTCGACGTCGAGGCCCCCACCGACGAACAACTGATCGAGCTGACCGCCGACGACATCGCCGGCGTGCCCGTCGGCGGCGCAGTCTGAGTGTCGACAGGCGCATCGTGAACCGGCTCGTCCCATGAGTGGCGCCAACAAGGCGGCAGCGGGCATCGTCATCAGCCGGGCCTTCGGGCTTGTCCGCGAGGCCTTGATCGGCGCCACCCTCGGCGTCACCCCCGCCGCCGACGCGTTCCGTACGGCGATGAAGGTGCCGAACATCGTCCAGAATCTTCTGGGTGAGGGATCGCTCTCGGCATCGTTCGTCCCCGTCTATGCCCGCCTGGTCGAGGAACGCAACGAGGTCGAAGCTCGCCGGGTCGCCGGCGGAATTCTCGGTCTTCTGACCGTGGCGATCACCGGCATCGTCGCGCTGATGGTCGTCGCCGCCGGACCGATCATCTCGATCACCGCCCCGGGCCTCACCCCGGAGACCCACGAGCAGGCGGTGTGGCTGACCAGGATCACCGCCCCCGGGATCGGGCTGCTCGGCATCTCTGCCTGGTGTCTCGGGATCCTCAACGCCCATCGCGAATACTTCATCAGCTATGTCGCTCCGGCCCTGTGGAACGTGGCCCAGATCACGGTGCTGTCCGGCGTCGTGATCGCCGCTGCGATGTTCGGCAGCGACCCATCCCCCGCACGGATCTCCACCCTCCTCGCCATCGCCGTCGGAATCGGCAGTGTGCTGCAGCTCGGCGTCCAGATCCCGAGAGTCCGCCAGCTCACCCACGGCGTCACACCGCACCTGAACCGAGGCGGGCAGGTCGCCGTCGTCCTGAAGCGTTTCGTGCCGGCTGTCGGCGCACGAGGCGTGGTGCAGCTGTCCAGCTACATCGATCTCACCCTCGCCAGCTTCCTCGCCACCTCGTCAATCGCCGCACTCGCGCTCGTGATGCCGCTGTATCTCCTCCCCATCAGCCTGTTCGGGTTCGCGATCGCAACGACCGAGCTCACCGAGATGTCTCGCCAAGCCGACCGGGCCACCACCGTGGCCGATCGACTCGAGGTCGGACTGCGCAAGATCGTGCTTCCCGCCGGGCTCGTCTTCGCCGTGTTCACCGCCGCCGCCCGACCGGTGATCGCCACGATGTATCAGTGGCTCAGCCAGGTCGTCGACAAAGCCCCACTCTCCGACGATCAAGTCGACGTGATGGCGATGGTGCTGTTCGTCTTCGCCCTGGCCCTCCCGGCCACGATGGCCTCACGAGTCACCCAGAATGCGCTCTATGCCCTCGGCGACGTCCGCCGTCCGGCACAGATCGCCGTGGTGCGTCTGGTCGTGCTCGTCGTGGTCACCGTGCTCGTGATGTTCCAGGCCGACCGACTCGTCACCTCTGCCGGAAGCATCTCGGGCTGGTCCGACCTTCCCGCCGGGCTCTGGGACCCGCTCGCCACCGAAGTCCGAGAAGACAGATCGGTCGCTCGACTCGGATCGGTCGGCATCGCCGTCGGTGCCGCCGTCGCTGCGTTCGCCGAGTGGTTTCTGCTGCGCCGAGCACTCGAACAGCGGGTCGGCAGACATGTGTCATCCGGTCTCGCCTTCCCCGTGCTGGCTGCCTCGCTGGGCACCGCGGCTTCGTTGTGGCTCATCCAGGTGATCCTCCCGATCGGGGCGCCGATCAACGGCATCGTGATCGGCATCGCCGCCATCGGCATCTACATCGGTCTTCTCCGATTCCAGGGGCTGCGTCCGAGAGATCCTGTCGCCCCAGACGCTGCCACCTGATCGACCGGTCAGGACCTCGAGAGCGCAATGAGCGACTCTGGAAACGTCGAGCGAAGCGAGGAACGGCTGGGACGTTGAGAGCGCAGCGAGCAACTCCGGAAGAGACGAGCGAAGCGAGGAACGGCTACCATCACCGCCATGTTCAAGCTCATGAAGCGCTGGTGGAAGTACACGACTGCGAAGCTCACGGGGAGCTTCAACGAACGAGCTGACCCAAAGGTCCAGCTCGAACAGGCCATCGCCGAGGCCCAAGATCAGCACCGCCGGCTCAAGGAGCAGGCGGCCAACGTGATCGCCAACCAGAAGCAGACCGAAATCCGACTCAACCGCACCATGGAAGAGTACGAAAAGGTCGGCAACAACGCCCGCCAGGCCGTCATGATGGTCGATGACGCCCAGAAGCAGGGCGACACCGCCAAGGTGACGCAGTACACCTCGGCCGCCGAAGCGTTCGCCAACCGCATGATCTCGCTCGAGCGTGAGGTCGAAGACCTGAAGGCGCTGCATCTGTCTGCCTCCCAGGCTGCCGACCAGGCCAAGGCCGCGGTCAACCAGAACTCCTCTGCCCTGCAGAAGAAGCTCAGCGAACGCCAGAAGCTCATGTCGCAACTCGACCAGGCGAAGATGCAGGAGCAGCTCAACACGGCCATGGACTCGCTCTCGGAGACCGTCGGCCAAGACGTTCCGAGCTTCGACGAAGTGCGTGAGAAGGTCGAGAGCCGCTACGCCAAGGCCAAGGGTGCCGCCGAGCTGTCGGAGTCCTCGGTCGAGGGTCGCATGCTCGAGGTCGAGCAGGCCTCCATCAACGTCGAGGCCTCGGCCCGACTCAGCGAGATCCGTGCCCAGCTCGGTCTCGACACCGCAGCAGCACCAGCTGCCGCCGCCGAGCCCACCACGGCAACCGCCGAAGGCGAAGGCGCCTGAGCATCCGAGCCTGACTCGCCCGGCTCTGGCGGCCAAACGAAGCGTCACCCAACTTCTGCCCCAGCTTCTGAGCGTTCTCGCTCAGGAGGTGGGGCAGAACCGCGTTTGTGGGCAACTGAACCGCCAGACGGGCGCTATGAGGGGAGGATGACGAGGTCGTCTCGGTGGATCACGGCGTCGGGGAGGTGATCGGGGACCTGGGTGGTCTTGCGACCGCTGAACTTCTCGACCTCGGCACTCCCCCACCCGACCTGACCCTTGGCGAAGACCTGGCCCTGCTCGTCGACGACTTCGACCGCAGCGTCGCACTCGAACGTGCCCTGCACTTCGACGATCCCAGCAGGCAGCAGCGAACCCTGGCGTTCCTCGAGCGCTCGACGGGCTCCGGCATCGACCGTGATTCGGCCACTGGCGGGGAGGGCGAACGCCACCCACAGCTTGCGAGCGCCGAGTCGGCCGGAGCGAGCACGGAACACGGTGCCGACACCGATGGTGCCGTTGATGGCGTCGACGACGACCCCATCACGCTCGGCCGAGGCGATGACGGTCTTGACGCCGGACCAGGTGGCGATCTTCGCTGCGGCAAGCTTCGATGCCATGCCGCCGGTGCTCTGGGCCGATCCCGCTCCCCCGGCCGCGGCCTCGAGCTCGTGGTCGATCGCCACGATCTCTTCGATCAGCGATGCCGACTCGTCGATCCGAGGGTCGGCGGTGAACAAGCCGGCGGTGTCGGTGAGGAGTACGAGCGTCGAGGCTTCGACGAGGTGAGCCACCAGGGCGGCGAGACGATCGTTGTCGCCGAAGCGGATCTCGTCGTCGGCGATGGCATCGTTCTCGTTGACGACCGGCACGACACCGACCTCGATGAGCGCCTGCAACGTCCCGCGGCTCTTGAGATAGCGGCGGCGGAACATGAAGTCGGTCGGGGCCAGCAGGATCTGGCCACACAACATGTCGGCTCGCGCGAACGCGGTCTCGAAGGCCCGCATCAGGCTCATCTGCCCGACGGCTGCAGCTGCTCGAAGCAGTGCATCGTTGGTGGGGCGAGGACCCTGCCAACCGAGTTGGGGCAGCCCGGCGGCGATGGCGCCGCTTGTCACCACGACCACCTCACGGCCGGAGGCACGAACCTCGACCACTTCTGCCACCAGCTTGTCGAGCATGGCGGTGTTGATCTCGCCGTCTGGAGTGACCACCGACGACGAGCCGAGTTTCACGACGACGATCGACATCACATTTCTTCTTCGTACTCGAACGAGAAGGTGCCGATGTGGACGATCTCCCCGTCTTTGAGCTTGGCGGCGCGCAGCGCCTTGTTGACGCCGAGCTTCTCGAGCCGGTAGCGCATGTAGTCGAGTGCGCCGGGATCGGTGAGGTCGGACAGAGCGACGGCTCGCTCGGCCGGACGCCCCAGCACTCGCCACGAACCGTCGATTTCGCGTGCGATCTCGACACCGACGGGCTCGGGGCGGTGGATGACGAAGCCCTCGTTCTCGTCGACGGCGTCGCGGCTGGCGGCCACCAGTTCGGCGGTCTTCCACAGCATGGGTTCGAGTCCCTGACGGGCGACCGACGAGATCGAGTAGTCGACGATCAGATCGTCACCCCAGTCTTCGACACTGAGGACATCGTTTTTCGACGCGACGACGATCGACGGCCGGTCGAGCAGGTCGGGCTGATAGGCGCCGAGTTCGTTGCGCAGGACTTCGAGCTGACGCTGGGGTGAGTCGCCGTCGACGGCGGAGAGGTCGAGCAGGTAGATCAGCACACGGGCCCGCTCGACGTGGCGCAGGAACTGGTGACCGAGGCCGATGCCTTCGCTGGCACCCTCGATCAGACCGGGAATGTCGGCCACGACGAACTGCGTGGTGTCGTCGAGGCGAACCACACCCAGGTTCGGCTCGAGCGTGGTGAAGGGGTAATCGGCGATCTTCGGCTTGGCCGCCGAGATGACCGAGATGAGCGTGCTCTTGCCCGAATTCGGGTAGCCGACGAGTGCGACATCGGCGAAAAGCCGCAGCTCGAGGCGATACCAGATCTCTTCGCCCACTTCGCCCTGCTCGGCGAACATCGGTGCCCGCTGCTTGTTCGACAAGAACCGAGCGTTGCCTCGGCCACCCTGGCCGCCGGCTGCAGCCTGCCAGCGATCACCGGCATTCGAGAGGTCGGCGAGGACCTCGCCGGTGGCGTGGGACTTGACCGTGGTGCCGATCGGCACTTTCACGATCAGATCGTCGGAGTTCTTGCCGTGCTTGCTGCTGCCCTGTCCATGCGTGCCGCTCTCGGCAATGCGGTGAGGGTGATCACGGAAGGCGAGGAGTGACGCGACGTTGGGGTCGGCCTCGAGCCAGACGCTGCCGCCGTCGCCGCCATCGCCGCCATCGGGACCGCCGCGCGGAACGTGGGCCTCTCGCCGCATGGCGACACAGCCCGCGCCGCCGTCGCCGGCGCGGGTGCAGATGTTGGACTCGTCGACGAAATTGGACACGTATCGAGGATAGAGCCGGCCAGCGCAGCCCACGCGGTCGGTCCCCTGCCCACCTTGCGGGCGAGGCGGTCGAGCCCAGGCAGTGACTACTCGCTGAGGCGAACCGGGTCACCGACGACACGAACCGACCAGACCGTCTTGTCGGTCACGGTTCCCGATCCCTGAGGCTGATAGCGGATGCGCCACCAGCAGTCATTCGAGACACACGCCGATCCGGTTGGCACCTCCATGCGGAGCCTCACGGTCTGGTTCTGGTAGGCGCTCCCGGTCACGTTCAGACAGGGATAGGTGCCGGTGACGTTCGTGGTGGGATCGCTGGCGCTCGCCGTCGTGTAGCACATGTTGTTGGTGCCGGTTCGATCGTTCGTGTTGGTCGTGATTCCGAAGGCCGCGGCATCGATCGTCTCCCACGTGAACGTCGGTCGAGTCTTGTCGGGAGCAACGATCTGGAGGTTGTTCATGCCTTCGCCCGGATCGAAGAGTGTGACCTCGAGGGTCTTGCCGGCGTGCTCGGCACCGATTTCCGCGAGGTAGAACGCTGCAGGCTGGCCGCTGCCGATCACCTGACGACCCCAGGAGTCGTTTGCCGTGGCATAGATGCCGAGATTGTCCTTGGCGTACACCCGAGGGCAGGTCGTCAGGTTGGCACCCGAAGCGGTGCTACACGCCGTGCCGATGGCGTTGGACGGAGTCACCCGGATGGCGTAGGTGTTGATGCCGCGCTCGTCGTCGTCGGCGCGTGACCGCACATTGAGGATCCATCGGCCGGCCGGATCAGAACTCTGCACCTCGAACGCCGAGACCCAGTTGACCTCTTCGTACCCGGCGTTGAGTGGACTGCTCGACAAGTTCGTGCAGCCCTGGCTGATCCCGAAGGTCTTGACGTACCCGTCCGATGCCGGAATGGCGATCTGTCGGTTGCTGTCGACGATGTTGTCGTTGTCGGTGATGAGCGTGTTGTCAGCGCGGTACAGCCGGGTCTGGAGCAGTGGGCCCTTCCGGGTGCCACTGGTGCTGCCTTCGGCGCTCGAGCAGATCCCAGGCTCGTAGAACTGCACGGTCCAATCTTGGGTGAGCGCTCCCTCGGGGAAATCGAGGACGTAGTAGTAGCCGTTCGCGTCGTACTGCGGATTGGTGGCGCCACCACAGGAGCCGCTGGCCCCCAGCACCGAGGTGGAGATGTGGTCACCCTGTTCACGGCCATAGCACTTTGCGTTGACGGCGAGCCAGATACCTTCGGCCGTGCCACCGATCTGGGGCACGTTGCCCGTGCCGAGCGCCGATGAAGGATTCCCCATGGGCACGGGGAGAATGAACTGGGCCGTGGCAAACCGGTGGAGGTTGACGTCGTCTTGGTTCACGACGCCACCGAAGTAGGTGTCGCCCTTGGCGATGATGTCGACGCGAACCGACTGGCTGTCGATCAGGCTGAGCTGCACGTCGACGTCGGGGTCGCTGGCGTCGAAGCCGTTCTGACGTGCGGTTTCGAGCGCGACTTCGAGCGCCTTGTCGTCGTCGGGCATCCAGACCACCGCAGCCAACGACGCGGCGTCGGCAGCTCGCTGAACCTGGTTGGCCTTCGAATACCAGCCTCCGACGTCGACCGCGAGGGCGGCGAAGATCATCAGGGGAATGAGCAGGAGGGCCGTCGTGGCGAGCACGTAGCCGTGTTCGCCATCACGATGTGCGGTGTGACCATCGGTGGTGCCGACAGGATCACGGGTGGAAGCGGGTGACTCACTCATGCGATATCTGGCTCCAGTTGCATGACGCTACGAACATCGATTTCGGTGCCGTCTCCAGGAAAGAATCCGGTGAACCACGGTCGGTGGACCGAGACATACACTCCGAGTCGGTCAGGACCGCTCTGGCCACCGGAGGTACCGAGGGTGATCTTGCGGTCGGCCGGTACCCACGCCGTGCCGGCAAAGGTGTTGGAGGCGATGTCGGTCGGTCCGTACCAGTTGCACTTGTTCGACGTCGACGAACCGGTCTTGCAGACGGCTGGCAAGGTGCCCGTCGGGTTCACGGTCGTGACCTTGTAGACCACGATGAAGTTGATGTTGTCCCGCTGCTCGTCGTCGAGGACCGCCAACGCCGCTTCGACGGCCTGTTGGTCGGCGTTGGACGCCTGCCCGAGGTGAGAACCGACACGGGCGCCCTGACGGCTCGCCTGTGTGACGGTCTGTTGGTCGCGCCAGGCCATGCCCATCTCCATCATGCCGAGGACGAGAGTGACCAGGAGCGGGAGGACCATGGTCAGCTCGACCAGGACAGATCCGCGTTCGTTCTTCTCGCGCTCGCGGCGGAAGCGGCGGCGAGGACGTGGGGACACCATCAGCTGGCACGCTCCGGTTCGATTCGAATCACCTTGGAATCGGACAACGTTCGTGCCGATCCGAAGAAGCCGGTGATCATCTGGTGATCGACCGACACGTACACCCCGACGTAGTCGGGATCAGGCAGTCGAGGGTCTCGATCAGCCGGGCAGTAGTCGATGTCGACCGATTCGGGCTCGGTGCCCGTTGCCGGATAGCAACCGAAGAACGTGGTCGGGTCGCCGAACTCGTCGACGAGACCGAGCGAGAGGTCATAGGCGTTGTAGACGTTGCAACCCCGCTGGCTGCCGCTCGGGACCTGCGACGTTCCGCCGCTGCCGAGACAGTTGGCCGGCGGAGGGTCGTCGGGGCCACGGGCCTCGTAGATCACGATCTGGTTGAGGTCACGAAGATCGATCGCCGCAAGCCCATGGTTGAGGCTTCGGAGGGTGAAGAAGTCGGCGTCGGAGTCGTTGCCGGCGACGCTGGCGGAGCGAGCACCGACCGACGCGGCGTTCGACACGGAGAGGTAGTTACGAAACAGAAACCCAAACTCGATGATCCCGAAGATCAACAAGAAGAAGACGGGCGTGACAAATGCCGCCTCGACCATTGTCGAGCCGCGCTCCCCTTTGCGATGCGCTCTTCCTGACGGTTCCATGCCGTACCTATCGGCACGACACCGCCGAACCTTGATGCTCCAGAGCGAATCATGAGGGAGTCATTCGACCCAAACTCCGGGCTGATCGGCCCATGGCCCCGGACGCGACGAAGGCGCCCAACCGGGCGCCTTCGTACGAGATCTCGATCGTTCGGCGAACCGAATCAGTCGGTGAGAACGTCGACCAACTTACGGCCCTTGCGGAAACCGAACTTGACCTTGCCCTCGGCGGTGGCGAAGAGGGTGTCATCTCCGCCGATACCGACGTTGTTGCCGGGGTGGAACTTGGTGCCACGCTGGCGCACGATGATGGCGCCAGGTGCAACCTGGGTGCCATCGAAGCACTTCACGCCGAGGCGCTTGGACTCAGAATCGCGACCGTTCCGTGTAGAACCGCCACCTTTGGTCTTTGACATCTCAGCCCCTCTTGATTCCGGTGATTTCAACCGTGGCGTAGGTCTGGCGATGGCCATACCGACGACGCTGGTTGGTCTTGTTCTTGTAAATGAACCCGTCGATCTTCGGTCCCTTGGACTCGGAGATGACTCGAGCCGACACCGACACACCTGTCAGCTGATCGGGCGTGGCGAGCACGTCGGATCCGTCGACAAGAAGGACTGGTCGGAGTTCAACCTCGGTGCCGGCTTCGCCCAACCGCTCCACCTGGAGCTGCTGGCCTTCTTCGACCCGATACTGCTTGCCACCTGTGGCAACGACTGCGTACATAGACGCTAGAGGTTAGCGGCGTCTGCGAAGAGCACCACCCGTTCCGAGGATGACAAGGGTGCCATTTTTCTCACGAATGAGGTCGGCACCGCGATCGAGCGGGTCAACGCAGGCCCGTTTCGAGCAGATGGCCGCGACCATCGCAGTGCGGGCATCGAGACGAAAGCGACTCGAGCAGGCCCTCGCCGATGCGTTTCCGGGTCATCTCGGCCAGGCCGAGTTCACCGATCTCGTACAGCTGGGTTCGGGTCTTGTCCCTGGCCAGCGCCTGTCGAAGCGTGCGAGTGACGTCGTCTCGGTTCTTCCTGGCTTCCATGTCGACGAAGTCGATCACGATGATGCCGCCGATGTCTCGCAGCCTCAGTTGGTGAGCGACTTCTTCGGCCGCTTCGAGGTTGTTGCGATAGACGGTCTCTTCGAGACTCGACGATCCGACGTTCTTGCCGGTGTTGACGTCGATCACCGTGAGCGCCTCGGTGTGCTCGATGATCAGCGAGCCACCCGACGGGAGCCAGACCTTGCGATCGAGCGCCTTGTGGAGCTGTTCGTGCACGTGGTAGCGCTCGAAGATCGGCAGGCCCTCGGCCGCCTCGTCGTAGAACTCGACCCGGTCGGCGAGGGCCGGCGTGATGACCGAGACGTACGACGACACCTCGTCGTGCAGCGACTGGTCGTCGATGATGACTGCCCGGTACTCCTTGTTGAACTCTTCACGGATGACTCGGACCGACATCTCGGGCTCTCGATAGAGCAGCGCCGGCGATTTGGTCTGCTCGGCCAGCTTCTCGATCTGCTCCCACTGCTGGATGAGGCCCTTGACGTCTCGTTCGATCTCTTCGGCGGTGACGTTCTCGGCGGCGGTACGCACGATGATGCCGTGCTGCTTCGGTCGGGCCTTGTCGAGGATCTTGCGAAGGCGCTTGCGCTCGGGATCAGGAAGGCGCTTGGAGATGCCGTAGGTGTCGGAGTTGGGAACCAGCACGACGAACCGGCCGGGCAGCGAGACCTCGGTGGTGAGTCGGGCGCCCTTGTGGGCGATCGGGTTCTTGGTGACCTGGCAGAGAACGGTCTGCTTGGCCTTCAAGATCTGCTCGATCTTGGGCTGGCCGTTGCCCGAACCCTCGAAGTCGGACTTGTCGTATTGGACGTCGCCTCGATAGAGCACGGCGTTCTTCGGCGTCGCGATGTCGACGAAGGCGGCTTCCATGCCCGGCAACACGTTCTGGACCTTGCCCAGGTAGATGTTTCCGTGGATCTGGAAGGTGTCGTCGGCGGCCCGAGACACGTAGTACTCGATCAGGTTGCGACCTTCGAGAATGGCGATGTGGGTGGAGTCTTCGCGCTTCGACACCGCCATGACATAGCGGCCGACGGCCTTGCCCTTGCGACTGCGGCCACGACGGCTCTCGAGCTGTGACTCGTCGAGCTCGACCGGGGCCGAGGCAACGACGTGTTCGACGACCCCGGAGTTGTCGGTGCGCTGCTGGCCGCGATCGCCGCCACCAGTTCCGCCACTGCCACCGGACTTGGATCGGTTGCGTCGACGCTTACGACGAGGCTTGGCGTCGCCGCCCTCGCCACCCTGGTTCTGGCCCTGGCTGGTGTCGCCTCCACGCTGTCCCGACGTGGTCGACTTGGGCTTGGTGCCGGGACCGTTGTCCGAGTCGGCGTCGGCGTTGCCACCCGACTTGGGCTGCTGTTGACGCGGTCGATCACCATCAGACCGCTGGTTGCGGTTCCGACTGCGTTTCCGTGGCTGATTGGGCTTGGTGTCGTCGCCACCCGATGCCTCGCCACGAGCGTTGCCGTCGGACGCCGACGAATCAGCCGGGGCTGGGCGGGAGTCGCCGATCCGTGGCTTGGGTCGGGTCGCTGATGAATCTGCTGGAGGGGTGGCGGCTTCTCGATTGCTCGAGCTGGGTGTCGACGGCTTGGGTTCGGTTGCGGGTACGGCGTTGGTTGGCTGCGAACTGGTCGCTGCTTCCTTCGGCGTCCGGTCGGCAGGTGATCCGCCGGTCTCGGAGGCTTCGGACATGGTGTGAGTCCCTTCTCATGTGACTCCCCCTGGGGGGCGCCCGGTCGCAACCAACGACGAGCCGAGCGGCTCGTTTCGTGTTGGCTCGACGCTCGTAAATTGGTGGGTGCGACGCACCCGGCCTTCTTCGACGTCGGGTCCGAAGAGCTGCACGAGTTCTGCAGGTCGGAGCGAGACGGATTCAGTGGCCAGGAGTGCCGCCAGTCGCACACCACGATCTGTCGGCCCCAGGATCTCGAGTTCGAGAATGGCGGGGCGGACGTCGACCACGGTGGTCTTCCCCTTCCGCGTACGTTCCAGCGGAAGTTCGGCGGCGTCGTTGATCGACGCCGCGGCGACGGCTACCTCGGTTGGCGGGAGACCGATGATCTCGATCTCCCAGCTGCAGGCAACGATGGCTTGTTGCAGCGATACCGAGCCCGGTTCGAGCGGTTCGGCGTCGACGGCATCGATGCCGTCGGGCAGGACCGCGCTCAGGCGGGCGCAGAAGTCCTCGAGGTCGACCGAGGTGGCGAGGTCGACGTCGAGGTATTCGGCATCTGATTCGTGCGCCACCGTGAGCGCGAGACCGAAGCTGACCTTCGGTCGGGGTGAAAACCCCTCGGTGTACGAAACAGGGAGCCGTAGCTTTCGGAACGAGCGCTCGAAGAGTCGAGCGACATCTCGGTGGCTCGTGAAGCGCACCTTGCCGTTCTTGGTGTAGCGGATGCGTATCTTCACGATGGCCTCGTCATGACCCGGCACCGGCAGGCGCCGCGGCAGCACTGCGTGTCGGCAGCAGCGTGACCGGTGTGGCCCCGCCGACCGACAGATCTTGGCCTGTGCCCTGACTTCCGCCGGCGGGCGGAGTGGCCGAGGCGACGACATGCTCGATGCCGTAACCGGTACACGCTCCGCAGTCGTAGCAAGGCGTCCAGCGACAGTCGGGCAGGCCGACCTCGGCCAGTGAATCCTGCCAGTCTTGCCACAGGAAGTCTTTGTGGAGCCCGGCCGACAGGTGATCCCACGGCAGGTGCTCGTCTTCGGTGCGATGACGGTGGACGTACCAGTCGGGGTTCAGCCCGGCATTGGCCATGGCGGTGGTCCAGCGGTCGAGGTCGAAGAACTCCGACCATTCCTGGAACGTGCCCCCGGCGCGCCAGACCTCTTCGATGACGGCGCCGATGCGGCGGTCGCCTCGGCTGGCGATGCCCTCGGCCAACGTGGCCTTGGGATCGTGCCATTTGAGCTGGACACCCTTCATCTTTCGGGTGTCTTCTCGCAGGAGGTTGATCTTGCGTTGGAGTTCTTCGGTGGTGTTCTGACCGAACCACTGGAACGGCGTGAACGGCTTGGGAACGAACCCGCCGACCGAGGCGGTGGCGGTTGCCCGCTTGTTGTGCTTCTTGCCGATCTCCACACAGTTCTTGGCCAGTTCGGCGATGCCGAGCGTGTCGACGTCGGTCTCTGAGGGAAGACCCGTGAGGAAATACAGCTTCACGCGCTGCCACCCCTGGGAGTACGCAGCGTCGACCGCTTCGTAGAGGTCTTCTTCTCGGATCAGCTTGTTGATGATCTGACGCATACGCCAGGTGCCGGCCTCGGGAGCGAAGGTGAGTCCGGTGCGTTTTGCTCGCTGGAGCTGGGCGGCGATCTCGACACCGAAGGCGTCGACCCGCAGGCTCGGGAGCGACACCGAGAGCGGGCCACAGCCTGCGGTCTCTGCGTCGTCCATGATGCCCGAGACGGTCGGGGCGATCCCGCTGAAGTCGGCGGTGGACAACGACGTGAGCGAGACCTCGTCGTAGCCGGTTCGCAGCAACCCCTGAGCGACCATCTGGCGGACCTGCTCGGCCGGGCGTTCACGCACCGGGCGAGTGATCATGCCGGCCTGACAGAATCGACAGCCCCGGGTGCAGCCTCGGAAGACCTCGACGTTGAGGCGGTCGTGCACGACCTCGGTGAGCGGTGCGAGCTGGTTCTTCGGATATGGCCAGTCGGCGAGATCGGCGATTGTTCGCTTCTCGATCTGCTCGGGGACACCGGGGAACCTCGGGGTCAGCCCGACGAGTTTCGAACCTTCGTAGTGGGGCTCGTAGAGCGAGGGGACGTAGACCCCTTCGATCTTGGCCAATTCGCGGTGCAGGTCTTCGCGTGACCCTCCCCCACCGGCGCCGTGACGGAAGGCACCGACGACCTCGGTGATCTCACCGATGGCCTCTTCGCCGTCACCGAGCACGACGACGTCGAGGAAGTCGGCCAGAGGCTCGGGGTTGTACGTGCAATGGCCGCCCGCCATGATCAGCGGATCGGTGGCCGACCGCTGAGCGGTGTGGACCGGCACGCCTGCGAGATCGATCGCGTTGAGCACGTTCGTGTAGGTGAGTTCGGCCGAAAGATTGAATCCGATGATGTCGAATTCGTCGGCCGGTGTGTGATGTTCGACCGAGAACAACGGAATCGACCGGCTGCGCATCTCGACCTCGAGGTCGATCCACGGGCAATAGGCACGGTCTGCTCGGGCGTCTTCGCGCTCGTTGGCGATCTCGTAGAGGATCTGGAGACCCTGGTTTGGCAACCCGATTTCGTAGGCATCGGGATAGACGAACAACCAGCTCACGAGCCCTGGAGTCGGTGGTTTGGCGTGCGCGCCGTCTTCTCCGCCGATGTAACGGGCCGGCTTCTGGGCCTTGGCGAGAATGGGTTCGAGATCTTGCCACACCGAGGTCATGAGGCTTCCAGACTATCGGTTGCCGTGCGTCACACGGGGGAGCCTCGGTGGCGATGGATCGCCACGCTCTGTACGAGCCCGATCGCAAGCAGTGAGGTGAGGAGTGACGATCCGCCGTAGGACACGAACGGGAGCGGCACTCCGGTGATCGGCATCAGCTTCAGATTCATTCCGGCGTTCTGGAAGACCTGGAACAGCAGCATCACGAACACCCCGACACAGATGAGCGTCCCGAAGCCGTCGCGTGCCAGGCGGGCGTTGCGCAAGATACGCCACAACACGAACCCTTCGAGCGCGAGGACGGTCGACGTGCCGATGAAGCCCGTCTCTTCGCCCCATGACGAGAAGATGAAGTCGGTCTCTTGCTCGGGCAGGAACCCTGCCTGGGTCTGCGGGCCCTCGAGGATGCCCTTGCCGGCGATTCCACCCGATCCGATCGTGAGCACGGACTGTCGTTGCTGATAGCCGGCGCCTCTCGGGTCGGCGTCTTCGTCGACGAAGGCCGTGAGTCGCTCACGGGCATAGGTGGGCATCAACCCGGTCTGGAAGGCCACGGTGACGACGGCGATTCCCGACACGAGCAGCAGCACCATGACTCGCCCGGGCACTCCGGCGGCCAGGAAGATCCCGAGCGTGATGGCGCAATAGACGAACACCGAACCGGTTTCGCCCTCGGCCAGGACCAAGACCGACAAGACCCCGAGGATGCCGAGGCCGCCGGCGATCCGGTGCGGCTCGATCGAGCCGGTCCGGCCGGTGAAGATCGCCGCCAGCGTCACGACCAGCGCGAGTTTGGCGAACTCGGCCGGCTGCACCGAAATCGGGCCGATCACGAACCAGGCCTGCGTTCCCTTGATCTCCTTGCCCAACGGGGTGAGCACCGCGACCAGCACGACAATCGTGATGATGAACGCCAGACCGAGGAAGTTCCTGATCTCTCGGTAGTCGACGAAGGCGACCACGCCGAGCACGATGGATCCGAGCACGAAGAAGCCGCCCTGCTTGATCACCGAAAGCAGGGCGCCGTCCGGGTCGGCCTGGGTTGCCGAGAAGACGGCGACCATCCCGAGCCCGACGAGGCCGATCACCGCAATGAGCAGCGACCAGTCGACGTTGGCGAACTTGGCGGTGTTGGCCTCGGGTCGGACCCGAGGCGAGGACAGGGTGGAGGTCATGGGTCGCTCCCAGCGGCTGCGTCGTCTGCTGCGGTCGTTGCCGGTTCGGCCGGTGCTGTTTCGGTGGCCGACGTTGCCGGTGCCGTCGTGCTGGTCGAGGTCGTGACGGGCGCCGTGGTGGCCGGCGTCGTGGTGGTCTCCTCGGTCGGAGCCGGGGCTTGAGTGATGTCGACCGAGGGCAGCGTGGTCGTGGTGTCCGCCGGTTCGTCTTCGGCGTCGTCGTCTTCGGTTGCCTCGGGGACGCCGTTGATCAGCGACGGCCGGTCGAAGTCGACGTGTTCTTGGCCGACGAGCGGCGCTTCGGGGATCTCGGCGAAACCACCGAGCAGTTCGAAGAACCGTCGGACGGCCGGCGCCGCAGCTTCACCGCCGAAACCGGCCTGTTCGAGCACCGCGGCCACGGCGTACTCGGGGTTCCCCACCGGCCCGTAGCCCGCGAACAGGGCGTAGTCCGCCTTGGTCGCCACCTCTGCCGTACCGGTCTTCCCGGCGATCGGATACTCATCCAGCGGGAACCCGGCGAACGCGGTGGACGCAGTGCCTGTTCGTGGGACCCGGGACAGTCCGTCTCGGATCGTTGCCAAGGCCGACGCGTCGAGCATCTCCTCGGCGACGACGCGCGGCTCGAAGTCGACGACCGTCTCGCCGGTCACGGCGTCGACGACTCGATCGACCAGACGAGGTTGATAGCGAACCCCACCAGAAGCGAGCACCGCATAGGAATCGGCCAGCTGGAGCGGCGTGACCAGCAGGTCACCCTGACCGATCGACAAGTTGATGTTGTCGCCGGTGTACCAGCGGGCGTCTTCGCCGAACTCCTCGATCCGGTTCTCGGGAGTCGGCACCCGGCCACTCCGTTCTTCGGGGAGCTGGATCCCGGTGGCGGTTCCGAAACCGAACAGGCTGGCGGTGTCTTGCATCACGGTCTCGCCGTAGGTGCCCTGCTCGACCCAGAACTTCTCGCCGAGCGAGTAGAAGTAGGTGTCGCTCGAGACCTCGAGTGCCTCGGCCATGTTCACATAGCCGTAGACGGCGTCGCCGGCATTACGGAACTGGCAACCGGACTTCTCGGCGCTGGTGCAACTGCTGATCGTGAAGATGCCTTCGTCGTTCCAGAATTCGTCGGCCGCTCGGGCGCCACTGACCAGGGCCGCATATCCGGTGACGTGCTTGAACGTCGAACCTGCGGGATAGAGCCCCTTGATGCTGCGGTCGAGCAGCGGCGTGTCGGAGCGATCGAGCAACGACTGGTACTGGCTGGTCGACATGCCGAACACGAAGTCGGAGGGGTCGTAGTTGGGGAACGTGGCGAGCGCGGTCACCGTGCCGTCGCGCACGTCGACCGCCACCAGACTGCCGGCATCGGCCACGTGCGCTTTGCAGCCCAGACAGGCGTCACGCTGGCGAGCCAGCTCGAGTTCGTCGGCCAGGATGCGTTCGGCTGCGTATTGGAGATCGATGTCGATCGCCAGGTACACGTCATTGCCTGGGACGGCCTCTTGGATCACCTCGACGGTGTCGATCACTCGATTCTGCGCATCGACCTCGACTTCGCGAATCTCGGGCACGCCACGCAGAACCGATTCGAAAAGTGCCTCGGTGCCGGCTCGACCCAGCTCGTCGCCTGCTTGGTAGACCTTCTCGTCGTTCTTCTCGTTGAGAGCGTCGGCGGTCTCGGCATCACTGACGTTGCCGATGTACCCGATGATGTTCGCTCCGGTCGAGCCATAGGGATAGACCCGAACGAAGCGACGCTCGACATTGAAGCCAGGGAACTGTCGTTCCTGCAGCGTGATCCAGAGCCTCGTACTGACGTCTTCGGCGATCGGCTCGGCTTCCAGCGAGCCGTTGCTGGCCGCCTGATAGAGACGCTCGAGATCGTCGACCTTGAACTTCTCACCCTCGCGATTCACCTCCTCGGCAAAGTCGGCGAAGATCTCGGCCCGCTCGTCCGCGGAGTAGTCGCGTAACTGGGTCCAGTCGAGGGTGACGACTCTCGATTCGCGTCGTCCGGCGAGCACCTTGCCGTTGGTGTCGTAGATCAGACCGCGTGGCGCCTCGGTGGTGATGGTTCGTGTGCGGTTCGCCGTCGCCTGGGCGGTGAACTCCGTCGACTGCATCACCTGGAGGAAATACAAGCGAGCGATCAGCGTGCCGAGGAGGCAGACCGCGACGACGCCGAGGAGGCCGAGACGACGAGGAAGCAGTGTTTCGTTCATCCTCGCACCCCCGAGGTGGAGGAGACCGGCGATCGGTCATGGCTGTCGATCATCAGGGCAGCGGCGGTGATGAGCGGGTGGACGAGCACGGCGCCCACGAGTCCGACGAACGCCAGTCTGGCGATCGCCGTCGGGTCGAGTGGCACCGCTCGAAGTCCGAAGACCATACCGGCCGCCCAGGTGGCCGCCGTGACCAGCATGACGATGGTGGCCCCCTGCACGGTCCGGAACGAGGCACCCGCCTGCATCACCCGCAACCGGGCGAGCACGATCAACCAGCCGGCGACGCAGTAGACCAGGGCCGACAGCCCGAACGGCCCGAACTGCATGGTGTCGAGCAACAAGCCGGTGACGAAGCCCAGAATGGCGGCGTCACTCGGGTTGGCGACGAAGCCGATGGCCACGATCAGGATCAGCGGGATGTCGATACGGACCAGTCCGAACGGCTGATATCGGTCGAACATCGTGACCTGCACCAACACCGCACCGACGATGATCGCCATCGCATGGATCCAGCGCACTCTCGAATCGCTCATTCGGGCTCCGGCACGAGCAGCACCGAGACGTACCCGAGGTTGGTGAGATCGGCGGTCGGTGTGAGGAACGTGGCATCGCCGTCGACGACGAGACGCCCGACCGGGATGCCACCGGGGTACCGGCTGCGATCGAATCCGCTGGTCTCGAATCGCGTGCCCTCGGTGACGAGATCGACCGCGCCATCGACCAGATCGAGAACGAGCGCCTCGCCGGTTCCTGCACCGGAGGTGACGCCGGTGGCTCGTGAGCTGGAGGTGACGACGCCCACCTGCAGACGCGGATCGGTCAGCACCTGCACTTGTGATCGCCCGGCCTCGACGGCGATCAGGCGACCGATGAGACCGGTCCCGGTGATGACGGGCATGCCGACCTCGATCCCGTGGTCGCTCCCCCGGTTGATCTCGATGATGCGCTCGAGATTGGTGTCTCGATCGGTGATGACCCGCGCGGCGACACGTGGGGTGTCGCCGACGAAGTCGATCTCGGTTGCCTCCAGCAGTTGTTCGAGCTCGGCCTGGGCGTCGGGCAGGCCCGCAACCTGGCCTTCCAGGTCGGCGAGATCCCGCCGAAGCCGAGCGTTTTCTTCTTCGAGGTCGTCGTAGTGGACCGCACCGTTCCATGCGCCGGTGACCGGACTCAAGGCGAGGCCCACCAGCGACCGAAGCGGCTGGGTGGCGGTGTAGGCGGCTTCGCGAACACCGTTGAATGGCCCGACCGAGCGGGCGTCGAGGGTCATCAGTGCCAACGCCGTGATGACGAGGAGCACGACGACTCTGCGGGAGGGAACAGCAGGCCGGGCCACGTGGATTCGGTCGGCTCCGGCTAGTCCTGCGCCGAGTAGATGTTGCGCAAGGTGTCGTAGGCCTCGAGGTATTGACCCGAGCCGATGGCGACGGCGTGCAGCGGCTGTTTGGCGATTTTGATCGGCATACCGGTCTCATGGTAGAGACGGGTGTCGAGCCCCCGGAGCAGGGCGCCACCGCCGGCCAGCGTGATGCCGTGTTCCATGATGTCGGCGGCGAGTTCGGGGGGCGTCTTGTCGAGGGTGACCTTGACCGCATCGATGATCGAACTGACCGGCTCGGCCAATGCTTCGCGAATCTCTTCGGTGGTGGTGATGATGGTCTTGGGAAGGCCACTGACCAGGTCTCGGCCGCGAATCTCGGCCTCGTACTCTTCGGGCAGGCGATCGGCGGAGCCAAGATGGATCTTGATCTCTTCCGCGGTTCGCTCGCCCAGGGCCAGGCTGTATTCCTTCTTGATGTAGTTCATGATGGACTGATCGAGCTCGTCCCCACCGATACGAACCGATTGCGATGCCACGATGCCGCCGAGCGAGATCACCGCAACCTCGGTGGTGCCGCCGCCGACGTCGACGATCATGTTGCCGGTCGGATCATGCACCGGCAGGCCGGCGCCGATCGCCGCAGCCATCGGCTCCTCGATGATGATCGCCTGTCGAGCGCCGGCGAATTCTGCTGCATCACGAACGGCTCGCTGCTCGACACCGGTGATACCCGAGGGCACACAGATGACGATGCGAGGTTTCGCGACCCACCGGCCGGGGCTCACCTTCTGGATGAAATACCGAAGCATCTCTTCACAGATGTCGAAGTCGGCGATGACGCCGTCTTTGAGCGGACGGATGGCCTGGATGTGGCTGGGTGTCCGGCCGATCATCCGCTTGGCCTCGATACCGACGGCCAAGGGCCGGTTGGTGTGCACGTTGATCGCGACCACCGACGGTTCATCGAGGACGATGCCGTGACCTTTCACGTACACCAGCGTGTTCGCCGTGCCCAGGTCGACCGCCATGTCGCGCGCCCCTACCGAGCCCAACATATTCGAAAGTCGAAATCCAGCCACAGTTCATCCCAACGAGATCATCGCCCGCCCAGGCAGGCTAGGAGAGGTGGGGCGGCTCCACAAGGGCGCCCCACCCGGAAAGTCGGGCTGATCAGCCCAACCCGGGAAAGAAAATGCCGATCTCACGCTCGGCGGACTCGTTCGAGTCCGACCCGTGTACGAGGTTCTCGGTCATCTCGGTGCCGAAATCGCCACGGATGGTGCCCGGAGGCGCCGATGCAGGATTCGTCGGCCCCATCATGGTGCGAACGATGGCAAAAGTATCGTCGGGGCCCTCGATAACGGCAACGACGGCTGGACTCCGAGACATGAACGCTTTGAGATCGTTGTAGAAGCCCTTGCCAACGTGCTCTTCGTAGTGCTGGTCGAGCGTGTCGGGGTCGAGCTGACGCAACTCGACCGCCGCCAGGGTCAAACCCTTGCGCTCGAATCGACTGAGGATTTCGCCAACGAGACCGCGTTCCACGGCGTCGGGCTTGCAGATGACAAGTGTTCTACTCACGCCACGCAGGGTACCGACGTCACTCTGCGTACCGACACACCGCAACCCCAAGGTCAGGGGCAGGCGGTGAACACTCGGATCATGTCGGCGTTGCCGGTGACTGCGTTCGGCGTGAGTGTCACGCTCGATCCGCTGGCCACGTAGCCGTCGTTGCTTTCCCACGGCTTGCTCGTATAGGTGGCGTTCGGGTTGCCGAAGCTGTTGGTGGCATCGAGTTGGTTTTCCGTCTGGGCCGATCCGAGGACCGGTGCGCCCAGATCGACGGTCAGGGTGGTCGAACCGTTGTTGTTTTCGGGCGAGAACAGGAAGAGATACGAACACACTCGGGTCCCTGCGGGGACCGTTACGCCCTGATGGAGGACGAGGTCGGCGGTCAGCGTGACGGCGCCTTCGGTGAAGATGAAGATGTCGGTGTCGGACTCATAGTCCCGGTTGTGGCGGATCTCGGACCCATCGGGCGCCGGGCCGACCAACTGCCCACTACCGCCGGCGATCGCCGGAGTCGGCGCAGGCGCAGGT
>RCMY010001503.1_pt1 | contig 22144 bp, 27 predicted proteins | sample 2041341 | NCBI WGS metagenome assembly RCMY01 (sample SAMN09708234, study PRJNA481090) | Marine sediment metagenome, whole genome shotgun sequencing project.
GAAGTGTCTGAAACCGGCGGCAGCTATGGCAAAGGACATTTGACCGCCGAGCTGGATATCAATCCCGATCTGTGGTTTTTTCAGTGTCATTTTCCAGGCGACCCGGTCATGCCTGGCTGCCTTGGACTAGACGCTATGTGGCAGCTAGTTGGTTTTTATTTGGGCTGGCGTGGCAACCCTGGCCGCGGTCGCGCATTGGGTGCCGGCGAAATCAAATTTTCGGGCCAGGTTCTACCGACTGCCAAGCTGGTCACTTATCATTTGAATTTGAAACGCGTCATCGAACGTAAGCTTGTGATGGGCATTGCCGATGGCGAAGTACGGGTAGATAACGAGCCTATTTACATGGCGCAAGACTTGCGCGTCGGGCTATTCACCGATTCTGACAAGCAAAAATAACAACAGACGCATGCTGCGTACTGGAGGTAAGCAATGAAACGAGTGGTAATCACCGGGCTAGGCATTGTGTCTTGCCTTGGCAACGATATTAAAACAGTCACCGAATCGCTGCGTGGCGGCGTCTCGGGCATTGGTTTTCGTCCTGAATATCAGGAATTGGGCTTTCGCAGCCTGGTTGGCGCGCGACCAAGCATTGACTTTAGCGAACATATTGATCGCAAGGCGCTGCGTTTTATGGGCGCGGCTGCAGCCTATGCATTTATAAGCATGCAACAAGCGGTCGCCGATTCGAATCTGCCGCCCGAGCTGGTGTCTAACCCCCGCACGGGTATTATTGCCGGTTCTGGTGGCGCATCATCGGCCAGCCAGGTTGAAGCCGCCGATATATTGCGCAATAAAGGTTTACGCAGGGTCGGGCCGTACCGGGTAACCCAGACCATGGGCAGTACTGTTTCGGCATGCATTGCCACGCCCTTCAAAATCAAGGGCGTAAACTACTCAATTTCATCTGCCTGCTCTACCAGCGCACACTGTATTGGCACTGCTGTTGAACAAATTCAGCTTGGTAAACAAGACGTTGTGTTTGCCGGCGGCGGCGAAGAAGAACATTGGTCCATGAGCTGCCTGTTCGACGCGATGGGCGCGCTTTCGACCAAATACAATGATACGCCGGCGCTGGCCTCGCGCGCCTACGATGCCGATAGAGACGGCTTCGTTATTGCCGGCGGTGGCGGCATGCTAGTGCTGGAGGATCTTGAGCATGCGCTGCGCCGTAAGGCGAAAATCTACGCTGAAGTCACGGGTTATGGTGCCACCTCAGATGGCTACGATATGGTCGCGCCCTCAGGCGAGGGAGCGGTACGCTGTATGCAGCAGGCATTGGCAACTGTCGAAGGTGACATCGACTACATCAACGCACACGGCACCAGCACGCCGGTCGGTGATATTGCCGAGTTGAGCGCGATCAAGGAAACGTTCGGCGCGAACATACCGCTGGTTAGCTCAACCAAGTCGCTATCCGGACATTCTCTCGGTGCTGCTGGAGTGCAAGAAGCAATTTACAGTCTGGCGATGTTGCAAAACAATTTTGTAGCAGCGTCCGCAAACGTTAACAAGCTTGACGAGCAGGCAAGCGGCGTACCGATAGTGATCGAGCGTAAAGACGATATGCAGCTGAACCGCGTTATGTCGAACAGTTTCGGTTTCGGCGGCACCAATGCCAGCCTGGTGATGCAGCGTTTCACCGGGTAGGGTGCGCTGTGCGCACCAAGGGTTATTAAGGATTGGATTGCGTTCACGCGTGCGCACGGCGCACCCTACGGGTTAATTTAATACTCCTTCAAATGGAATAACCGTTACGCGCTCATCTTGCCGCACAGTTTGACCGGGCATTAACACTACAAAGCAGTTCGCCCAGCAGGCAGAACTCAAAACACCAGAACTCTGATTGCTGAAAATATCGACGCGTGCCTGCCCGGTTGCCGTATAAGAAATGCGGCCACGCAGATATTCCTGTCTTGAGCCGGCCCGCTTCCAGTCAAAATTTGCCACGACCTCAAACTGCAGCGGTTGTATATTTTCAGTAGCACCCTGCAGGCGCAACAAATACGGCCTGACGATAATACAAAACGTTGCAAACACGGCGGCGGGATTACCCGGCAAACCGAAGAATGGCGTGCTTGCGATGCGACCGTACGCTAACGGCTTGCCCGGTTTCATCGCCAGTTTCCAAAAGCGCAGCTCTCCCAGTGCTTCAACCGCAGGTTTGACGTGATCGGCCTCGCCTACTGACACCCCACCACTTGAAATGACGCAGTCGGCTCGTTTAGCTGCCGCACTGAGCGTTGCGCGTGTACTGGCGGGGTCGTCTTGAATAATCCCGGCGTCGATCACCTCGCAGCCTAAACCAGCAAGCAGGCCAAGCAAGGTATAACGATTGGAGTTGTAGAGCTGTTCCGGGCCCGCTTTACTGCCTGGCTCGGCTAGTTCATCGCCAGTCGACAAAACAGCCACCCGCAGCGGCAAAAACGTTTGCACTTCTGCAATACCCAACGACGCCAGCAAGCCCAACTCCTGCGCACGCAAACGTGTACCTCGGTCGAGCACCGCGTTGCCCGCAGCGATATCCTGCCCTAGGCGGCGAATATTTTGACCGGGTGTAGCTGACTCGTGAATGGTGACGCTACCATCCACCGCTTCGCAGTTCTCTTGCATTACCACTGCATCGGCACCAGCCGGAATAGTCGCCCCGGTAAAAATACGCGCTGCGGTCCCCGAAGCTAATGGTGCGGCGCTCTGACCCGCCTGAATACGCTGCGTTATATCCAGCGTATTTTTCTCGTCGGCACGCAAATCGCTAGTGCATACAGCGTAGCCATCCATCGCACTATTGTCGCTCGGTGGCACATTGATGGCAGAGCGGATATTCTCGGCGAGCACGCGCTGCAACGCCTGCTCAAGTTTGCATGCCGCAACGCTTGCCGTTGGCTTTACGTCGCCCAGCAATAGCTCCAGGGCTTCATCTACCGGAGTAAGAGACATAGATTGATTAGCTGCTGCTGGCACGGGTCTGCAGGACCGCGACAAAATTGCAAGGCTTGTGCGTGCTATCAAGCTGTTCGCGCAGAATGCCCTGCCAGGCGGTTTTACACGCGCCGGTAGAACCAGGCAAGCAGCAAATTAGCGTATTGTTAGCCAGCCCTGCGGTGGCGCGCGATTGCACCGTCGAAGAGCCAATCTCTTGCCACGACAGGTAACGAAACAGTTCGCCAAAACCGGGAATGGCCTTGTCGAACAATGGCTCCACAGCCTCTGGCGTAGAATCGCGGCCAGAGAAACCGGTGCCGCCGGTAATCAACACGACGTCAACGGTCGCATCGGCAATCCAGTCACACGTTTGCGCGCGAATTCGCGCCACGTCGTCTTTAACAATCGCACGCGTATGAACTCGATGGCCTTGCTCGGCAGCAGCTGCGGCGAGAAAGTCACCGGAAGTATCGTTCACCTCGGTACGAGTATCCGATACCGTCAGTACGGCAACTGCCAGCGCAGCAGGTTTCTGCTTATCGATCATAGTTCACCTCACTCAGGGTCTTTGATATTGGGCCGCATTGCACCGCGCCAGGGGTGTTGCTTTATGCCAAAAGCGTACAGAATTTTATGGCAATCTACGCAGGCGTTCAATTCGTTTTCCTGTTCGGCAATACTTAGCTGCGCGACCAGATGATGCGGCACAGAAACATTTTTTTGTATGCTGCGCAGCAATTTTCTGGTATCCGTAATTTCCAGACCGCCATAGTGGAAAATACCCCAAGCCTGCGCTCCAGCTCGCACTTGACGCAGCATGGCTTCCAGCACACGAGCCAAATCTTCGGCACTGGTTGGATTCACTTTTACCGGCAACAGCTGGCCCGCGCCAGCATCGGCCGCCGCAAGCAGCAGCAACTCCGCCGCTAGCTGTTCCGGTTCGGGCGTTAGAATCCAGCTGGGGCGAATGATGATATGTTGAGCGACCTGTTTTTGCACCAAGGTTTCCCGACGCAGCCAAATCTGTGCCTCCACGTTGCGCGGCCGTGGTTTGTCTTGCTCTGCGTACGCCCGCGTTTGCAGTCCGTCAAACACTCGCAGACTGCTTAGCTGTAATAGTGGTAGAGAATTGTCTTTGGCGAAAACGCAGAGTTTCTTGTACACATCAATGAGCTGCAAGCGTCGTCGAAATGACAAATTCGCCGAGTTGAACGTTGCTGTGCTGATGATTGCCGCAGGCCTATCGGTCAACTTGTTAACAAATAGGCTTTTCAGTTCAATGCGTTCCAACTCGGCAGACGTGAGCGTCAGTAAGTCGAATTCAGCGGGGTTTAAACGCGTCGTTAATGCCTGGCTGACGCGATGCTCACAACCCACCAGCAGAAGCTTCACGACTGTCCGGGCGGCTTGAGTGTATGAATTCTGTGCCACCGTTGCCGCAGCAAACAGTTTCGAAATGGCATAGCGAAAGCGGCTCAGCCGTTACGTTGATAAGCGCCTCTAGAAAGGAATGTCATCGTCAAAGTCGTTGAAGTTTTCAGGCGCAGGCGCAGGGGCAGCCGCTGCCTGTGGCTTGGCGGCGGGTCTCTGCTGCTGCGGTGCCTCTCCGTCGCCGCCCATCGCGTCGCCACCAGAGCTGCGGCTGTCGAGCATTTGCATCTCGCTGGCTATTATTTCGGTGGTATAGCGATCGTTGCCGCTTTTGTCCTGCCACTTGTTGGTACGCAGGCTACCTTCAATATAAACCTTCGAACCCTTGTGCAAATACTCACCGGCAATTTCTGCCAGGCGGTTGAAAAATACCACCCGGTGCCATTCGGTTCTCTCTTGCTGCTGACCGCTTTGCTTGTCTTTCCACGCCTCGGATGTCGCCACCGATAACCTGGTGATCGAACCACCACTGGGCATAAATTTGGTTTCGGGGTCCTGCCCGCAGTTGCCGACTAAAATCACTTTATTGATGCCGCGCGCCATACTGTACTCTCCGTAACGTGTTCGATTGACTCGCAAATATACTCTATATGTCTACTTTGGGGCTAGCATTCCTTCACTTCAATGTTGGTACTGCGGACGCTAACCGCTGTAGCCTGCCATTTGCTCAATACAGCCAGCCAGCACACGGCCAGCGCGGCACATAGCAAATAAACGCCCGTTTGGCCAAATTCACCGTATATATAGCCGCTGCCCCAACCACCGAAAAACGCGCCACTGAACTGAAATGAAGCGAACAGGCCCATGGCTGCGCCTTTCATCTCAGGCGCCGTTCGTTTGCTGATTTGCGATGGCAGATTCGCCTCCAGCAAATTGAAAGCCGCAAAAAATAGCAGAACCAATAACAGCAATGCAGTCGACGACTGCAAGCCTGCGGCCAGACCCAATTCAACCAGCGCCAATAGTACAACGGCGCCCTGCATCACCTGCTTGGTGCGCTGGCGTTTCTCGCCATACAACATAACCGGCAGCATCAACAACAATGAGCCCACTAATACGCCAAAGTAAACTTTCCAGTGATCTTTCACCGCCATATCTAACTGCTCCAGCAGCAGATGAGGGATCACGAAAAAGCTTGCCGTCAAAATAAAGTGCAGAATAAAAGCGCTGAGGTTAAGCCGCATAAGGTGCGGCTCACGCACGCTGTAAGCAAACGCCTCGCGCATAGAAACACTTTGCGCAGCAACGCTCGACGGCGCCGAGGGTACGACCCACACTACAAGCGCAATGCCTAACAGTGCCAACACCGCCGTTAGATAAAACAGGCCGGATAAGCCAAAAGCAACGGTGACCACAGGACCCATCACCAGCGCTACCGCAAACGACAAGCCGATACTACCACCCACCATTGCCATGGCCTTGGTACGCTGTTCATCACGCGTAACGTCTGACAACAACGCCATCAGCGCACTGGCAATTGCACCGCTGCCCTGCAAACAACGACCGGCAATTAGTTGGTAAATATTGTCTGCATTACCGGCCACCAGACTGCCTGCACAAAACAACAACAAACCGGCGATGATAATTGGCTTGCGCCCGATACGGTCAGACAAGTAACCCAGTGGTAGCTGCAACAAAGCTTGCATCAATCCGTAGGCACCGATCGCCAGGCCAATCAGCACCGGCGTGCTAAATGCGTAGTCGGCTGCATACAGGCTCAGCACCGGCAGGACCATAAACAAACCGAGCATGCGTAAGCCGTACAGCGCAGCAATTGACCCAACCGCGCGTCTTTCCAGTGAATTCATACCGAGGTGTTAATCTGTGTGAGGTAAAAAATAGCCAGCGATCATACCAGATCCACCGCCTGCAGAAAATGACATAGCAATACCTTTGCGTTGGGCGAAAGCATCGCACTATACTTCGCGGTTGGCCGGACGAAGCGGCGACTGCATTTATTCCAAAGGTGTTATGGACAAAATTATTGTACGCGGTGCTCGCACCCACAATTTGAAAAATATCGATATTGAGCTGCCGCGCGATAAGCTGGTGGTCATCACCGGTCTGTCCGGCTCAGGTAAGTCATCGCTGGCTTTTGATACCTTATATGCCGAAGGTCAGCGCCGCTATGTGGAGTCGCTGTCTACCTACGCGCGGCAGTTTTTATCGATGATGGAGAAGCCCGACGTCGACCATATCGAAGGCTTGTCACCGGCAATATCAATAGAGCAGAAGTCCACCTCGCACAATCCACGCTCCACGGTCGGCACGATTACCGAAATATACGACTATTTGCGCCTGCTGTTTGCTCGCGCTGGTACGCCGCGTTGCCCGACTCACGGCCTGCCACTGGAGGCGCAAACTGTTAGCCAAATGGTTGACACCGTATTGGCGCTAGCGGAAGAAAGCCGACTGATGTTGCTTGCACCATTGGTGCAAGAACGCAAAGGCGAGCACCTGCATGTGTTCAACGAGCTGCGCACCAGTGGATTCGTTAGAGCACGTGTCGATGGTATCGTCATCGAACTTGACGAAATACCAGCGCTGGATAAAAAGAAGAAGCACACGATCGAGGTCGTGGTTGACCGCTTCAAGGTGCGCAGCGATCAGGGCTTGCGGCTCGCTGAATCATTTGAAACCGCGCTGCAGCTTACCGACGGCATCGCCATTATCAGCTTTATGGACGACTACCAGGAAGACATGATGTTCTCCGCGCGGTTTGCCTGCCCCAGCTGCGGCCACAGCATGAGCGAGCTGGAGCCGCGCATGTTCTCTTTCAACAACCCGGCAGGCGCCTGCCCGGAGTGCGACGGTCTTGGCGTCAAACAGTACTTCGATGAGGACCGCATTGTGCTGCACCCTGAGGCCAGCCTGGCCGAGGGGGCCATTCGCGGTTGGGACCGGCGCAGCGTGTACTATTTTCATATGCTGAGTTCGCTGGCCGATCATTACGGCTTCGACATTGACACGCCGTATGAAAAGCTGAAAAAGAAGCATCACCAGGTGATTCTAGGTGGCAGCGGCGATGAGGAAATTGAATTCAGCTACATCAATGACCGCGGCGATGTGTTTCAACGCACCCACCCGTTCGAGGGCATTATCCCCAATTTAGAACGCCGCTTCCGCGACACTGAGTCGCAGAGCGTGCGGGAAGAACTGAATAAATACGTGAGCAGCAAACATTGCCCTGGCTGCCAGGGCGCGCGCCTGAATGAAGCCGTTAGGAACGTGTTTGTGGACGACTACAATTTGCCCAGCATTACTTCCAAGCCGGTCGCGGATGCTTACGAGTATTTTTCAAACCTGACGCTGCCAGGCCGTAAAGGCGAAATAGCCGATAAGATTCTCAAAGAACTGCGTGCGCGTCTCGGCTTTCTGGTCGACGTAGGGTTGAATTATCTAAGCCTGGATCGCAGCGCAGAGACTCTCTCTGGTGGCGAGGCACAGCGCATCCGCCTCGCCAGTCAAATCGGTGCCGGCCTCGTCGGTGTGATGTACATTTTAGACGAGCCTTCGATTGGTCTACATCAGCGCGACAACGAACGCCTGCTTAAAACATTGATCCATCTGCGCGATCTGGGCAATACCGTCATTGTGGTCGAGCACGACGAAGACGCCATCCGCAATGCTGACTACGTGGTGGATATTGGCCCGGGAGCCGGTGTGCATGGCGGTGAAATCGTCGCCCAGGGCAAAGTAAAGCAGATCCTCGCTGCTAAAGAGTCACTGACCGGGCAATACCTGTCAGGTAAAAAAGCCATCGCAATTCCAAGTAAGCGAACACCGGTGGACGCAAGCTCAATGCTGCGTTTGTATGGTGCTAACGGTCACAACCTCCAGAAAGTCGATTTAGAAATTCCGCTGGGCTTAATGACCTGCGTAACCGGCGTGTCAGGTTCAGGCAAATCTACCCTGATCAACCACACGCTTTACCCGATTGCCGCGACTGAGTTAAACGGTGCCACCACGCTACAGCCGGCGGCGTACGATAACATCGAAGGGCTGCAACTAATCGACAAATGCATCGACATCGATCAAAGCCCTATCGGCCGCACGCCGCGCTCTAACCCGGCAACGTATACCGGTATTTTTACGCCCGTGCGCGAGTTGTTTGCCGGCACACCTGAGGCGAGGTCACGCGGTTACAAGCCCGGGCGTTTCAGTTTCAACGTCAAGGGTGGTCGCTGCGAAGCATGCCAGGGTGACGGCGTGACCAAAGTAGAGATGCACTTTCTGGCCGACATTTACGTGCCGTGCGATGTCTGCAAGAGCAAGCGCTACAACCGCGAAACGCTGGAAATTCGCTACAAGGGCAAAAATATAGACGACGTGTTAAAAATGACGGTAGAAGACGCAGCCGAGTTTTTTACCAACATACCCGTCGTAGCCAAAAAACTGCAGACACTGCTGGATGTGGGTCTGGCGTATATCTGCCTCGGCCAGGCGGCTACTACATTGTCTGGAGGGGAGGCGCAGCGGGTTAAGCTGTCGCGCGAATTGTCGAAACGAGATACCGGCAGAACGCTGTACATTCTTGACGAGCCTACCACTGGCCTGCATTTTCACGACATTCAGCAACTGCTCAACGTGCTGCATCGACTGCGCGACCATGGCAATACCATCGTCGTCATTGAGCACAATCTGGATGTCGTTAAAACTGCTGACTGGGTTGTTGATCTTGGGCCGGAAGGTGGCTCCGGTGGTGGCCAAATTATCGCCACCGGCACCCCGGAGCAAATAGTCATGGCTGAGGGATCCTATACCGGACAATACTTGGCACCTATGTTAAACGCAGCGGTAGCGCAATCGAAAGCAGGCTAATGAAAGCTGCGTATCGCACATAGGCAACGGTTAGTGATCACGCCGCACGCACCGTCTCTTCGTCGATTTGAAAATGATCAAGCATTTGCAACATGCGCCGAGCGTCGTCATCTAATGCCCTGGAAGATTCGCTATTGTCATTGGCAAGGTCACAATTCCGCTCACCCAGTTCATCTAATCGTTGCATATACTGCAAAATTCGCTCAGTTCCTTCGCCCTGCTCGCGGTTACTATCCGCCACTTGCTGGAAGATCTCGTTGAGCTTACCGACTACGCCGCTAATCCCCTCGAGGGCCGTGCCGGTAGCGCGTACATCGGCAGCGCCACGGTGCACCACTACAACACTTTCTTCAATGAGATGTTTGATGTTGGATGAAGCCTCTGCTGACTGCAAGGCGAGATTGCGCACTTCGTTTGCTACCACGGCAAAACCGCTGCCATGCTCTTGCGCCCGAGCGGCCTCGACTGCAGCATTCAACGACAGCAGATTAATTTGCACCGCAATGGACTCAATCACACCCACAATTTTCTCGATCTTGCCGCTGGAGACAATGATCGAATTCATAGCGACTTGCGCTGTGCCGACCACTCGCTCGCCCTCGCTCGCTTTTTCGCTGGCCTCCACTGCGAGCTTGCCAGCCAAGGTAATGGCAGCGGTACTACGTTCAACGCCAACCGAGATCTCACCTGTAGTATCTCGAGCACTACGGATAGCCTCCATTTGCTGCTGTACAGCCTGCGTAACACTACCGGCACTCTGATCCACTTGCCTGGCCGCCAGCCCGACACTCTCGGAGGCGCTACGCACCGCGTTCAAAGTATGACAAAGCGCTGCAGAGGACTCGTCCACTGACTGCGCAAGCACTCCCAACCCACCTGGAAATTGACGTTCGATGCGACTGGTCAGTACGCCTTCGGCTTGCGCCAGTACGACGCTGCTGATGTCTTCGATAGCAGCCTGCAAAGCGGCCATTGACTCATTAACAGAGTCTTTAAGTTGCTTTAGGTCACCCTTCGCATCCACCGATACACGGGCCGAGAACCGTCCTGCTGCCATTTCACTCATGGCGCTTTTAATCGCCGAGAAAGTGCTTTGTAACGAAAACATCGCTTCGGCTACGGCCTCACGCACGCCGCTTTGTATTGTCCCGTCCACCTGCACCTCAAAGTGGCCATTGATAATTGAAGCCATGATTCGCTCGACTTCCCTGACGGTCTCCTCGACCCGGTCGGCAGAGGCATTGACCGAAGCACACAGCTGACCCAGATCACCGTCAACACGTAGCATTACGCGGCGATCAAACCGCCCGTTCGCTATGCCCTCGAGAACACTCTTGCACTGCTCAACCGTTGTGCGCGTTTCCTCGAGCTGAGAGTTGAGTTGAATCGCGATGCGCTCGGCCTCGACTCGCGCGCTGCGCGCTCGCCGTAGCTGCAATAAGGCTAGCGACAGCAATAGACCGAAAACGCCATAGCTTGCCAACAATACAGTATGTGTTGCGTTGACCGCTGCGAAGTATTGCGCCTGGTAGGCAGCCGTAATTTCGGCGGGCTGCGTGGTGTCACGCAGTAGCTGCTGGAATCGCGCTGAGCTCGTTTCCAACAACGGTGTTAGTTCGACCAGCACGTTGATGTGCATGGCAATCTGCTGCGCGAACTGTGACGCCGGCAAAACGGACAGATTAAAACTTGCCAATAGAGAGACGGCGTTCGCGTCAGCATCCAGTTCAGTCATGATGTCGTACAACTTAACCAGATAAAGCGGAATCTTTCCCTCTCCACTAAGCAGCTGCACCTGTTGATCAAGAAGGTTATCCATGGATCGCCTTGAGTTGCGCAGCAGTCCAGTAAATCGTTTAGTGGCCTCTACCTCTTTACGCAGTTGCTTGAGCATATCCAGGTAAGCTTCGATGGAGGCCTGGGACACAGTCTCATATTCCACATCCACGAAGGACGGATGCAGGGCAACAAGCTGAGCCGAAGCTTCCATGTCCGCCAAGGTGCCTTCCAGAAAGTCGTAATGTGGGGTCAAACCACGACGTACATTCCGCTGCTCGCGTTCCAGTGTATTGGTTAGCGAGCCGAGGTGAACAAGGTTCGCAAGATAGTCAGCGTGAAATGTATTGTCAATCGACGGCTTAACCACCAACAGTACCGCAGGCGCAACAAAGACAATTGCAAATGCGCAAAGCATTAGACGATCAACAAAGCCCTTAGCGAAGCTCATAAAATTCCCACTTCGCTTAACGGAACATTCGGTAGCGAACCGGTCAGCGAATGTAAGAATTCGACGATGAAGTCGATGTCGTCTTCCGGCAGCGTCCGTCCGAGTTGTGCAACGCCCATGGTTCGAACGGCGCTAGGTAAATCAGCGGCCCAACCATTATGGAAATAGGGCGCGGTGAGGGCGATATTTCGCAGCGATGGCACTTTGAATACACCTCTATCCTCGGCATCGCTGGTAACATTCTCCAGCCCGCGGTCTACTTTTGTCTCTATCTCGGCCACCGCTTGCAGCGCACCGAACTTCTGATACAGGTTGCCGCCAATATTGATGCCCTGATGACAAGCGGAACAACCGTGACTCTTAAATAATTCGTAGCCGCGCTGCGCACGATCACTGATCGCTGCTGTATCGCCGAGTAGATAGCGGTCAAAGGGTGATGGCGTCAGTAGAGTCTCCTCAAAACTCGCAATGGCTGCTACAACTCGCTGCTCATCTATTAGTTTGTCTTCAAACGCACGCTCGAAAAGTTGAGGATAGATCGAATCAGCAGCCAAGATCGATAACACATCGGGCCATTGCGCACCCATTTCAATAGGATTGACGACTGGCGCTTTGGCCTGCTCAGTGAGATTGAGCGCGCGTCCATCCCAAAATTGACGAAAATTCAGTGCCGCATTAAGCACCGTAGGTGCATTGATCGGACCCATGCTGCCATTGATGCCCAAAGAAGTTGGTCGACTGTCGTCACCACCGCTTCGAATAAGATGGCAGGAGGCACACGACAGCGTCCGATCACCTGAAAGACGCACATCGTGAAAAAGCTGTCGGCCAAGAGCAACCAACGCGCCATCGTCACGCACAAACGATGGTTCTAAAGCGCGTAGAGGTTCTTCGTTACTAGCGTCACGCGACCGACCCAAATTCAACATTATGCGCTGCGAATCTAACGCACGAAATTTGGCAGCGACTTCGCTATCGTTGCAACCGCCTAAGAATATGGCGGCAGCAATAGCGACAACGCCCGAAAAACACAGGCGTATCATTGACCAGGGTAAAGGATTGTACATCCTCAATTTTCCTCATTAGGTTAGAGTCCATTCAAACCGGCGCGAGACTTCGCCTTTACTTGATTTACGTAAAGATGCACTGCGCCCGTCCGAGACGTTGCCTTATACGTGCAACAATCAATCTCGGAACGACTATTAAAGGGTGCGTCAACGCTTTACTTATAACTTTAGCAGTGCGGTCGCTGAACGCAACTGACTGCTCTCGATGGCTGCAGAAATCGATTGGCGTCAAGCGATAATGTTGTTCGCACCAACTTCTGGAGCTGGGCTGAAGCGATGTCTAAAGGAGGTAAGCTTAAGTGCACAAAGGCAGGAGGGATAGGGATGATTGAAGCTTTTACGCTGCAAAATAAAAACACCGGGACTGGCCCGGTGTTTTTATGCTTTGTTTTTTGTCGCGCTGCTTATTCGGTGTTAGCTTCGCCAGCCGTAACGTCTGGCTGAGGCCTGTCAACTAACTCAACATAGGCCATCGGCGCTTTATCTCCGGAGCGTAAGCCACATTTGAGGATGCGCAGATAGCCACCAGGGCGATTCGCATAACGCGGACCCAATTCACCAAACAACTTGCCAACGGCACTCTTGTCGCGAATGCGATCAAATGCCAGGCGACGATTGGCGACGGAGTCTTGCTTAGACAATGTGATTAAAGGCTCCGCCACGCGGCGCAACTCTTTGGCTTTAGGCACGGTTGTCTTGATTAGCTCGCGCTCAACCAACGAGGCGGTCATGTTGCGAAACATCGCTTTACGATGCGAGCTGTTGCGATTTAACTGACGGCCGGTATGTAAATGACGCATGATCGTTCCTTATTAAGACGCTAACACTCGTTCGTCGTTCTTCAAGCTGGCTGGCGGCCAGCTCTCCAAGCGCAAACCTAGCGATAATCCGCGCGATGCTAGCACATCTTTAATTTCGGTAAGCGATTTTTTGCCGAGGTTCGGTGTTTTTAACAACTCGACTTCGGTGCGCTGCACCAAGTCGCCAATGTAGTAAATACTTTCGGCCTTGAGACAGTTTGCTGAACGGACTGTCAATTCTAAATCGTCAACTGGACGTAGCAGAATCGGATCTATTGAATCCTCTTCCTCCAGCGGCTCATCAGCGCTATCACTTTCAAGATCAACAAATACTGCAAGCTGCTGCTGCAATATGGTTGCCGCACGGCGAATAGCCTCTTCCGGGTCAATGGTACCGTCGGTCTTCAGGTCAAGTACCAACTTGTCGAGGTCAGTGCGCTGCTCAACACGGGCGCTTTCGACAACATATGATACCTTCTCGATAGGACTAAAGGACGCATCTAACTGCAAGCGACCAATAGTGCGCGTCTCATCTTCAGCTACCTCTTGCGAGTCGGCCGGCATGTAACCACGACCGCGCTCAACGGTTAAGCGCATATTGAGTTCGCCATTAGCATTCAGGTGAGCGATGACATGGTCGGGATTTTTTATTTCAGTTTCGTGGTCTCGCTGTATATCGCCAGCAGTAACCGGACCAGGGCCTTTCTTGCTAAGCGTTAGATGTGCTTCTTCTTTGCCGTGCAGCTCAACCGCTACACCTTTAAGATTCAGTAAGATATCAATAACGTCTTCCTGAATACCATCGAGCGTGCTGTATTCGTGCAACACTCCATCAATTTCAACTTCAGTAACAGCACAACCCGGCATGGACGACAGCAGTATGCGTCGCAACGCATTGCCAAGCGTATGCCCAAAGCCCCGCTCCAGCGGCTCGAGCACGACTTTCGCTCGAGCGTCACCAAAGTCTTGCACATCAATGACTCGAGGAGTCAAAAATTCCGTAACAGCCATTTGCATAGGGTATACCTGAGGAGCTAAATTCTAATGAGACGAAGTAAGCTTACTTCGAATAGAGTTCGACAATAAGATTTTCGTTAATTTCTGCGGGTAGGTCTTCTCGGTCAGGAACATTTTTGAACATTCCTACCATTTTGTTAGCATCGATTTCCAGCCATCCCGGCTGACCGCGTTGCGCCGACAGCGCCATGGCCGCTTGCACTCGAAGCTGTTTTTGCGCTTTCTCTCGAACGGCTACGCTATCGCCTGTGTCAACACTATAAGACGGGATATTAACTACTTGGCCATTAACCAGAATACCCTTGTGCGCAATCAGTTGGCGTGCCTCCGAACGGGTAGACCCAAAGCCAAGTCGATAAACAACGTTATCAAGCCGGCTTTCCAGCAACTGTAGCAGGTTCTCACCGGTCGCCCCTTTCTTGCGCGCAGCTACCTTGTAATAGTTTCTGAACTGCTTTTCAAGCACTCCATACAAGCGCTTAACCTTTTGCTTTTCACGCAGTTGCACACCGTAGTCAGACAGACGACCACGACGAATACCATGTTGCCCAGGTGCCGTTTCTATCTTGCACTTAGAATCAATTGGGCGCACACCACTCTTCAAGAAGAGATCAGTGCCTTCCCGGCGGGCGAGCTTACATGTCGGACCTAGATACCTTGCCATACGATATTTCTACTATTAAACGCGACGTTTCTTCGCGGGACGACAACCATTGTGCGGAATTGGAGTAACATCGCTTATATTACTGATGTTGAAACCACAATTGTTCAATGCTCGTACTGCGGATTCACGGCCCGGACCCGGACCCTTGACTTCTACATCCAGATTTTGCAGCCCATACTCAAGCGCAGCATTGCCTGCGCGCTCGGCAGCAACCTGTGCGGCAAACGGGGTGCTCTTGCGCGAACCACGAAAGCCGGAACCACCAGACGTCGCCCAGGACAAAGCATTGCCCTGGCGGTCAGTAATGGTAATGATTGTATTGTTAAAAGAAGCATGCACGTGCGCAATGCCGTCGACAACGGATCTTCTAACTTTTTTCTTGGTGTTCTTTGCAGCTGGCTTCGCCATAACAGTATATGTACCTTAACGTCCGCTAATTACTTACGGATAGGTTTGCGTGGCCCCTTACGGGTGCGCGCGTTAGTTTTCGTGCGTTGGCCGCGCAACGGCAGGCTGCGCCTGTGTCGCTGACCGCGATTACAACCAAGATCTAACAAGCGCTTGATATTCATCGACACCGCTCGGCGCAGGTCGCCTTCGACCATCAAAGCCGTAATCTCCTGACGCAACTTGTCCATGTCGCCTTCAGATAAATCAGCTACCTTGGTATGTTCGGCTATGCCCGTTGACGCACACAACTTCCGTGCGGTCGTACGACCAACACCAAAGATATAGGTCAGCGCTATTACGGCATGCTTATGATCTGGAATATTGACACCAGCTATACGTGCCATTCAAGTTTCTCCAATCGGGGTACAGGCGGGCTGTCCCACCCAAAAAAGGCGCGATATAATATCGCTGTATTCGCCAAAAATCAAGCCAAAGCTCGCAAGCGAGCCCGCGCTATCCTTGCCGTTGTTTATGACGCGGCTCAGTCTTGCAAATAACGCGAACCACTCCATTGCGCCTAACAATTTTGCAATTGCGGCACATCTTTTTAACTGACGCTCTGACTTTCATAACCTAACCATCGCTATGTAAGGGCCTACCGGCCCACGTTTTTCAAGTTTGATTTACGCATAAGTGAATCGTACTGCGTTGACATCAGATGCGACTGCACTTGCGACATAAAGTCCATGACAACGACGACCACGATCAACAATGACGTGCCCCCTAGGTAAAATGGCACGTTCCAAAAGACAACCAAGAACTGCGGCAACAAACACACCAATGCCATGTAGATCGCACCGAACATCGTCAATCGAGTTAGTACGTTATCGATATAGGTCGCAGTTTGCGCACCAGGTCGTATACCCGGCAGAAATGCACCCGAGCGCTTCAAATTGTCTGCTACATCTTTAGGATTGAACACCAGTGCCGTGTAAAAAAAGCAGAAAAATATAATCAAAGCCGAAAACAAAATAATATTCAACGGCTGACCTGGCCCGATCATGCGGGCAAATTCCTGCAGCCAGTCCATATTACTCGCCGACTGCCCGAACCACTGAGCGATCGAAGCCGGAAATAGCAATATACTACTCGCAAAGATTGCCGGAATAACGCCTGACATATTGACCTTCAGCGGCAAGTGACTGGATTGCGCTTGCATCACTCGCCGGCCTTGTTGCCGCTTAGCATAATTAATCGTAATTCGACGCTGGCCGCGCTCGATCCGCACGATCAAATAAATCACGGCGATTGCAAGCGCTAAAATAAGCAGCAGAACCAATATGTTCAACTCCCCCTGCCGCGCCTGCTCCAGCGATTGACCAATTGCGCCAGGCAAACCGGCAACAATACCGGCAAATATCAACATAGAGATGCCGTTACCAACGCCGCGCTCAGTGACCTGCTCGCCCAGCCACATCATAAATACTGCGCCGGTCACAAGAGACACGATAGCCACAAAATAAAAGCTCAAGCCAGGCGCGAAAGCCAACCCCTGGCCCGCCATGCCGACCGACATACCCGTGCCCTGAACGGTAGCCAACACCACAGTGAAGTAGCGAGTGTATTGCGTAATCTTGCGCCGCCCGGACTCCCCCTCCTTTCGCAACTGCTCGAGTTGCGGTGACACTGCGCTTAGCAGCTGCATAATAATCGACGCTGAAATGTAGGGCATGATGCCCAGCGCCAATATACTCATGCGCTCTAGCGCACCGCCCGAAAACATGTTGAACAAACCCAGGATTGTGCCCTGATTCTGGTCAAACATTGCCGCCAGCCGGTCAGGATTAATACCAGGCACCGGTATATGGGTGCCGATACGATAAATAATAATCGCTAGCAACAGAAAACGAAGGCGAGCCATTAGCTCGCCCGTGCCCGCTTTACTAGCTGTGCCTCCCGGCAGTTTCGGCGCCATCAGGTTTCTCTATTCCTCGACCGTGCCGCCGGCTTGCTCAAGCGCAGCTCGGGCGCCTTTGGTGATACGCAAACCCCTGATTGTAACCGCCCGGGTAAGATCGCCAGACAGGAATACTTTGGCACGCTGAATATGCTCGTTAATAATGTCCGCTTTCTTAAGCGCGTCCAGATCAATCACATCGGCGTCGACTCTATTAAGTTCTGCCAAACGAATCTGAGCAGTAACTCGAGCCATCCGCGAGCTAAAGCCATATTTCGGCAAGCGCTTCTGTAACGGCATCTGTCCGCCTTCGAAGCCGGGCCTAACCGTACCACCTGTGCGCGATTTTTGACCTTTATGACCACGTCCAGCAGTTTTACCTAAACCGCTACCGATGCCACGACCGACACGCTTGGCGTTACTTTTGCTACCTTCGGCTGGCTGCAACGTATTTAAACGCATGTTTTCATCCGCCATTTGTGTTGTCCTCAACGCGCAACAAGTAATGCACTTTATTGATCATGCCACGAGTCGCCGGAGTATCTTCAACCGCAACGCTGTGACGTATTCTACGCAGACCCAAACCTGCCACGCAGGCTTTGTGTGCGCGCAGACGCCCATTAGCACTGCGTACCAGCGTAAGTTTTAAGGATTTAGTGTTCGCCATACCAACAACCGTCTATTAATTCAGTATTTCTTCGACTGTTTTGCCGCGCTTAGCCGCTATATCGTCCGGCGAACGCATGGCTTGTAAGCCATTAAATGTAGCACGCACCACATTTACAGGGTTAGTAGACCCGTAGCACTTTGCCAGCACGTTGTGTACACCCGCCAACTCCAAGACCGAGCGCATAGCGCCGCCGGCGATTACACCGGTACCTTCCTGGGCAGGCTGCATGTAAATCTTTGATGCGCCGTGCTGTGCCTTCATGGCGTACTGAATGGTAGAGCCGTTCAGATCTACCTGAATCATATTGCGGCGCGCGGATTCCATCGCCTTTTGAATCGCTACCGGCACTTCTCGCGCCTTGCCACGGCCATAACCCACTTTACCTTTGCCGTCACCGACTACCGTCAGCGCCGTGAAACCAAAAATACGACCGCCTTTGACTACCTTGGCGACCCGATTGACCTGCACCAATTTTTCTTGCAGGCCTTCGTTATTTTTGTCTTTTGAATCATTGTATGCCATCGTCTAAAACTCCAATCCGCCTTCGCGCGCGGCATCGGCCAGCGCCTTGACGCGACCGTGATATTTGAAACCGCCGCGATCGAAGGCGACCTTGTCTATACCAGCTGCCTTCGCGCGCTCCGCGATTAGCTTACCAATCGCTACGGCAGCCTCGCTGTTGCCCGTTTTTTCGAGCGACAGGTTTTTATCAAGCGTAGATGCACTGGCCAGCACTCTATCCCCTTGCGCAGTCAACACTTGGGCGTACATATGCCGTGGAGTACGGTGTATGCTCAATCGATTGACGCCAAGTTCGCGAATATGCATACGACCACGCTTTGCGCGCCGTAGTCTCGAATCATTTTTGACACTCATAGTATTGACCTACTTTTTCTTGGCTTCTTTACGGCGCACATATTCATCGACATAACGCACGCCTTTGCCCTTGTAGGGCTCGGGGGGACGAAACGCCCTGATTTCAGCTGCCGCTTGGCCCAGCTGCTGTTTGTCAGCACACTTCAGTACAATCTCTGTCTGACTAGGCGTTTCGGCGCTAACACCCTCGGGCAGCTTATAATCAATAGGGTGCGAAAAGCCCAAAACCAGATTCAGCGTCTTACCTTTAGCTGCCGCTCTGTAACCAACACCCTGTAGTTGCAGTTTTTTCTCAAAACCCTGAGTCACACCAACAACCATATTGTTGACTAACGAACGCGTCGTGCCTGTCATGGCAAGCGCGGTTTTCGCGTTGCCACGGGCGACGAACGTCAACTTGTTGTCGTCCTGTTTTATTTCGACGGAGTCATGAATCTGCATTTGCAGATTACCGTTACCACCTTTTACCGCAATCTCCCGTCCTTTTAGGGAAACTTCCACCCCTTTGGGGACTTCTACTGGACTGCTTGCAATTCTTGACATAGAACAAATTCTCGATTTTTTAGAACACAGTACACAGCACTTCGCCACCGATGCCGGCGCTACGTGCAGCACGTTCTGACATCACGCCTTGGCTGGTAGAGACGATGGCAATGCCGAGTCCACCACGAATTCTGGGCAAATCAGAAGCGCCGGAATAATAACGCAAACCTGGACGGCTAGCGCGATCAATTTCAGCAATGACAGACTTGCCTTCAAAATACTTGAGTTCAATGGTTAGCTCAGATTTAGCGCCAGCTTCTACAACGCCATATTCTCCAATATAACCTTCATCAGCTAACACTTTAGCTATCGCCGTCTTCACTTTCGAAGCTGGCATTTTGACGTCCACTTTAGCGGCCATCTGAGCGTTACGAATACGCGTTAGCATATCGGCGATCGGATCTTGCATACTCATAAGTCGTTCCTTTCTCTACCAGCTGGCCTTTACCAAACCGGGAACATCACCTTTCATTGCATGCTCGCGCAATTTGTTCCGGCACATGCCAAATTTACGATATACACCGTGTGGCCGACCTGTGATTTCACAGCGCCTGCGCATGCGAGTAGGGCTGGCATCGCGCGGCAGCTTCTGCAGTGCCACAAGCGCGTTCCACTGCTCCTCATCAACCACTTCGGGATTATTGATAATAGCTTTGAGCTCTGCACGTTTTTCAGCGTACTTTTCGACAGTACGTTGGCGTTTTTTCTCACGCGCAATCATGGATTTCTTTGCCATAGTGTTGCTCTGGTTTCAGCCTCTAAACGGAAAATTAAATGCCTTCAATAGTGCACGGCCATGCTCGTCGTTACGCGCGTTAGTCGTGATCACAATATCCATACCGCGGATCTTGTCGATCTTATCGTAATCAATTTCCGGGAAAATGATCTGCTCTGTCACGCCCATAGCAAAGTTGCCTCTGCCATCAAACGACTTGGGACTCAAGCCTCGAAAATCACGAACACGTGGTATAGCTATACTGACCAATCGATCAAGAAACTCATACATACGTTCGCGCCGCAACGTTAGCTTCGCTCCGATCGGCCAATTGTCGCGAATTTTAAAGCCAGCGATCGACTTCCTGGATTTAGTTACCACGGCTCTTTGGCCTGTGATCTGGGCCAGATCACCGAGCGCGTGCTCAAGAATCTTCTTGTCACCAACGGCATCGCCAAGACCCATGTTCAATGTGACTTTGGTAATGCGCGGCACTTCCATGATATTTGTCAGCCCCAATTCCTGTTGCAACTTGGGTCTGAGTTCTTCGCTATATAACTGTTGTAGTCTCGCCATCGTCGTTGTCCAGCGCCTTAAGCGTCGATCATTTCCTGATTGGATTTGAAGATGCGTACTTTCTTGCCATCTTCAAGTAATTTAAAGCCCACACGATCTGCTTTGTCGGACGCTGCATTATAAATAGCCAAATTCGCCCGCTGTATTGGTGCTTCTTTTTCAATAATCCCACCGGCAACACCGAGATTAGGATTGGGCTTAGTGTGGCGCTTAACCATGTTAATGCCGCCAACCATAGCGCGCCCATCATCCATAATGCGCAATATCTTGCCACGCTTGCCGCGATCTCTGCCTTTGAGCACGATCACTTCGTCATTTTGCTTAATTTTTTGCATGCCTACAGTACCTCGCGCCTACAGCACTTCTGGCGCTAGAGAAATAATCTTCATAAATTTTTCGTTGCGTAACTCGCGCGTTACCGGGCCAAATATCCGAGTGCCTATAGGTGCATGTTGCGCATTTAGAAGAACCGCTGCATTGTCATCGAACTTGATCAATGATCCATCGGGACGACGCACACCTTTTTTGGTACGCACAACTACCGCATTCATCACTTGGCCTTTCTTCACTTTGCCGCGCGGAATTGCCTCTTTCACGGTCACTTTGATCAGGTCACCAACGCGAGCATAACGGCGGTGCGAACCACCCAACACTTTGATGCACATGACTCGCCGTGCGCCGCTGTTATCGGCAATATCCAAATATGTTTCTGTTTGAATCATTGGAGCTTCTCTTTAATTCCAGCCGTTACTACCAGCGTTCCGAGTGGCGGTGCTATATCTGCTCAGCGCGTTCGTCGACCCGCACTAACATCCAAGACTTCGTCTTTGATAAAGGGCGAGACGCTTTGATGGTGACCTTGTCACCCATACTGCAATCATTGTTCTCATCGTGCGCGTGCAACTTCGATGATTTAGTAATGTACTTACCATACACCGGGTGCTTTACACGCCGCTCGAATAAGACAGTAATGGTTTTATCCATTTTGTCGCTGACGACTCTGCCCGTTACTGTACGGTCAATTGTTTCTGTTTCCGACATATTTTTTTCTGGTTCCGTCATACTAGCTTCCAGCTTTCTGGGTGAGCACAGTTTTAATACGAGCGACGTCCAGCCGCGCCTGCTTCAGCAAGTGTGTTTGACCCAATTGCCCCGTCGCATCCTGCATGCGCAAGCGAAACTGTTCCTCACGCACCTTCAGCAACTCCTGATTGAGCTCTTCGACAGACTTATCTCGCAACTCGCTTGCTTTCATTACATCACCGACCGTTTCACAAATGCGGTTCCCAAAGGCAGTTTAGCTGCTGCCAGGGCAAACGCCTCACGTGCCAACTCTTCGGACACGCCTTCAACTTCGTACAGTACGCGACCGGGCTGTATCTGAGCGACCCAGTATTCTACATTACCCTTACCCTTACCTTGTCGAACTTCTAGTGGCTTCTGAGTAATGGGTTTATCGGGAAAT
>RCMY010001504.1_pt1 | contig 22134 bp, 22 predicted proteins | sample 2041341 | NCBI WGS metagenome assembly RCMY01 (sample SAMN09708234, study PRJNA481090) | Marine sediment metagenome, whole genome shotgun sequencing project.
CTAGAAAGCACGGTCACCTCGAAAGCACGGTCGGCCGCAATGCGGAGCGCTACGGTCGCTTCCATGGCGCGACGGACATTGATTACCGGTGCAAACCGAGGCCTTGGGCTGGTTATCGCCCGCCTCCTGATCGAGGCCGGTGATGAGCTGTACGGAAGCGCCCGTGAGCATCAGCCGGAGGCGCTGCAGGCGTTGCAGCCGGCCGGCATGTTGCAGATCGACCTTGGCGACGAGGCGACAATCGTTGCTGCCCTCGCGACGTTGGGCCAAACAATCGCTGGTCTGGACCTGCTCATCAACTGTGCAGGCGTGGACGGTCGGGCGGTAGGCATGGGTGAGGACAGCCGACGAGCGTTCGATTTCGATGCCGACTCGTTTACCGAAGTCCTACGGCTGAACGCAACCGCCCCGATGGTGATGATGCGCGAGGCGCTGCCGTTGCTGCGCAACGGCACGAATCCCTTGATCCTGAACGTCAGCTCACAGCTTGGTTCGATGCAAGTCGCGGCGAAACAGGGCCGCGACACCGCCTACTGTGTGTCCAAGGCGGCGCTGAACATGTACACGGTCAAGGCGGCGGCCCAACTGCAACCCGAAGGAATCGCTGCGGTCATGTTGCACCCCGGCTGGGTGCAAACCGACATGGGTGGAGAGAGCGCCCCAATGACGGTCGTCGAATCAGCGTCGGCGATTGTCTCGACACTCAGCTCGTTGACGATGGCCGACACGGGGCGGTTTATTCGCTGGGACGGGACGGATCATCCGTGGTGATCGGCTCGCCGGCCTGCGTCATCATGGGACCAACGGCCCGATGCTCGCGTAGCGTCTTTGCATGACTGATCCGTCCGTTGAAGAGCCCACCGACGAGCGTGCGACGGTCGAATATGCCCGGGCGAGCCCCGGCCAGGCCGCGGGTGCTGTGTTGCAAATGGGCGGGGTGCTTCTCGTGGCGCTGGTGTGCGCGGTTGCGGGGTGGCCGACTTCAGCGCTGCCGCGACTGCTCCTGTGGTCCGGGCTGCTCGTCGCAGGTCTTGTGGCTTTGCTGATCGCCACGGTTCGACTGGGCCGAACCGAGCACGACCGCCTCGCGGCCAGACCCAGCCACGAGTTGGTATCGGGATGGCTGCAGTTCAACGAAGAGCATCGGTCTGTGGATCAGCTCGAACTCGTTCGTGAGCTGTACTACGACGGCCGGAATTCGCGGGCCCGGGAGGCCCGGTTCGCGATCCTGATGGCCTTTGCTGCTGTCATCGCCGCCGCCGGTGTCGCAGCGGACTCAACAGCGGTCGTCATCGGCGCAATGCTCATCGCTCCACTCATCACGCCGATGATGGGCATGGCGCTGGGCCTGACGATGGGGTGGGAGACCAAGCTCATCAAAGCGACCACAATGGTCGTGCTCGGGGTTGGTATCGCGGTGGGCGTCGGCGCGCTGATGCCGTCGCTCATAACAACCTCGATCGACGTCGCATCGAACGCGCAGGTCGTCAGCCGGACGTCGCCGACCCTGATCGACCTCGTCATCGCGATCGCCGCCGGCGCGGCGGGAGCGTACGCACTGGCCCGACCGGACGTTTCGTCCTCGTTGCCCGGCGTTGCGGTGGCCATCGCGCTCGTGCCGCCGTTGTCGGTTGTGGGAATACTGCTCCAAGCGTCGGAGTGGCGACTTGCGACCGGAGCCGGGCTGCTGTTCCTCACCAACATGGTTGCGATCTTGGTGACCGGCGGATTGGTGTTCCTGGTGACGGGCGTGGCGCCGCTGCGACGACTAAATGAAAGTCAGCACAGAATGAAGGTGGTGTTCGTGTCGGTCGCAATGACGGCGCTACTGGTCGCCGGTGCTCTCGCGGCCAACGGCGCGGCTATCGCAACCGATGCATTGAAGACCGAGGAGGTGAGGTCGGCCACCCTCGCTTGGCTCGCTGACTCGGAGTTCGAGTTGGTGTCGCTCGACCTTCGCGACACCGCAGCAACCGTGGTTCTCGCCGGAGCGGGTGAGCCACCGAATGCGCAGACACTGGCGACGGACCTCGAGAAGACGGTCGGTAGATCGATCGAATTGAACCTGCAGTGGATTCCTCGGAACCGCGTGTTGGTGAGCAGCGACTAGGCCCACGCCACGGTTAGGCCGGGTCTGTCGTGGCAGCTTCGGCTTCGCGGTAGGCCTCGAGCGCCTTGCGGTGTGACTTGGCGCCCGATCCGATGAGGCTCCCGGTGCGGGCTTCCTTGACGGCCTGTCCGAGGTTGTCGAGCAGTTCGTAGACGTCGCTCTCCACCCCGGCCGACCTCACGGCATCGAACGCCACGTGCAGTTTGCCCAGCGAGTCCTGCACATTTGCGAACTCCTTCTCGAGCTTCTTGCGGGCCTTCTGGATTTCGGCTTCTGCTTCTTCGTTCATGGTTGTCAGTCTGGCACTCCGTCAGCGGTGCATGCCCTAGCATCGGCACGAGACCACAGGGGGAACGTAATGGACGTATGGGATATCGCGTGCGTGAGGCCCTCGACTTCTGTACCGCCCACAAGAAGGGCAAGATGCAGGTTCCGGTCAAAGACGTTGCCGGACTGCGGCTCGAGGCGACCGACATCGAATGGTCGTGGGGCGAGGGCAAGCTCGTGAGCGGCCCCGCCGAGGCGATTCTGATGGCGATCAACCGACGCGATACCAGGTCCGAACTCACCGGCGACGGTGTCTCGGCATTGCCGGTGCGGTAGGGCTAGCTGTTCTTTGGTGTTCAGGCCGCGATCGTGGAACCGGGACGGCTCAAGGCCACGCGTGCTGCGGTTCGGCGGGACGTGACCGAGCGCATGTCGTCGAGAAGATTCGGGTAGCCGCCGACGAGGGCATCTCGGGTCGTGACCACCGCATCCTTGGGTCCAACGCCGAACCGCACAGGAGCAACCTCGGGCTCGTAGGTGCCAAAGAGGCGATCCCAGACGATGAGGACGGCGCCGAAGTTCTTGTCGAGGTATTCGGGGTTGTAGCCGTGGTGCACACGGTGCGACGAGGGCGTGACGAACAGCAGGCCGATGACGCTGCGCCGATTGGCCGGGAACAGTTCGGTGTGTTGCACCTGGGAAAGGGTTGCCGCGAACACGTCGAAGGCAATGCCTGCGATCGGGTTGAAGCCGAGCAGCGGCATCCACAGCCCAAACCATGGTTTGTACAGCGCTTCCATCCAGGGGACTCGCACCGCGGTCGACATGCCGATCGTCTCGGGGGAGTGGTGCACCAGATGCGATGCCCAGAGGATCCGCACCATGTGCTCCATCCGATGCACCCAGTAGTACACGAGGTCGCGCACCAAGAAGACGCCGATCCAGACCAACGGATTGCTCAGATCGAGCGTGAAAATCCGGTGGTTCTCGAAGATGAACAGCGCGAGGGCGAGAAAGGCGAGCTTGCCGAGCACCAGTTTAGCACCCATGAAGGCGGCGCCCGACATGATCGATGTGGTGGTGCTGCGAAGCTGGACCTCGCGTCCACGCAACCGGCGCGAGGTCATCTCGCCGATCACGGCGACCGACACGCAGGTCGCGAAGATCGTGCTGGCGTTGTCGTAGTACCAGTGCAGTGCGTTGTTGAGCATGCTTCTACGGTCTCAATTTCGACGCCTGTCGCCTAGACGGCAAACCCCCCAAAAACCCCTGGGGGATCGGGTCTCGAACACGGCAGGAATAGTCGAGGCATCTCCTGCGTTGCATGTGACACAAGCGACACCCACGATGGGGTCGCGTCCGTTTACTCTTGCACAGCGCCTCGCAATGATTTTTGGCGTTATTCAGAACGCCGAAGGCCCCATGCAGACTGCTCGTCCCCAAGAAGACAACCCCGATGCGCGCGGTCGGTGGATCGAGACCGCACGCGATGCCTGGGCCAGCAACCCTCGCGCCGACCTCCTGTCCGGTCTCGTCGTCGCCCTCGCCCTCATCCCCGAGGCGATCTCGTTCTCGATCATCGCCGGCGTCGACCCCAAGGTGGGGCTGTACGCCTCGTTCAGTATCGCCATCATCATCTCGATGACCGGTGGCCGTCGGGGTATGATCTCGGCCGCCACGGGCGCCATGGCCTTGGTCATCGTGCCGCTCGTGGCCGATCACGGTGTTGAGTACCTCTTCGCCGCCACCGTGCTCGCCGGCATTATTCAGGTTGGGCTCGGCTACCTGGGCGTGGGCACCCTGATGCGCTTCGTGCCCCGTACCGTGATGATCGGCTTCGTGAACGCACTCGCCATTCTGATCTTTCTGGCCCAGGTGCCTCACATCCTGCTCTCCGACGAACCCAATCGCGACCAGCTACCGATGAATCTGCTGTTCATCGCCGCCGGACTGGCGATCATCTACGGGCTGCCACTGATCAGCAAGGCGATTCCTTCGCCGCTGGTCGCCATCGTCGTGCTCTCCGGCATTGCGATTTCGATGAACCTCGAGTTGCCGACCGTGGGCGACATGGGCGAACTACCGAGCTCGCTGCCGTTCTTCTCGCTTCCCGACATCCCGTTCGACGTCGAAACGCTGCGCATCATCTTGCCGTTCTCGATCACCTTGGCGCTCGTCGGCCTGCTCGAGTCACTGCTCACTGCGCAGTTGCTCGACGACATGACCGACACCGATTCCGACAAGAATCTCGAGTCGCGCGGCCAGGGCATCGCCAACATCTTCACCGGCTTTCTGGGCGGCATGGCCGGCTGCGCCATGATCGGGCAGTCGATGATCAACCACAAGTCCGGTGGTCGCACTCGACTGTCGACACTGGCGTCGGGCGTGTTCCTGCTCATTCTCATACTGGCATTGGGTGACCTCGTGGCCCGTATCCCCATGGCTGCATTGGTGGCCGTGATGATCATGGTTTCGATCGGCACGTTCAGCTGGAGCAGCATCTCGCGCAACACCCTGCGGGCCATGCCAATGGTCGAGACTGCCGTCATGGTCGTGACCGTCGCCATCGTGGTGCTCACGCACAACCTCGCCTACGGGGTCGCGGCCGGCGTGCTGTTGTCTGCGGTGTTCTTCGTGCGCCACGTGGCCCACGTCGTGCGGGTGACCAGCGTTGTCGACCCCGACAACGTCGAGCGGCTCTACGCCGTTACCGGCGAGCTGTTCTTCGCCTCGACCAACGATCTGGTCCACTCCTTCGACTATGACGCCGTGAAGGTCGACCGAGTCGAGATCGATCTCAGCGAGGCCCGCATCTGGGACACCTCCGCAGTCGTCGCTCTCGATGCTGTCGTCGCCAAGTTCGCCGAGCGAGGTATCTCGGCCGAACTCGTTGGCTTGAATCGTCACGCCGAGCGGTTGCACTCCAACACCACCGGCAGCGTCACCGGCGGGCACTAACCGCCACGGTTACGGTGAAGCGGTGAGCGAATTTCCGCGGGTCCCGGGCCTACGCACGCAGTACCACTTCCACAAGTCCGACGGCCGCATCGCCGCATGGCACGTGCATCGGCTGATCCACCTCAGCGCCGAGCTTCCCGTGGAGGACATCGTCCTCCCGGCCGCCGAACTCGACGAGGTCTATTGGTTTGACGACAAGAGTCGCAAACCGACGGTGCGTCGGGTCGTCGAACACGCTGCGCTGATAGCGGATGCCGACCTGACCCACCCGATCATCCTCGGCGCTGACGGACGAGTGATGGACGGTATGCACCGCATCGCCAGGGCCCTGATGGATGGATGCGAGACCGTCCGCGCCGTGCGGTTCCCGGTCGACCCCGACCCGGACTACGTCGATTGCGGTCCTGAGGATCTGCCGTACGACTAGCCCCGGAGCTGCGTTGGGGCAGTGACTACGAGCTGCCCGGTTGCAGGTGGGCGCGGCGCTTGCGGCGATTCTGTCGGCTCGGGCTCGTGCTCTTCGAGGAGGAGCCGCCGCCCGAGCTGTCGTTGCCGGAGCTGTTGCCCGAGTTGGAGCTGTTCCCGGAGCCGGAGTTGCTGCCGGAGCCGGAGCTTAAGTTGCTGCTGGCGCTTGAGCTGTTGCCGGAGCCACTGCGGGTTCGACTGCGGCCGCCGCTCTTGCCGCCACCTGACCGGCCGCCGGAACCCCGACCGCCTTTGCTTCGGCCGCGACCGCCGCCACCATTGCGGTTGCGATTGCCGCCGCCGTTACCGCCGTCGTCGCTTTGCGGACGGGGTGCGGGCGGAGCAAGGGTGCGTTCTGGAGTGGGGGACAGCCTGGCCATCGAGCTGACGTCGGGTTCGGTGACCGGTTCGTTCAGGCCGACCTGGCGTTGCACCTTGGCGGCGTCCTTGGTTTGATCGGACTGCAACAAGGAGACGACGACGCCGCCTTCGCCGGCGCGAGCCGTACGGCCCGAGCGGTGGACGTAGGTTTTGTGATCCTCGGGCGGGTCGTAGTGCACGACGAGGGCCACACCGTCGACGTGAATACCGCGGGCGGCGACATCGGTGGCGACGAGCGCATGCACTCGGCCCTTGGTGAAGTCTTCGAGGGCGCGGGTGCGTTGGTTCTGGCTACGGCCGCCGTGGATAGCTGCGGCCCGCAGGCCACCGCGTTCGAGTTGCTTCGCCAACCGGTCGGAGCCGTGTCGGGTACGGCAGAAGATGATGGCCGGCCACACCGCGTCGATCGCTTCGGCGGTGACAGCGGCACGATCTTCCTTGCGGACCTTCCAGAACACGTGGCTTGCGGACGTGATGTCGGGGGTCTCTTCGCCGACCTCGTGACGCACCGGATTGGTCTGGTAGTGCTTGGTGAGCTTGGCGACGTCGCCGTCGAGCGTGGCGGAGAACAGGACGGTCTGGCGGGCGTCGGCGGTTTGATTGAGGATGCGCTTGACCGCAGGCATGAAGCCCATGTCGGCCATGCGGTCGGCCTCATCGAGGACGACCTGGTCGACCTCGTCGAGTTTCACCTCGCCCTGTTCGATGAGGTCTTCGAGGCGTCCGGGACAGGCGACGAGGATATCGACGCCGTTTTGCAGCAGCTTCTTCTGTGGGCCGTAGCCGACTCCGCCGTACACGACGCCAACGGTCACGTTGCCGCTGAAGGATCGCAGTTCGGTGTTGATCTGATCGGCGAGTTCACGGGTCGGCGCGAGGATCAGGGCGCGCGGGCGGCGAGGGCCGGCCTGGCCAACACTCGCAACCAGGGGGATACCGAACGCCAGGGTTTTGCCGGAGCCCGTCGGGGCTCGACCACAAACGTCGCGTCCGTCGAGGGCGTCCGCGATGGTGGCGGCCTGAATCTCGAACGGCTCGGTGATGCCACGGCGGTGAAGCGCATCGCAGATGTCTTGGGGTACGCCGAGATCGGCGAAGGTGGTTGACATGGGTTCTTTCGGGTTTGGTCACGGATGGTTCACGATGACCGGCTTTCGCCCGACTGCGAACCCAGGAGTCGGAGACACCGACTCGAGATAGCAAACGCTAGCTGCATAGTCGGCGCACCCGACGCCATGTGTCCCTTGGCACATCCAGTGCGGATCGCTGGATACCACCCCGATTCGCCTCACGCTGGGCCTAGATTCGATCGGTGCCCAGCGATGCATTGCGTACCGCGCAACGACAAGCCCTTGCCGAAGCGATCCCGCTTTTCATACCCGCCGTGCCGTTCGGATTCGTGCTCGGGGTCGCGATAACCGAGTCGCCGGTTCCCGATGGCATCGGCTTCCTCTCCTCGTGGGTGATCATGGCCGGCGCCGCTCAGCTGGCATTGGTTTCGCTGGCCGGAACGGCCAGCTTGTGGGCGGCCGCTGCCGCAGCGATCGTCATCAACGCCAGGCATCTGATGTACTCCGCCGCACTGTCACCGGCGTTCAAGCAGCAACCGCGCTGGTTTCGATGGATCGGTCCGTATGTCCTGCTCGACCAGGTTTTCGCGCTCACCGTGCCGAGAACGGACGAACCCCCCGAGGTCTTTCGCCGCTACTACCTCACGGCAGCCTCGGTGTTCTTTGTCGGATGGCAAGTGGTCACCGCGGTCGGGTTGTTCTTCGGCGCGTTCATCCCCGAGAGTTGGCAACTGGGCTTCGCTCCCGCAGTGATGTTCATCGGCATCGTGGTCATGGGCATCGATCGCCGTCCGGCCGTCGTCGCCGCAGTCGTGGGAGCAGGGGTCTGCTTTGTGACCCTCGGGTTGCCCAACCGATCCGGACTGCTCGTCGGAGCGGTGAGTGGTGTTGCCGCCGGGTTCGTCGCAGAGCGGTGGATGCCGCCGCTTGCCGTCCGGTCGGAGCCAAGGTCGTGACCGTGTCTGTCACCTCGTCGCTCATCGTCGTGCTTGGGGTGGGACTCGCCACGTACGTGATGCGGGCCGGACTCATCCTGGTGCTCGCCGATCGCGAACTTCCCGAACCGCTGACGCGGGCACTGCGGTACGTCGCCCCTGCGGTGCTGTCGGCCCTCGTGGTGAGCCTCATCGCCGATCCGGATGCGCAGAACAGCGGGATCAGCATCGCCGAGCTCGCCGGCCTCGTCATCGCGGTGCCGGTGGCGTGGAAGTCGAAGAATCTGCTCGTGACGCTTTGCGCCGGCATGGTGGTCTTCTGGGTCCTGTTGGCGTTCGGATAGCCGAACGCCTACGTCACGTCCTCGTCGGGGAAGAGCGGTGGAGCGCCGGCGAAACCGGCGTCCCGGGCAATCTCGCCCTCGGCGAGCGCGACGTCGATGGCGCGAGCCTTCGTGCGGGACAGATGCTCGCCGATTCGGCCGGAACGAGCGGCCTCGGAGAGGGCTCGCTTCTGCGATGCAGCCAGGCGACGAGCTGCCAAACGAGTCTGGCGATCTCGTACACCACGCTCATCGCGGGATAATTCGATCAGTTCGGCGTCGGCCGACGCCAGGCTGGCTTCGATGTCGCGGTTGAGGTCCTCGAAAAGAGCGGGTATCACCTCGCCTGCGGTCTTCATCGAGTTGAGTTCGCGTTCGGCGGCGCGCAGGCTCAGGGTTTCTGCGAGGAGTTCTTCGTAGCGGTTCATCTCGTCGGATTGCGATGTCAGACCGAGCTTGTCGAGGACCGGCTTGTACGTGAGTCCCTGAATGACGAGGCTGAACAGCACGACGCCGAACACCATGGCCACCGCATCGATGCCGGCAAAGGTGGTTTCCTCGAGGCCGAGCACCAAGGCGATCGGAATCGAGCCCCGCAAGCCGCCCCAGAACACGGCCATGCGCCAAGGTTTGGGCACCGGAGCCTCGCCCTTGCCGCTGAAGATTCGCAACAAGCCGAAGGCGATGACCGCCCGGCCGGCCAACATGCCCACGATGGCCACGAGGGTCGCCGTGATCGTCTTCGCGTTGAAGTTGGCGATGTCGAACTGCAGACCGATCAGAAGGAACAATGCGGAGTTCGCGAGGAACGCCAGCACCTCCCAGAATTCGATCAGTGCGACGCGAGACGAGGCCGACATGGCCAGCCGGGGCCCGTAGTTGCCGATGAGCAGCCCACCGGCGACGACCGCAATGACACCCGAGCCGTGTAGCCGGTCGGCGAGCAGGTACGCACCGTAGGCGGTGACCAGTGACAGCGTGATCTCGACGAGGTGATCATCGAGCGTGGCCATGAGCTTGTGGACGACGTAGCCGAGCACTGCGCCGACGGTGACCCCGATCCCGACCTCGCGACCGAACTCGACGAAGGCGTCCTGCACCGTGACGGTTTCGTCGCCGAAGGCCACTTCGACCGCGATGAGGTACAACACGATGGCCAGCGCATCGTTGAAGATCGACTCGCCTTCCATGAGCGTGCGCAGTCCGGTGCCGACACCATGCTCCTTGAAGATGGCCAGCACACTGACCGGATCGGTGGCCGCGAGCATCACCGCCAGCACGATCGCGAACTCGGCTTTGATGCCCGGCACCGCGATGATGGGCGCCGCGATGAAGACCGCCGAGATCGCGGTTCCGACGAACGCCAGGGTGCCGACCTGTTTCCAACGCAGCACGAGGTCGTCGAGGTCCATGTTGAGGGCGCCCTCGAACAACAACGGCGGCAGGAACACCAGCAGGATGAGGTCGCTCGTGAGTCCGATATCGGAAAAAGCCCCAGCGAGGCCCAGCACCAGGCCGACCAGCACGAGCGCCACCGTGTACGGCAGACGCAGACGGCTCACCGCGATACCGACCAGGGCGGCGATGAGCATCAAGCCCACGATCACCGACTCGGTGACCTCGATTTCGCTCGCCAGGACGCTGATCATGGCGAGAGTCTAAATCGAGAAGCGCTACTTAGTCGGTGTAGCGGCGGGCCTTCGCCGGCTTCCCGCGAATGGTGGTCTTCGAGATCGCCGAGATGACGTCTTGCACCGCGCTTTCGGGAACGCCGACGATGGAGAACTTCTCGGTGATCTTGATGGGGCCGATCTCGCGCCCGATGAGGTCGGTCTCGTTGGCGATTGCGCCAACGAGATCGCCGGGCCGAATGCCTGCCTTGCGGCCGAGGGCGATGTACACGTGGCCGGTCGGACCGCCGCGCGCGGGACGGTCGTCGCCGCCCCTCTTGCCCTTCTTCGCGTTCTTGTCGAACTTGCCCGGCTTGCCCGACGCCTTGTTTCCCTTGTCGGCGACGGCCGGTATGTCGACCTCCTCGGTGGAGGCGCCGCGGCCGACGTGGAACAGTTTGATCGCCGCGAGGGCGATGTTGCGGTCGCTGTCCTCGCCGACCAGGCCGTGGAGCACCGGGTTGTAATCGTCGAGGTCGTCGGAAGCGAGCGCTTCGCGAACCGCGTCGACCGTGATCTGGATCTGCCGGGCGCGGAGATCGGCGACGCTCGGAACTTGTGAGACCTCGATCTTTTGTTTGGTGAGCCGCTCGATGTTGCTGAGCAGGCGCCGCTGCTTTGGTTCGGCCAACGTGATGGCAACGCCTTCACGGCCGGCGCGACCGACGCGGCCGATGCGGTGCACGTAGCTCTCGGCGGCCGATGGCACGTCGTAGTTCACGACATGGGTGAGCGTGTCGATGTCGAGACCGCGCGCCGCGACGTCGGTGGCAACGAGTAGTTCGGCGGTGCCGTCACGAAGTCGACCCATGACCCGATCACGTTGTGCCTGGTCCATGCCGCCGTGCAGCGCCTCGGCCCGGTACCCGCGGCCATTCATCGTCTCGGCCAGTTCGTCGACGTCGTTGCGGGTCTTGCAGAACACGAGCGCCGACTGGGGTGCCTCGATGTCGAGGATTCGTCCCAGAGCGGATGCCTTGTGATGGCGCTGCACCAGATACACGCTCTGGCGGATGAGGTCGCGGTTGGCCGCTGCTTCGCCGGCGCCGATCTCGATGCGAACGGGATCTCGCTGGTGGCGCTTGGCGATCGACTTGATGCGACCGGGCATCGTGGCGGAGAACAACACCGTTTGGCGATCGTCCGGCGTGTTCTCGAGAATCGACTCGATGTCCTCGGTGAAGCCCATGTCGAGCATCTCGTCGGCCTCGTCAAGTACCACGGTTCGGATCTCGCTGAGATCGAGGGATCCGCGTTTGATGTGGTCGATCGCCCGGCCCGGCGTGGCCACCACGACGTGGACACCACGCTCGAGGGCCTTGAACTGCCGATAGATCGGCTGTCCGCCGTAGACGGGCAACACCTTGACGCGTTGCTTCGATCCGTATTTGTACATGGCCTCGCTCACCTGCATGGCGAGCTCGCGGGTGGGGACCAGCACCAACGCGATTGGCACCGCCGGCGCCCCTGGTTCGATTGCGTTGAGGATCGGAAGGGCGAAGGCCGCAGTCTTGCCGGTTCCTGTCGCAGCCTGCCCCAGCAGGTCGACACCGGCGAGAAGGTGCGGCACTGTTTCTCGCTGGATCGGCGTTGGTTCTTCGTAGCCGAGCTCGGCCAGGGCCGCGAGGAGCTCGGACCGGAGTCCGAGATCGGCGAAGCCGTTTGTCGGTTCGGCCTCGGCCGGATCGGCGGCGGCGTCTTCGGGCGAGATGTTGCTCATTGCTTGGCTTTCCTACGTAGTTTGACCAGGGTACGAAGGAATCGGCCCGCTTCCGCGCAGCGGTGGATGTTCGCCGTACATGTGATCTCACCGACTCTCGGCGATGTGGGAGACTTCGGCGATGCTCAATCGCCTTTCTCTCGGTGTCGCCGGCGCCGTTCTGCCGGTCTTGATCGCAGGTGCAGCCTGTGGCTCGAATGCGGCCACGGTTACCTCCAGCGGCAGCTCGGAGCCCTCGGTGAGCGCGGCCGCGAACGAGACCGTCGTCGCGACGACCGAAGGCGCGCCACTCGAACAACCGGGACTGGCCCCCTTCACCCGCGACCTTGCAACCGCCGGCCTCATTACGGCGCCCGGTCCCGACTGGTCGTTCATCGGTTATGAGAGCGAGGGTTTCGAGCCAACGTGTGAGCTTGCGTTCGGGGCGGCCAACGTCGACGGCATTGCGAGCTACTTCACCGGGGGTGAGGTGGGGAAAGCATCCGCCGCCGGCCATTTCGTTTACGACGCGAACGGCGAAAAGTTTCCCGAGTCGGTCGAGCAACTCAACGAGGCCCTTCTCTCCTGCGAGATGCCCGACGTGGTCGTCGAGACTGTGCTCGCAGAAGAAGATTTTGTGGCCCAACGATGGCTCATCCCGGGGGAGGGAGTCCTCCTCGTCGGCCTGGCTCCCTACGGTCAGTGGCTCACCATGATGGTCCTCTACAGCCAACCGGACGCGTCCTTGGAATTCGACGCCGGAGCCGAGGCATTCCTGCGGGAAACCACTGCGCTGGCGTTCCAACGGTTCGACGCGGTCCGGAAAGATCCGCCCGCACGAATCCCCGTGCCCGGTGACCCACCAGTGGACTGAGAACGCCGACGTCTGCGACCAGCGCTGGCCCGGGCCTAGCCGGCGCTCACGAGGTCGTGGTGGTGCGGGTTGGCCTGGATGTGACTCGCTGCGAACGGGCAAACCGGCGTGATTCGTCGACCGTCGACGCGCAAGATGGCAAGGATCCCCTCCATCAAGGACCCGGCGAAACCCTGGCCCCGGTGTTCGGGGAAGGTTTCGACGTGCGGAACGACGAGCGTGTTGCCCTGGACCTGGTACGTGGCAAAGCCGACCAACTCGTGATCGCGGTACAGCTCGAATCGCTGGAGTTCGGTGTTTTCGCGGACATCTCGTTGCGTCATCCTGCGCACGATATCCGGTGCCGGTGGTCGCCGGTCCTACAGCGAGTTCTCGTCGGTGGGGTCTGGTGAGCCCGTGTCATCGCTCGACGGCGACGGGTCGATTTCTCGTATCAGTCCGGTGGTGGTGCCGTACAGGTACGCCAACATGCCGACGACCGCCGTGCCGCCGACGGCCCAGCGGATGCCGAAGTATTTCGCTGCCGCGCCTTGGGCCACCACGGAAAACGGCGAGGCGAGGCCAAAAGCCATCAACCACAGGGACATGACCCTGCCGCGGTACTCGTCGCTGCTCAGCGCCTGCATGGCACTGACGAGGTTGGACGTGCTGGCGACAAAGCCCACCCCGATGAAGAACATGGCAACGACGCCGAACCAGAATTGCGGGGCGATGGCGAGCGCGAACATCGCGACCGACATGAACGCCAAGCCCCCTCCGACGAGTTGGCTGTGGCGGAAACGGTGTTCGGTCGGCAGGACCAAGATGCCTCCCACCACCGAACCGACGCCGAACGCTGCTGCGAGGATGCCGAACTTTCCTGCCCCCACCTCGAAGCCGTCGCGGGCGATCACCGGGACGAGATTCTGGGCCGGCCCGAGCATGACGGCGACCATGGCGCCGAACGACAATGCAACCGCCAGCGGACGGTAGTCGCGAACGTACGACAGACCGGCTCTGAACTCGGCCCGCCAATCGCGGTTGCCGCCGGTCGCGGGACGGTGTTGGATGCGCAACAACATGATGATCATCGCGCCGTAGCTGACCGCATTCACCCAGAAGGCAGCCGCAACGCTGAACTGATCGATGAGCACACCGGCGATGAGCGGCCCGAGTGCACGGGCGACGTTCCACTGCACGCTGTTCAGCGTGATGGCGTTGCGCATCCCCTCGGGGGGAACCAGGTCGACGGCGATCACCTGCTGGACCGGCTGGCCGAGGGAGTTGGCGATCCCGCCGAAGAGGGAGAACAGGAACAACGTGGTGTAGTTGACGTCGGTCAGGCTGAAGAGCAGCGCCCAGCCGAAGGCCACGATCGTCTGGGCGGTCACCGAGCCGAGCATCACGCTGCGTCGGGGGAAGCGGTCCGCCAACGTGCCGGCGTACGGGCTGAGGAGCACGAGGGGAACCAGTCCCGCAGTTGCGGTGAGGGTGACCTTCAGCGGATCGTCGGTGAGGATCTCGACCGCCCAACCAATGGCCGTGAGGTGCACGAGGCTGCCGGCGTTGGACACCGCGCTGGCGGTCCAGAACCGGCGGAATTCCGGGTACGCCAGCGCCTCCATGCCCCGTGGCATTCGCCGATTGGCGGGAAGTGGCTGTACCGGCGTCGTCATCGAGATCATTGTTCACCGGCGATCGGTACTCACGCCATTCTCGGCCGGTAGCGGAGGAGAATCTAGGTGGCGAACACCGCCGCGTCATCGGCGAATGCCTTGAACTCGAGTGCGTTCCCCGCCGGGTCGAGAAAGAACATGGTGTGCTGCTCGCCTGGCTCACCGACGAAACGCACATGAGGCTCGACGACAAAGTCTGTTCGGGCGTCTCGAAGGAGCTCGGCGAGCGCCTTCCACTCGGCAATGCTCAGCAGCACGCCGAAATGGGGAATCGGCACCGCATCGCCGTCGACCGGGTTGTGTCCCGCGACGCCACCCCCTCCCTCGACCTCATGGATGACCAGCTGATGGCCGAACAGGTTGAAGTCGACCCACCGCGGCGCCGACCGTCCTTCCGGGCAGCCGAGCGTGTCGCGGTAGAACGCTCGGCACGTGGCGAGGTCATCGACGGGAATGGCCAGGTGGAATCGGGTTTCGGTCACAGTTCTCAATCCAGTGCTGCTCGTGCGGCTGCGACGTGCGCGTCGGTGAGTTCGGACAGCTGGCGGGTTGCGGGGTCGATACACAAACGCCGCAAGTCGTCGCCGTCCATACTGGCCAGCCCCTTGTAATGGCGAGCGCGGATGTTCGTACCGCCCCGCTCGGTGAATTGGTCGAGCACGCTCTGCCGTCCCTCGGGCGAGTACGCGAAGACTGCAGCCCGGTGTTGATCACAGGTCGCTCCGAACTGCGGCGCCCGAATCGTGAACAGTCGGCGGTCGGCGATCAGCCGGGGCATGATTCGGTGGATCATCACGAGCAGCAATGCCTTGGCGTGCACCCCGTCAACGTCGGCATCGGTCAACAGGATCACCCGTTCGAACGGCGGACGCTCAGGGTCGGCGAGCTCGGGATCGGCCGCCTTGTTGCGGCTGATGCGCCGGTACATCTCGGCTACCCGTTCGTTGCGTCGCACCTCGGCGTCGCTCGCCCGCTCGACGTTCATCGGTTTGCCCCGCATCCCGTACACGACGTGGCGTGCCTTCTCGCAAACGTTCTGCAACGCGTTCGCTGCGGAGACACCCTCGACGATGAAGAGCTCATGATCCATTTGCACGGGCGTCAACACTATGCGCTTGGACGGGGCAGACTGGGGCCATGGCCAATACCGATTTCCCAGCGAATGCCGCCGCTCCGGTCGACACCGGTCGGTCGTGGCGGACGAGACTCATTCTCGTCGCCATCGCGTCGGTCGCGCTCGTCATCGCGTGGTTCGTCGGCGCCACGGTTATTCCCCGCTGGTGGGCGCAGCGCCTCGGCAACACGGTCGACGGCCGCTTGACCTTCGGCAGCCTGCTCGGATTCACCATCGGTCTTGCGTTTACGCTCTTGCCGCTGTTCGTGCTGTGGCTCGGTTGGCGGTTTCGCAAGGGGTGGGGACGGCTCGGCATCACCGTCGCTGCTGCGCTGCTGGCCGCCGCGCCCAACCTGGCCACACTCGGCATCGTGGTCGGCAACGGCAATGCGGCCCACGCCGGCGAGAGGATTCTCGACGTCGACGGCCCCGGCATCCGGGGCGGGTCGCTGATCGGTGCGATCGTCGGGGCGTTGGTGGCGGGAGGATTGCTCTTCCTCGTCACCTCGCGGCGGCGAAACAAGACGAAGGCCAAGGAGTTCAAGTCGCGGCTCGAGGCGTCCGAGCGGGGCTGACCAGCGGCTCAGCCGTGTAGCGCTCGATCGATGAGCTGCATCGGATGCACGGTCGGTACGCCGGCATTGGCCAAGTGCATGGCACAACCGGGGTTGGCCGAGGCCACCACATCGGGTGTGACCCGATCGATCGCCGCTACCTTGCGATCGCGGATCTGACCGGCGAGCTCGGGTTGCAGCACCGAGTAGGCGCCGCCCGCCCCGCAGCACAGCCCATCGTCGTCGAGCTCGACCAGCTTGCGAACATACGGGGCCAGGACCACCCGAGTGGCCGTGTGTACTCGTTGCACGTGCCGTAGGTGGCAGGGGTCTTGCACCGCGACGGTCAGGTCGAGCGGCGAAACCCTCGGCAGGTCGGCCATGTTGTCGGCCAGCCATTCTTGGATGTCGAACACGCGCGCCGAGAACGCCACGGCTTCGGGAGTGCCCAGCAAGTGGCCGTAGTCCTTCATCGCGGCACCGCATCCGGCCGAGTCGACGAGGATCGGCCTGTCGGGTTCGAGTGATCCCATCATCCCGGTGGCGAGATCCCGGGTGGTTGCGGTCAAGCCGGCGTGGGCTTGGAGCGCACCGCAACACGGGGCGAGATCACCGGTCGGGGTGACACCGAACCCGGCCGCCTCGATGACCCGCTGGCCCGCTCGGTGTACGTCGCGTTGCCATGCGTCCATCACGCAGCCGGTGAACAGGTACACATCGGTCCCGGAGGCCACCAGCGGTTTGTGACGCACCGGGATCTCGTCGGGCAGGCCGAGGCGTTTGGGCACCAGTCCGGTCTTGAGGGCAACCCCGAGTGCCTTGCTGCCGAGCCGCAACGCGGCCGGTGTTTCCAGTGACTTGAATGCCAAGCGCTGCCAACGTGGCGTGATCTCCCTCGCGTCGGCCAGCGTCTCGCGGGTGCGCTCCATCAGGTGCCCGTAGGGAACGCCTGATGGGCACGCCGGCTCGCAGCCGCGGCATTGCACGCAGCTCTCGAATGCGTTCACCACCTCGTCGGTGAGCGGTGCGCCGTTGTTGTGCACCTCGCGCATCAAGGCGATGCGGCCTCGGGGAGACTGGGTTTCGTCGCCGGTAACCCGGTAGGTGGGGCAGTGGGGAAGGCAGAGGCCACAGCTCACACAGGTGTTGAGGTCGTCGGCGTCGAGTTTGAGATCCATCACGAACCGCCCGGCATGCGGCCAGGGTTGAGTCGACCGGTGGGATCGAACTGGGCCTTCACCCTTTCGCTCACCGCCCGCACCTCGGGCGACAGAGACGCGGCTGGCTGCGGTCGTTCGGCCCACAGGGTGCCTACCCCGATCAATGCCGTGACCGCTCCCGTGTCGTACGGGTATCGGCCGCGAGGAGCGAGGTCGGCCAACTGTGCCGGAGCGAGGGACCACCGGTGACCGCCGGGTTCGGTGAACGGCGAACATGGTTCGAATGTGCCCACGGTGGCGAGGACCGCGGTTTGGTCATCGACGTCCGGTTTGTGGCCCTCGAGTAACACCGTGGTGGCGGTGCCGTCCCAGACGACGGCGCTCGGGGAGAGCAGGGCCCCGTGGGTGGCAAACGGGTTGGCGTCGGATGAGCGGAGCCATTGCGAGACCGCCGGGATCGGGTTGGTGCGCACGATGACCTCGGCCAGGCAGCCGAGCGTCCCGAGCGATCCGGTCAGGAGACGGGGGAGATCGAAACCGGTGACGTTCTTCACGGTGGGTCCGCCGCCGGTGACGATGCGGCCTTCCGCGGACACATACCGGACCTGCAAAACGGCGGACCGAAGGGTGCCGCGGCCCAGCACCTCGAGATGGTTCTCGGCGACGGCAATTGCGCCACCGACCGTGCCGGGACCGTTCGGGCCAACGCGCTCGGGAAGCCCGGTTCGCTGGCCCTTTGCTGCGAGCTCGGCATGGAGTTCAGCGACGTTCGTCCCGGCCCGAACGGTGACGATCATCTCCTCGGGGATATACGACACGATGCCTTTGGGGGCTCGAACGATGCGGGCGTTTCCGGCGACTTCGCCGCCGAGACCCCAGCGGCTGCGACCGCCTTCGATGGCGACCGGATCCGTCTCGCCGACCTCGGCGGCGAACGCGGCAAGGACCGGGTCGGTCGAGGTGAGTGTGGCGGTCATCCCCAACGCCTCATCCCCATACACCGCGGGGCACTGCCCGGAGGGCGGCGATGTCGGCGCAGCTGTGTCCGGTGGGCATCACCTTGCCGGGGTTGGAGCGACAGCTGGGATCGAATGCTTGGCGCACGCGGTTCTGGTGGTCGAGGTCGTCCGATGTGAATTGGGCTTCCATGAATCGTTGCTTCTCGACACCGATGCCGTGCTCGCCCGACAGCACACCTCCGGCTTCGAGGGATGCGGTGATGATCTCGGCACCTGCGGCGTGCACCCGTTCGAGTACGCCTGCCTGGCGTCCGTCGAAGAGGATGAGTGGGTGCAAGTTGCCGTCGCCGGCGTGGAACACGTTCATGATGAGAAGCTCGTGCCGATCGGCGATGTCGGAGATCTGCTCCAGGACGTCGGCCAACTTCGACCGGGGTACCACCGTGTCGTGGAGATAGTAGTCGGGCGCGATTTGGGCGATGGCCCCGAAGGCGGTCTTGCGGCCCTTCCACAGCAGTGCCCGCTCGGCGTCATCGGCCGCCAGGCGAACGTCGAGCGCGTTGTTGGCCATACCGATCTGGCGGATGTGTTCGGCATCGATGTCGACGCCGCTCTCGAGTCCGTCGACCTCGGCGAGCAGCACCGCTGCGGCGTCGGTGGGGTAGCCGGCGTGCACGTACTTCTCGACCGCTTGGGTGATCGCCTGATCCATCACCTCCATCGCCGCCGGGACCACGCCCGCTGCGACCACACCGCTCACCGTGTTGGCGGCATCTCGGACGGAGCCGAACGACAGCAGCAGGGTGCGAACGGCCGGACGGTTTCGGGTAAGTCGGACAGCTACCTTGGTGGCGATGCCGAGGGTGCCTTCGCTCCCGATGAAAACTCCTCGAAGGTCGTAGCCAGCGGGTTCGGCGTCGAGTCCTCCGAGCTGTAGGACGTCGCCAGAGCTGGTGACGACCTCGACGGCCTGCACGTGCGCGTTGGTGACGCCATAGGCCAGGCAATGCGGGCCGCCGGAGTTGTTGGCGACGTTGCCACCAATCGTGCAAACCTGCTGGCTCGAGGGGTCTGGCGCGAAGTGGTAGCCCAGCGGCCTCAGGTGGTTGGTGAGGTCGAGGTTGATAACACCCGGGCCGACCCAGGCCACCCCGTTCGCCACATCGATGTCGTGGATCTTGTTCATCTTCGTGACCGCCACCACGACGGGGGCTTCGCCCAGGGGGATTGCGCCACCGGCGAGTCCGGTTCCGGCGCCTCGTGGCACCACGGCCCGGCCGTGTTCGGTGGCGACGTGCATGATGGCGACCACCTCGGCGGTGGTCGTCGGGTAGCAGACCGGCCCGGAGTTGCCGCCGTCGAACACCGAGGCGTCGCGGCTCATCAACGAGCGATGGGCTCCGTCGTTGCGCACTCGATCGGGGGACAACGCCGCTTTGAGGTCGGCGATGATCGGATCGGTCTCGGCCGCGTTGGTGCGAGACCGCAGCCGGTCGAGGAGGCTCATGGGTTCACGGTAGACCTATCGCCGAGAGCGTTGCTTGTTGGGCTTCTTGTCGTCCGGCAGGAACATCGAGATGCCCCAGCTGACGACGCTGATGATGACGGCGCCGAACACCGCAGACCAGAATCCATCGATGTCGAGGTTGTCGGTCAGCTTCGCGGTGATACCAAGCATGCCGGCATTCACCACGACGGTGAAAAGGCCCACCGTGACGATGATGGCGGGGAACGACAGGAAGAGCGCTGCGGGCTTGATGAGTGCGTTGACCACGCCGAAGATCAGTGCCACCAGGAGCAGGCCTCCGAAGCTCGACGTGAGATCGATGCCATCCACGATTCCGCCTGCCACCCAGAGGGCAACGGCGTTCACGGCGATTCGGATGAGGAACTGCTCCATGGATCCGATGCTAGGCCATCCTGGCGCCCACGGCGGTAGCAGCAACTACTCTCTGACCATGACCGATTCGACCTTCAAGGATTCAGACGGCATCGACGTGTTCACTCGTTCGTGGCGCATCGACCAGCCGAGGGCAGCGGTCGTCATCGCTCACGGGGCATCGGAACATTCCGGTCGCTACGGCCGCTTCGCTTCGGCCCTCAACGCCGCCGGCTTCGACGCGTACGCGATCGATCACCGCGGTCATGGGCGCACGGCCGACTCGACGGGCAAGGGCCGGATGGGTCCGCGTGGGGTCGACGGGATTCTCGACGATTTGGCACAGCTGATCGAGATTGCCCGCACTGCGTCGTCGGTCCCGGTGGTGCTGTTCGGTCACTCCATGGGTTCGATCTTCACGCAGGCGTTTGTCGAACGACGGCCGAACGAACTGGCCGGGTACGTGCTTTCCGGGTGTCCGGGACCGCTTGCGGAGGGCTTCGGCGAACTCCTCGAAGGTGTCGTCGCGGCCGCCGAGGGTGGAATGGCCGACGAGCCGCTCGACGTGCTCGGCGGATTCAACGACGCGTTCGAACCCGCCCGCACGCCCTACGACTGGCTGAGCCGGGACGAGGCAGAGGTCGACGCCTACATCGCCGACCCGCTGTGCGGCGACGGCGTTCCGCTCACGTACGGCTATGTCGCCGGCATGCTCGGAGCGAGTGCCGAGGCCATGGCGGCCGACGGCGTCGCATCAACGCCATCGCACCTCCCGGTGTTGTTGGTCACCGGCGAGCAGGACCCGGTGGGTGGCATTGGGGTGCAGGTGCGCGAGCTCGAGAGTTCGCTGACCGAGGCCGGCCTCGCGGTCACAGCCCACTACTACCCCGGTGCCCGCCATGAGGTTCTGAACGAAACCAACCGTGACGAGGTCACCGCCGGCATCGTTGCCTGGCTCGATTCCGTCGTTCCATCGGGTTCGTGAGCAAGGCCGTGCCCTACATCGACCGTCGCGGGGTGCACGACGCCGACGCCCACATCATGGAACCGCCCACGTGGCTCCGTGACCATGCCGATCCGGCCATCAGGGACCGCATCGAGATCCCCGCCTACGCCAATGAACTCGCGCAGACCGGTGATGCGGCAGCGGGGAGTGCACCGGACCCTGCGGAGCTGCACGAGATCTTTGCGCGGCTGGCCCGGCGGCATCGCAGCGAGGAGTTTCTCGCCGATGAAGCCGCCGAGGTGATGAACCGGAAGAATTTCGCCGCCACCGGGGGCTTCCTCGCCGAGGACCGGCCACGAGTGCTGGACTACATCGGCGTCGAGAGCCAGCTGCTGTTCAACACGTTCCACAACAGCCGGTTGTTTCAGTGGGAGCACAGTGGCGACCTCGAGCTCGCCTACGGAGCGGCACGGGCGCACAACCGGGGCATGACCGAGTTCTGTGCGGCCGACGCTCGGCTGCTGCCTTCCTGCTACGTGCCCCTGGCCGACTTCGAGCTCGCCGATGCCATGGCGGCAGAGGCGATCGACATGGGCGCGGCTGCGCTACTGGTGGCGTCTGGCTGTCCGGACGGGCACTCGCCGTCGCATCGAGAGCTCGACCGCGTTTGGCGCCAGGCCGAAGAAGCCGGCATCCCGGTGGTGTTTCACGTCGGGGGCACCGGTGACCTGATCGATCCTGCGTACTTCAACAACGGCTTGGCGATCCCACCCGACTTCCACGGCGGCGAAGAGAACTTTCGATCCGTCGACTACATGGCCATCCCGTTCCCGCCGATGCAGACCCTCGCCACGATGATCTTCGACGGCGTCCTCGAGCGCCATCCGGACCTGCGTATCGGCGTCATCGAGCAGGGTTGCATCTGGCTTCCCAGTTGGTTGAAGCAGATGGAGTCGGCGATGGATGCCTTCGGCCGCCACGAGGAGCGCTTGCGAGCCCTGTCGTTGACGCCCGGTGAGTACGTCGAGCGGCATGTGCGGGTGACCCCGTATCCCACCGAGGACGTGGGTTGGGTCACCGACCAAATCGGGCCGAACATCTTGTTGTTCAACACC